>Ga0326728_10001476_pt1 | contig 82802 bp, 57 predicted proteins | sample MB3enrmetagenome_FD_207602 | JGI IMG/M metagenome (GOLD analysis project Ga0326728, IMG submission 207602) | Lab enriched peat soil microbial communities from McLean, Ithaca, NY, United States - MB31MN | ecosystem: Environmental > Terrestrial > Soil > Wetlands > Peat | place: USA: New York...
CGTCCAGACGGGCAAGTACCGTCGCCGGAATGGTCATTGGAGCCTGGTCAAGTGGGAGACCGGTTTGCCAAGCCGCATCCGCGTGAAGATTCCGCCCGACTTCACCGACCAAATTGAGACAGCTCGCTCAGCGAAAGCTTCAGTGAACACCCCGCTACCCGACACGCCGGGCTCTGCTTTCGTCTTTCGAGTGCAATGTCCACGACGGGGAGCTTGGCGTTTTTTCGGAGAGAATGTCGCCCCGATCAAGCTGTCGCACACGCCATCGAACTCGACTTTGAAGAGCGCCCGTTCGACGAGTCGAGCATTGGTCCCTTGGTCGGCTTACCTTCTTTGTAAGGTGGGGTTTGGCGACGACGACCCAAGTTCGCTTAGGCCGTAATACGTCCAACTGGAGAGGAGCGCAGGTCCAGACATCCCAGAACCTCGTTTCCGGGGAGTTTGCATGATTGCTGGTGGCAAGGGCGTTCCCAGGCTGAATCCCGTTTGGATTGTGCGGAAGCTGCTTTCGCCGTTTACAAAAGCAAAATTTGCGTGTTGCCCTTGGCTCTATGAAGCCTGCGAATCGTCGAAGTCAGAACCGCGGCTGAATTCTGAGCGGCAGAATCGGAGGGACCTTCTGTATGCACTATTTATTTGCTATTGAAGAATAACGGGCTGGCTACGGGGTCGGAAAAAACCGTGAATCCCGCTAATTCACCGAAAACAACGGCAGGCCCGAACGGACTCGAACGCCAGACCTCTACCGTGTCAATCCGCAGCTCATTGATGTTTCAACAACTTACAAGTGCTCACAGGGGCTGCTAACTTCCGTAACTGCTTGTAAGTTCGTCCGGAATCGGGCTGGCCTTCGGGTTGGAATTGACGCGTTTCTCGTTCAATCCAGCAGCGGACCGGTGGAAGGCTTTGTCCCTCACTGCTTCCCGAAGCCCCATGCTTTCCTGTGGTTGGGGTAAGCAATCCGATTCGGCGGGCCGAGCTGGTCATGAGGTACGGCTTCGACCCAGCGACGGAGGGCATGTTCTCAACGACCATTCCGGTCGCTGTTGAAACGGAAGATCGCGGTGAGAAATCGAAGTCAGCGCAACCGCCGGTAAGGAAAGCTCTTCTCCATCTCGAAAACCTTTTCCCAGGGCCCTATCCCTCCGGTCGTTGTCAAGTCGCCCAAGTTCATTGCTCCGGCGCACGCTGCGAAACGGATAGCCCTTTCGTAGCCCCATCCTCGGTATAATCCATAAACCACGCCGGCGCAGAATGAGTCACCGGCGCCGGTGCTTCCCACAATATAGCCCGCGGGAAGATCCAAGGAAGGCTGGAGAATCTCGCCTCCATCCTTCACCAAAAGATAAGCTCCCTCCGGGAAGTGGATCACCACGAGTTCTTCGACCCCAAAACCCATAATCGTTTCGGCTATTCTTCTTAGATTACGGAGCGCCAAAACGTTGTCCTTTCGAATCGGTATGCCCGAGAGCTTTTCCGCTTCAAAGTCGTTGATGACGCAATACGACGCGAACTTCAACGCTGGAGTAACAATCTGCTTGTAACGGTCGCTGTCCTCGGACACCAAGTCGATCGACGTCTTAATGTTCCGTTCGCGCATTCGAGCTAAGAATCGAGCGGCCACGGTCCCGTATTGGTCGTCCGCTCGATACATGGCGTCCAGCAGATTCAGATAGCCTAAGTGAAACAGGTCGACCGGCAGCTTATCCAGGTCAACATCCTCTGGACAGAAAAGGCGGTTGGCCCCCCGATAGTGAAAGAACGTCCTGTGCCCGGTGGAAGCGACATTGAACACGTCTGTGTAAGACGTTCCAGCCCGGCCGGTCCTTCTAAGCTGCTCGAGGTGGACATGAGGGAAGGAGCGAAATTGATCGACCAGGAAGTCTCCGTAAGAATCGTTTCCGATTACGCCCAACGCGTATAGCTCAAGACGGCTATCGAATTTAGCGAGGTTGAGGGTCACATTAAAAGAGCAGCCACCTCCACCCATGGATTCGGCGGTGATGTTAGCGATTGCGCTTTCAGGAGGGTAATAGTCGATGACCTTGACGAGGTCGAGCACCCAGTTGCCACCGCACGCAATTCCCTTTGATTGCTCAGTTTTCATGATCATAAGCCGAGATGCAAACAAAAGAGCTCGGGATCAAGCCGCTTCTAAGTCGCGACAGCGAGTTTCCAGCACACTTTCGGCCGCGGTCAGAACCATTCCCAGAGCCGCGGCTTCCTCGCCAAACGTCGAAACAACAACTGGCAGGTCCCTCACGCCCCGCTGCAAAGCTCTCTGGCGGAGGCTATAGAGAAGAGGACCGAGAAGAATCTCACTCCCTACCTGAGGCATCATTCCAGCCAGGATTATCGTCTCGGAATTAAGCAAATTGACCACACCCGCGAGCGCCGTCCCCAGATGCATACCCGCCTCTGAAAGAACTCTCTCTGAAAGTCGGGGATCAAGCGGGATTTGTGTGCGACTTGTGTGCCGTGGACGGGCACGCCAAAAGAGCGTGTGCCCTGGGTTCGTGCCTGTTACCGGAGGCGCTCTGGCATTAAAGGATCTTCGAGCCCATTCTTCTGCTCCTATCTGTGTCCGCCCGGACGCTGCCCACGACCTTGCACGACCTCGATAGTTTCCGTGTGACATTCCGGGAGTTGAGCGACTTCGCCCTACGCTACGGCATGATCAACCCGTTCGAGTGCTCTGCCACCACAAACTTCGCCTAGGGGACTTCGGGAGGGTCGCCGAGGCGCCAGTGCTTAACGTTAGGCCGCACGCTACCTCTGCAGCTACCGGCGCGAGCTTTCGCCGTGTGCTGTGTTCGACGGACGTCCGAAGTCGGGACCACCGGATATGCGACTGGGCAGCAAAACTCGCGGAAACCGAGGCGACAAGTCGCACTCACACAGTTTTTTAAAAAACCTGGTCTCTTACAATCAACTTCTTTGACATCCCTCGGCTTTGCTGTCAGCTCGGTAAAAGCGCACCGAGCACCTTGTCAAAAGCGTGAATGATGTCGTCTTCGTCGCGTGTGGTCAGACAAGACGGAATAGGCAGAAGTATGCTCCTTTCAAACAAGCTATCGGCCACCGGGCATGAACCCTTTTCGTAGCTAACCTTTGAGCCGGCGTTTTCTGCAAGTTTCCAAGGGAATCCCCGTCCGTCCACGCTGGTTTGCTTCACCAAACTTGCAATGTTGTAATAGAGATGAAGACCCCAATCCGTCATCACAACATTGGAAACGCCTTGCGGGGAAGTCACGATGCCCTCAGCTCTCAATGCTCGGTTGACGCGTTGGGCCGTCGCAGCGTCATCGTAAGTCGTGATCAAGAAACAGCCAGTGTCGCCCTCAGGATCAATTATCCGTCGTAATTTGACTTGCGAGAATTCTTCGAGGGTCTTTCTGATCCGGTATTTGCTCTGGCGCATATTGCCAACGGTCCGGGGAAGCTTCTTTAACTGCACGCGCAGAAGGGCGCCTCGAATCTCATCGATCCGATATCCTCGCCCCCAAAGGCATAGGTCAGGGTCATCAAATATCAGTCTCCCCGCCTCATCCCGGGCGTAACCCAAATCGTGGCAGGCAAAGGCTCGCCGGTAAAGCCTCTCGTTGTTGGTGACCACGGCCCCCCCCTCACCCGCCGTCATGTTTTTGTTCATCTGAAAGCTGAAGGCAGCCATATCACCAAAACTCCCGACCTTCTGACCATCGACGGAGCCGCCGTTGCATTGGGCACAGTCCTCAAGCAGGAAAAGCCCTCGTTTCCGCGCAATATCGCGAATAGGCTTGATATCGGCGGGAGCACCGCTCATATGAACAACAATGACTCCCCTCGTCCTATCAGTGATCTGTCTTTCAAGCTGCGCCGGGTCCATGCAAAAAGTCTCATTGATATCTGCCAAGATTGGGATCGCACCTTGATTGACTACTGCTGCCGCCACCGACACCCACATGTAGGCCGGGACGATAATCTCTTGGCCCGGGCCAACCCCCAAGGCGGAGAGCGCGGTCTGCAAGGCGCCCGTGCCACTGCCAACCGCGAGGGCGTGCTTGACACCTAGGAAACTCGCAAACTCGGATTCAAATTCATCCACCTCGTGTCGCAAATCAATTCCATAGTAGCGGAAAGGCGAACGGCTCTTGAGGGGGCGCATGGCTGCTTCCAGCTCTTCCTCCCCCATATGATGGATACCCGGAAACTCGAGAGGTAAAGGCTCGGATCGAATTGGGGTTCCTCCGTCTACGGCCAGCCGCTTGCCATTGATCCGTACCTCATCAACTGCCATTTTCTTGTCATTCATTTGTGATCCTCCCTATTGCTTTTTGACTGTTCTTGCTTGTTGCAAAAACTGTTGGTTCGCATTCCGGCTCCGCAGAAACTTACGGCAAGGGTGTCATTCCAAGTGGTCATGGGCCTGCGGCCCACCCATAGAAATGAAAGTCATGGCCTTCGCCACCCCCACGCAAGCGGGGGCCCATCACTGGATTCCCGCTTTCGCGGAAATGACGAGCGTCGGGTGACTTTCAGGAGAGCGCAGCGAGGAATCTCGCTCTGATCGTTCCTCCGCGGTTCGCCCCAAAGCGGAGCCGGATTCCTCGCTGCGCTGGAATGACACGCTTACTTGACGCAGCTGACCGGGGCTCAATCCGGATCGCCAAAATAGACCATAGTAGGTTCCGTCCTAAAGCCCCGAGTTCGAACTGCGTCATAGACGACACCCGCAACGAGCCAGCAGCTTCCGGCGATTTTTGCCGGTAAAGGCAAACTTCCCCAGATTACCAAGCAAAATAGAAAACCAGCGATGGGCACGAGGGCATCAACAAAGAATCGTCGCCCTTGTCCTCCCTTTCTTCGGAGATAAAACTCGCGGAAGGCAGCCAGGTTTACTCCCATGAAGCCGAGAAAGGCTCCAAAGTTCAAGCACTCGGCGGCGAGTTCGTAGCTCAACACCATCGCCCCGATAAACGCCAGCACGCCGATGATCAGGATGTTGAAAACGGGATTCTTCTTTTTCGGATCAAGATAGGCAAAAACCGATTTGGGCAGTACGCTGTCTCGCCCCATGCTGAACAACAGACGCGCCGCTCCAATCTGTCCAGTTAAGGCAGCGCCGAAATTTGACACCACCAGGATGACGGCTATGGCGTCAAACAGGAGTGGCCCTCCCACTCGCCGTGTCACATCCATAAAGGCGGTCTCCAGGTTGGGGAACGACCGCCAGTTTGGCCAGACAAGCTGCCCCAGGTAGATCTGCATGCCACTAAAAACGCCGGTAAACACGCAGACCGTTACGGTAGCCAGGAGGATGTTACGCCTCGGGTTGTGGACGTCTTCGGCGAGAGTGGTCACACTGTCGAAACCGATATAGGTGAGCGCAGCGAATGAAGTGGCGGTGGCGATGGACGGAATGTGAAAGGTCCGGACATTGTAAAACGGCTCCCAGGAGAGGACTCCTGCCCAACCTTCCAGGTGGAAGAGATAGCGGACGGCCAGGAGCATGAACAAGATGATGACCACACTCATGACGCAAAGCAGGCCAATGTTCGCTTTCGCCGCGGTCCGGATACCGCGCAGGTTCAGCGCAGTTATGGCGGCCGCAAAGAAAGAAGCCAGAAGTGCAAACATCAGCCGCGGCGACAGTTGAGGCAGAAACGGTGTGAGAACGCGCTGCACGGTGAGCGAACTGTAAATGATGCCGGTGACCGGGACGATGAGATAATCAAGAAATATCAGCCAGCCGGTCACAAATCCAAGATGAGCGTTCAGCCCTCGTCCCACGTAGGTGTAGGCGGAACCCGCCACCGGGTACACGCTGGCCATGCGGCCATAGCTTGAAGCCGTGAGCATCATGGCCAGCATGGCGATTAAGATCGTCGTGACCATGTGCCCGTTGGATAGCTTTTGGCCTATCCCGAAGAGCGGGACGGCAGCCATCGGTTGGATGACCACAATACCATAGAAGATCAGGTCCCAGAGTCCCAGAACCCTGCGTAACCGCGGTATGGCCGCCTGCTCAGCTGCTGTCTCAGTCACGACGGTATTACCCAATCAAAACCTTCTCCAGCCGGAGGACATCAGCCAGGGCAACCAGTTCGTTCACCACGTCATCGTGAACAACCGCCCAGTGTTGAGTCATTCCCGTCTTAATAGCCTTCGCGAAGAACTCAGCTAGTGGGGCGTTAATGCGTATGTAAGCGTGAGGGGAGCCTAGTAACTTCTCTCTGCCCGCGAGACATTCTCCCGAGGTGATCACCATCTTGAACCTATCAACATCGCAGAAGACACTCAGCATGGTAACGTGCCCGCCTCTTGCCCTGAAGCGCATCCAACAACTGTCGGGTTCCGATTCCACATATTCACCATCCGGTTCGACGAGGACCGCATCTTTACTTTCGGCCAGGTTGATGTCGTGAATCCCTGCATGGCCGGCGAGAAGACAATTGTCGCTCTCGTCATAGGTGAATATTTCTACGTACATCGGAGGCTTCTTCGCCAGTTTCTTGAGCATCAATAAAGCGACGGCGCCACCCACCTCTGCTTCCATGCTCACCACGGCCCTCGCGAACAGGGCCGGAACATACAGGCACGGCCTCAGACCCAGCACCTGATGGAGTTCCTCCGCGATGTCATTGAAAGACAAAGCGTCCAGTTTGTACTGTTCCACGACCTTCGCCAGACCCAAGGAGACTCTGGCGCCCTTGGCCAGACCGGCTTCCGTAACATTCTCCGCCACTCTGAAGCTGGCTTTCAGATCGCTTACAAAACCTTCGACAGCCTCATCGGGAATCCCGGCGCATATCCTCGAGTAATCGTTGATCGAAATATATTTCAGCTCCGGGCCGATCTCCTTCTTCAGCCGGAATTCATCGACGTATGTTCCCGTCATCTGATCGCAGCGGTACGGGAGGATCCCGACCATCGCGTTTTTCAACTCTCTCGCCGTCTGGCACGCTCTGCTAAAAGCCACAATACTCCGGATGGCATCCTGGTTTTTGTACGAACCGAAGGCAAACCCAAATTGCTTGCCTAGTCTCTTTAGAGGCGCGCTAGCCTGAAGGGCTCCCACTGGACCGCTCGCCCTGAAAAGGTCGCGCATACTCATCTGCTCAGGCAGTTTTTGGAAAGGCGAATAGCACCAGAGTAGGAAAGGTATGTAGGGAAGCTTCTGCACAGCATCAATGATCAGTCGATCCTCTCCCCACGTAATTTGGCAGGCAACTATCAGATCAACATCTTCCTTCTTGAACAGGTCAACCGCTTCTCCTAATTGCTGACGCGTCGCAATCACTCCGGCGTTAACGATATGGAGCGCTGAGCACAGGGCCTCGTTGATTCGTGCTGCATCATCCTGAAGTTGCTGTGGCAGACCTTTAAACGAGCCCTGGCTTGCACCTATTTGCGCGAACCATTCCGCGGTCATCAAAAGCAACCCAACCTTCGGCTTCGCGCCGCTGGTCGCGCCGTACTCTGCAACAGAATTAGAATCTATCATTACACCCACCTTCGCTCGCCCTCAGAACCGACTGTTCTGCCCTGCGCTTGTACATTCGCCCTCTCCCCCATCGGGGAAGAGGGGCCGGGGTGAGGGGTCGGGGTCCTGACGCAGGCTCAAGACACCCTAGCCCGATGCGTGGCGCAGATGTATGCGCCACCCGCCGCGCAGAGCCAGATTCCTGGCAGCGCGCGAAACGACAGACGATCAATTTCCGAGAATCAGGCAATGGACGTCAAGGGGCTCAACCCTGACTCGAACCCCGCCGGGCACTGCCGGCAATTCTGCCCCCAGAAGATCCCTGGCAGTCTTGTAGTTTTCAAGCGCGACGACTTCTTCGACAGGTGCTCCCGTAGTATTGAAGAGAAACCAAGCCGCTTGGCTGCCCAAGACTCTCCGCCGCCGCTGGAGCCGGCCAACCCTGTCGGGCTTCACTTTCGCACCCGCGAGCAGATGGGCAAGGAAAACACCGTTCCGTTTGTCGTCGTAAGCAAGCAACGCATGACCCAGCAAAGTTCCGATCAAATAGGCGCGACCAGTTCCAAATTTATTGACGCAGCCGGCGACATCCTCGCGCGACCGCAAGAGCGCCTGACCCGTGGTCAAGGTGAGGGTTTGCAGGTGGTAAGCCGGAGCGACGTTCAAGCCCATCGCCTCTCCTGTGCCAACCAGGTCGCGGTATTCGACGCTGTCGCCGTAAGTACGATCAACGCCGCTCCATTTCGCCCCGTCGTGAGGCTCGCGTACAGTGACCACTCGTTTGTGGGCCGCGCCAAACAATTCGGAGATGCCGGGACCCATTTCCGTGGCGAAGCCGTACCCATACTTTCCAAGCCTGCCGGGCGTGGCCTCGCAAATCAGTACGCCCCCCTCCTGTACGTGGTTCTGATAGGCCTTCATCACTTCCTCGCTGAGCGCCAACCCAAACGGCTGGATCAGCGCTTTATACTCTTTGCCCGTCGTACCGATCTGCTCAGCTTCGATGAAGTCACACGGAATGCCTTCGTCCCAAAGCGCCTTGTAGATTCCCCGAATGGTGTAAATCAGGTGGTCTTTCACGCGGAATTCGGAGGCTTCGGCGAAATGCCGGAGATCTTCGTTCATTACCAGTGCGACGCCTGCCTTCGGGACCCCACTTTTGGTGAAAAACTCGGCATGCGGTGCAATCGCTTTGGCCAAGCGGCCGGCCTCATCGGCGCGCGGCGTGTGCTCACCTTGACCATCAAGCAGGCCGAATCCATATTGCTCCTGCCACATCCGCTCGATGCGGTGGTTCCAAAAGCAAAGGCCCCGTACGCCTGCCGCCAGGCATCCCAGCACCCAGCGTCGTATGTCGTCGGCGCCGGGGACTCGCCCCAGGCTCTGGCCGGCGGAGATCGGACCACCTTGCAGCTCCGCTGTCCAGATCTCGCCGGTCCGGCCGGCGCCCCGAATGTAGTCATACCTCATTAAGACGCTTTCCCAGAGCTCGTGGTGAAGCCCGGCCACCTTTTCCACGGGCTTGCCCGCCGCCGGGCGGGCGGCGTCCCACTCTTCGAATTCCTCCCAGGCGGGATAGCATGAAGAGCCGAGCACGTCCACTTGCTCCGCGTAACGCCACTCCGTCGTACCACTGATAATAGGTCCTCCCAGATGGGACAGGATCCGGCGATGCAGGGGGTCACTGCGCCGGAAAGCGTCCGCCCTCCACTTCAACACAAAACTTAAGTAGACGTCGTCCATGAAGTACCGGAAGTCAATGTACGGGGGCAGCATGGAGAACATGCGTGGCGGTTCAATTTCATCCCAGTCACCGTAGTTTACTATCCAAGTTCGATTCAACTCGGCGAGAGTCTGGTACTTCTCGCGCAGCCAAGCTCGGAACTCCCGCTGCGTGTTGGGACAGTAGCAAAGGCCCATGTGTCCTGGGCGCATGGGCCAAAACCCGATCTCCTGCCACACGTTCCAAACCAGAATGTTGTCGTATTTCCCGATTTCTTTCCCCAGCGCCTCCACAAAGCGGATCCCGGCTTCGCGCGCTCCGGGATGGTGCCAACAAGGCCCGGGCTTGGCGTCGGCAGGAAAGAGGTACTGAGTCGGATCGTTATTCGGCTGGCCGGTTTCGTAAACGGGGCTGGCGTCCGGGAATTTTCTCCAGAACCACATGGGAGCCTGCTCCATGGTGACGCCGAAGTAGACCAGCAGCCCATTCTGGCCAGCATCGGAAACCACCTGCGCAACCGTTTCGAGGTTGATCTCGCCTTCTCGCGGCTCGTCCATGGACCACGATTCCTGGATCTTGATCATCGTGAATCCCATTCTCTTCAAAAGCGCCAGATCGGAACGCAGTTGGTCGAGTGGCAAGTGCGGCTCGCGATAGATGTGCGTGCCATAGGGGAAAATCACTGCCCCACTCTCTTGCGGCTGAGGAGTGGAAGGAGTTGCCAAGGCGCTGTGGAGGAGACGCGGTCCGCCCAGAGCAACACCCCCCATGACTTGTCCGAAAGATCGACGTGTAATCCTGTGGTCCATGTTCGTTTACCTGATAGCTTCCCTCTGGTGCGCGCTACTCGATGACCACGAACCGTGATCTCGCATCTGCGGGAATGCTCAAGTTTGTCACTTGAGTTGCGGATCCTAGGGCAGCTACAGCGATCCTTCGCCCGCCGCAAATGACGGCGGGCCCAGGATGACAGTAGCCAAGGACTCAAAAGAGGAACTTGAGAGCCAGTTGTCCGATTCTCGGGTCCGCGGCGCTGGTCACCACTCCAAAAGTGCCACTGAGAATGTTGCCGGAGGGGTTTTGAAACTGCGCATGGTTAAAGGTGTTGAAGAACTCGGCTCGAAACTCCAGGCTCTTAGACTCGGTCAGGCGCAAGTCTTTATGGAGCGATAAATCCCAGTTGTTGATTCCGGGACCATGGAAGAAAGCACGGTTGGCGTCGCCGAGGTACCCTATGGTCTCACGCGTGAATAACGTAGTATTGAAGTAGGGCAGCCCGCTGCGCGGATTGGTGAAGTTCAGATTGCCACCGAGGAAGTTAGGCGTATCCACAGTGCTTGCATTGGTGCCGCCAGTGCCCAGCAAGGAATGATCGTCGCTTTCGGTCAAGGAGATGGGAAAGCCCGTGGTGAAACGAGTGATGCCGATAAAAACCCAGCCGTCCGTCAACCTGGGGTGACGTCCTCCAGCCAGCCGATTGAAGGGCAAGGTGTACTGGTAGCTCGCGACGAAATTGTGCGTCATGTCAAACGCAGAAAGCCCACGGTCGATATTCGGATTGTAGGGGTCCATGGTTTTGTCACCCAGTGCTGAGGTGTCATCCAACGATTTGCTGTAGGTGTAGCTGGCGAAAAAGGACAAGGGACCCGAGTTGTACCGAACGCTGGCCTGAAGGGCGTTGTAAGTGGAGTTAGCTCCTGTCGTCAACCAGGCGTTGTCGCCCACGATGCTCACCGGGAATGGCTGGCGCGTTCCGTTGAACACCGTGCCGTCCGCGCGTGTGTAGGCTTGGTTTTCGCCATAGGGCCCACAGGTCAGCGACCCCGGCGCGACTTCATTAGGTTGGCTGAGGCTCAAGCAAAGTTGGGGATTGCCCGGATTCGGAGGTATCATCGACACCAGATGATGTCCCACAGCTCCGACATACCCAATGCTCAGCAGCGTCTTGGTCCCGAACTGCCGCTGCAAGGTAAAGTTATAGTTCTCGCTGTAGGGCGTCGTGCCGCCGATCTGGGGTACCGGGTAGCCGCCGAAAGGCAGATTGGGGCCCCAGTTAAAGCTCGTGCTTCCGCGAGGCGCGGGCGTAAACGGAAATGGGAAGGGACGTTGGTTGCCCGTTGTCCGGTCTGTGTAGGGAGATGCAAAGAGGTCAGGAGCGGGAGCTCCGTAGTAAACGTCGTAAGGAGCCAGGCCAGACTCATCCAGCATCTCCGCACCTGTCACTCCTGTGTAAAACATCCCAAACCCGCCTCGAATGCTGAACTGACCGGGCTCTCCCGTCAGCCAGTGCAAGGGACCGCCGCCGCTGGAGGGAGAGTAAGCGAAGCCGAGGCGAGGCGAAAAGTTGTCCAGCGGCGTCTTCGAGATGGTACTCGGGATTTTGCCATAGCCGGGCACCGTATCGCCGGGAAATACATAGCCGACAGGCGCATTCGGATAGACCGTGGATTGCACGCCGTAAACAAACGTGCTGGATTGCAAGTGCTTCTCATACCAAGGCTGGACGTAATCCCAACGTATGCCGTAGTTGAGAGTGAAATTTGGACGTACGCGCCAACTGTCCTGTGCGTAGTCGCCCTCGTACTTTCTACGATTGTCAATCCAGAAGCCGCCTTCTTGCGAAAACCCGTCCAACGCGCCAATCAGATAATCGGCGAAGTCAATCCCCGTCTCGGCTCCGTTGAAGCTCAAGAACCCATTCGCCCCCACCAGCGGCATAGGTTGGTAAAAGTCGTTGAAAATGAACTGGCCACCGAACTTCAGGGTATGCTTGCCCTTGACCTTCGAGAAGTTGTCAATGATGGAAGGCGAGTCTTCATACCGGTTGTACGCCACGCCGTTAAGACCGATGCCGAAATTGTTGAAGCCGATACTTGGAACCCCTTCGACACTCGGCGAAGCGGCCACCATCCCCCCGGGCTGGTTCTCCGCAAAGCCGAATGAGCTGAGGGGCACCGGATAATTACCCACCGGCTGCCCGGTATGCGCTACCAGGCGGTTCCAACTCAGGTGGAGTTCGTTGACGGCATTTCCCCCGAACGTTTTAACGTCTGACAAGTTCCACAACTCCGACCGGCCCTGGTTCTCGTCAGGAAAACCTGGAACGTTATTGCCCCCGAAAGGCGTGAAAGAACTACTCTGATCGAAGAAGTAGTAGCCGGAGATGGTTCCCCATCTCTGACTACTCAAGTCGATACGCGCGCTGCCCAAATCGTCGGTGGTGGCGGCATTGTTCGCGGAACTGGTGTAATAAGGTCCTACATTGGGCAATGGAATGTATTTCATCAGACCTTTGGCAGGGGCCGAGAACGCCGATTGGGGAATTATGGCGTTGGGAAAAACGCACTGGGACCCCGTGGTGCACCCCGGTACGTAATAGGCCTCGCCGGAAGTTACCGGGTAGCCAAGCTCGCTCGAGAGCAAGCTCGCGAAATACGGGCCGTTGACGGTTCCAGTAAGGGCGCTGGCAGCGCCGGAGAAGTCTCCGGTCCGCTCTGCCGCCGAAGGTACGTCAACGATCCCGGTGGCTGCGACTTCCCGCTGCCGGGTGCCCTGGTAATCGGCAAAGAAAAAGACCTTGTCACGCTTGATGGGGCCGCCCACAGTGCCGCCAAACTGGTTGCGCTTGAACGCACCGCGGGCCGTACCGGGAAGCTCCGCGCCAGTGAGCGGGTTCAGCGAGTTGTACTCATAGAAATTCCGGGAATCGAACACATCGTTGCGCACGAACTCGAAAACATCGCCATGAAGTTGGTTAGTACCCGATTTTGTGACGAGGGTGACCACGCCCCCGCTGTAGTTGCCATATTCGGCATCAAAATTTGCCGTGAGCACGCGAAACTCGTCGATCGAATCGATGTTCGGGATGATCGTGGCGCCGCTGTTCAGTGTGTTATTGGCATAACCGCCGTTGATCAGGAAACCGTTCGCATCCTCTCGTTGGCCGGTGATGGAGACGTTTCCCTGCTCCGTGCTGCCAAACGTGTTCGAGTAACTACCTGACGATACCGGCTCCACGCCGGGCTGAAGACCTAACAAATTGGTGAACGAGCGGCCGTTAAGTGGGAGGGCCTCCACCGCATTGCTTTTGATCACATCTCCTAGCTGTGTGTTGTCGGTCTCAACGTGCACCGAACTGGTGGTGACCTCGACTTGTTGTGTGACTTGGCCTACTTGAAGGACGATGTCAAACCGAAGCTTGTCGTTGGTGTTCAAGGTAATATCCTTGCGCAGATAGGCCTCGAACCCGCGGGCTGTCACCGAAAGCTGGTATCGACCCACCGGTAAAGAAAGAAAAGCATAGGTGCCGTCAGTGTTGCTTTGCACCGTCTGGCTGACGCCTGTAGCAGTTTCTGTGGCCGCCACCTGTGCGTTGGGGACGACGGCGCCACTGGGATCCGTGACCGTCCCCGAAATCGTTCCGCTCACACTTTGTCCCCAAGCCGCCATTGATCCCAAAAGCAGCAGCACGGTTGCTTTTGCAATACTAGATCGCCAAAGATGCACTAAATTCATCTTCCCCTCCGAATCTGAGATTCGACGCGAACAAGTATGCCTGAGAAAACGACCCAGCAGGTGAGGAGTGTCGCTCCCCTTGCAAAGCCAGGTCTGACACGTCCCAATTCCAAAGAGGTAACCTGTATAGCCCGAGCAGAGCTTCTTGTCAAGCACTTTTTTCTTGATTTTATTTTTGTGGTATGATTTGCTGTCGATTAGTCGTGCTTAATTACAGCAGAGAATTAAGCCGGAGCGGGAGTAGCTGGCCATTCCCATAATGCCAACGTAGCGGTGTCAGCTCAAAGTGCGGAAGAATAACGCTTTCGGTCTGTTAAGGCGCATTTACACGTGCGGTGCCCTGTCGCGTGCCGACCTCGCAGAAATCACGGGGCTTGCGCCCAGCCATATCAGCCTTATCGTGCGCGAAGCAATGAATCGAGGGCTTGTGCTCGAGCGGGGATTGGGGCCCTCGAAAGGAGGGAGGCGCCGGGTCCTGCTGGAAATCAAACCCGAACTGGCTAGCTTGGCGGGCATCGACATCGGTCGGGCGCACATTCGCTTTGTAGTGACGGACTTCGCCGGCAGTATTCTGACCTACAAGTGGCTCCCAACCGAACCCCACAAGGGCAGGGACCATGTGCTACGGACCGTTCATGTCGAATTGGAGTGCCTTCTCAAACAGTTTGCGACAATTGGCGCGATTGGGATTTCGCATTCCGGGGTCATTGACCACCTTGCCGGCAAAGTGTTGTTTTGGCCGATGGTCGAGGGGTGGAACGACACTCCTCTCGCGCAGATCTTTGCAGACACCTATGGCCTGCCCACCTTTGTCGAAGATTGCGTCCGGGCAATGGCCATCACGGAGCAGCGCTTCGGGCATGCGAAGGGCCTGCGCAATTTCGTGCTGGTCAGCGTGGGCATGGGAATCGGGGCTGCCATTTTTTCTAACGGCTACCTGCATTCCGGCCGCGATGGTTTGGCAGGAGAGCTTGGCCATACCACCGTAATGGAGAACGGAGGTCTTTGCAGTTGCGGCAATCGAGGTTGCCTGGAATTGTGTTCCTCAGCCATGGCCATTCTCGCCAGAATCCGTTCTGAGCTCGAGCACGGCGTCAGCTCTAGCCTTAGGGACGAAGTCGGTGACGATTTGGACAAACTGTCGGTGGAACTGATTGTCGCGGCTGCAAAGGACCACGATCGGCTTTCAGAACGGGTTTTGTCGGAAGCCGGTATGCACCTGGGTACCGCCCTTGCTACCGTGGTCAATTTGCTTAACCCCGAGATGGTGATTCTGGCTGGAATGATCCCTCAGGTAGGCGGCGAGATTCTTCTGAGGCCCCTCCTCTACAACCTTCGCCAGAGAGCCTTCCCACATGGCGTTAAAGACCTGCCGGTTGTTGTCTCGCAGTTTGGCGAAGAGGCTGCGGCCCTGGGTATGGTCTTGATCGCCGGTGAGAGCGTGCTGGAGACCTGCTGTCGCAACTTGGAAGCGGCATGATGTTCGGCTGGACACGAGCCTCGTGAACGGCCATTCAGGCCAGCACGTGCCGACCCAAAGGTCGGCGCTATGCCAAGGATCAGTCTGTTAAGGGTTTTCCAGTTCGCGCGTCACTTCCATCTCGAGTCGCTGGTCTTCCGAAGCCTGGTTTTTCTTGAGGTTTTCAAATGCTTGGTACGCTTGCCTGGACTTTTCTGTCTCACCCAGAGCAGAGTACACGCGGCCTAGTTGATAGTAGGCTTGGGCTAAATCCGGTTCGCACTCGACTGCCCGCGCCAGTTCCTTCGCCGCCTCCTGTGGCTGGCCCTCCTCTGCGAGCAACTTGCCCAGCGAATAATGGGGCAGGCCGTAGTCCGGGTTCAGAGCGATCGACTTCTCGAACGCCGGTTTCGCATCCTTAGGCCGGTTATCACGCAACAGGGCTACGCCAAGATGGTATGTGTAGCGCGCATTGGTGGGGTCGAGCCCAACGGCCCGGCGCATGAAATCTTCGCCTTCGCGGTTTCGTCCTTGATTCACCAGGGTGATCGCGTATAGGAACATGCAGCGGGCGCATTTCGGTTCTTCATGGAGCGCCGCGTCCAGGCTCTGCCGAGCCTCCGCATAGCGACGCTCGAAGTAATAGCTCACGGCGGCGCTGTAGTAGACCGCCGGTGATTTTGGGTCAAGCAGCGTGGCCTTTCTCAGCAGTCTGAGCGCTTCATCCTGCCTTCCCAGAGACTGCTGGATTTGTGCCGCCAATAGGAGTGCCGAGGCATTCCGTGGATCGTCTCCGAGGGCACGCTCGACTTCCTCCTGTGCTTCCTGCCGACGGCGCAGCAGCAAGAGAGCCCTCGCGCGCAGGTAATGATCATCGGATGTCAAAGGGACCGGAAGCAATTCCAGAACACGCTCGGCGTGCCGCTCCGCGAGGCTGGCCCGTGCTAGAGCGCGACGGGTCTCCAGGTCGTGAGGCTGTAATCGCAGCGAGGCTTCGAGGTATGACCGGGCATCACCCGCCTGACCTCGGTCCAGGAACAGTTGACCCACGGAACTCAGCCACTTCGGGTCATCACCAAAGGTCTTGCTCTCCTTTTGAGCGACCAGCCTGGCCGCGTCCGCGTGATCGGTGGCGAGTTCGGCACGGATCAGGTTAAAGGCGACGTCAGGACGATCCTGACCGAGGGCTTGCACTCGACGGAACTCCGTCAGCGCGTCTTTGGCTTTGCCGGTTTCCAGAAGCGCAAGGCCAAGGTTGTAAGCCGCGCTGGGATTGCGCGGCTCGAGTGCGGCGGCTCGTCGCAACTCGCGCAGCCCCCTCGCAAAGTCGTGCCCTTGCAGGTAAAGGAGGCCCAGATTGTAGTGCCCGGCGAAAGAATCGGGAGCGCATCGGGTAGCTCGTTCGAAATCGCTTATGGCCTCCGCTGTTTTGCCACTCTCCAATTCCAACCCGCCAAGGATTTCGTAAGCATCGGCATTCTTGGGATCTGCCTGGAGTACCAACTCTGACTCGGCTCGACACTGGCTGAAATCCCTTGCCTCACAGGCTTTCCGGGCGGCTTTCAAATGCATCTCAGCACTTGAGGTCTCGGTGGTAAGAGAGCGAGCTGTAGTGCTTGCTTGCGGCGGCAGACTTAACGCCGACTCAGCTTCAAGGAACACCACAGCACTGCTCAACACTGCGACAGCAAAAAGTCGCACACACAGGCGCGTGCCGTCGTTGTGCCAGCCCCTCCGTCTAGGGCGGCAGCAGGTCACCGATTCTGAAACGCGGCGTGACCCACGTTGCCCTCTCATCGTGCTAGGCCTCCAGCACCAGACACTTGATGTCGAAGGGGTCTACCCTCACCTGGATACGTCCTCCGGTTGAGGCTAGCTCACCACCAAGAAGATCCTGGGCGGACTTATATCCTTCGATGGAGACTCCCTGCTCCACGGGTTTGTCGGTCTGGTTAAAGAAGAACCAGGCAGCCTGATTTCCCAAGATTCGGCGACGGCGCTTGAGCGCGCCCACACTGTCCGAGGAGACGCCAGCTCGCTCGAGCACGGTTGCCAAGAATTTGGCGTTGCGAAGATCGCCGTAACCAGCCACCCCGTGTCCCAACAAGGTGCCCACGAGATAGGCCCACCCTTTCCCGTAGCTGTTCACGCATCCCGCCACTTCATCATCATACTTTAGGATGGACTTTCCGGTGGTGGGCGTTAAAACCTGGAGATAATAGGCTGGGAAAACACTCTGCGCAGCGAAATCTCCGATGCCCGCCAGATTCCGGTATTCAAGCTGGTCACGCGGAGCAAGTTCCCGGGCGGTCCACTTTCCCCCGTTGTTCGGCTCACGAATCAAGAAAACACCCTCGTGTGTGGCTCCGAACAGTTCCGCCACGCCTTGCATCATGGCTCCTTTCAACCCGATGCCATAGTTGTCAAACCGGCCCGGGCAGGCCTCCGAGACCACCGTCCCTCCATTGCGCACGTAGACCTCCAGGGCCTCGATTACGCCTGGACCCAGCGCAACGGGGAAAGGCAGGATCAAGACTTTGCACTTGCCGGGAATGGTGGGAAGGGCTGCCGCTTCAACGAAACCGCAGGGCACGCCCTGCAACCACAGCGACTTCCAAATCCCCTGAATTGTGAACTGGAGGTGATGGATGGATTCGTGTTGAGACCCTTCGGCGAAGTGATAGAGATCCTCGTTCAGCACGATGGCCACGCCCGGTTCAGGGTGCGCTCCCTGGGTAAACAGCTTGGCGTGCGCATTCAAAGCCTTGCCCAGCCGGCCCGCCTCTCGAGCTCGCGCCGAGGTCTCCGCGCTCCAATCAAGCAGATTGAAACCGTATCCCTCCTGCCAGAAGATTTCAGGACGATGATTCCAGAAACAGATGCCGCGAACACCCGCAGCCAGACAGGCCAGCACCCATCGCCGGATGTCCGCCGGATCCGGAGCCCTACGCCGTCTCAGCCCTTCGACGATCGGTCCTCCCTGGAGTTCGGCCGTCCAAATCTCACCCGTGTGACTGGCGGAGCGCAGATGATCGAAGTTCATGACTAAGCCTTCCAGTTCGTGGTTGACGGCCTGTGCTTCGGTGAGTGGCTTTTCGGCAGACGGCGCATTAGCGGACCAGGTATCCACCTCGGGCCAAGCGGGGTAACAGGACGAGCCCAGAACATCGAGCTGCTCAGCGTAGCGCCATTCCCGCGTACTGCCGGCCACGACCCCGCCCACGTGCGCGAGCAGTGGATGGTGCAAGGGGTCGCTGCGCCGAAAGGCATCTCCCTTCCACTTCAGGTTATCCGAGAGATACACGTCGTCCATGAAGTAGCGCCAGTCGATGGTCGGGGGAAGCGAAGGGTTAGTACGCGGGGGGTCAACTTCATCCCAGTCCCCGTAAGCACACCTCCACGCCGCGTTCAGATCTTCGATCGACTTGTATTTCGTCCGTAACCAATTGCGGAACTCCCGCAGCGTATACGGACAGTAGCAAAGGCCGAGATGTCCAGGCCGCATGGGCCAAAGGCCGATTTCCTGGAAGAGGTTCCAGACGCGGATGTTGTCGTATTTTCCGACCTCGCGGCCAACTGCCTCGATGAAACGAATTGCGGCCTCGCGCGCCCCCGGATGATACCAGCAAGGACCAGGCTTACCATCGCCAGGCAGGACATACGGGGTGGGATCATTATGAGGTTGTCCCGTTTCGTAAACCATGGCGGCGTCGGGATACTTCCTCCAGAGCCACGCCGGGGCGTTTTCCATCGTCACACCGAAATACACCTGCAAACCATTCTGGCGCGCATCCGAAACCACTTGAGACACGTTCGAAAGATCGATTTCCCCTTCCCGCCTCTCATCGTAGGCCCAGACCTCCTGGATCTTGATCATGGTGAAACCCAGGCGCTTCAGAATCGGAAAATCCTCACGAAACTGCTCGAGCGGCAAGTGCGGCTCGCGGTAAACGTGCGTGCCGTACGGGAAAATGGGGCTCTCATTTGCCTGTGCAAGGGCGCCTGAGGGCGTCGCCAACGCAGCCTGCATGAGGCGCGAGCCAGTAACGGCCGCTCCACCTAGAATCTGCGTAAACGCACGGCGTGTAAGGTTATAGTCCATGTTGATCCACCCTGTTAGTCTCGAAACTTAACGGAATCTCCGCAGTTCGAGAATGAAGGAACTGCAGAGCCTCTTCGCTTCGCTCAGAGTAACAGAAACCTCTTTCTTCTTGTATTTTCCTTCAAGATGTTATGGTGAGTCCGCCATCCACAACCAGGGTTTGACCGGTAATGTACGAGCACTCGTCTGAAGCCAGAAAAGCAGCGACCCGCGCCACCTCCTCCGGCTCGCCCGGCCGCGCTAGGGGGATCCTCCGGTTCTTCACGTACCATTCTTGAAAGGATTCGGTTCGAGTCTCGTCCACGCCTTTGACAATCGAAAGCGGAGTGTGAATACAACCTGGGGCAATCGCGTTGGCAAGAATACTATGCGGGGCCAATTCCACGGCCAATGACTTGGTGAAACTGATAATCCCTCCTTTGGTGGCAGCATAGGCTCCCACTTCGCCTTGCGGCGCAATTGCCTGGGTAGACGTGATGTTGATGATTCGGCCCCACCTCTGGTTCACCATATAAGGAGCAACCAGCTTGCAACCCCAGTAAACGGCCTCTAGATTGACGGCCTGAGTCTTCCTCCATTGTTCTAACGTGTCTTGCAGAATGTCGGCGTAGAACGAGATCGCAGCGTTATTGACCAGAACATCGATTTTCCCGCTCTCCCGGGCAACTTCATCCACGCACTTCCGGTAGGCATCCTGGTCGGTGATATCGAACACGTAGGGTTTGGCTCTGCCGCCCTCCTCTTGAATAACGCTACAAACGGTGTTGACGAGAGGTTTTATATCAATCGCTACAACGGTAGCCCCCTCCCGTGCGAACTCCCGCGCTATGGCGCGGCCGATCCCCGACGCCGCCCCAGTGACAATGGCGACTCGTCCCGCAAGTTTCATGCTCATGGTCCTCGCCCTGAATTCCCGAGCAAAGCTCAGCTTGAAGATGGTTCCAGGCTGGTAATCAGTATGGTCCCTGCCAAAGTCACCAGCCCCCCAACCACCATGGTTGGAGTGATCCTCTCCTTCAGCGTCAGCGCCGAGATGATAACACCAAAAAACGGCAACAGGTAAATCGACACTGATGCCTGGCTCACATCCAGGCGCTTCAGGAGAATTGCCCACAACACCATTGCCAGTCCCCAGCTGAAAACGCTTAACACCAGGACCGCCAACCAAGTGCTGAGTCCGTAACTTCTGACCGCCGCCAGCGATAGGGGCTCGACCCAAACCAGGAAAGGCAGACTTACCACCACGGCGAGCAGGTATCCATAAATCAACACTTCCAGCACCGTAAAGCGTCGCAAGAGTTCCTTGCAGAAAACGTTGTAGAAGGAACTGGCGGTGCATGCCACCAGTACCAGCATATTCCCGAGAAGGAACCTCCCGCTGGTAAGTTGCAGATGACGCCAATCAACGTCGGAGAGAATCAGCACACCTGCCAAGGCAATGAATAGACTCGCCCACCGAACCAGCGTCATCTTCTCCTTAAGAATAATGGAGGCCAAAATTGCGGTAATGATTGGGACCGTGAGATAAATGAGGGAAGCATTCGACGCGGTGGAACGGTCTATACCCCAGGCCAGGAACGCGGAAGCTGGGATGAGCCCCAACACGCCAAGCACCAGAAAGCTGATGATATTTCGCCTGTTCAACAGCGACCGTTCGCTTGGGGTACTAGCGCTAGAGGTCTTGGGAGTAGAATCCCCAGGACCCGCGCGGTGACGGCATTCACGCAGAAGGAACGGCAAAAGGACCAGCGCTGCAAAGAGGAAGGCCCATGCACTCACAGTGATGGGCCCCATCTTTTCAGTCGCGGTCTTGTAGGCAGGATATTGCGCTGCCCACATGATGTTGACCAGCACGAGCAGACTCACATCGACAATTGAACGCTGAGAGACCCTCATTCTTCTCTGTCTCCTTTCATAGATCCCGACAATTGATAACCCACAGATTTGAACAAGTGTCCCATCTCGCGAATTCCGTCCACGGGAAGCTTCAGGAAACAACGCCTTTGCCGGTCACGTACTTCTGTTCAGCGGCTGTCGCGAACTCAGCCAATGCGGTAGGCCGAAGTTCGAATCCCAGCCCCGGCCGTTGCGGTAGGGGAATCTTGCCATTCACAACCTTGAGTTCTTCTTCCACAAGCTCTCTGCGCAAGCGAGAATACGCCACCGGGGACGGCTGGATTTCCATAAATCGGCAGTTGGGCGCACCCGCTGCCACGTGGGCGGTTGCAGCGACGCTGATCCCGGTCTTCCAGCAATGCGGGACCACGATTTTGCCACGGTCCAAGGCCATTTGGACCACACGCATCGCTTCGGTAATTCCCCCCACACGGCCGACATCCGGCTGCACAACGTCGACGCCTCCTCGGTCCATCAGTTCCAAGAACTCGAACCGAGTCTGCAGCCATTCCCCGGCGGCAATTCGGATTTGAGTTGCGTCAGACAAGTTCCTGTAACCCTCGAGATCGTCAGAGGGCAGCGGAGTCTCCACAAAGAAGATGTCGTATTCCTCCAGACGGCGGAGCACCCGTAGGGCGTCTTTCCAATCCGACCAGCAATACGCGACGTCGACCATCAGCGTCATCTCCGGACCTGCCGCCTCCCGGCATGCTGCCACTATTTCCACAATCGCGTCGTCACCCTCGTGAAGGCGATTGTGCGAATACGGACCCTTGATGCAAACCTCCAGCTTGGCGGCACGGAAGCCGAAACTCTGTGCCCAGCGCACCTTTTCGAGCAGACTTTTGCGATACTCCTCGAGGGTCCAGCCATCAGGCATCAGGCTCGCATAAGGATTAATGAATTCCTGCCGTGCTCCACCTAGTAGTTGCCACACGGGTCTGCCCGTCGCCTTGCCGTAGATATCCCAGATGGCCATGTCCAGTGCGCCGATAGCGCAAATACCGGCGCCACGCCTTCCGGTCATGGCCGAAAAGGTGTAAAGGCGGTCCCATATGGCCAGGGGTTGAGTTGGGTCCTGCCCCACCAGCAATTCGGTGAGGCCTAACGCCATGATGTGCGAACCCGGCGCCTCGATGAGCGCCTTAACCACCCAGGGATTCGAGTCCACTTCGCCGATCCCAGTGATTCCTTCATCGGTATGGACCTGCACGACGATCGTGTCCTGCGCTGAATCACAGGCCTCCGCGTTGTACTCCGGCGTCAGCAACACCGTGCAGTCCACGTTGGTTATCCTCATGGCAAAGCGCCTCTCTAGTATGACACTCCCAATAGATGCGCAATGATATACCGATCCAACTCTTCGTAGTCACGCTGCTTGATCAAATCGGCGTACAGTTGGCGATTCAGCGTGCGCACTTTCTCCACCAACCAGAGGAAGACCTGCCTGCTGTTGGCGAGGTGTTTCGCGGAGACTTCCTGCTTCTGGGTGCGCATGGCCTTAACGTCGAGGCCCACGTACTCGCCGTTGCGGCCATAGCCGTTCTCCTCTAAAACCCGGACTTGGTTGAAAGCCCGCCGCAGATCGACTTCACCGAAAGATTTATCTTCGTCGAATTTCAAGCCGCTCTGGTCGTTCAAATGGACGCTCCACAGCTTGTGGAAAGAGAGTGCGAATCCCATCTCATCCGAGGGGTCGAGACCTGCCAGAATCTGGTGTGCCGTCTCGATCAGAATTCCCATCCGGGCGGGGTCGGCGGTGCGGTAACCCAGCGCCAAAGCATGACCCGCCGTCGGGATGTACGCCTGGTCCGCCGGTTCATTGGGCTTAGGTTCCACCAGAATGCGCAGATTTTTGTCATAATCGAGCATCTTGTTAATCGCTTCCACCAATTGCTGCATGGCGGAGGAAACGGACTTGGCCTCGCGCACGTAAGTGCCCTCGCGCGCCAGCCAGAGCACCATGAGGTTCGTCCCCAATTCGTGGGCGATATCGATGGCCTTGAGTGACCTTTCCACAGCATAGGCGCGGTCATCCGGATCATTTGAGGTGTATGCCCCATCGATTGTACGCGGACTGAACCATAGCCGCGGCGCCACAAATTCTGCGGCAAGACCATGGTCCGACAGGATTTGCTTCGTGGCACGCGCTTGCTTGGTAATTTCCGCCGGACCAAGCGAGTCGAGATCAGGCACGGCATCGTCATCGTGGAATTGTAAAGCGTCGAATCCCAGTTGCTCGGCGATGTGAGCTTTTTCCGCGAGGCCTATCGGCTTCCGCACCTCCGGGCCGAAAGGATCGGCCCCTTCACTTATGTTCCATGGACCAAACGAAAAACGGTATGAGGTAATGCCTTCACTCATTGTGCCCTCCTGGAATATAGACATCTGCAAAGTGTTTGACGACGAACGAACACCTCTTGCTAGTCACTCGTCACTTGTCACTCGTCACTGTCCCTCTCGAACCTCACGCCAGGCGTCGATCATGGCTTCCACGCCAGACCACGGTGTGTCTGGGAAAAGGGCGTCCACGGGAGCCAGGATGAAACCCGTGGGGCCCAGTTTTCTGACCGCAGTGCGCACGGCCCGCCTGATCTCTTCGCGTGCCCCCCCGTGCAGGGTCACTGCGCTACTGACCCCGCCGGCCAAAGCGATGCGGCCCGAAAGTCGCCTCTTGACCTCATCAAGATCTGGCTGGCCCTGCACGGGATCAATGTAGTAGAGCAGGTCAATCCCCGATGCCAGGAATACTTTGGACATGGCCAGAGTTCCCGTGGTCATGACGAAAGCAAACTGCTTTCCCGCCTGGTGCACGGTGGTGACCAGTCTTTGCAACCCAGGCAGTAGAAATCGTTCGAAGAGGGCGGGCGACCAGAAATCGGTGGAACTGTACCAGCCGCGCTCCGCCACCAAGTCCACGCCGCCGACTTCCAGCATCATTTCTGTTCGGCGACGGTCGAAAGCGTCGATGATCTCGATGAGTTCCTGGAAGAAATCGGGCTCCGTCATCGCAGCCATCACTGCCGGCTCGACACCGCAAAGCCACGCGGCAAGGTCCATGCCGAAGGCGCTCCACCCCTGGACCAACACTCCGCGCTCGTCGGCGAAGCGCCGGACTTGCTCCATCCTCTCCCGATAGGCCGCAAGCTGGCTAGCCGTAGGATCCCGCAGGAGGTATTGCAACTTGGGAAGATCCTCAGCGCTGGCGACGGCATGCTTCACCCCGCGCGGAATGTTGAAATCTTCGATGAGCATCACCTTGCCCGGTTGCACCACCCAACCGGGTCCGACCTTTTCATCTGTTCGTCGCACGATGTGGCGAAGCACGCCTGCCGGTGTGGTGTATTCGCGGCACAGAAGCCAGTACGGCTCTGTTGCGCTTGGTGGCTCCTGCCAATCGCGGAACGACACGTCGCCGTGGATTCCCCAAGGAGGTGAAACCTCCAGAACGTCATCCAATCCCAAGCTAAACCAACGCAGCACTCTCTGAAAGTCATCTTGAAGGGTCCACGGTTGGGGCAAGGTGTGAATGTGTTCCAGCCGCATCGTGTACCAGAAGGGCACCTCATGGCCGTCGTGTCGCCACCGCAAGTGTGGCGGAGCGGGAAAACCAAAACACCAACAATACATCGGCACGTGATCAGGTTTCTCATGCCGAATTGCTGCTAACAAACGCTCGCGTGAATTCATAGGCAAAGCCCTTCGATTGAGTGTTGGAAACCCACACGTAATCCTTCGCCGAGCATTACGACCCAGTTGACTCAGGAAGCGTCTTGGGCAATGATCTGATCTTTCGACGATCGATCAACGAGCAAAGCATGATGACACCCTCGTTTCCAGCATGTCAAGGGCGACGTATCGCGACAGTCTCACCCTGACGGCATCGTCGCGCAATTTAAGAAGTATGGATTGGCTAACGTCATTAGCCAGGCTCCGAAAAGGGAGTGCTCAAATCGTACGTGCTAAACTGTTGGGGCGATTGGCACGAGCTCAGTCCAAGGCGCCGCGAAGCCATCGAAGTTGCGGACTGAGCGGCCTCCCATAGGCAAATGATCGGCCAAAAACGGCACGCCAGGAGGTACGATGAAGATGATCCGCGAGCACCATCTGCGAGATTTACACTGGCTTCGCTTGCCTCCAGCCTCATTCCACGGTTGTCTCCTGCTCGCCCTTTGCATCGGCACCGCATTATGCGCCTGCGGGGCCGACGACCACGGACTCGCACTCACGCCTCCTATGGGCTGGAATAGTTGGAACCACTTTCGTCTCAACATCAGCGATGCTGTCGTGCGAAAACAAGCGGGAGCCATGGTGAAAAGTGGCATGAAAGCTGCCGGCTACGAATACGTGGTGATTGATGGAGGCTGGGAGGGTTACCACGATGCCCAGGGATTGTTTCGCCCTAATAAGCTGAAGTTCCCAGATATGAAGGCGCTGTGCGACTACATCCACAGTCTGGGCCTGAAGGTGGGGCTCCACACGACTCCGGGCCCGGTAACTTGCTCTGGACGTGAAGGCAGTTACGGCTACGAGGAGGAAGACGCGCGAACCTTTGCGCGCTGGGGAATCGACCTTGTGAAATACGATTGGTGCAGCGGCGATACGGTTTACAAGCCTGCCGAGATTACGGCGGCGTACGAGAAAATGCATCAAGCGCTTTTGCGTGCAGGCCGGCCCATCCTTTACAGCCTCTGCGAATATGGTTTGGAAGATGTTTGGAAGTGGGGAGCCTCCGTTGGCGGGCACATGTGGCGCACCACGGACGATATTTCCGATGAATACTGGAACGTAGCCTATATTGGCTTTGAGCAAAATGGGCTTGAAAAGTACGCCGGTCCCGGTCACTGGAATGATCCCGATATGCTAGAAATCGGAAACGGCGGGATGACCGATGAAGAGTACCGCACCCAGATGAGCCTTTGGTGCATTCTCGCGGCTCCGCTTTTTGCTGGAAACGATCTCGAGAATATGAGTGGTGCCACGCTTGGAATCCTCACCAATCCCGAGGTGCTCTCCATAGATCAGGATCCGGCAGGCATCCAAGGACATCGAGTGTGGCAAGAAGGCCCGCGCGAAGTCTGGATGAAACCCCTCAAGGATGGCAGCAAAGCCGTGGGGCTATTCAACCGGCTGGAGTATCCTTTGATGATCACTGCGAACTGGCGGGAACTTGGCCTGCCGGCGCCCGCCACGGTTCGCGACCTGTGGGCTCGAAAAGGCCTGGGGACTTTCGCTACGGGCTTCACGGGTTCAGTGCCAGCGCATGGGGCCGTCCTGATCAGAGTAAAATGAGGGTGTCTGCTGATGGGCATTTACCGCGCTTGACATGGTTACGGCAGACGATTTTGGCTTTTGCCGTCAGGCGCCTGTTTTCCGTGTTGGAGATTACCTATGCGAACCTTGTTTGAGCCGCTCGAAGCCTCCACCTTACGCCGTAGAATTGCGGACAGAATCGGGGCGGCCGTCCTCGACGGCACCTTGAAAGAAGGTGAGAGGCTCGTCGAACGCAGACTGGCAGCCCAATTTGCGACGAGTCTCACGGCTGTCCGAGAGGCGCTAATCGAACTGGAAGCGGATGGTTTCGTTTTCAAGAAAGCCAATGCCGCCACATACGTAACCAAGCTGACACCGGAGGCAGGCAAGAGAATTTTCGCCGTGCGGCGGCTTCTGGAAGCATACGCAGTAGAGGAAGCAGCTCGCCTTGCCACTCCCGATCAAGTGCGGAAACTTGACCAGGCTTATGCGAACGTGCTCAGCGCCGCCCGGTCGAAGAAGAGGGAGTTGTTTTTGCAACTTGATTTCCAGTTTCACGAAAAGATCTGGTTGATGGCCGATAATGAGTACCTGCGAATCGCCCTGCGGCGAGTCCTCGTTCCCATTTATGCATTTTCGGCCATGAGGATTCATTCGGGAAACGCTTTTGATCTTCTGCAGGATGCGCAAAGCCATCTCCCAGTGCTCGAGGCCATTAAGGCGAAGAATCCTGAATTGGCACGGAGGCGTTTTCTGGAAGCTTTGGACGGCTGGTATTCCACCACCGATGCGTACGTCTTGGCAAAGTCGAACGGGGGCGCGCCAACGACGGGCAGCGAAGGTGCTATTCTTGCTTTTGCTCGTAGTAAGAAACCACAGGACAAGGCACACAGAAAGCGCCGAGAAAGCCACTCCTCGCCCAGTGATCGGTCATCGGACAATTTAGGGCCGACCAACTAAACCCAGTTCCGAGGTTTTCATCCCATGACGCGTCGAGATTTCGTTAAACTGACCGGCGCGGCGAGCGTTGCCGGCGTCGCCGAATTGCCGGTTTCCGCCCTCCGCGGGCAGGACAACCCGCAGCTCCGCCAAGCGATCGTGATTCTGGGTGAATCGGTTCGCTACGACATGCTGAATTGCAATGTGAAGACGGGCCTGCGGACACCGAACTTTGACCGCCTTGCGGCGCAAGGTGTGCGCTTCGAGCGTGCTTACAACTGCCAGCCCGTCTGCGCCCCCGCCCGCTCGGCCCTCTTGACCGGGCTTTCTCCCCACACTAACGGCGTGTGGGGGAACAGCATGCCCCTTGGCGATACCACCCACACTATCGGCCAACGCCTCACGGACAAGGGTATTCACTGCGCGTTTGTGGGCAAGTGGCACCTCAGCGGCACCGATTATTTTGACACGGGGCGACCCGCTGCCGGATGGGACAAGGAATACTGGTATGACATGCGCGACTATCTCGAGGAACTGTCGCCGGCCGACCGTGTGCGCTCACGCGACCCTTCTACGGGCAACGATCCTTCCTGGACGGCGGAATATTGCTACGGCCACCGCTGCACCAACCGCGTCCTGGATTTTCTCGAGAAGCACAAGAACGAAAACTTCCTCCTGGTCATGTCTTACGACGAGCCACACGGTCCCTGCCTCTGTCCCATCGAATACTCCCGGATGTACAAGGACTATACCTTTCCCGCGAACCCGAACATCAATGACAACCTGCACGACAAGCCTGAAGAACAGCTCGTGTGGGCAAAGCCTCTATTAAATCGAGCGCAGCCACCCATTCACTATCCCCAATTCTTCGGAGCACACACCTTTATCGACCATGAAATCGGGCGTGTGCTCGATGGGGTGGAAAACTGCGCGCCCGGGGCGCTGATCGTCTACACCAGCGACCACGGCGTTTTCCTGGAATCGCACCGGCTGACGGACAAGGGCCCCGCCATGTACGAGGAAATCACGCACGTCCCCTTTATCGTCCGCTGGCCCGGTTACGCGCCCGCCAACGTGGCTTCCTCCAGTCTCGTCTCGCACCTTGACCTGAGCGGCACGCTCATGGAGTTCTTCGGCTTCGAAGGTCCCAAAACGCTGGAAGGCGGCAGCATGCTGGCGCTGCTCCGGGATCCGGCCGCGGTCATGCGCAAGGAAGTCTTCATCGAATGGGGCCGCTATGAAGTTGACCACGACGGCTTCGGGGCATTCCAACCCATCCGCTGCGTATGCGACGGGCGCTACAAGCTGGCCATCAATCTCATGACCACGGACGAACTCTATGATTTGCAGACCGACCCCGGCGAATTTACCAACCTGATTGAGTCGCAAGCACACGCCGCCCTTCGCAATGATCTGCACGATCGCCTGATCAATTGGATGAACGTCACCCGCGATCCATTCCGTGGCTGCTACTGGGGACACCGCACTTGGAGACCGAGCTTCCCCGTCACCTGGGCTAACGCCGGATATACTCGCCAGCGGGAAGACGACGGCTACCTTCCCCGTGAGCTAGACTACGACACGGGTCTCACGATGACGAGTGCGACGCGCCCGAAACGGACGTGAATGAGGCCGAGTGAGCGGCCGTGCAGGAAACAGCGGATCCAAAGCGCAGCATCCAATGGCGCGAGATCATCCGCCAAGCGTGCGAGAAGGCGCGTCAGACGCAGCAGTCAACCGCTAGCCGTCGCGAGCTCAGCAAGGATAAAAGCAAGTCGCTCCTGGTGCTGGACATCGGTCGACCCGTGAGAAAAATCCGCACGCTGCGTGTTGTTCCAAGTGTGAACGGTCGGATCGCATCGCCTGTCGTTCATGAGCCGATTGATTCCGCCCTGCTTCTCACAGTTGCCAACCCGCAAAAATAATCTCGGAACTTGGCTTGAATCGCCGAAAAGTCCGTTAGCCTTTCCTGCGTTATCGCAATTGGGGTGTACGATGTGCGCAAGGCGAGCGCCCTACACGTACTAGTGTCCTTGTCGTTGGCCAAAACTCCGCAGGAGCTTGAATCTCGTTCATGTTACATGATGCGCGGCCCTCTGTATGTTATTCATTTCAAATGCGTTCTTAATTTTGGCGACAGACAGGAACCTCCTCGGTTGAGATTCGTTGTTTCACCAAAAATACAACCCCAACTTATCAGGGATTCCGCCGCTTTTTCCAAACCCTAGTTTGGACAAGCCTGCTCTATGACCGGCGGCTTCGAGTTCTCAGCAAATTCGCCGCTCATAGAGCGGCGCTACAACCTACGTCGCCCTGTGTAGATCAGTTCTGGTGAGGGAAGAAATCTTCCAGGTTCTGAAACCCGGATTCACGCCAGCGATTCAAGCGCCGGCGCCCATCCTCGATAAGGGCGATGACACTATTTCTCGCTGGGGATTCCGTCGGCGCGCTATCCCAAAGAGGCTCGAGCAGAACGCGCGCCGGCTGGTCCGTACTCAGGAAGGATGGATCAAGCGTGGCCAAGGCGGCGGCAGCGCCTAGGGCATAGCGACGTGGGACCACGCCTTGCTCCAAGGCTACCCGCAGGGTTCCCACCAGCCGGTCGTCCCAGCCTAATTTGCGTTGCGGGTCCCGGCCTACGCGCTCCACGGTGTCCTGCAAGTACGGGTTCGTCATGCGCTCCAGAAGGTCCAACGCGAATTCCCGGTACCCTTCGGGAGTAAACAGACGGTCTTTGCCGGCATGCTTGCGGATTAATGCTTCTCCGGATTCTTCGAGGAAGGCTGCCCGCAGAAATCCAAGCAGATCAGGAAACTCGCGCAACTCCGCGATGCGGTTGAGTCCCCGCAAGGCGCCAATGTATGCTGCCAGTGCATGCGTAGCATTGTGTCCGTAGAGCTTCGCCTCCTCAAAGGGGAGGAGGTCATCCTTCTCCTCGAAAGCCGTGATGCCCCGCTGGAAGCGAGGCTCGCCGCTGGCTTCCCCAAAATCCACGCGGGAGATCAAAATGCGGTTAAAGACTTCCACCAGGAAGGCGCGTTTCTGCTGGGGTGTGAAGGTGGCTAATCCCTTGGCCTGAATCTCAGCGGCATCGGAGATGACCCCGCTCATCTTGCCGATGACGGTGTTGAGAAAGCGCACGCGCGCCCGCACGGAGGCTCTCTCCGCCGCCGGAATCGCGTCGAAGACGGCGGCCTCCAGGATTTCCGCTGCGTGGTTATGATTCTCCGCGGCGTAAACCACCGCGCGCGGCCCGTGGGAAGCCGCCTTCTGGCGAAGTCCTTCTGCCAAAATGCGGTGGATGCTGCCCGGCCCCGAGGCTACATAGTGGCGGACACTGGGCACGGAGGTGGCAGTCTCTTCCGCCCCGGCCACAGCATCCACTAAATGCCGGACGTCCGGCGGCGAAGCGGGGTCTTCGATCTCCACCGGCCCGACGGTTGTGATCTCCACGCGATCGGAGTGGGCGACGTTGAGTGAGTACCACCCGCCTGCCGAGCGCATAGCGCTTACCACATCCGGCAGCACTTCCCCTACCACGAGGCGGCCAAACCCTCCGGAGCGGAAGGCCTCATAGAGAAACAGCCCGGCCTGAATCGGTCCGAAGCCCAGGCCCACAAAAGTCCGATTCCCGCTTAAGGCCACGGTTCAATCCTTGCCTGGCTCGAGGTAAGCGCGCTCGTCCTGCGCGGTCCAGGATTTCACCGCGCGGATTTCGCGGCTGCGCCGATGAGGATAGACCACCGCCTTCCCATCGATCTCTTGCGCCTTGATCATGCGCAGGAACTCGGGCGCGTGCTCCAGATCACCGATGCGGGCAATGTGGTCGCCCGCGTCGATTTCCTGCGCGGCCATCAGCTCCAGGGTGCGCGCCACATCCCAGGGCGAGCCGCCGCTGGAACCGGTGATGTTGACTTCCTTGTAATGCACGACGCCGGTATTAAGATCAATCGTATCCTCTCCCTTTTTCAAACCACCGAAGAGGTTTAGGACGGCCCCCCGGGCCAGAAGTTCCTGGGATTCTTCAATGACCTGGCGTGAACCGACGGCAACAATAACGTCGTCGGCGCCCGCGTATTCCGTCAACTCGTTGACCACCTTGCGGAGATCATCCCGCGCGGGGTTGAGCAGACAGAGGGTAATCCCCAGCGCCTCGGCCCGGCGTGAGAAGAGGGCCTTCACCACCTCCAGACGCGAATCCACCAGGTCAGCGACCACCAGGGCCCGGGGACGATAGCTCATGGCCAAGGCGACGTGCATGCGCCCCATGGCGCCGGCCCCGATGACCACCGTCACTCCGCCGCGTTTCAATCCTTTCACCAGCCCGCGCGGACCCAGATTGCTGTCCTGGGTCAGGTGCAGATGATGGTCTTGCGCTGAGATGACGCACGAGAAAGGCTCGCTTAAGGCGGCATGCGCGTAAGGCAAGGCCGTGGCGGGAAGCGGCAGCAGACAATTCGCAGCGAGGATCTCTTCACCGATAAGGATATATTCCGCCAAGTGCCCGCCCAGAGTGTAGCCTACCGCGACCTTGCGGATACCCCTCCCGGCGTCGCGATAGCGTTCGCGATGATTGATGGGCGCGGTGTCCACGGCCGGCTGGATAACATAGCGCTCGCCGGGCGAGTAGCGCTCGCACAGGTCGGCGCCGATTTCCACCAGTGTGACCGAACCTTCATCCCCGAGAATCAGCGGAAAACGCGTGATATCCCACCCGTAGACCAACGGGTGCTCCGGCCCTTGTTCGATCAGCTTGATTAAGGAAGTGCAAATTCCCGCGGCATCGACACGGGCCAACATTTGCTTCGGGCCGGGGCGGGGGGTGGGCACCTTCGAGACCTTCAGGTGCGAGAAGCCGGCTCCATCCAGGATCACCGCGCGCATTTCAGCCGGAGCGGTCGGCGCGGGCTTGGAATTCTCTGCAGGACTTTCTCTTGCCTCCCTAGGCCGATGAAGATTTCCTTCTTTAAGCATGTTTGAACTCCTGGCAGGAATTTCTTGAATAACTCGGCTCGTCAGGGCAAGGCTTCACAGGGCGCGGAAAGACATTCCATGCTGTTATCCTCAGCCCATCCGCTGTCATCCTGAGCGTAGCGAAGGATCTCGCTCTGTGCGCTCAGGGTAAACTACGCGAAGGATCTCGCCCTGCGCATTTTCACGGCAATGCAAGATTCTTCGTCGCCTGCGGCTCCTCAGAATGACACCGCCTACAAGTTATTCCGCAACCTGTTCGCGCCTATTTCCGATCCCGCCTACGCAGCGAGGTCCATCCGGAAAGGGAACCTTTCCTGCATCTGGGCGACTTCCCTCCAGGGCCTGATTCCTCCGGTCGTGGTCAAATCACTGAGGTTCATGGCCCCGGCGCAAGTGGCGAACCGCAATGCCGCGTCGAGGGACCAATTGTTATGGAGGCCGTAAAGCATGCCGGCGCAAAACGAGTCTCCCGCTCCCGTGCTTCCCACGATGTATTCATCGGGGAGCTCCAAGGAGGGTTGAACAATCTCCGTTCCGTCGGCGGCCCGCGCGTAAGCTCCCTCCGGAAAATGAATAACCACCAGGTCGTTGACACCATAGGCAAACAGCGCCTGGGCAATCTTCGGCAAATTGTGCGGGAGTATTTTGTTTCCGCTCCGCAGGGAAATACCCGAAAGCTTTTCGGCTTCGAAATCGTTGATGATGCAATAATTCGTGTACCTCAACGCCTGTGGCACGATCTGATTAAAGCGGTTGCTGTCTTCGGATACCAGATCAATCGAAGTGCGAATGTTCCGCTTCTGCAACTCGCACAACAATCGGGCGGCGCCAGTTTTAGACTCGACGTCCGGTTGGTCCATAGCATCCAACAAGAGCAGATACCCGAGGTGGAACAAGCTCACTGGCAAGCGGTCCAGGTCCACGTAATCAGGGGAAAACAAGCGATTTGCACCACGATAGTGGAAGAAGGTTCTGCGTCCCGTGGACTTGACGTTGAAGACGTCGGTGTAAGAGGTCTTCTCTTGTCTGGTTCTGTGCAGTTGGTCGATGTTGATATGGGGGAATTGGCGGCATTCCGCGACAATGTAGTCACCGTTGGGGTCATGGCCTATAACGCCCAGCGCGTAGAGGTCAAGGTCGGCATCGAACTTGGCCAGATTGAGCGTCGCATTGTGAGCACAGCCCCCTCCGCCCATGGATTCCGAAAGAATGTTTGCCAAGGCGTTCTCGGGAGGGTAGAAATCCACCACCTTCACTAAGTCAATTATCCAATTGCCCCCGCAGGCGATACCCTGCCTTTGGTCAACGCACATGGCTCTGCCTCTTTAGGTCATCTCGACAGGATGCCGGCTTCTGCCTGCCGCACGCATCTGCTTGGACGCTCTGCAGCCCCGGCTCCGGTTTGGCTGGCACAATCCCGGTCTTCGCCAGACCATGGCTAGTACGGCACGCCCAGCAAGTGGGCGGTGATATAGCGATTCAACTCTTCGTAATCACGCTGCTTGATCAACTCGCTCTGAAGTTGGCGATTGAGCGTACGCACTTTCTCCACCAGCCAGAGGAAGATCTGCTTGCTGTTGGCAAGGTGTTTCGACGAGACTTCCTGCTTCTGCGTGCGCATCGCCTTTACGTCCAAGCCCACGTACTCGCCGTTGCAGCCATAGCCGTTCTCTTCCAGAACCCGTACTTGGTTGAAGGCTCGCCTCAGATCGACTTCACCAAAGGACTTGTCCTCATCGAATTTCAAACCGCTCTGATCGTTCAAGTGGACGCTCCACAGCTTGTGGAAGGAAAGCGCATACCCCATTTCATCCGACGGGTCCAAACCCGCCAGGATCTGGTGTGCCGTCTCAATCAGAATCCCCATACGGGAAGGGTCGATGGTAAGGTAACCCAAGGCCAGGCCATGGCCGGTCGTCGGAATGTAGGCTTGGTCCGTGGGTTCGTTGGGCTTGGGCTCCACCAGGATGCGTAATTGCTTGTCGTACTCGAGCAGTTTGTTGATCGCCTCCACCAGATGTTGCATTGCCTGGGGGACCGACTTGGCTTCGCGCACGTACGTGCCCTCGCGCGCCAGCCAGAGCACCATGAGGTGCGTGCCCAGTTCGTGGGCAATATCGACAGCCTTGAGCGACCTCTCCACAGCATAGGCGCGATCGGCCGGATCGTTCGAGGTGTAGGCCCCATCAATCGTATGCGGACTGAACCATAGCCGCGGCGCCACAAACTCCGCCGCTAGGCCGTGGTCTGCCAGAATTCGCTTTGTGGCCTGCGCTTGCCTGGTAATTTCCGCCGGGCTGAGCGAATCGAGGTCGGGCACGGCATCGTCGTCATGAAATTGCAAAGCGTCAAATCCCAGTTGCTGGGCGATTTTCACTTTTTCCAAAAAACTAAGTGGTTCGCGAACCACCGGGCCAAAGGGATCGGCTCCTTCACTTATGTTCCAAGGTCCAAACGAAAAACGATATGAGGTAAAGCCTTCGTTCATTGTGTCCTCCTAGGATATGGATCAGCTACAGGAACGAACTCTGCTGACACCCATCGTTCTGACGCCATCAGGGTCCTTCCAACAAGCTCAGCTGGCCCTCGCGATCGACCGGAGGGTTCCTTCCGATCAATCGTCACTCACGTCACAAACCTCACGCCAAGCTTCAATCATGGCTTCCACGCCAGACCACGGCGTGTCTGGGAAAAGGGCATCAACAGGAGCCAGGATGAAGCCGGCCGGTCCGAGCTTGCTGACCGCAGTATGCACGGCCTGCCGGATCTCTTCGCGTGATCCTCCGTGCAGCGTCACAGCGCTGCTGACCCCACCTGCCAAGGCGATGTGGCCCTGGAATCTCCTCTTGACTTCATCAAGATCAGGCTTGCCCTGCACGGGATCAATGTAGTAGAGCAGGTCGATCCCGGACGTCAGCAGCACTTTGGACATGGCCAGTGTGCCAGTGGTCATGACGAATCCAAAATGCTTTCCCGCCTGGTGCACGGTGGCGGCCAGTTTTTGCAGGCCGGGCAGGAGAAATCGTTCAAAGAGGGCTGGCGACCAGAAATCGGTGGAGCTGTACCAACCGCGTTCGACCACCAGGTCCACCCCTCCCACTTCCAGCATGATTTCTGTTCGCCGTTTGTCAAAGGCGTCGATGATCTCCATGAGTTCCTGGAAGAAATCAGGCTCCGTCATGGCGGCCATCACTATTGGCTCCACACCGCAAAGCCACGCTGCGAGGTCCATGCCAAAAGCGCTCCAGCCCTGGACCAGCACGCCGTGCTCGTCTGCGAAGCGGCGGACTTGCGCCATCCTCTCTCGATAGGCCGCGAGTTGGCCGGCAGTAGGGTCTTGCAGGAGGTACCGCACTTTGGGAAGGTCCTCGGGACCGGCGACGGCGTGCTTCACCCCACGCGGAATGTTGAAGTCTTCAACCAGCACCACCTTGTCCGGTTGCACTACCCAGCCGGGTTCCACCTTTTCATCCGTCCGCCGCACGCTATGGCGAAGAACACCTGCCGGCGTGTTGTACTCGCGGCAGAGAAGCCAGTGGGGCTCGGTTGCACTGGGGGGCTCCTGCCAATCGCGGAAGGACACGTCGGGGTGGATTCCCCAAGGAGGTGAAACCTCCAGAACGTCATCCAATCCCAAGCTGAACCAGCGAAGCACTCTCTGGAAGTCATGTTGGAGGGTCCACGGTTCGGGCAACGTGTGGAGGTACTCCAACCGCATCGTGTACCAGAAGGGCACCTCACGTCCGTCCTGTTGCCACCGCAAGTGCGGGGGAGCCGGTAGACCAAAACACCAACAGTACATCGGCACGTGATCAGGTTTTTCGTATCGTATCGCTGCCAACAAACGCTCACGCGAATTCATAGGTAAATTCCTCTCAATTGAATAGTGGGACCGGAGGCAAAGAACCCTCATCTTCTTGCCCCACGTTCACATCAATTAATTCCTCAAACGCCCGCTGTCAGCGCTCCTTCCGTGCCAGGCGGATGGGGCTTCAATATGCGATGAAATCCTGGTCTCGTTGGCCTTGGCGTGCAGGGCCTAGACCAAGGCCAAGCAAATCTCTTTCCCCTGCTCACTCAGCCGCCAGCCACGTGCATCCGTCCATGGTTGCAAGGTCACCCAGCGACTGCCGCAAATCGCCGTAGGCAGCCATCCAGTGATGTCCCAAGCCCTCTTCGATGATCCACGACAGTATCCGCCGGTAATCAGACTTGAAGCGCACGCGCAAGGGATTGCCGGGGAAAACCATGTCCGTTTCGACGGCTTCACCGTACAAGCCCGCCAGGATATAGCCGTCAAGCTTGGGCACAATGTTCAGCAGAGTCACCGGTCCCGGCCGGGCGGGAAACAGGCAGCATAGACCACAATTCATCAAGCGCACCGGCGCCAACTTCACATCCGAGGGACGCTCCGCGAGAGAGAAACCGCCTGACCCGCAATGCGAGAATATGATGGCGTTCTCCGCGGGGACGGGGTCCAGCAGGTCCGTGTTGTGTACGGGGCAGCCCGTGAGCCGGGTCAGGGTCAGCATCCCCAGCGCGCCGTTGAGATCTCCCTCACAAGAAACTGGAATCCCCCTCTCCCCCAGCAGGGACGCTGCCAGGCACACCTTGCCCATCAGGTGGGGATAGCAGCCCGCCGCCACCGCAGAAAGTCCAAGCTCCTGGATGGTCTCATTCAAAGCCGTTTGAACTTGCAGTGACTCGATGCCAGCTCCCTCGGTTGCGGTTACTCCACCCACTTCCTCCTTGAGTTCCTGCCACCTGTCGGCCATCAAGGTAGGCGGAACCTGGGAGGCACGCTGCAGGAAGACCTGGACATCGATGCCGACGACTCGGGGTCCAAGGAGTTTCTTCATCGCCAGTTCGTGCCCTGTGATCTCGGTCATCCCTTGAATCCGATGGCCCAAGTAGCCGATTCTGGCGCGCCGCAGTTGGCGGCGGACCGCGGAAGCCCGTGCGAATTCCCACGACCGCTTTAACGCTGCCGGAGCACCCACCTCGTCAAATAGGAAACAATAGGTTTTCTCAAGCTGTTTGAGCAGGAAGCCCAGTTGTTGCATCCCGCAAAGCGAACCTGTCTCCATGCCGGGCCGTGCCCATGCAATCACGGGAATGTTACATTCTTCCAGAAGATCCAAAACCAGGTAATCCTCAAACCAACTGGCAGCGAGGACGCAGAGGGCGTCCACGCGCTGATCATAGAAGTACTTGCCCACCTTTATAGCGGAACCCGGGTCTTTCACTATTTCGGCGGAGCGAACGAGCTCCAGTCTCCCGAAGTTCGCCGTGGCGAAAGCCTGCTCAATCTGGTCTAGAAGACCGGGGGCCTGATTGGCCCCCACCTCCAATGGATTACACACGACCGTGATACCCAGCCGAACGTGGTCATCCCCGCTTCCCGACATACAGTCCTCCCTCTTCGGACGCCCCTCAAATCGCCAGCCTATGCTACTTCGCCTGTTCACAACTCCATGATGGGGCTAGGAATGCAAATACTTTCCAGCTACCCGGCGGAACTCGGCAGCCCGGGCATCAACTTCGTTAGAACCATCGCGCATGGTCACCCCGAAGGCAGACCCCAGCCCACCATCCGAAACGCCGATGCTGATGTTGATCGCCCGCTTCAAGAGGCTTTCGGTTTTGGGTAGCATCCCTTTCCAGTACTTCACTTCGCCGCCCTTGTAGTACGGGCACGTGAACGGGCATCCCTCTGCCGTGATCGTACGCTTTTCCAGAATCTGCTCCATGTTGGCATAGACATGCCATCCGGAATCGGCCACCACGCAGGCGCCCAGCTCTTTCGCTACTTTTCGGGCCATCTCCTCGCTGGGCAGAAACACGGTCAGCAGCGTGGCGCACTCGCCCTGGGGATCGGTAATCTCTCGAAACTCAAGACCGGGAAGATCCGCGATCGCCGCCTTGAATTGTTGCTTGTTGGCGTGAAGGTGGGCTTTTATTCTCTCCAACTTGGTCAACTGGGCCAGCAGCACCGCAGCGGTGAGTTCAGTCATGCGAAAATCCAGCCCCACGAAGGGCCGCTTGCCAACTTCCACTCCCTGGCGTAAGGGCGAGTGACCTTGGTCGTGAAGACCAAAGAATCGGCGGTAGGCCTCCTCGTCGCTGGTCACGACCATCCCCCCATCTCCAGCGGTGATAGTCTTGAAGATATTGAAGCTGTACGTCCCGGCGTGTCCGATGCTACCGACGGCGCGGCCTTTGTAGGACGCGCCAAAGGCCTGCGCACAATCCTCAATGAGAATGAGCTTGCGTTCATCCGCAATAGCCTTCAGTTCGTCCAGGCGCGCCGGGTTGCCGAGCATATGCACGGCCATGATGGCCTTGGTGCGAGGCGTAATCTTTCGGCGCACATCTTCGGGGTCCAGATTCAGGGTGCGGTCTACTTCGGCTAAAATCGGAATGGCCCGGGCATAGATGATCGACGACATGCTGGCAATAAACGTATAACCGGGCACAATGACTTCATCACCAGGCCCAACACCCAGTCCACTCAGGGCAACGACGAGTGCGGTTGTCCCTGAATTTACGGCAACCGCATAGGGCATGCCAGCCAGCGCGGCAACTTTCTGCTCCAGTTTGTACACCTTGGCCTTGAAAGAGGGATTATCTGTCGTGCCGTAGCGAAAAAGGTAACCTGCTTCCAGCACCTCCATCACTTCCTTCTTCTCCTCTTCACCGATAAGTTCCATTCCAGGTCCGGGCATTTTAACCTCCGATTCATAAGTAAGAGTGCGCGTTGGGCGAGCATCGCAACCCGAGCATCGCAACCCAGTTGACTTTGTCGGCGCATTGGACGATGATCTCGCCTTATGATGATCGATCAACGGGCACGGCATAATTACACCCACTCGTCCAACCTGTCAAGCACCATAATTCTCACCATAATTCTCTGCCCTTCGTCCCTTCTCGACGGTCGACGTCCGGGGTTACCTGAGCCCATAATGCGCAACATTTTAGATTGCGCGATGCAACTCGTCGCGCAGCATGTTGCCGACTCTCTGGGGAAGAGCACCCAGTTGCCCCCTGCCGACCTGCTGCGGCTATTGGTCCGCAGCCGCTTGGCAGGATTTGAAGACGAGAACGAAGCCTAGCGGCTCTCCCAAGATCCCACCCTCCGGCTGATCGGCTCGGAGAAGATCTGGAGCCTGGCCCAGCCTTCACGTCCCGTTTCTTGCCACTCAGCTATGAGGTGTGACCTGCGTCCGTTATTCTCAGCAAGGCTTGAGGATTTGAAAGCCCATGGAAAAGATCTTCGACACCGACAAGTTAACCAAGCGTGAGCGTGTAGAAAGAACTCTGAATCTGCAGTCAGTTGACCGGGCAGCAATTCATGACCAGCTGAGTTACAACTCCAAGGTCATTTCGCTTTACACCGGCAAGACGATCAAGGGATTTGATTACGAGTATATGGATATCTGTGCAGTCATCCGCCAGATGCTTGATGCCTGTTTTCCAGTGATACCACCGCTCGGTACCGCCAGGCTGACTAACAGTGATGGCTTTGTCATTCAGCGCGATAATTGGCACTCCGTGACGGTGGAGCGTCCCTTCCACGATGCGGCCGGAGCAAGGGAGTTCTTATTGCGCAAGACCGATCATCTGCGTCGAGTCGGCCGCCAAGCGGAATATGGATTTCCGCCTGGAATAGAGCCGAGAGAAACTGACAAATCGCGGTTTGATCCCGAACGAGGGCGCGAGAATTACCATGGCTACATGGGCGCGCTGCAGGAGCACGTCGGCGACACCGTCATTATTGATTACAGTCTCCAAGCTGGATTCTGTGATTGTTGGTCGCAGTTGGGGCTGGATACCTTTATCTGGTTATACGATGAGGACCCGCAGGTCATTTCCGATTACATCGAAGCGTACACGGATAGCGAAATTCGCCGCTTGCACGCTATTGCCGATCCAGCATTGTCTCCGGTCATTCTCATTCCCGAGGATTTTGCCTCCAAAAGCGGCCCCATCTTCAGCCCTGCTTTTTTGCGCAAGGAGCTTTTTCCGAGGGTTCGCTGCATGACTGAAGCATGGCATAGCCACGGGCTCAAAGTCATTTATCACAGTGATGGTAATTGCAGGCAAGTTATAGCCGATCTGGTGAATTGCGGCGTTGATGGTTCTCATTGTCTCGAACCGGCTGTAGGAATGGATGTTGTTGCCCTCAAGAAAGCCTGGCCCCAGCTTGTCTGGGCAGGTGGGATCGACGGGGTGAATCTTATGGAAGGAGGCACACCGGACCAAGTGAAACGGGAAGTGAGCAGGACCATTCTCGAGACGAACGTACTCTATACTGGGGGAATGTTTGTTGGCACATCGAGCGAGGTGAATCCCCTGGTCAAGCCCGAAAACTTTAAGGCCATGATAGACTCCGTAGGCGAAGTACTGAACCCGGACTTTGCTATGATTTGAACGGCTGCGAGTCTACCTGATGCCAACGCCCGGGCGACCGCATGGCGGATCCGGCGCTCCTGGCTGCAGCGATACCAGAAGCCATATCCTCATTCGGGACCACCGGGTGACGCAATCCCGCTTTGGCAATGATTAGGTACTCTTGCCAGCGGGGTAGGTGAGTCGGCGACCAGATTGGGTTTCAGTGACAAAAGAGGCGGGGGCGAGAAAAGTGTCAGAGGAACAAATCGAAAGACTGGCAGTTGCGGCCTGGGGGGTTCCCGCTAGAGAAACCGATGGCCCTACCATGGCCCTCGATGCCACCTTCCACTGCAACCCAAACTGACAATTGCGTTTAGCAGCGGTCAGGCGTATGGTATTCGGTTGCGTCAGAGATCGACAAGGGAAACGCTGGTTCAGTACGAGGGGCCTCCTGAGTTTTCGATTACCGTTTTACTGGACAGCGTCGAACGGAACCATGGTGTAGATATGGAAGCAATCGCAAGATGCGGCTTGACAGGCCGGTGCGCCTTACCGGTTAATAACACGCTCGCCCTCTGGAGTTGAGAAATGCAGATTGTATTCAAGCCCTTCGAAACCGTGACCCTGCGCCGAATGATCGCCGACCGGATCGAGGAAGCCATCCTCAGCGGTGCTCTCAAGGAAGGTGAGAAACTCGTGGAACGCCGCTTGGCGAGTCAATTCGGCACGAGTCTCACCGCTGTCCGCGAAGCTCTAATCGCCCTTGAGGCGGATGGGTTTGTGGCCAAGACACCCAACGCGGCAACCTATGTCACCAAGTTGACTCACGATGCCGGGAAGAAGATTTTCGACGTGCGCAAAGTTCTCGAAGGGTTTGCAGTGGAGCAAGCGGCACGCTTGGCAACTCCGGGACAAATAAAAGGACTGGAAAAAGCCTATGTCGACTTGCTGAGTACAGCTCGCGGGAGGAAAAGGGAGCAGTTTCTACAGTGCGACTTCTCTTTCCACGGGAAGATCTGGGCCATCGCTGACAACGAGTATTTGGGAATAGCCCTTCGGCGCATTCTCGTTCCCATTTACGCGTTTACCGCCATGAGGATTCACTCGGGTGAAGCATTCAATCTTTTGCAGGACGCCCAATCCCACCTTCCCGTTCTGGAAGCGATTAAGGCGAATGACCCTGCGTTAGCGCGGAAGCGATTCCTAAGTGCCCTGGACGACTGGTACGCAAGCACGGAAGCGTATGTCCTCTCGAAATCTGATCAGGAGAGATGAATCCCGGCGCGTTGTCGCAATTCAGGTGGCTGTGCCTTCCTCTAAGAGCGACGAAACCCTGTCGAGTCATAAGGTATCCGCTACGTTTGAACGCGGCCTCCCATAGGTCTCGCAGGGGTACGAGCAAAGTCTCGCTAGGGAAGTCTCGCTTGACAAACCTGGTCCAGCAATTATAATTTGGCCCATTGCCCTGATGATCGATCATAACATTTTTGGTTCGTCTCCCAAAAGTGTGATCAGCATTCCTCCGGCAATGGCAGATGGGCGCAGCAATGATAGATGGCCGCGGTGAAGTTCTTCACGGTCCGGAAGCCGAAGGAGCGATGGCTCACCAACTTGATCTTGTTGTTCATGCCTTCCAGCGCCCCGTTGGAGACGCGCAATCGAGTCCAAGCCAGGATGCCGTGGAGATGAGCCCGCAGCATCCGAACCAGCTCCTTGAAGGGATGGAGCCGAGAGCGCATGGCAGAGTGCATCCAGCGGCGGAGATGTTGCTCGGCCCGAGCCGGCTGGCGGTATTCCCAGAAGAGTTGAAAGGCTTCCTTGAGGTAGTAAGCCCGCACCATGGGCGTATTCCAGCGTACCAGGGTGGAGAGGCGCTCACGCTCGTCGGTCCGCAGGTTCCAAGGGTTCTTCAGCAGCAGGAAACGAGTCTTCTTGAAAGACGCCTTTTGGGTACCGCTGAGGCGACGCATTTCGCTCCGCCGGACTTCATCCACCGCCCGGTTCAGATGCTGGACCAAGTGAAAGCGGTCGAAGAGGATCTCGGCGTTGGGAGCGTGGTTCTGGACGGCCTTAAGATACGCCTGCCACATGTCGAGACAAACCACTCGGATCGTGGCCGAGCGGCGCCGGCCCAACTCGGTAAAGAAGCGGGTCAAGGTATCCTCGGTCCGATCCTCGCCCACCCAGAGCAGCGCTCGGCGTTCCAAGTCATAGGCCACCGTCAGATAGTGATGCCCTTTGCGACGGCTCACTTCATCGATCCCCAGGAGGTGCAAAGGTCGGCGGCGACGGCGGGCCAACCCGTAGGCCACGACGCGCCGCACGATGCTGGCCACGCTCTTCCAATCCAGCCGAAAATGGCGGGCGGTCTCTTGCCAGCTCAGATGTCGGGCCAATTCCGCCACCGCTCGCGCCAAAGCGGTGGTGACCCGCGCCCAGAGTTGCGCCCACGGCACCACCTCCACATGCACGCCACAACGGGGACAGCGGACCCGGCGCGGCCGATAGTGCAGCACCATCGGAAGGTGGCGAAGCGAAAGGTCGCGCCAGCTACGAGCCGCTTCCACTTGGTGAACTTTCTTACACCTCCCTCGGCAAACCCCGCAACGCAGCTGGCGAGATGGGAAGCGGTCGATCTCGACCACGATCTGTTCGGGACCCAGTTGCACGGCGGTGACGTAATGCGCTTTCAATTGGAGCGATTTCCTGATAAAGGTTTCTACCAGCACCTCGTTTCGACCTCCTCGGCGTCGTTTTTGACGGCACAACGTAAGGTAGCCGATTCGGGGTGCTCCCTTCGAGGGGCTCGCTTCGCAACTTATTGCAGATTCAAGCCTTCACAATCTTCACACTTTTCGGCGACGAGCCACATTTTTGTGGTCTGTGGAGGCGTTTCTTGCATTGCGTGCGTCGGGTCTTGAGGTCATCCGTTAGGTCATACAGGAAATCGGGAACGCGTTACGCTCTTCGGCTGCTGGCGACCGAAGCGCGCGAGCACTTGTTGATTTGCCGCTGCACCTTCAAATTCGGCAAAGACAAGCCTTTATGTGTTTTCTCTCCTGTGGAAATCAGTCACGAGCACACTCCAGGAGCCAAAGGAAGGCCGAAACTATGAGTGACCTATATGAAATGCCGTTCTCAAGCAGGATGTCGATCACTCGGAGGGGATTCATGCAGGCCTCCGCAGCGACGCTGGGTGGCCTGCTGGTGGGGGGGCCCGGCCGGACCGACGCACCGCCCGAATTAACGGTTTGCCCCAAATCGACACCTCCCGCTCGCAAGCTCTGCGCTTTCCGAATGGAGGAACTAACCTCATTTAGCTGGGACATGCGGCTTACACTAACCTGCCTGCAAGGTCTCGTGAACAGGTCCAAGCCTCGCCTTTACCTAGTGCACGATTACTATGACGAGTTGTGGCTGGACTGGTTGCGCGAGCATGGTGACGTGGACGAAGTGAAATGGCTGGAGATTGCCGAGGTCTTTGGACTCTTCCTTCCGGAAGCCAAAGTGGTTTTCGTGACGGATCCCGCCATTCCTGCCAGCATTAACGTGGCCACGATGCTGGCAAGCGTGCATGAGGGGTTGGTGGCAACGCCTCGCATCGCCAACCAAATCGACCTGCCCATGGGGCATTTGCCGGATTCATGGAATATGGGCATGGATCTTGGCTTCATGAATTGGAAAAAGGACCTGGACGCCTACCGGTGGGCATTTGAGAAGATCGGCGACCAACTTTCCCGCCGGGGCCTGGCCATCCTCGACCCGCATGAGGTGGCCCTGCGCGACTATCTACTGGAATTCAAGATTCCCATCATTTGGATATCCGGTCCCCAAGATGTCGCGAAACGACCGCAAGCCTCGCCGTTGGAGGAGAAGGAGTTCGCACGTGAAATCCTCATGAAGTGGCCTGCCAATATTCCCTGTTTCGGCTGGCCGGGGAGCGGCGACGAACCACAGGGTGGCATTGGCGAGTGGGAAGGAGTCCGCCTGTTGAGCGAGTGCGGCAAGTTCGAGCTCTGCTCGGGCTATGATGGATATTCTCCGGCGGTGGGAAACCTATCGGTTCATTCGGGAACGCGGACCAAGGTTCACCAGACGATTCCCCCCGTCGAGCTCCAGCGCGACAAAGTCTATTTCTGCTTCACGCGCTCCGATGGCGACGGTTGGAACTTTCAGCGCCACTTCTACCGGAAACTCTTCACGGATCGCGCGCATGGCCGCGTGCCCATCGGCTGGCAGATGAATCCTGCCGCGCTCGACGGGCAGCCTGATATTGTCGACTACTACTTCAAGCATGCGAAGCCAGGCGACTGTTTTGTGAATGCACTCTCGGGTATCGGTTACATCCATGAGGACGTCTTTGCAGCCAATTATCCCGCCGAGCAACGCGAACAGATCTGGCGTGACTTCGTCCGGCTTTCCGGCATTTACCGAGCCCGGCTGGATGCCACGGTGATGTCTACTCTGGCGGAAATGTCGCCAGAGCGGCTGGCGCTTTTGGCGGGTATCCCAGGGATAAAGGGAATCTTCGCCAATTATGGCCGAACTCACGTTACAACCTCCGAAAACACCAATACCGTGGTTGGAGGCGTTGCAGTTTTCCGATCGGTGAATGGTGGTCCCCCTGCCGGTTACAACTGGACCCCTTCCGCCCGGAGAGAAGCAGAATTCTTCATGATCAACGAAATAAAGCGCTGGACACCACACCCACGTCCTGCATTCCTGCACGTCTTCTTGGGTAATTGGCTGACCGATCTGGAAATGGCGGCCAACATTTCCGAGGGTCTAGGGCCGGAATACGTCGCCGTCCGACCCGATCAGTTAGTGCTGCTGTACCAGCAGCGATAGATTGAGTATTCGAATGTGAGGGAAGTTGGTTGCCGCACACAGCGCAATGAAAGGTCATTTCCACCGAAGCGTTTCGCGTTGGAACTGACCCTGTGCAACATGCCGGTGCAGATCCTTCCGGCGCCTTACTTTGTAATGTCCTTCCTTCATACAAGTGATTGTGGCCGAGGGAAGCCCTGCTCTCCTGCCACACTATCTTCGTCCCTGAAAACTTGCAGGGCGAAGTATTATCGGTGTAACTGGACCCTACTTTGGGCTTGACAATGAATAGGCAAGTGAGATATCAGGCTCCCTTAAGATCGGTGATCGATCATAAGCGTTATTGCCTTCGCGAGCGGCATAAAGTCGCGGTGGGGATGACAATCCTGGCCATGTCCTGCGAACTTGCAGACAGAACTTGGTTTGCCGAGGGCCGAATTGTAATCGGCCCCCATTTCGTGGGTGAGAGCAAGGAAGGGAAGCACGAGTGTTGGGTCAGAGAGGCTTCGACCGCAGTCAATGTCGTGTCAAATGACGGGACCTATCACCGTTCCCAGGTCTCGGTGAAACGGGGGGGCGGCGGGGTCAGAGCCTTGCCCGAATGGCGCGCCCGAGGTTTCGAAGAGATCGATGGCGGAGGCGAGGGCTGGCGAGATATAGCTGCTCCAAAGTCTGTTGAGGAGTTGGGTGCGTATTGTGGTTACGCGTGGTACAGCGCCAGCTACGATTCCGTTAGCGCGCGCTCGGCGAACTTGTTCTTTACGCACGCGGCCGACCGAGTTCAGGTATTCCTGCGAGGCCGTTCCGTGGGGGTTTGGGGGAGGGGTTCCGGCGCGATGCGCGACCCTTTGCCCATAGAATTACAGAAGGGGAAGAATGAATTCATCTTCCTCTGCGACAACATGGGCCGAACCTCCGAGGGCAACGTCAACGACCGAAAAGGCATTACCGGACCGGCCTATCTCGACGCTCTCTCTGCGCCGCTGGGGCCCGGCGATTGGTCCCCACTTTTCACCGCCCCCACCGAGAGTTGGGAATTTCGGACCCATCGATGTTACACAGGTGCCACCGAATCCCGCTTTGCGGAGGTCCGCGCTCACGTCGACATCGGGAGAGACAGGGGAGGGCTGCTGGCATTACGTTGGGTCCCGCAGTATACCTGGGTTTGTGTGAACGGCCACCTGATTGCGGAACACGGTGGCGATGACCCTCTTCTGAGTGGGTTCTGTTTCCAGAACTATATCTTGGACCCGTGGCTGGAAGACGATCAGGCGGAGATCCGTCTTGTCTTTTCGGGCGGCCGATGGGCGACTGGGCGGAGCACGTGCGCCTGTTCACTTACCCCAGGACAAATGCAGTAAGTGGGTGGCGATTCAAGCCTTGGGAGGAGCCCAAAGGCAGTGCAAGACTGCGCGCCTCGCTCCCCACGTGGTGGGAGTGTGAATTCCCCAAACCCGACCTGGCGGGACCTTTGTTTCTCGCCACCGAAGGCCTCAGCAAAGGACAGGCTTACTTGAATGGGAAAGCCCTTGGCAGGTATTGGGAGATCGGCCCTCAGCACAGCCTTTATATGCCGGAGCCCTGGATTGGGGGATCAAAACCGGCTGGCCGTATTTGATGAGGAGGGGAAGCCACCCAGTCAAGTTTACATTTTCCGCGATGCCCGCTGCCCATCTCGCAAAGTGCTGGTGTGAAGGTGACACTACGGGGCGGACTGCGGGCCCTGCTCTCGTTCGGTCAAGCTCTCCGGTGGGCGTGTTGCCGGAGCATAGTGAGTAAAGAGGTGCTTTGCCATGAAAATAACCAACGTGGGTTGCACGGTCTTGTTGGTGCCGGATTACAACGCGCAGGCTTGTGATTCAGCGCAGGACACAATCGTCGTCCGCGTTCATACCGACGAAGGAATCACCGGGATTGGGGAAGTGGATTCGAATCCCTGGGTGGTGAAGACGCTCATCGAGGCGCCAGGTTCCCACATCATGGCGTTGGGTCTCACGGAATTGCTGCTGGGGCAGGACCCCACTCAACCCCAGGCGATATGGGATCGTCTTTACACTTTTTCCGCCATGACGGGGAGGCGGGGAGCTGGCATCTGCGCGATCGGCGCGCTGGACATGGCCATCTGGGATATCTATGGCAAGGCGACCAGCAGGCCGGTGTGGCAACTGCTGGGTGGAGCGCGGCAGGAATTCCTTACGCCCTATGCCAGCTTGATGCCGGATGGCTGGACGCTCGATGAGTATCGCCGGAGCTTGCTGGAAAAAGTGCGCTGGGCAAAGAGTTTCGGCTTCAGCGCCGCCAAGCTGGAGGTTTGCATCAAGGGCCCCTATGCTCACAATCACCTTCACGAGGGTGACGACGCCATTGTGGAACTGGTGGCCGCATGCCGGGAAGTCGCCGGCCCGGAGATGACGCTGATGGTCGACGTGGCGTATTGCTGGGCCCATTGGAAAGAGGCGCTAAGAGTCCTGCGCCGCCTGGAAGGTTACGACATATTCTTTGTTGAGACTCCTCTACCCTCGGACGATCTCGAGGGTTACGCCAAGCTGTCAGAGTCAACTCAAATCCGCATTGCTGCCGGTGAGTGGCTCCAGACTAGGTTCGAGTTCGCGGAACTCATGGAACACGGACACGTTGATGTTGTGCAGCCGGACATCGGCCGCGTGGGAGGAATTACCGAAGCGATGCGCGTGGTCCAAATGGCCTTGGACCGTGGCAAAATCGTAGTCCCGCATTGCTGGAAGAGCGGAATCAGCGTGGCTGCAACCGCTCATGTGGCCGCGGTTTCCCCCAATTGCCGGTTCATGGAACTCCAGCCGTCACCGGTGGCGTATTCCCGTTTGCGCAGAGAGCTGGTGGAAGAAGAACTCAATGTTGTGAATGGCAAGATCCCCCTGCCGCAACGGCCGGGGCTGGGGTTCGAACTTCGGCCTGCCGCACTCGCTGAATTCGCGGCAGCCGCAGAACAGAAGTACACAGTGGACAAGGCTGTCCTCGCCTGAAAGCATCTTCCGAGGAATTTCTCATGAACCTCATGCGTCGTTATCTGCTCTCGACGTTTACTCTCTTTCTCCTCACCTGGTCGATGCAGGCGAACGGTCAGCAAAGCACCTCGCCTCGCCTGAACATATCTCTCGACGGCAAGAGTTGGAAACTTGTGGGGCTCGAACCGGGAGAACGCGAAAGACTGGGAATAAATAGCGGCGGTACCGGTAAGGCCGATTTCTTGGCGACTTCGGTGCCGAACGACGTTCAGCTCGCCCTCGGTCTCAAAGATCCGCTGGGAGAGGGGCCCGAGGTTTGGGGCATCAACAAGCGCGAATGGTGGTACGTACGTTCTTTTCCATCCCCCAACGTTCCGCCGTCCCAACAAGCTCGGTTGGTTTTTGACGGGGTCGATTACTTCGCGGACGTGTGGTTAAACGGTGAAAAGCTCGGGAGCCACGAGGGTGCGTACACGCGCTTCGCATATGAGGTCACGAAGTGCCTTCACTCCAAAGGGGAGAACTATCTCGCCGTCCGAGTGACGTCTCCCTGGAAAGTTCCGGGGCGTTCGCACTACGAATTCATGAAAGGGGAATTCGAGGAGTGGTGGGACGCGTTGCCGGGCCCTGGCCAGGTGGTGCTTCCTCTAGGCCTCCATCGCAGTGTTCGCCTTGAGATTACGTCCAGCACTCGCCTTGAGGAACTCCAAGTCGTGACAACGGCGCTGCGCGAGCAGGAAGCGGACCTCAAGGTACGGGTAAAGGTGTCGAACGCGGGCGGTCTCCGCGAAGGTACTCTGCCACTGGCCATCCGGCCCGAAAACTTCACGGGACCGGCGCTTGAGTTGCCACCCCACCGGATTACCCTTACGGGCCAGCCGGGCGAAACACAAGATGTTAATTTGGCTGTCCAGGTGGAGGAGCCTAAACTCTGGTGGACGTGGGACCAGGGTCCGCAGAACCTCTACATCGCCGAGGCCAGGTTGGAGGATGGGGAAAGCTCGGTGGTCGACCGCCTGTCCGTAACCTTTGGTATTCGTACCCTCGCGCGCGACGATAACATTCTCTATAGACTCAACGGCCGCCCCATATTCTTCCGTGGCGCTTGGTATGCCATGTCGAAGCTCTACCCGGCAGACACCGACCGCTGGACGTACGAAAAGGACCTGCGGCTGGCTCGGCACGCCCAAATGAATCACCTGGTCAACTACACCGTGGTTGAGAAGGAGGATTTCTACGATCTGGCGGACCGCTTGGGCATCCTGTTGTTCATTGAGTTGCCATTCAACCAGGAAGGTCCGGAGGACGCGGTCAACAAGAATTACCCACGCCGTGACGAGTTTATCCGCTGGTCTTCCGGAGAAGTGGCGAAGATTGTTCGGTCCCTTGCTAATCATCCCTCCGTAGGAGTTTGGTCAGCATTATCTGAAGTCACGGGCAATGGGGCCGATTTCTCCACCGCTGGGGATCCTCGCATTGTGGAAAGCGCGGATGGCTACAAGCTCTTTGCCGAGAAGATGGAAGAAGTGGTTAAGCAGAACGATCCCGACGCCCTTTACTTTCGGAGCTACTGTGAGTTTGGAGAACGGCACTTTTGGAATGGTGCTTTCTTCAACGGCACAACCTATGACCAGCAATTCGATGCGCAAGTAGGATTCGTTTCGGAGTATGGCGCATTGGCGATGCTCCCTCTCGAGGACATGCGCCGGGTCGTGAATCCGGAGGATTTATGGAGTGGGGGGGCAGGGCAATACTCTTCTCTGGCCTTGCCCATCAACATCAAGAAACTATCCTATGCGCATCCGTGGCAGTACTACGGGCTGGATTGCATGACCGGCACACTTGCTGCCAACGTGGACCGGCAAATCCGGTCCCTTCACGACTACGTGAATGATACCCAGGTCTATCAGGCCTTCCTTTACGGGTACAGTGCGGATGCATTTCGAAGAAAGCTCTTTGCTCCTATTAATGGCGTCAGGAGTTGGATGTTTAAGAGCTTCCCGGAGAAGCCGGTGGGCGGATTTGGTGTCATCGACGCCTTCGACACTCCCACCATGGGGTACTACGTTCAGAGGCGGACGTTCGCGCCGATCACGATGAGTTACGCCGTTCGTTACGCTCTGGAATCGGTGCCGGCAGGTTCCTCGTGGAAGGCCCCGGTGTGGGTCTCAAACGCCACCAACGAAGAAGCATCCCTATCGATCGATAGCGTTCTGTATAGTTTGAACGGTGAACGGCGACTCGAATCTCATGCTCGCAAGTCCGTTCCCGCCAGGCAGGCCCAAGAGGTGGCTAGCGTCGACTGGAGGCTTCCCGAGGAACCCGGTGTCTACTTGCTCCACGGTCACGCCACCCAAGGGTCAAACGAAGTCGCCAGCACCGAGATGTATTTGAAAGTCGTGCCCAAGGCTGCGCGCAAGGCGCTGCGGGTACTCGTCCTTGGAACCCCTGATTGGGCACAACCCGTCGCGGATTATCTGAGCAATTTGGGGGCAGCAGTGACGCCGGCCATTTACGAGCCAACAGTGGTTCGAGAACCGAAGAATCCGTTTCCAACTTCCGCGGATAACTTGTGTCAGAACTACGATGTCGTCTGGTTAGCAGGGTTCAACGATTACTGGCGCGAAGCGCCGGAACAGACGACGCAAATGATCGTTCAAGCCATCCGGTCCGGCGTGACTTTCGTTCACACCGGAAGCTGGGGCAGCTTCCACGGAGGTGGCGAACGGGCGGCGGCGCTCGACCTTACGCCTCTGGCTCAACTTCTCCCCATTGACGTCCAACACGAAAACGACCTTTCCCCGATAACCTCATATAGAACTGGTGCCGAGATCAACAGTCCTCCACCCCCATCCCCGTCGCATCAGATTGCCGCCTCAGATGCTGCACCGCCGTGGTTGCGAAACGTGGATTTCGCGGGGCTCGCTCCAGGAAGTTACCACCTTCTGATTGCTCGCCCCGACGCTACGGTTCTGTTGCGAATGGATAACCAACCGCTATTGGTGAGCGGCCATTACGGACAGGGGCTGACGCTCGCCTACCTGGGATTCTCTCCCGAAGGAAGCGGGAGCGTTCGTGATCAGCGGCCGGTCATTGTCGATCGCGCTATAAGATCTTCCACGGAAGGGCGGCTCTTCACCATCATCAGCGCATCCTTGCTGGCATTAGCCTCCGGCCAGGATCCCGTATGGTCAAAATATTCGACCGGACGATTCAGCGCCAGATCACATATGATGTACGGTCACTATGCAAAACAACAAATGGGCGCGGTTGTTGGCCTATGTAACGGGTCTGGTTAACCAGCAGTTGCTGCTGCAAAACGAATACCTGGCGGCCGAGAACCGGTTCTTGCGATCACACCTTCCCGCCCGTCTGCGGCTGTCCGATCCGGAGAGATCCACACTGGCTGAAATGGGCAAGAGACTCGGCCGCAGGGCACTGGAGCAGGTGGCCGGTGTCGCCCAGCCCGACACGATCCTGGCCTGGTACCGCCGGCTGATCGCCGGCAAGTTCGACGGATCCCAGCGCCGATCCTATCCGGGCCGACCGCCCATCGAGGGTGAAACCGAAGCCCTGATCGTACGTATGGCCAGAGAGAACTCCGGCTGGGGATACGATCGGATCGTGGGAGCCTTGGCCAACCTCGGTCATGGGGTGTCGGATCAGACGGTGGCGAACGTGCTCAGGCGGTATGGCATCGCACCGGCACCGAAGCGGTGCCCGAAGACCACCTGGAAGGAATTCATTTCCTCCCACTTGGCTGTGTTGGCGGGGGTCGACTTCTTCACCGTCGAGGTGCTTACCTGGCGAGGGCTGGCCACCTATTACGTCCGGTTCTTCCTCCAGCTGGAGACCCGGCGCGTCAGCCTGGCGGGGATCACCCGGCATCCCACCGAAGCGTGGATGACGCAAATGGGCCGCAACGCGACGGACGAGGCCTGCGGGTGTTTGCGCCAACATCGGTACGTGCTTCACGACCGCGACACGAAGTTCGGCGCGGAATTCCGGGAGACACTGGCCGCAGGAGGGGTGAAGTGCCTGCGACTCCCCCCGCGTAGCCCGGACTTGAATGCTTTTGCGGAACGCTGGGTGCGATCGGTCAAAGAGGAGTGCCTACGCAAGCTGATCCTGTTCGGGGAAGCTTCCTTGAGGAGAGCGCTAACCCAATTCCAGGAGCATTACCACGCCGAAAGAAATCATCAGGGCAGAGGCAACAAGCTGCTGTTTCCCCGACCCACTCCACTGGAATCTCCCCTTCATGGGACCGTTCGCTGCCAGGAGCGCTTAGGTGGGCTGCTCAAGTACTATGAGCGCGAGGCAGCATGAGTAGCCAGGTGGAGCATGGGACAGTGGCATTTGGGGTTACCCTCGGCGTCCCGAGCCAGGTGCTGTACTGCTCTGGACTTGTCACCGGCCTGACCAACGAACACGCTCGAACTTGACTGCCAATCCAACGAAGCACCTGCCTGATTGGCCTGCTCAAAATGTCAGTAAAATGCTGATCGCTTTTTGTGGATGCTTTTGGCTCACGGACCAGTTTTTTGACCTTACACCCGCCTCCCATGAGTCCCAGAAACAAAAGTTAAGAGTTCGCTCTTGAATTTCTGAAACTGCGCGCCACGCAATTCCCGTAGGGACACAACTCGCATCCTCGTTGTGGCACAATCCCGATGGGACAAACATCTAAACCCGGGACTCAGCGCTCGTCTCCCATGAGCTCAACGATCTTGTGGTATTCATTGGGTCGTAGACCGGTCACCTTTTGGGTTTCGCCATGGGGCCATCTGATTTCAACCTCGACGGTCTCAGGTCCTGGTTTAGCGCCCAGGCCAAAAATCACGCGGTAGTCATGCGAAGAGAAAATGCTTGCCCCGCCTGTTATCCATCGCACGAGTTTGCGGCCACTCACGTTAACCGTCAATTTAGAGCCGATGGCGTCGCGGTTGCTCTGAGTTCCTACCAACTGAAAGCCGATCCAGGCATTATCCTGGCCCACATTGTTCCGCAAAAGGACCGGACGGTCTTGCAGGCAGACGAAGATCGCGTCCAGGTCGCCGTCATTATCGTAGTCGCCCACCGCAAGACCCCGGGCGTCGTAACGAGTGTTGAACACCGGCCCTGCTGACTCCCGCATGTCGCGGAAGACCCCCTTGCCGTCGTTGCGGAGAAGCAATGGCAACTCCTTGTAAGTCACGTTGGCGCGGCTCATCTCGACGACCTTGTTGACGTGCCCCGTCACGATCAGCAAATCCATGATGCCGTCGTTGTCGTAGTCCAGGAAGTGCGCTCCCCAGCCGACGTCATGCACGCTCATATGCGCCAAGCCGGATTGGACGGTCCAATCCTCGAAGGGGAAGGCGCCGCGGTTGATGAAGAGGGAAAAGTACTCGGCGTCGAAAGCGGTCATGGCGAAGTCGGGCCAGCCCTCGCCGTTCACGTCTGCGGCGTCAATGCCCATGCCGGCCTTGGCCAAGCCGTTGGGATCGTAAGCGACTTCGGCGTCCATCGCAAAGTCCTGAAACGTCCCATTCTTTTGGTTCATCAGCAGCAGGTTGGGCGATCCGTCACGGGTCACAAAGAGGTCCGGCCAGCCATCATCTTTGACGTCTACGGCTACTACTCCCAAGCCACGTCCCACGTATTTATCGACCCCGGATTGCGCACTGACGTCGGTAAACGTCCCGTCTCCATTGTTGTGATAGAGCGTCAAGCGATCGCCTTCACCATAGGACTTCGGCTCGCAGTAGGTCGGGGTACCTCTGAAGTCGCAGTGCGGCGCTTTGTCAAATGACATCTGGGCGTAATGGCAGATGAGAAGGTCCAGCAGGCCGTCGCGATCGTAGTCAAACCAGACGGCCCCAGTCGACCATCTTCCGGACTGCTTCAGGCCCGCCTTTTCTGTCACATCTGTAAACGTCCCATTGCCGTTGTTATGAAACAGCGCAACGTTCGGATACCCCGTGATCAGCAGGTCCGGAAAACCATCGTTGTCGTAGTCGCCAACCGCCACGCCGATGCCGTAAAACGAGATGCGGTCAACGCCCGCACGCGTAGCCACGTCCTCAAACCTACCGTTGCCGAGGTTGCGGTAGAGCGCGTTACGCACCGGCACGGGGCTCTTTCCTCTCGGCGTCTCCCCTCCATTCAACAGGAAAATATCCAGCAAGCCATCCTGATCGAAGTCCAGAAACGCAACTCCGCCATTTTTGGTTTCGATGAGGTGCGCATCCGGCGACTCGCCGTTGAAGTGCTTCCAGGTGATTCCGGCCTCCTCCGTTACGTCCGTGAAGATGTCGCCGGAAACGCGGGTCTGGGGGGTTCCCGCCGACGCATTCTGAGGCAATCGCGGATTGCCGATTGACGACTGCCGGATGAATGCGGAAGAGACTACCAAGGCGGAGACAACCAGGATTCCGCCCATCCAACCCAACCAATTTTGAATCTTCATCCCCATGCCGATGCTCCCGGCGCGGCCTGTTTATCGACGCGCGACTGCCGCTTCCACTGGAATGCTGAAAGGCCTGATTCGAAAAGGCCTTTAGCGGCACGCCAGGGCGCTTGCAAGTATTGATTCTCCAGCTTCGCACCTGATTCCGCTAGGGTCAACTGGGAACCGGCGGTCATTTGAACTCCCTCGCCTCGGCATTGAGGCTTTCGAACAGGGCCCGCTCGGTCTCCGCCTGATCACTATGTCCCTGATGACGATAAGCGCGCGAAAGCGCGAAATGCGTCTTCGCCTCCTCCGGGTTGAGCTTGGCGGCGGTCTGGAGCTCTTGCAGGGCCTCGGTGGTCTTGCCCTTATCCAGCCACAACTTCCCCAGTTGGTAATGCGGTTCGGAAAGCGATTTGTCGAGCGTGATAGCCCGCATGAGCAGCGACACGGCGCGCGCTTCCGCCGCCTTGTCCCCGCTTTCGGCGCGCTTCAGCAGCATTAACGCGTACTCCTGGTAAGTCAGAGCGTCCTGCGGAAACCGTTGGAGGCCTTGTTCGAAGGTCGCCTCCGCTTCCTTATCCATGCCCGCCACCCATTGCATTCTTGCCAGCTTGAAGTTCGCCTCGGGGGAGTCTGGTTTGAGCTCCGCGGCGCGGCGGTAGGACGCGACAGCCTGAGCAAAATCTCCTTGTTTGGCTTCCACAAAGCCTTTCATCATGTAAGCCCGAAAGGAATTGGGGATTTTTTCCACCGCCTGCGTCGCCACCGCTCGTGCCACGGCCAAGGCGCGGCGGTCGGTGAGCATTTTTCCCAGGTCGAGGTAGTTCGATTCTTTGGCGGGGTCCAGATCAATGGCCATATCCATGGCGCGAACCGTTTCTTTAATCTTGCCCTGCTTATAGTAGGACCAGGCCAGCAGGCTGTAGGCCTGGCTGGTCGGTGGGCCGGCACTGATCAGATCCTGAAGCAAGTTCTCAGCTTCCGCAAAGTGATTACCTCGGTACCAAGCCAGAGCCCTATTGTAGTTTAGGCGCTCCTGGTCGGGATAAGTTGGGCGGATCGATTCAAACAGACTTAGGGCAGTTTCGTCGTCTCCCGCTTGCGAGGCTATCTGGCCGCCCAAGAAAACCCCCTGTGGGCTCGCTGGTGGGTTGAGCAGGTGCACCAGCGTTTCCTTTGCCCTCTCCTTCTGTCCAATCTGATAATACGAGCGGGCCAGGGCGGCGATGGATTCCGGACGCTGCTTCACCAAATCCGGGACCGATCCCAACCAGGCCGCAGCCTTCGCGTAGTCGCCTAGATTTTCCGTCACCATGCCGAGCAGCAAGATGGTGGGCGGGTCACCGGGCTTCGATTTCTGAATCCGCTCCAAGTTTGCCTTGGCCTCATGCAAGCGCCCCATCTGCCACTGGTTGGTCGCCAAGTCACGACGGACGGTCAGGTTGCCGGGATCGATCCTCAGGGCCTTTTCAAAATACGCGCCGGCCTCCGCCAGCTTTTGTTGCATCCCGAGGACACCGCCCAAATCGGCCAGATAATCAGGGTTGTCCGGGGCAAGATCTACGGCCCGGCGTAGCTCCACTTCCGCACTCTTCAAATCACCGGCGCGGGCAAGCTGCAAGCCCTTGTCCGCGTGCTCTTGAGCGGTGTCAGACGCCTGTGCGGGCGCATTGGACGCCCCGCGAATACCTAAAGCGAGGGTGACCTGTAGGAGGAGAGGGACGAAGCAGAAAAGACCTGCGTTTATCCGCCTTGACTGGCTGCGCAGCCAGACTCGCGTTGGCCGTCGTCCCGCAGTAACTTCCGATCGGCGACTAGACATGGCACTGAGATATTAGGCTTGGCCGCAGCTTTTGCAAAGACTGTTTAACCCCGGCCCTGTATTGGGGCGTGGGTCGATTTGATGTAGAAGCGGCTTATTTGGCGAGGTAAACTCGCTGCAACAGCATCAAATTGACCCACTGCCGGAATTTGGACTCCCATTCGGGATCGGGGTTAAGTTCTGGTGCGCCTCACTCAGCCTGGGGATGGTAGGCGGGGGCAGCCTTGCGGGCTGCCCCCGTAGTGCAGATCAGAACGTGAAGCGTACGGCCATCTGTATTCTTCGAGGTTGGTTGTATTGACCGTAAATCGTGCCGAACGTGGGGCTCCCCACCACGGTGTTCGGATTATCGAAGCGAGGGGTATTGGTAAAGTTTATGAATTCCCCACGGAATTGCAGCTTCATGCCCTCACGTATCTTGAAGTCTTTGAAGATTGATGCGTCGAGGTTGTTAATGCCATTTCCGCGCACGCGCCCGTCGTAACGGGGCGCGTTGCCGGGGATTTGGTCTGGCGGAGAAGAGTAAGCACTTGGATTGACGATCAGGCCTCTGCCGTCCACCACATCCTTGATAGTGTAACTGCTGCGCGGATTCCCCGTGACGTCCGGCCGCTGGTTGCCGTCAGCCAAGTGAGGATTGGCTAGTCCAAAGTTCAGCGGCTGTCCGGACTGAAAGGACAAGATGCCGTTGATCTGCCAGCCACCCACCACACCATTCGCCCAGCGGTTCATGCTGTTGCCGATACGTTTGCCACGGCCGACCGGCAATTCATAGCCCCCACTCCAGACCAGCCGATTGGGCGCATCCCCGGCGGACACCGACCATTCGCCTCTGACGTTCGCAGGGTCTTGCACGCCCCAACCGCTTGACGTGCTGGTGTCGCCCAGCCAGGAATTGGATCCCGGGCCGTCGTTAAGCATCCTGGAATACGTGTAGCTGGCGAGGAAATACAAACCGTTCGAATAACGTTTCTCCAATCGGACCTGTAACGCATCGTATTGGGCGTTGCCTTCCGGGTCGCCGGAGTCATACCAGTCTGTGAAACTTCCGGGGAACTGAGGGTAAGGCCGCAGGAGGTTGACTTGCGAAGTCGTTGGGAGGTTGTAGATTGACGCGGGCACATTGAACTTGGCGTTCGGCCCCTGGAACAGGGAATAGAACGGGTTCGGCACCTGTGCAGCCAGGTTTAGGGAACCGTACTGCACCCGGTCCGCCGGCGAAACAAAGTTTTTATTCGCGTAGTAAACAAGAGGCAAGTGGCGGCTGCGGCTTCCCGTGTAATCGACTTCCAACAGCAAATTTCCCTTCAATTCGCGCTGCACGCCGCCGTTCCATTGGTAAATCTCCCCATTGCGGAAGTTATAGCCCATCTGGGTGCCGTTGGACAAACCCCACATGTTGAGCTTACCGTACGCCGTGCCCTGCGGATAGACTACGCCCGCGGGAAAGGGATTGTCAAAGGACCCGTACTGGGTGATGCCGCCGTCCAGAGAGCCGTTGACGCTCGTGGAGCCACGGAAGGCCGGTCCCATCAGCCAGTCGTTGGTTGCGGGGCTATTGTTGTAGTACACGCCGGCTCCGGCGCGCAGGACAGTTTTCTGGGTGAGGCGGTAGGCTAGACCCAGCCGGGGGGCGAAGTTGTTGCGGTCCGGGCTATCGGTCCGGTGGCTGGGGGTGGCAAAATCGCTCACGCCGTAGATTTCACCAAGTCCGGGAACGGAAATGCCGCTGTCCTCGTGGAAATTGGCGAACTCCTCGTGGTTGTAGCGCTCCGTGTACGGGGAGCTCCATTCGTACCGCAGGCCGGCGTTCACGGTCAGGCGGCTGCTGAGCCGCCAATCATCTTGCACATAAAACGCCGTCTCTTTGGACTTGGTCGCCGGGCCCGGCTGAATTGACAGGCTTGTGTTATCGACCCACCCAAGCAGCATGCTGGCGATGGAATTCCCAAAGGCGCCCGCGGTGGGCGCAAATACGCTCTGGGAGGTCGTGTCGTTGCTCATGGAAAAGTAACCTGCCGGATTGCAGGGTTCGGTGAAATTGTTGAAGAAGATTCTTTGCTCGCCGCCGATTTTGAGATTGTGAGCCCCCTTCACTTTAGTCAACGAAGCGGCATAGTAGGGTTCGGTCTGATTCGCGATTGTGTCAACGCAGAGGTTGTTGTAAATGTTGCTGTAACCAGCGGGCAACACCGTGGGCAGAGTCTCGAGGCCCCCCGCCAACAGATACGAGGGCCAGCCCAGCGTAGTTGGGTCGAACTTTACACCGGTGCGGACATTATACACTCGCATGGCTGTGAAACGAGCCGCCAAAATTGTCGTGGGATTGAAGGTGTACGTCTCCTCCAGAGCCGCATTATTGATCCGGACGGTAGTAGGGCCATAATCCGGGTCGGCTATACTCCCGTAAACGTTGTTCGCGATATTGTAAAAGGAATACCCGTGACTGAACCGGAAGGACAGGCGCGACTTCTCTGAAAAGTTCTGGTCGACCTTGAGGTTATATTGCCATGCAGGATTGGTTGAGAGTTCGGTCGCGGTGAAATTGTTGAAGCTGCCCGTGCCGTTCGGGAGGGGATACAAATTGACAACCTTCGCCGCTACCGGGTCGATCATGGAGGGAGGAATCACATTGGCAACTCCCTGGTACGATAGAGGAGCGCGCTGGTAGTCAACGATTTGGCCCGATTGGTACACGGGAGTTACTGCGTTGGGGTTGTAGATGTTAATCGGCGTGCCGTCCAAATTAAAACTGTTGCTAAAGTCGCCGCTTCTCTGCGCTGCCGTAGGCACTGTCCCGAGCCACGGCGCGGCACTATGAAACCGCGTCCGGTCGTAATCAAAAAAGAAGAAGGTTTTTTGCTTGATGATCGGACCTCCCACCGTCCCGCCAAATTGATCGCGCTCATAACCAGTGGTCTTCGGAATGCCAGCCAGGTTCGAGTAAAAGTCGTTAGCTGCCAGTTGCGGCCGGCGGTCGAAGAGGTAACCGCTGCCGTGAAGGCGGTTCGTTCCGGACTTGGTGACGAAAATCATCGAGCTTCCCCCGTTGCTGCCGTACTCGGCGGAGAAGCTGTTGTTCTGGAGCTTGAATTCCTCGATCGCCTCAGGGGCAGGTTGCCAGTACATGCTGTTTTGCCCGCTCCCCTGGCCAGCTTCCGGTGGGGCGAGGATGGCTCCGTCCAGCAGCACATCCGAGGAGGAGTTGCGCTGCCCGTTGGACTGGAAGTTTATTTGCGTACACATCCCATTTGACATTCCGGGCGTTGCTCCGACCCCCCCGCCGCAGAAAGTGGTGTCTCCCATTTCGTGAACGCCGGGGACAAGCAGCGCGAGGCTAGTCAGTTGGCGATCCATGACCGGCAGTTCGGTAATAAACTTGTTCTCGATGACTTCGCCTAGCGCCGCGCTGGCGGAGTTGAGAAGTTGCGCCGACCCTTTCACTTCCACCGTCGTACTGACGCTACCTACCTCCAGCTTGAAGTCGAGAACGGTCTGCTGACCGGTACGTAGGACCACATTCGGCCGTACCAGAGTCTTGAATCCCTGCATTTCTACTCTCACGGTGTAACTGACAGGGTTCAGGTTGTTGAAGAGATACCGGCCCGCTGCGTCGCTGATGACTTTTGACGAACCGCCAGTGGCATCATTGGTGATGGTGACGGTGGCTCCAGGGATCGAGGCGTTGGTTGAGTCCTGGACGGTCCCCTGCACCATGGCGCCGGTAGCGGTCACCTGGCCCAACGCCAGCGGGCCCGCCCGTGAAACCGTCAGGAGAACGGTCGAGACGGCAATGAACAAGAACATCTTGTAATTAGACCCTTTCATCGTGTACCCTCCTTCGTTTCGTGTTTACGGTGAATCGGGCACGCGGCGAATTTGGGCCACGTACCCGAGGTTGCGAGTGGGGCTGTTGCCGCAGTGAAACACTCGGCACCCGGCAAACCACAAATTGAACCTTCCCAGACCTGACGCTTTCGACCCCCAATAGATATCGCTTTCACCTGGGGTAAGAAGAAGAAATCCTTATTATTGCCTTTGACCGCCTTGCCCCGAGGGCCCGCGTGCAGAGGATAAGGAAGCCCTCAGTTTCCCACTGATCTTCAGATGCTCGATCATCGACCGCATATCCTTAGCAGGCACTGGGATTCTTGTCAAGCGAAAAATAAGCGGAAATGCAGAAGAGTGCAGTCTTATCGCCGCAAAGTCAGAATGTCCGACTTGGGGGATAAGAGAAGACTTCGTGTTCTTCAACGAAGCCGCCGTTGACCGCAAGGGAACGATCGACATGGTGGCGACACCCTTCAAGAAACCTCTTTGGGAGTTGAGCATGAACTCCTCCTCATGTTTAACTCTCAACTCATGACACCGGACGATACTTGGCACACAACCCGGTTGGTTGACTGATATGCGTGACCGGATTCGACCGCAGGAAGAAGACTCGGTCCAGTTGACGAACTAAAGGTCTACGGACGCACTCCTTTTCTGAGGCGTCAGTTCGACTGGGTAGCTTTTTCCGGCGACCTCGATCCTGTACCTTCCATAAAACCCATGAAACTTGAGTTCTCCGTGCTGGTCCGTATGCCCGGAGCCCTGCGAGTTCCATTCTTTCGTCACCAGGTTCATGTGGACATTCGCCGCTGGTGTCGGTGACCAGTCCCTCCGCCACAAGTGGGCCTCGCGGACGTTCCGGGGATGAGCCCCCTCGAGTGGATGAGCCCCCTCGAGCCGTTGGGCGTCCTGAACGGCCTTTTCGCGCGGCCACATCTCGGGTTCCCACATTCCAAATCTACTAACGCCGATTACGGAGGGATGGGCAAAACAGGCACGATAGAACCGGCGCAAATCCTCTGCATACTGTTTTTCATTGGTGGTCTGGACCCCAAACTCAGTCACCAAGATGGGGAGTTTCAAGACCGCTAACTGCTGAAGAACCCCCCAGGTGTCCTTATTCGACGGCGCCCGATCGATAAACATGTGTCCCTGGTCGCCGACCGCACCCACCCTCACCCCCCCCTTGGTCAGAGCCTGCACCATTTCGACGTAGCGCGGAGCGTTCTTTCCGCCCAAAATGCTGTTCTCGTTGACATAGAATCTGACCTGGGGGGCTATCGCGTTGGCCCAGCGGAAATACGGTTCCAGACTCCTGAAGCCAAGGATTTCACTGTAATAGTCGGCAGGCCGTTCCCCGTACTTGCCGAGCACTTCGTTGTTCAATACGTAGTCGTTTATTTTTCCCTCAAAGGCCTTCAAGACAGTACGCAGGTGGGTCTTCATCGTCTCTTCCAGTTGTTGTTTGGTAAGCGCACGGACCCAAGGCTGAACAAAGAGTCGGTCTTCGTCGGCGGGATCGGCATCGTCGTAACCTCGCCAGCCGTAGAATATGGAGTGGCCGATGGGCTTCTTCCCATGCTCGACAGCCCACTGGCACATCGCCAGGTAAGGCTCAAGAGCGTATTTTCCTTGTTCAGGCTCCAGTGTGTCCCAGAAGAGAGGGATGAGCACCGTATTGAAGTATTTGTCAATCTTGTCAAGATACTGTGCCCGGTCGGGGTTGCTTTCGGGAAGATTGTAGATTGAGCGAAACATGATCGTGCCCACGTCGAAACCCAGGCGGGTGAGCTCGTAGTCAATCTTGACGCCCGCGACTTTCTTGGCATTTTCTGCCGCAAAGGTCACTGAAAAATCCCCCTTGCGGTTTCGCTCAATGAGTGCGTCAACCCCTGCCTCATCCAGTTCAACTGTGCCTTCGGTCGTTCCGCCGGCAACAGGATTCGGAAAACTGGCCACTTTAGCCCACATGTGCGCCGCTGGGACCACACCCGTGCAGCCCTTCAGGAAATCACGGCGAGATCTTTCCATTAGCACTCCTCCTTTTCTTGCTCGCATTAGTTTCGGGTCATCTGTGTTCGTCGTCTGGCAAATTCCTTTCACAGTCGCTCTTTGCGCCCGCCGAACGTGGTAGCGATGACGCCCAGAAAAAGGTCCGAGATACGTCGCGAACCCGGATCGGATGCCAGCTTCTCAAACTCTGCGGACGCAAGGTCTTCCTGGCGCGCTCTGAAATACTCTATTCCCAGGTTCTTCCGGGCAGGAATGAACTCCGGGTGATTGCGAAGAGTCTCCTGGAAATACCTCACGGCTTCCTTCACCCGAACGGCTGTCCACAGCGCCCAGTGCGTTCAAGAGTGCGGGGTTTGTGGCCTGGGTGCGGAGGGCTTTCTGACACGCTCGTATCGCCTCTGGATATCCTTTCTGTTGCACCAGGGCCTGCCGGCCTTGTAGTCGTCATCATTAGCTGGGGAGCCTGTGGAGTCACTCGCCCAGGCCGCCTGCATACGCACAACTGCAACACAGGTAAAGATTAGCGTTCGCCTCCGGAAGTGATCGATGAAACTGCCCAGCACCTCGAATCCCACAGCAGGTATTTTCGCCGCATATCCTCGAACGTCAGGGTCATGAATGAATCGATTTATATCTCGAGCAAGCAAACTAAATGAATCGTTTCAAATAAGGCCTTGGGTTTTAGCATAAGCAAAATTCCTTGTCAAGAGTTTTTTGTAATGCTACATTCAACGCTGGTTTGGACGTAGCCAGCGTGACGGTTTAGGGAGTTTCCTCTGCGCAGCAGGTTGTTCGTCCGCAGCCCTTCCAAGCAACACCGGGCCACAAGGGGTGTGACATCCAGCCCGGCGTTGGGTCGTGCTTTGACCCCCAGGCCCTGGCGCGCCTCGGGACGACGAAATCTGAAGTCCAGTCTAATCATGAGAAACGACGATGGCAACAATAAAGGAAGTGGCCAAACGAGCCGGCGTGTCGGTAGGAACGGTATCCCACGTCATCGGTAACACGATTCGTGTCAGCCCTGAGCGCCGCCAGCGTGTGCTTGCGGCGATTCATGACCTCAGATATCAGCCGAGCGATGTGGCTCGCTCCCTCAAGCTGCGCCGCACCAACACCCTGGGTTTGCTCATCTCGGATATCACGAATCCGTTCTTTTCGCAGTTGGTTCGAGGCGCCGAGGAAGCAGCCCTGGAGCAGGGATACCTTCTTCTGACTTTCAACACAGACGACCAAGTGGAGAGGGAGAAGCAGATGTTGGAGGTCCTGCGCGCGCGGCGCGTGGACGGGATATTGCTTGTCGTGGCACCGTTTCGGGAAAGCCCCACACACATCGCCGAGACGATGGCCCGCGGAATGCCCATAGTCTGTCTCGACCGTGTCCCTCCCAGAATCGCGGTCGACGCGGTGACGGTGGACAATGTCAGGGCAGCCCGCAGATGTGTCGAACACTTGCTCGAACGCGGGCATCGGCGGATCGCCATGCTGACAGGGTCCATGCTGCTCACAACGGCCCGCGAAAGGCTGCAGGGCTATAAGCAGGCGTTGCGAAGAGGAGGGGTCGCGGTTGATCCTGGGCTGGTTCGAGAAGGCAATTTTCGCATTGATAATGGCTATGAACTGACCTTTGAGCTTCTCCGCGGCCCGGACCGCCCGACAGCGCTCTTCGTCTCAAATAGCTTGATGGCAATAGGAGCCTTGAAGGCTATTGCGGCCCTTGGCCTGCGTTGTCCGCAGGAGATAGCTTTGGCCACGTTCGACGACTCCCCTATGAACGAACTCCTTTCACCACCTCTGACGTCGGTCGCGCAGCCCGCCTTCCAGATTGGTTACAGGGGTGCGGGCATTCTCCTCGACCGTATCAGGTCGAAGGCGCCAGCTCAGCCGTGCCGGATTCGGTTGCGCGCCGAACTTAAGGTCCGGCAATCGACGGCTGGCTACGCACTCCCTAGTGTGGTGTCCCAGTTAATTCTTTACAACGGCGCACCTTGTCGAGAATGACGTCCGCGGTGGCTCGCCAGACGAAAGGTTTGGGTTGGTTGTTCCAGGTTGCCAACCACTGATAGATGGCGCTCTCCAACTCGGTGACGCTGTGAAAAGTTCCTCGACGGATCATGCGCTCCGTGATCAGTCCGAACCAGCGCTCCACCTGATTAAGCCAGGAGCTACTGGTGGGGGTGAAGTGAACGTGGAATCGGAGACGCTTTTTAGGTTTGAGCCAGCGCACCACCTCCGCGCTCTTGTGGGTGCTGTAGTTGTCCACGATGAGGTGAATCTCCAAATCCGGCGGCACTTCCTTTTCCAGTTGGGAGAGGAACTTGACAAACTCCCGGCCGCGATGGCGGGGCAGGCAGCACCCCATCACCTTGCCGTTCAGGATGTTGAAAGCCGCAAAGAGCGTGGTGGTCCCGTGCCGTTGGTAGTCGTGAGTTTGGTGTTCCGGCAAGCCTGGCCGCAGGGGCAAGATGGGAGCCGTGCGATCCAGCGCCTGAATTTGGCTCTTCTCATCGACGCACAGAACCAAAGCTCGATCCGGGGGATGGAGATAGAGTCCCACCACATCGCGGACCTTCTCTTCAAACTGGGGATCGTTGGAAATCTTGAATTTCTCCACCCGGTGCGGCTGCACGTCGTACCGTTGCCAGACCCGGTGCACCATCATGCGCGAAACTCGCAATTGCCGAGCCAACTCGCGCACACTCCAGTGGGTGGCGTCGGGCGGCCGCGTCTTCAGCGTGGTCTCCAGGATTTGCTGCTCCAGCTCCGAGGTGAGGACCCGTCGCGACCGGTGGCGTTTCTGCGCTTGGCGGAGGGCCTCGCAGCCGCCGCGCGAGAAAGCCGCGCGCGTGGCCAGAATGGTGGGGCGCGACAGCCCGGTTTGTTGCGCAATCGAGTGGTTGGAAAGCCCTTGGCTGGCCAGCAAAATCGCCTGACACTTGCGGGCCACCCTCTGCGGCGTGGTGCCGGCCCGAGCCCAGGATTCCAACTGCTGCTTCCGCGATGCATCGATCATAAGAGCAGTGGCGCGAGCGAACATGCGCCCATTAGATCACATGGCAGTCCAATTGTAAATAATTAAATGGGACGGGACACTAGCGTGGGCCGCTGCGAGCCTTCCCACAGCCCGTCCCTGATACTCCAAGAGTAGGGTGTACCATTATCTCGCCGGGGATGCCGCCGGCACCCTCGCTCAGTGCTGGTCGGTCTTTGCGGTTGCGGACATAGCCCTATTAATCTTATTACCCACCTCGTCGGTCATGTAGCCGCAATCCAGCCGCATGAACACAGAAGTGAATGGAATCTTCAAGTTTGTTTTTATGATCAGGACCCGATAGGTCTTCGATGCGTCGTTCAGCTTTGTCATTATCTCATCATGTGGGAGGCTGTTTACTGCGTTACTGGCGGAAAGGCGACCGATTTGTTGGCGAAATGCCGTGACTCCAGGATAGTCTTTCTCATCAACAAACTGAAGTTCCGTGTCCATGAAAATCACGGGGCGAACGTGTTTGGCAGTTGCTATCGCCGCGAGCACTCGGGAAAGAACTTGGGAAAGTTCCCCATTCGCCACAATCGTTTCAATACCTTCGCCAGAGGGAGCCGGGTAGGCGGAATCGGCTACGACAATCCAATTCCGATGCCCGAAGACCGGCAAGCGATTCTCAAACGTTTTGTACCACTCTTGAACACAGGGATCCTCTGAACTTTGCGCGGCCGCGACACTCAGTGGCAAGAAAACCATCAAACACAGGAAGTGAACTGCACGCTTGTGACACGGGTTCATATTCATTTTCCCCTCGAATTCCTGATCGACCACACTGGAGACACGCGGCATCATCTGGCACCATAGTATTCGAAACCCACCCGCCAGCCAGTGACCTTGTGGCCGTCGGCCCCAAGGTTGCGAGTGGATCTGCGCCCGCAGTGAAACAACCGGCACCCGCCAAACTACAAAAGGAACCGTCCCAGACCTGACGCTATCAACGCTCAATTCCTGTCGTATTCACAAAGCGACAGGAAAAGTGACCCTTGGCATTGCCTTTGAACGCCTTGCCACATGGGCCGGCATGAAAAGTGCGTGGGAGGTTCTCCAGTCTCCAGCACGGACTATAGATGATCGAGCATTGATCGTTGGTATAATTAAACATGCTGCGGGGTTCACGTCAAGCGAAAACGCTGAAGAGCGCAGAATTATCTCCCCAAGCCGATAATGTCCGACTCGGGGAAAAGAGCAAAGTCTTCGAAGCCGCCTTTGACCCACGGCTTGCCTCTGTAACGCTACGAGAGCTGTTTCCATAGCTTACTTGAGCTCCACTTCCGTGGCCTTCTTCTCCGGCGTGAATTCAACGGTGTAGCTGTTGCCCGCCACATCGATGCGGTATTTGCCAAAGAATCCTCGGAACTTGACCTTCCCCTGCGCATCGACTGGGCCCGATCCCTTGGTCATCCATTCCTTGGTGACTAAACTCATGTGAACCTCGCCGGCCGGCGTGGGCGACCAGTCCTTTCGCCAGAGCGCCGCCTCGGGCAGGGTCGGTCCACCTTCCCCCACCTCTTCATTCCACATCATGGGTTCCCACATGTCCCATCTTGTAACTCCGACGACACTCGGATGAGCAAAACAAGTGCGGTAAAAGCGGTGAACGTCCTCAGCGTAGACTTTCTCGTCCCTGGTCCGGACCCCGAATTCCGTGATCCGGATGGGAAGATGAAACCTCGATAGCGCATCAATTCTTTCCCAGACCTGATCCGTGGGCGGCACCCGGGTTCCGAAGAGATGGCCCTCGATTCCGATCGCTCCGACCGGGGCTCCGGTGGCGAGCAATTTGCGCGTGAACTCCAGGTAATCGGCCGTCCGCTCGCCGGAAACGATCCCAGCCTCACTGATGTAGAAGTTGACGTTCGGCGCCATGGCCTTGGCCCAGCGGAAAACCGGCTCCAGGGTGTTGTGCCTGAGAATCTCGCTGAAGTAGTCATCGGTCCCGGACCCGCAATGTTTATACATGGCCTCATTGCTTAAACAGAAATCGAAGATGTAGCCCTCGAAGAGCTTCAGGACATGACTCAGGTGCTCCTTCATGACGGCTTCGAGCTCCTTCGCCTCAAGGCCCCGAACCCAGGGCTGGACCAATTGATCGAGTTGATCGATCCACCCGTAGAAGATAGTGTGCCCGCACATCTTTTTGCCATGGTCCCGACCCCATTTGGCAATGGATAGATAAGGCTCATCGATGTTGATTCCCCGCTGTGCTTCCGTCTCAACCCAATAGAATTCATCGGTGAAGGTGTTGAAATATCGATCCAGGGTATCGAGGTAACGCGCGGGGTCATAGCCGTCGCGAGCGCCGAAGGAGCGGGGATTGAGAAGCCCTCCCACGTCAAACCCCAAACGAGTCAGGGTATAGATGACCGGCGCCCCCGCTGGAACCTGGCGCCCGGCAAAGCTGATGGTGAAATCACCCTTGCGGTTTTTCTCGATGAGGCCGTCGAGATCAGCATCCATAACCCTGACCGCGCCCTCCGCGGGGCCGGGAACGCCGACACCCGCGCACCCCGTTACCGCCCCCAGCGGCCTGGTGGCTGGAACTAAACTCATAAGGCTCTTGCAGAAATCGCGTCTTGAATTGGTCATACCCCTCCTTTGTTGGTGAAAAGTCGCGCCATGGTAAATTTCCGCCGGCTTCATTCGCCGAGAAAGCGCCCAAACGGGAATTGTAGATCGTCGATATGGCTTGACTCCTGTAGATACTCGATGGGTTCTGGTTTTGCTCTTAGCGAACCACTGGGAGTCCGCTCTTCAATCGGTACCCGACCAAAAAGGTTCGCTAGTCCGACGATCTTCAAGGTTCTTCCACGTAGGCAGCGAGCGACATCGGGGTCAGCAGGTCTTCCAGGAGGGCGCTCGGGCCATTCGCCTTCGGCTCTACCGTCCCCGTCTCGATCCCCAGCCGCACGCTGTCCTTAATCACCCGCCGCAGCTTCCGGCCTGCCCAAGTACCCGGCAAAGTCACTTTCACTCGTCGCGATTCCACGAGATTATCATTGACCAAATAAACGACGGACCTGCCCTCCGGTGTCAGCAAAGCGGTTCCGTGCACATACTGCCAGGGCCACTCTCGCGCTTCGGGGTTGAGCGGATAGACCTCACTCCCCGGGCGCGCATAGCGGCTGAATAACCGGTACATCGGGTAAAGATGCTCGGACTTGTAGAGCTTTCCGTCATGAACCCATACGACTCGCCAAGCGCCATCGAACTGGCCCGAACTGATCAGACTCCAAATCCCAAAGCCGGAGAGGCCGACATTCATTCCGCGGACCATGGTTTCAGCCACTGTAATGGCAGCGTGGTGTCGCGACACCCCGAGAGGATCAGTGGGCATGGGATCGCCGTCGTTGGGATACCAACCAATCTCTGCCGCCAGAAGTGCCTTCCCGCGCATTTTGCAGTAGTGGACGAGCGCGGGGGTTTCCTGGTCGATGCTTTCCCCGAGGCTATAGGGAAGGAACGGGACAGGGGCCATCCAATCGAAGCGATGGAAGTAATAGTGAATCGTGTATACGTCGATATACGGGTCGATATCCACGCCGCGCGCGACGAAGTCCAGGACCGGGAATCCACTGGGGTGGATGGCCTCGACTCCGGCCAGACGGATTCGCTCGGGATAAAGGCCCGCCGCTTTCAGTGCCGTCTTAATAGCGCAATACATGTCAACATAATGCGCAAATGCGTCCGGTACGTTGTTGGGGGTGGTAAAAGGGCCGTATTGCAGTGGTTCGTTGTAAGCGTTGTAGAGCCGGATGGCCCGCAGATTCTTTTCTGCCAACATGTGCTTGAGAAGAGGGGTAACGTACTCGTGGGCGAAGGCGTCATTGTCCTGGGCTGCCATGTAAACCCACTGATTAGTTTTCCGCAATTCGAGTTCTTTGGGGCCGGGCTCGAACTGAAACTTGGCGGGGATATTCACCGTATCGAGCAGCATTGTGCAGCCATTTCTTTCTGCCCAAGTGGCGACACGAGCAGCACGCTGTAAGCACACAGCCTCGGCTCTTATTTCTCCCTTCCTGTCGCCCACACAGTCATCCGGGTTCAACCAGAAGCGGATCATGCCGGGACGCAATTCATCCAGGGCTTCCATCATTGCTGACCAACCCGCCTGGTCATTGAGGTCTGGGCACACCGGATAGCCCTGAGCATCCTTATCCGGACGGCCATACGCGGTCTCATCGAACCAATTGAAGCCAATTCCATGCTCTAACTTTGCCAGGGGAGTTGTCGCAGATACCATCGACTGGGTGGGTGTACCCCCCGGAAGCACATCGGCCCTTATAGGGTCTGCCAGCATGTACGTTGTCAGGCCGACGCCGAGAGGAGCCAAGGATCCTGTTCGCAGGAACTCACGCCGTGTCGGCTGGCGTGTTTTCCCTTTCGCCCTATTCTCATTTAGCATGTTTCACCTCTCTGATCTCAATCTGAACCTCATCCATCGCCCGCCACAACACGGGCGTCTTCCGGCCTTTATTTGATCTCGTGACGAACTCCGCGGGTGAGCTCGCTGATGAGCCACATGGCCTGTATCGTCATGGGGGTCCAAATCTCGGAAGTATGGTAGGAACCACACTGGAGGTCAGGCCTGTCCTGATCGTCCCCGGCGACGCCACACATTTCCGATCCCGGAATCCTGGGGGTGCGTGGTTTGAATCCCGTGTAGACATATTCGGGAGGGTTCTTATACCCGATGCCATTCACCAGACTCACGTCAAACGGGTTCACACCAAGGATCCAATCCAGCATCGGCTGAGCCAGGGCGCGATACTTATTGTCCCCGAAAATGCCCGCCGCCTTGCATAAGGTGATTCCGGTGCCACCAAGATTCGCATTGCTGCCGACCCACCATTTCCCATTGAGACGGCACATGAAATAGCGATAGCTTACCCCGCCGTAGCTGCGTGCCCCGGGAAGAACCGCCGCATCCAGTTTGACCTGGTAAGGAACAATCCCGAAGGCATTCAACTTCGCCATCACGCTCAAGTACTCATCGCAATAAAGCGCCAGGGCCTTTTCCCATCGGCTTGTATCCTTTTTCTGTTTTTTCATCTGCTCAATGAATCGGCAGTATCCGATAATGCCAAACGTCTCATTATAGATATGCGGCGCGCCTCGTCTCCTCGCTTCATCCTCGTAGAAGTATCCCTTCAGCTCGCTGTCAGGGCTTTGGGTGTGTTGCAGTTCGAGGAAGAGACCCGCCCTCTCGACGGCATAGTCAGAACACTCGCGGTCGCCTGTCGCCCGATAGAGCATGATTCCAGCGCAAGCGCCAGTCCCGGACTGAAGATAGGTGTTCTCGGGTGGGGCCGTGTATCCCGGCGGAGTCTGTCCTGAAGCTTGGGGTGAGCTGGTGTCTGAAGCCCGATGCTTGCCCTGGCTTTTCAGCCAGTTGAAACAACGGATGGCGGCGTCGAGGCAGGTTTTGGCGTAGGCGGCGTCCCAGTCACGATAGAGCGATGCCATGTGCGCCTCTGCGGTGATAAACAAATGCTGAAGGTAGGAAGGGCCCACGTTGGTTACCACCTTGCGATCATCGGCCGTACCCCGAACGTTATCCGTCCAATTATTTCCCTGCTCGACGGGGTCGCCACCGATCCCGTATTTGTAGAAATAGCCCTGAGGATCCTGAAGCTTGAGAAAATAGAGGTTTCCCCATTTCGCCTCTTCGAAAATCCTGGCCATCATTGCAGGCTGCTGGGAGTTTTCTGCCATCGCGAGGAGCCCCAACAGACCCGTGATCGTGGCGTCTGACCACTTCAAAAGATCGCTGGCATCGTGCCACCCGCCAACCACATCCAGGAACTTTCCGTTGTTCGCACTTATTCCATCATCGAGATGGCAAGGGGAGTGGTATCCCGTGGTGCTGGGGCCGCACCGCTGAAGGGAAAAACATTGGAGCCCTTTCTCCACAACCTGCCCGTAGACTTCGTCGTCGATGGTGAAAATCTGAGAGGACTTGAAGTCTTTTGCCGTGTCGGGATAGACGTCAATAACATACTCACCCGGCGCCTGGAAATCCGAGAAATCTCCGACCCAGTACCTGCCGAAATCCCCGTTCACCTCTTCCAGCTTTCCCTGATAAACACGATGATCCTCGCCCAGGCACTCGGTTTCGCGGATGTGAAACAGCGGCTTCATTGGGTCGACATTACTTTCCACCACAAACTTCTTCGTTCCCTAAGTCAGGTAGCCCACCTGGCTGGTCAGAATATTCAGCCGGCAAATGGTCTCCGGGCGCGCCTTCGAGGCCGCTGCCGCCGAAACCGGCGACCGGAAAGAAACGCTCGAAATGGCAACACCCTTCAAGAAATTTCTCCGTGAATTAAGCGTGAACTCCTCCTCGTGCCGATCGGCCCGGCTGATTGTCCCGAACAATACTCAGGTTACTACCCAGCGGGTTGACTCGTGCGCGGGATTACCGGGTTCGCCCGCAGGTATAAGGCTCAGTCCAGTTGACGGGCTAAAGGTTCAAGGACGCACTCCTCTTGTGCGGTGTCAATTCGACCGGGTAACTTTTTCCAGCAACTCCGATCCTGTACCTTCCATAGAACCCACGAAACTTGAGTTCTCCGTGCTGGTCCGTTTGCCCGGAGCCCTGCGAGATCCATTCTTTCGTCATCAAGTTCATGTGGGCAATCGCCGCAGGCGTTGGCGACCAGTCCTTCCGCCACAAGTGGGCTTCGCGAACGTTGCGGGCATGAGCCCCATCGAGTTGTTGGGAGTCCTGAACGGCCTTTTCGCGCGGCCACATTTCGGGTTCCCACATTCCCCATCGGGTGACGCCCATTACCGATGGATGAGCAAAACAGACGCGATAGATCCGGCGCAAGTCCTCTGCATACTGGTTTTCGTTGGTGGTCTGGATCCCAAACTCGGTAACTTGAATGGGGAGTTTCAAGACCGCCAGCTGCTGAAGAACCGCCCACGCGTCTTTGTTCGACGGCGCGCGATCGATAAACATGTGCCCCTGGTCGCCGATCGCACCCACCCTTACTCCCGTCTGCTGCAAAGCCTGCACCATTTCGACATAGCGCGGAGCGTTCTTCCCGCCCAAAATACTGTTCTCGTTGACATAGAATCTGACCTGGGGTGCCGTCTCGTTTGCCCAGCGAAAATAGGGTTCCAGACTCTTGAAGCCAAGAACTTCGCTGTAATAGTCGTCAGGCTGCTCCCCGTACTTGCCGAGCACTTCGTTGTTCAAAACGTAGTCGTTTATCTTTCCCTCAAAGGTCTTCAAGACAGTGCGCAGGTGGCTCTTCATCGCCTCTTCAAGCTGCTGTTTCGTGAGTGCACGCACCCAAGGCTGAACGAAGAGCTTGTCTTCATCGGCGGGATCGGCATCGTCGTATCCTCTCCAGCCATAAAATAGGGAATGGCCGATCGGCCGCTTCCCATGCTCGACTGCCCAACGACACATCTCCAAGTACGGCCCAAAGTTGTATTTTCCCGGTTCGGGCTCCAGGGCGTCCCAGAAGAGCGGAATGAGTACGCTGGTAAAGTATTTGTCGATCTTATCGAGATATTGTGCGCGGTCGGGGTTGCTCTGAGGAAGGTCGTAGGTCGAGCGGTATAGGACCGTACCCACGTCGAAATCAAGTCGAGTCAACTTGTAGTCAATCTTCACGCCAGCAGCTTTTTTGGCATCCTCTGCCGCCAAGGTCAGGGAAAAGTTCCCCTTGCGGTTTCGCTCGATGAGCGCATCGATCCCGGCCTCATCCAGTTCAACTGTGCCTTCCGTCGCTCCGCCGACAGCAGGATTCGGAAAACTAGCCATTTTAGCCAACATTTGTGCTGCTGGGACCACACCCATGCAGCCCATCAGGAAATCACGACGAGATCTTTCCATTAGTGCTCTCCTTTTTTGCTTGTATTAGTCCGGGGCATTGGTCGTGGTGGCATGGAATATCCCTCCCCCGGTCTCTATCTTTACTCACCGGCCCTCATATCTCGAAGGGCATACTGACGATCACGGCTTCCCTGATTGGTCAGCCGACAGCTCAGCCAACAACCACAGAGTCCAGGAATGCTGCGGCATCCAGAACTCTCCGGTCGAGTAGTAGCCACCAATGACCATCGGGTGGTCCGCATCATCGCCAACCATGCCTTGCATACCTGCGCCTGGGATGTCCGGAACCGGCGGCATAAAGTCCAGCGAGGGATACGTAACCGGATTGTTGCGGCCGAAGCCCAAGACGTGGCAGGTATCGAGTGGATTCACGCCGAGGATCCAATCTAATTGGCGCTGAGCCAACTGATGCGGTTCGCTCCGGTCCAACAATTTACCAATTTCGAAAAGCGCCACACCGTACCCGGCTACGATCCCGTGATTGCCGGTCTGCCAGGGGATCGGCTTGGTGCCCGGGCAGCGCATGACCGTGTGCGGATCGAGGAAATAGCGATAAGACAAGTCGCGCCCGCGCCGGGTGCGGGGTGTGGCCGGATCGCGATAAACGAGATGAGGCAGGATGCCAAACCCGTTTGCGGAAGCAAAAGAACCGGCAAAGCCGGTAAAGCGGACCAGAGCCTCCTTCCAACGCGGCGCGGCAGTATCGCCGGGGAACACGCGCAGCACTTCGCATAGGCCAATGGGCGCAAAGGCAGGATACAAGGCGCGGGCGTTCAGAAGGTTGTAATCGGGATTCGGATCGGCATCCTGATTGCGTTGCTCTGGCCAGAAGCCGTCTGCGTCCTGAAGTTGCAACAGGCCCGCGGCGAAGTGGCGAGCCGCGGCGCGGTACATTTCAGACGCGGTGGCTTGAAACATGAGCGCTGCGGCATAGGCGCCGGCGCCGAGTTCATATAGGTTCTTTTCCGCGCCCCAGTCGCTCCCAGGGCGGCTGGCCCAGTAGGCGAAACAGCGGCCAGCGGCGTCGAGACAACGTGCGGCATATTCGGGTTGCCGCTCCCGGTACAGTCGAGCCAGCGCAGCCTGGGCGGACACGAACATGTATTGGCAGTAGCGTGGCCCGGGCTCGGTCCGCAACACGTAACAAGCGGTATCCCACCAGTCGCAGGCACTGAAGTAGTCTTTTGTGTACACGCCGAAATATACGTAGCCGCGCGGGTCCTGCAAGGAGAGGAAATAGTCGTTGCCCCAGCGTAGTTCATCGAAGAGGTTGAGTTCGTCGTCAAGGTCTGGGCGAACTCGAGCGACAGCCAGAAGGCCGAACATGCCGTGCAAGATTTCCGGCAAGTCGCGCACGTGATCGTGCGCCGAGTGCCAGCCTCCAGGCATCGGTTTGGCCGGTCCGCCATCATCACGCGGGATGGGGCCAGTATGGCAGGGGGCGTTGTAACCGCGTGGGCTGCCCCCACAACGCTGCACCTGGTAGTAATCCACCATCTTGCGAAGTGTCGCATCCCACACCTTTTCGCCGATCACGAAATCATAAGACCAAGCTTCCAAGATACCGTTCGACCACGCGTCCGTGGCGTCGCGGTTGCCGGCAAAAAACTGAAAGGGTACGGACGTCCTGTAAGTACCGGGCTCGGTTAGCGCTGAAAAATCGCCCACCAGCCAGTTGCCGAAGTCGTCGCCCGCCTGGCGGAGGGGCACTGTCAGACTGGCATTGAATCCTTTCTTATGCATGCGCACGACATGCGCCTCGCGCGCCCCCGGCAGATCTTCCAGGACGAGGTACTTCGCGCTGTGTGGGCGATAGCCGAGGTGATTCACGAGCGGCTTGCGAAAGGCGCCACGGGATCCGAACGGTTGCATTGGAGGGAGTGAGCGTGGCTTGTCGAGAGGGGCGGAGCCCGGGCGAGTCTCCGGCACAGTCCCGGATCGCGCATCAAGGGCAACACCGCCCAGCGTGCCCAGCAGTCCACTTAACCATTCACGCCGTTTTAAGTTGGACATGATTACACCTCTTCCGATTTGATGATCGATCACACCTCACAAACAGGCTAATGAAAAAGCCTTTGGAGCGTTGGCGTAGCGCCGGCTTCCGGCCTGCAAGTCCTTTGAATTCCGCGAATGTCGGCAAGTTGCCGGCGTAGCATTGGGTCGCGCGGCAACTTTTTCTGCAGCCTGCTCAAGAATCTAATGACCTCCGTTGATTCGTGCCAACCGAATGGCGATTGTTCCTTCCTCCCTGCCCCCGAGCATCACCCGCGAATCGTAGGTTCGTCCTTGTCGGGCCCCCCCCTTGAGCCCTACACGCCGGCTGATGCACCCGCCCTCAGAGGCTGGCGAGATGATCGGCCGAAAGTTCCGCCGCGCGCCAGGTGCTCCTTGAGTTTGGCGGTAGTCAGTACTCGCCATTTGGGTCCTTGTAACCAGCCTCCCTGGTATCCGCCTGCGGAAATGAGGCGCATGCTCGGCGTACTTCGCACGATGGTTAACTTTGATGGCGCGCTGGGCGATTATCTCGCTTCATGATGATCGATCAACGGGCGGGCCATTTTTACTCCTATTTCCAGTTGCTGTCAAGGCGAGGGGTAAACAGTTCTAAAGTCCGGGGGAATGGGCGAACTCGAGCGCGGCGGTCAAATGATTTCTGGGCAACGTGAAACTAAGTGAGAAGGCGCACGAATGAAAACCGGCAAAGTGCTGGTAACCGGCAGTGCGGGTTTCATTGGATTCCACCTCGCCCAACGGCTTCTGCGCGAAGGGAAGCAGGTGCTGGGACTGGACAACCGAGTGATCATAGCGGATAAGTCAGGCGTCGGTAGCACTGGAGCCATCCGCTGCCGCCAGCGGCTGGGCGGAATGCTGAACTACTATTATCGTGAGGCAGCCTGACGGAGGGCGGACAAAACTCGAGGGGCGATGATCAGCAGGGGGTGTCGGCCCACATCCCAGTGCCTTGCGCGGGCCGTTCCTGGGCGGGTTGCAGATGGTCTTCGCGAGCCGTGAGGCGTGTGGATCCGGGAGGTCGCGAAACGAGAAGCGATCCTTGATCCAATAGAAACTTGCACCCCGTGGACCTTGCTGGGAAAGGGAACTGCCCTGAGTTGACTTTTTGGATCTTACGGGGTAAAAAACTTCAGGTGCTTGCAAAAAGAAATGATCGCCTATCCGGACGATTTCAACGCCGCTGTCGTCGAGCTCACCTGCAAGAAGCTGGATCTCTGGCGGCGGGCCGTAAAGGAGGACCGCCCAGCCAGCCTTTGGGCGATTTGCCAGAGTGGGAATAGGCATGTTTCATTGCACGCAGTGCCTAAGGTTTCAGCAATCACAAATTTGACGCCAAGCTGCGGGATACAGATGTTCCCGTCGTGCGCCTTCACTGAAGCCATCGGCTGAGTGGAAGGTACCTCTTCTTTTCTTGACCCAAGGCGCCGCCCCGCCCGAAAACGTACTCCTCGAACTTTCGCATCGCCTCGCCTTTATGCGCCTCCCAATCTCGGATGAAGTCCCACTTTTCCTTCAGAGGGTCCCACATCCAAAAACTTCGGAGCTCCGTCAGCTCGGGATCGGAGAGCATAGAGCCGGGTTCTCGTCGGCCTTGGCGTGGGGAATGACGTTGACACGAATTGTCTTGTCATCCACCTTGGCCACCGTGATGAGCACCGTGCGGCCGGCAAGAAGTGGCATGAGTTCAACGAACATAGACCTCCTTATCGTGGCACGTGCGCCTTCTTTCTCTCGCCCGCGCCGACTAAGTTGTTTGTTGGAAAGATGGGTTGACTAGATTGGGGACAGGCACCTGAAGATTTTGCAGTGGACAGCGCCTAAGAAGGTCTATCACGAGTTAGCAAGGATTATCGGGCGAGGACCTCTGTTGGGTTCTCGGAATTTGTCAAGGCGTTGAGGCATATCCCGCTAGGAGCGCTGTTTCCGTGTCCAGAGCCGGGGACCGGTCCTCACCCTCTGGCGTCGCTCCGCCAAAAGCGGGCAAGGCATTACGTTTCCGATTAAGGCTAGCGACTATGCGGCGAATAGGAGAAATTCGGCGGGCCAATTTCCTCGAACGGGGTTCAGGTCCTCGAAGCCGACTTGATCGGCATAGGGGCGACGGTCACCCGCCGACCCCTGCCACACCACCGTGCGTACGGGTCCGTACACGGCGGTTCGAGTTGGTTACGCTAGTACCCCTCGATCAGCGTCGGAAGTCCGAGCGATTGGAAGTATGCATTGGAAAGCCCAACAGAGAGGGCCTTAGCCCGCGCCAGGTACCAAGGGCCTCGCCCGCTGCCGGCGGTGTTGCTCGCCAGCCGTGGACGCACCCCCAGTTGCAACAGCGCCGCCCGACGACGGCGTGGGGTTTTCCACTGCCGCCACAGAGCCGCCCGCAGCCGCAAGCGGACCCAGCGGGTGAGGTAAACGAGCACTTTGGGCGTTTCGCAGAAGCCGGAATAGTTGCGCCAGCCCCGCAGATACGGGGCCAACTCCGCTATCGTCGTCTCGATGCTGACGCCCTTCGCCCTTCGCGTGATCTCCCGAATTCGTGCTTTAAACCGATCCAAGGCCTTGGGCGCGATGACCCGCTTGACCTCTGGGCCGGCGCTAAAGCTGAACCCGAGAAACTTTCGTTCCTGTGGTCGCGCCACCGCACTCTTCGTCTCATTTACCTTGAGCTTGAGCCTTTGCGTAATAAATCGCGTGATGCTCTCCATCACCCGTTGACCCGCCCGCTCGCTGCGGACGTAGATGTTGCAGTCGTCCGCGTAACGAACGAAACGATGTCCCCGGCGCTCCAGTTCGCGGTCGAGTTCGTCGAGCACGAGGTTGCTTAACAGGGGCGAAAGAGGTCCCCCTTGCGGAGTCCCTTCCACACTAGGGCTAACCAACCCGTTCTCCATCACCCCGGCATTGAGAAATGCCCGGATGAGTTTCAACAGCCGCTTGTCCTCGATCCGGTTCGCGATCCTGCCCATCAGCTTGTCGTGGTTAACTCGATCGAAGAATTTCTCCAAATCAAGATCAACGCACCAGCCGTGACCTTCGGCGATGTACTGCTGCGCCTGGGCCACCGCCTGATGAGCCGACCGTCCCGGCCGAAAACCGTAGCTGTGATCGGAAAACGTCCGGTCCCACCGCCTCTGCAGAACCTGCATCACCGCTTGCTGGATAAATCGATCCAGCACGCAAGGAATGCCTAATTTTCGCACTCCCCCTCCGTCCGGCTTGGGGATTTCCACCCGCCTTACCGGCTGCGGTTTGTAGGTCCCGCTCAACAGTTGTTCCCGGATGGCTGGCCAGTGCCGCTTCAGATAGTCCGACAGCGCCACGACCGTCATGCCGTCGATGCCCGGACTACCCTTGTTCGCCTTCACCTGCCGCAATGCCTCCTTCAGGTTTTCTCGCTCACATACCTCCTCCATCAATCGGTCGGTTTTAGCTGGGCTTTCGGGTCCACTTGTCGCCCCCGACGATTCAGTCTCTTCCCCTGCGACACCTCGGGCTGCACCCGTCAGCGCAGATGAGAAGTCCAGTTCCATCTGGATATTCTGCTGCTGGTCGTCGGTGAAACTCATGGCCTACTCACCGCTCTTTCTCGTTCGGGCCTTCTCCGTAGCCGGATACTATGCCCGATGCTGACTTCTGCTCCGCGGTCAGGTTGCCTTTCGGCAGCCTCAGTCGCCGAGGCGACACGAAGCAGATCTCCTGGGGTAAGCTCAGCCGCCTTCCGTGCACCATCGCCGAATCTACGCTTCGCACCTTGATGGATACGGACTTCGCGGTACGTTGCCCGCTCGTCCGGTGCTGGCGCCTTGTATTCGGTTTTTGTCCATCGACTCGCACGTTTGATCCATGCTTCCTTCGGACCCCACCTCGCGGCGGTAGCCCTTGCATCATCACTAGGCCTTCACCTCCATCAGGTTGGCCAGAGGACTTTCACCTCCAAGCTGCTGAGCATGCCCAGCACACAACGAAGCCGCCCGTGCGGCGGACGCTGCGCGTGCGTGTTGCCCACAGGAGTGCCCTAATCAAGCTATTGTCGGGTCATAAGGAGGTTCCCTATGACCCGTCTACGCAAAATGATGCTCGAAGAACTCGAGCGTCGAAATTACTCTCCCAGGACCATCGAGTGTTATATCCCTGCGGTGAAAGATTTTGCCCGTTACTTCCATCGCCCTCCGGACCAGTTGGGTCCCCAGCACATCCGCGAGTACCAAGCCTATTTGTTCCGCCAGCGAAAGCTGGCTCCCAGCAGCGTTACCCAACGGCTGGCGGCGCTGCGCTTCTTCTTCATTAGAACCCTGAAGCGGCCCTGGAGCGTGGCGGAAACGCCCTATCCCAAGAAAGTGCAGCGCCTGCCCACGGTGCTGAGCCAGGAGGAAGTCTCCCAGCTCATCAACGCCGCCCCCAATCCCTTCTACCGCATCTTGTTAATGACCCTCTACGCAACCGGAGCGCGCCGCAACGAACTGGCACGCTTGAAGGTTAGCGACATCGATAGTCAAAGGATGGTCGTCCACATCCAGGGCGGCAAGGGGCGTAAGGATCGGGACGTTATGCTCAGTCCCGTCCTGCTGGAAGCCTTGCGCGAGTACTGGCGCGGACTGAAGCCCAAGACCTGGCTCTTCCCCGGTCATCGTTCGCATACCGCCCCACATCCGATTACTTCCAAGGTGATCTGGCACGCCTGCCACCAGGCTGCCTTACGCGCGGGTCTTCATAAACGCGTACACCCGCACACGCTAAGGCATTGTTTTGCCACTCACCTGCTCGAAGCGGGTGCCGACCTGCGTACCATTCAGATGCTCCTCGGTCACCACGATCTGGAAGAGACCACTGTCTACTTGCACCTTTCGCACCGCCATCTCAGCGCCACCGTCAGTCCCCTGGATGCGTTGGCGCTGACGGGCACCGGCAAGAAAGACGAGCCTCCGGGAGACGCCTAGATGAGCCGGCCGCCGCTGGAGGTGGCCGATCTCATCCGGGTGGCGGGACAGAGATTTGTCGAAGCGAGTCGTCGCTGGATCAGCGGCCAACATCTCAAGGTGTTGGCGGCCATCGAGCACTGCCGCACCGCCGCCCTGGGCGGGCATCGTGATCGCTGTGCCCGCTGTGGGTATCGCGCCATCTCCTACAATTCCTGCCTTATGGGAAGTTCTCCGTAATGGGGAGTGCGGTCTGCCGAAAGGGCGCGCAGCGCTGGCGGCGCGCCCTTTCGACTCTCCATTATGACTTGGCCTTCAGCAGAGCGATCAGTCGGTCCGATGGTTTAAACGATCCCTTGCGCAGATGAGGCGGCAAGATCGCCTCGATGGCTTCGAGCTTTTCTGTCGGATCGGCTCGAGTATAAACCTCGGTGGTGGCCAAATTGGCATGACCCAGCCAGAGCGAGACCTTGCGAATATCATGGGTGGATTGGAGCACCACCATTGCGCAGGTGTGTCTTAGTACGTGCGGTGATACCCTTTTGGTGAACAACGATGGGCATCTTCGACGCGCGCTCTGTGCATGGCGTCGCAGCACATAAGCGAAACCCCAACGGCTCAGGGGTCGGCCGTGCGCGTTGACAAACAACTCTGGCACGGCGACTGTTCCACGCACCGCCAACCAGGCCCGGAGCGCTGTAGTCGTCGCCTTCCAAAGGGGCAGCATCCGTTCTCTCCGGCCTTTGCCCCGGACGCCTATGGTCTTCGAGGAAAGGGTGATATCGGTAGTGCATAATCCGGTCAGTTCTGATACTCGCAGGCCGTTGCATATGGCCAGGTGCAACATGGCCCGGTCTCGGATCCCCTGCCGGGTTGCCGGATCAGGGATATCGAGCAAGGCTTGCACTTCGTCTTGGGCCAGGTACGGAACCAGGCGCGAGTTGGTTCTCTTGAAGGGGATGGCCAGGACGCGACGAATCTGTTCGAGCGCGGCGGGCGCGCGATGCTCCAGGAATCGGAAGAAAGAGCGGATCGCTGCCAGACGGGTGTTGCGCGTGTCCGGTGAATTTCGACGTCCCTCCTCCAAATCTTTCAGGAAGGCGCCGATCAATTCGGCATCCAACTGCTCCAGCTTCAACGCTGAGGGTGCTGCTTTGAATCGCCTGGCGGCAAACTCAAACAGCAATTGGAAACTGTAAGCATAGGAGTCGCAGGTATGCTGACTGGCTCCTCGATGATGGCTCAGATGCTCGCGCAAAAAGGCCTCGATGTGGGGTGCAATTGCGGTCATAGATGTCCTCCTCGGATAAAGGTTTCCGCCGCTCGGGCAATATCCCGCAGCAGTTCGGGTGTGGCTTCCAGATACCAGTACGTGGCGTCGATGTTGACGTGACCCATGTAAGTCGCCAAGGCCAACAGATGTTGGCTGACTTGTTGGCGACCCTTGGGGCTTGTTTCCAGTGCCCGGACAGCGAACGTGTGACGAAGCTCGTGCCAACGAGGGCGACGATCGTGGGAGCCGGAGACTTTCGCGGCTTTCGCCACTTTCTGGAAGGTTGAGTAAACATCCCAATAACGCAACGGCCGGCCATCCTCTCTGATGAACACCTGTTCCCCACCGCCACGCTCTCTCCGGCGAATCAGGTAACGATTTAGGGCTACGGCCGTAGTATCGTGGAGCGGCAGCAAACGCGTTTTCTGGAATTTGGTTTTGTGAATCAGCAATCCCTGGGGTGTAACCTGGGAAAACCGCAGAGCTAACGCTTCCGAGATCCGCAGGCCCGTGACCGCCAGCAGCCCGATCAGCGTCCTATAGGTGTGGGGCTGCAATGAGTCCGCCGGTCCGAGCTGCGAGGCAGCATGGAGCAAGCGCCGGATCTCCACCGCCGAGTAGATATGAGGAACGCGGCGGCGCTTGCGATAACCAAAGTGATTCGCGGGGGGTAGTTCATGGCGGGGGTCTTCGGAGCGTAGGTAACGGGCGAATAGGCAGATGGTCTTCAGCCGTGCGTCGCGTTGCGCGACCGAGACGGTTTGGCTCGCCCAAGCGATGGCGCTTGCGGAGCGGATGTAGGTTTCCCCTCGCGGGGCAGCCCAACGCGCGAAGCTGCGCAACAGGTACTCGGTATTTTCGAGCTCGAAGCCGGCGGCACGGCGGACGGCGAGATACCTCTCGACAATGGAAATCATACGTTCACCTCCGGCCAGGGTTGCGCCACTTGTTTAAGCAACGCGACATCCACTTTGGCGTAATACGCGGTCATGTCGAGACTACGATGACGCAGAACCAATCCGATCTGGTGGAGGGGAACTCCGTGCCGCAACATTTCTGTGGCCGCGGTATGGCGAAGGAGGTGAGCACC
>Ga0326728_10001477_pt1 | contig 82775 bp, 62 predicted proteins | sample MB3enrmetagenome_FD_207602 | JGI IMG/M metagenome (GOLD analysis project Ga0326728, IMG submission 207602) | Lab enriched peat soil microbial communities from McLean, Ithaca, NY, United States - MB31MN | ecosystem: Environmental > Terrestrial > Soil > Wetlands > Peat | place: USA: New York...
CCTCCAGCAACACCGTCACCGGGAACACCGCGAGCAGCAACAACCTAGGTGGATTCTATCTCACGAGCTCTTCCAGTGGCACACTCGCCAACAACACGGCTATCAAGAACGCCTACGGCTTCGCGCTTTACAGCTCCTCCAGCAAGAACACCGTCACCGGGAACACCGCTAGCAGCAACACCCTTGACGGGTTTTACCTTTCCAGCTCCTCCAGCAACACCGTCACCGGGAACACCGCGAGCAGCAACACCCTGTACGGATTCTACCTTTCAAGCTCCTCCAGCAACACCGTCACCGGGAACACCGCGAACAGCAACACCCTGTACGGATTCTACCTTTCAAGCTCCTCCAGCAAGAACACCGTCGTCCGGAACACCGCGAGCAGCAACAACCTAGGTGGATTCTATCTCACGAGCTCTTCCAGCAACGCACTCGCCGACAACACGGCGAACAAGAACGCCTACGGCTTCGCGCTTTCCAGCTCCTCCAGCAACACATTCACTGGGAATCTGGCGAACAGTAACACCCAGTACGGATTCTATCTCTTTGGCTCCTCCAGCAAGAACACCGTCACCGGGAACACCGCTAGCAGCAACACCCTTGACGGGTTTTACCTTTCAAGCTCCTCCAGCAACACCGTCACCGGGAACACCGCGAGCAGCAACATTCAGTATGGCTTCGCCCTTTCAAGCTCCTCCAGCAACGCACTCGCCAACAACACCGCGACCAGCAACACCCAGTACGGATTCTACCTTTCCAGCTCCTCCAGCAACACCGTCACCGGGAACACCGCGAGCAGCAACAACCTAGGTGGATTCTATCTCACGAGCTCTTCCAGTGGCACACTCGCCAACAACACGGCTATCAAGAACGCCTACGGCTTCACTCTTTCCAACTCTTCCAGCAACATCGTCACTGGGAACACCGCGACCAGCAACGTCGACAACGGCTTCGCGCTTTACAGCTCCTCCAGCAACACCGTCGTCCGGAACACCGCGAACAGCAACACCCTGTACGGATTCTACCTTTCAAGCTCCTCCAGCAACACCGTCGTCCGGAACACCGCGAACAGCAACACCCTGTACGGATTCTACCTTTCCAGCTCCTCCAGTAACGCACTCGCCGACAACACGGCGAACAAGAACGCCTACGGCTTCGCGCTTTCCAACTCTTCCAGCAACATCGTCACCGGGAACACCGCGACCAGCAACGTCGACAACGGCTTCGCGCTTTACAGCTCCTCCAGCAAGAATACCGTCACCGGGAACACCGCGAACAGCAACACCCTGTACGGATTCTACCTTTCAAGCTCCTCCAGTAACGCACTCGCCAACAACACCGCGATCAGCAATACCCAGTACGGATTCTACCTTTCCAGCTCCTCCAGTAACGCACTCGCCAACAACACCGCGATCAAGAACGCCTACGGCTTCACTCTTTCCATTTCTTCCAGCAAGAATACATTGACCTTGAATGTAGCGAATGACAACAGCTACTTTGGTTTCTACGATCACTCTACGGGCTCGGGCACCGAAGGAACGGCGAACACCTACGTCGGCGATTCTTGTAGTGGAAACGGTGTGGCAGGCTCAGATCCGAATGACCTCGGTACTCCACAACCCTAGGTCCTCCAAGCCTGCTGCCGTGCTGACAGCCGCGCGCGTCGTCACTGCTGAGGACATGGCCTGAAGGGGCCAATGCAAAGTAGTGTTCTTGACCTGGCCTAGAGGATCCCCGAAAGCCTATATAATTCCCAGGCCCCAAAATCTCCCCACTTGATACGCAGAGAATCCCCAAAGATTCCGCTTGCCTTCTTGCTTCTCCTTACTGTACTGGGTTCTGCGCTTGCCTTCTTGCCTCCTCCGACCTTCGCCTCGGTCGGGTGCGGAACTACTATCTGGGCGAACACGAACTTGGCTGCCAACATCGGGCCGTGCTCAGGGAACGCGCTCGTCATGGGTCACAGTGGCATAACCCTCAACTGCGCTGGGCACACAGTCAACGGCGAAGGCACTCACGTAGGGATCACCCTTGCCGGGAGAACTAGAGTCACAGTCGAGAACTGCATAGTTGCGGGATTTCAATATGGCATCCGACTATCAAATTCTTCAGGAAACACGTTCATTGGAGACAAGGCGAACAGCAACCTCATCGGGTTCTACCTCTCAGGCTCCTCCCACAACACCCTCATGGGGGACGCGGCAAGCGGGAACAGTGGGTATGGATTCTTTCTTTACAGCTCGTCAAACGAGAATGTCCTCAATGCGAGCGCTGCAAACGCTAACGTCAATGGCATCATGGTTCGCAGCTCCTTTGGCAACATCATAAGCGGGAACACCGCAAACGCTAACGTCAATGGCATCGAACTTCTGCATTCTTCCAACAACACTATCATCAAGGACGTTTCACACTTTAACTCAGGAAATGGCTTCGAGCTCGACTATTGCAACAACAACAATCTTACTAAGGATACGGCGCGCATAAACGCCATCATTGGTTTTTACGTCTACGACTCTTCCGGGAACAGATTGATTGGGGACACTTCGAACGGCAACGGAGTATACGGATACTACGATACCTCCACGGGCTCAGGCACAGCAGGAACAGCGAACTTCTATTCTAGTGATGCGGGCAGCAACAATGGCGTACAGCAACAAAGGCTTCTATGACATCGCGGGAAGACCTTGGTTAGGCCCTACACTGAAGTGCAGCGGTATGAAATGAACGATTGGAGCGATTCTCCCCAACGCTCCCTCTTGAAGCACGCGCCGACTGAGAGCCTCAAGCACCGACGAGGTGTTACATGCTCGCGCTTTCGTAGCCATCACTGTCGACTCGATTCAGATTGTTCTTGTATTTATGTTGTGAGTCTTGTTACGTACGCGCGCGCGTTATTGTCAAGTTCCGGAACTCAAGAGGATTGACTTTAGACGTTGCCCGAGACCGAGCTCGTTCCTGACTCAAGAGAGTCTGAGCCCTACAGGTCCAGAGTGTCGGTAGTAATCATCTCCCTCAACTCTGAAAGATCCATAGGGCAATGCGTGAAGTCTCTGGAGGAACAGAGCGTCAGCCCACACGAGGCTATCGTCGTAGACGGCAAGTCCAGTGACAGTACGATGAGCATTCTAGAGGAAATCAAGGGCGGGCTCCATTTTCCCCTAAGGGTGATCCCTGACGTTGAAGGAAATCGCTCCACAAGCAGAAACATCGGGCTTCGATCAAGCAGGGGCGAAATAGTCGCCTTTCTCGATGCAGATTGCGTCGCTCCGAGAGACTGGATCCGCAATATTGAGATGAACATGGGTTCCAACCCGAATCAGGAGAAAGCAATCTGCGGGCCGTACGTTCCTGCGCAGGGAACGGGATTCGCAAAGGCGACCTATTGTCTACTCGGAGAAACGAGCGGCAAGTTGGCAACCCAGTTCTTGAGACGCGAAGATCATCAAAGATACGTAAGGACGATTCTAGGGGGGGACTCCGCTTTCGCAAGAGAGTTGTTGCTCGAGGTCAATGGATTCGACGAAAGGCTCAATTGGTGCGAAGATGTAGATCTATCAAATAGAATTCGGGCGTCCGGTGCGAGAATCGCGTTTGTCCCCCAGCTATACGTCCTCCACAGCTGGTCGGGATGGAACGGGCTTCGTTCTTTGGTTCGTAGCTCGTTCAGTTACGGCAGGAACAGAGCCGTCGCAGCAAAGATCAAGAAGTCGCTAAGCCCAAGAAGTACGCTATCGCTCTATCTGGTTTCCCTAGTAGCTTTCATACTTCTTGCCGGCTACTCGGTCGAGTCTGGCACCATAAGCTACCTTGTCGCTGGATTGTTGGTGCTGTATCTATCCGCTTGCACTCTAATCATGTCCTTCAAGAGATCCCTCGATGCCAAAGCAATACTATCGGTTGCCGCGTTCTTCGTTGCGTATGGAGTCGGCCTCTTCGAGGGATTTCTCGAAGCCAAGACCCCCACAACAGCAAGGTGGGACGCTTGAGTCGCGCCCGCAATCCTAGTGACAAGGCGCGCGCACAGGGAAAGCGACCCTGGCAGGGGGAATCCGGGCCGATCCAGAACTGGACATCGATATTGGGCTCTGCCGGGCTGCGCTCCGAGCCGTTGAAATCCATATGAGGCGCACGACGGAGGCCTAAGACTTCATGAAGCTGTGCGTCGTACTTGGCACCCGTCCAGAAATCATAAAGTTGTCGTCGATAATGAGAGAGATTGCGCGACTCAAGCTGGACTGTTTCGTAGTTCACACAGGTCAACACTACTCGGCAAGTCTTGATAGCGTGTTCTTCGAGCAGCTCGGATTGCCCCCTCCGAAGTACAATCTGCACGTGGGATCGGGTACGCACGCAGAGGAGACTGGACGCATGCTGATAGCCATCGAAGGGATACTGTTAGATGAGAAACCCTCGATTGTTCTCACCGAAGGAGATACAAACTCAGTGCTGGCTGCGTGTCTAGCAGCTTCAAAGCTCGGCATCAAACTCGCACATGTAGAAGCCGGAGCGAGAAGTTTCGACAGGAGAATGCCCGAAGAAGTAAACCGCGTTATCGCTGACCATCTTTCGGACTATCTCTTCGCATCCACGGAGGAGGCGAGGAAGAACCTGATCGCGGAGGGCATAGCCGATGAGAAGATCTTCGTTACTGGCAGCACTGCGGTGGATGCCGTCAAGGAGAACGCCGAGATTGCAAGCCACATAGAGCTCGACTTCGTTGATCCCGGAGACAAGTACGCCGCTCTCACCCTGCACAGGCAGGAAAGCGTTGACGACAAAGACAGGCTGGAGTCGATTCTAGATGGAGTGGTCAATGCGGCTAATGCGTTGGGCCTCAAGCTGGTGTACCCCATGCACCCGAGGACCGCCAAGCGAATCAAGGAGTTTGAGCTCGAGGTACCTCGAGAAATCAAGGTGGTCCCTCCGCAGAAGTACTTCGAGTTCCTGAAGGTGATTTCAAATGCTCAGCTGGTCTTCACCGACTCTGGAGGCGTCCAGGAAGAGACCTGTATCGTGAAGGTCCCATGCGTGACTCTGAGCGAGAGCACGGCCTGGCCGGAGACGCTGGCAGCTGGCAGCAACGTCCTCGGCGGCTACACCAAGACATCGATACTGAGGGCCGCAAGGCAGGTGATTCGGAGGAAGAGAAACTGGGGCGACCCACTCGGTGATGGCCAGGCAGGGAGACGCACCGTAAGGATATTGAAGCGACTCCTGAGAACAGCGCCGGCGCCAGCGGAGTAGGCGCAGACCGCAACGGGTGGAGATCAGGCCGGCCCGTTCTTGGAGCCTCTTCGTATACAGCACCACGGAGTTATGAATATCGGGGTCCGGTAGTCTGACGGGCCTCAGCCCGCGCTCGGTAAACTTCGACCTTGACTTTGTCTTCTCGGGTGCCTACACTATTTCCCTAATGGTCTGGAACTTCTCCGCATACCGAATCCCGATTTCGCCACCGTAGGCCATCATCGTGGCCCGAAGGTAATCGAGGTCAAAGTATGATCTCTTGAGCACGAATTGGCTCTTGTATTCCTTGATGGCTCTAAGCTTGGCCTCTGCGTCTTGGTGAGTCAGCGAGCTGTAGATCGCGTCTGACGCGAACCCGTAATCCGAATGGGGATGCGCGTAGCCGAATATCGAGATTCCGCGGAATGCTCGTTTCGCCTCTTCCGTGACGACTATGTGGTCTTGGTGCGAGTTGTACATCGACGGAACTAGAACCAGTTCAGGCCAGTCTCTCCAGAAAGCGTAGAGCAGATCGAGAATCTCCTGTCGTTTATCGAGAAGTCGCTTGTTGGGGAAATTGTAGATCGCAACATTGGAAACACCGAGGACTTTCATGGAGCGACGCGCCTCCTCCCTAAGCGAAGTCTTTGGCCAACCTTTAGGAACCGCGTCGTGACAATCAGTGAAAATCACAGATTTCACCTCCTTTCCAGTTCGAATGAATTTATGAATCGTGGCGGCGCAGCCTAGCTCAATATCGTCTGGATGGGCGCCTAGGGCCAAGACTTTCTTGAGACCAATCACCTGTCTGTATGGCGCACCAGCTTTGATAAGCCTTCGTATCATGAAACCAGCCATCGTCAAGCTGTGCTGGGTTTGAACGGATTGCCCGCTTGCGCCTCGATTATCCCTCCCTAGTGCCTTTGTCTTGGCGCCCGGCCTCTCTTGCCTTCCTCGAGGTCTGACTTGCAGGAACTCTTAAACATGGATTGGCCTAGCTCTAAGCTTGGCGAGAGGAGAATCGGGTCCAAGTTCGGAGATGTGGCGGCAGGACACGAGACTGTTGTGAAGCTGAGAGAACGGATGACTCCCGCAACTGAGACTAGCCGTCGCCCCCTGAGGTTAGAGCGCGCTGCGGGTTGTTGAATCATGGAGAAGACAGTCTGCCTCATAGCATCCGACGCCGGTATATCTCGAGTATCAAGGATGGCGAGGTCACTTGCAAAGAAAGGGATGAAAGTGACCGTCCTTGAATGGGACCGGACCGCCCGTCTGCCGAAGGAGGAATGGGTCGATGGTGTCAGAAGGGTCAGATTGAAACTGAAGGGGTCGTATGGCCTTCATGCGTTTGCCCGGCTTCCCCTATGGTTGGCCTATGCCGGAGTCCATTTGCTGAGGAATGGATACGACTTTGTCCAGCCACAGAACTTCGACAACCTGACTTTCTCAATGTTCCTTAGACCATTCAAGCGATTTCGGATAGTCTATGACTTGGCCGATTTCTATGCAGACGCGTATCTGCCCAACTTTGGGGTTGTGACCTGGGCGGTCCGACACGCGGAGAGGCAGGCGATTGAGAGTGCAGACGGCCTGATCATGGTCAGCGAAGGACAAGTCTTGCAGGTTGGATCGAGCCACATCCCGGCAGCGCACACCTGGATCTATAACTCGCCCACCGACATGGAACTGGAGGCACAACAGGCCCAGACGAGGACTGAAGGGCAAAATGAAGGATTGGTGGTGCTGTATGTCGGCGTCCTGGACAACTACCACATGCCATTCCTGGCAAACTTCATAGTTACGGCTGAACAGTTCGACGGAATCTCGATAAGAGTGGCTGGCTATGGTGAGAATGAATCCTTCTTCAATCATACGTTCAGAAACACAAGGTACCTGGGCAGGCTCCCACACGCGGACGTGTACAGGGAAACTCGCGGGTGCGACCTGGTACTGATACCCTGCGGGTCAGACTCGATCAATGCAAGAATCGGCCTCCCAAACAAGCTGTTCGACGCCCTATCGTCCTCAAAACCGCCGATTGTGGAGAGGGGGACACTTATGGCCAAGATCGCCCAAGAGAACCAGTGTGGGATCAGCACAGAATTCAATGACCCTTCTGATATCCTCCTAACGCTCAGGACAATCCTGAGCATGAGAGACGAACTCCCCGCCATGGGCCTCAGGGGGAAGAAGTTATTCGATGGCAAGTACAGGTGGGCTTTCGCAGAAGGGAGGCTGTTGGGTTTGTATGATCATGCGTCAAGACAGATTCTGCCGCGGAGCAAACAAAGTCTGAACAAGGCGGCCTGATTAGGAAGGTCCTGCTCCTGGCCACGGAAGGCAATAGCGCCCCTGAGCGACCCGCCTTGACCCCCAGCTTCCGGCCCAGATGGGCGTCTTAGAAAGGAGTCATTATCTTGTACAGTATCCAGCCCGAAAGAGTGGAATTGACGGAGAGAATCCACGGATTATTGAGTATCTGTTGAAGCCAGGGAGTACTATCCGCTAGCTCTGTCAAGCCTCTGAACTGCGAATTCTGCGCTGAGGGAAGCAGGAGGTAGCTGAACCCATGCCTGAGCAGGGCGCTCGAGACGTTCTCCCCCTTTAGCCCCTGCAGAATTGAAAACAGGTAGGGTTCGCCTCCTCGATAAAGGTCAAGAACCTTCGGATATGTGTAAGCAAGAGCCGGGTTCGCATAGGTGATGATTGTCGAATTCGGGGGGAGTACTTTGACCACCGCCGCCGCGACGTTCAAATCGCTTTGGTAGTAGCTACCGACATTGGCGAAGTTCAGGATGTTGCCGTTGCCCTGGGTGGAACTCAGGGCTAGGTAGGGGGCGAACTGAATGAACGAGCCAACGAGAACCAGAACGAGAAGCGAGACCCTTCCGACTCTTTTCAGCGCAGCGCTAGATCCTGAGTTCCAGACGTGTCTGTGGAAGAGGTATGTCAGAAGAATCCCGGCTGCGAGAGCCCCGTAGAATGGAAGAAAGTGCTGGCTGAAGGTGCTTAGCATGTACCCGTAGGTGTATGCATCGGCATAGGGGATTCCACCGAGGTCCTGAAGCAAAGAGGAGGCCGACCCGGTCACAGCCCCTAGGTAGACGGTCGGCCAAGCCAACAATGATGTCGCGCAATAGAACGCGATCATGAAATACTTCCAGTGGAGGAACCGCTGTGGGCGATAGTCAGCGAGCAGGAGCCCTACGACGCACGCGTTCATCAGACCGTCAAACATGAGGTGCCTTCCACTGGGGAAGTCGCCAATGATCGTCAGATAGTACAGGAAGTAAGCGAGAAACAGAAAGACGGTCAACGAATACTTCCGCTGCCGAGCGGCATAGAGGAGCGCAAGGATGCTCACAGGAAAGAAGAACAGGTTGTACCAGGGGTGTAGGAAGGGTTCGAGGATGGTGAAAGGACTGAAGGAGCTTGCCGAGTAGTAGCCCGCAACGTTCAGCACATTTCCCTGGGGCGAGGCGAATAACCTTAGAAAAGTCACTCCGAACAGGGAGGCACCAATCAGAAGACACCTGATTCCCCATACAACCGCTGGGAGCATGAACAGGAAGATGATTGCGAGGCTTCGGGGCGCAATTTGTCCTTTCAGCTCATCAGTATAATGATAAGAGACGATGAGTAAGAGTCCGATCAAGAGGAGAATCGGGAAGTAAACGACATCTCCTCCGCTGAATAAGCCCCATATCTTGTTCCCAGCAACGACAAAGACTGCAGAGATTACGGCTGCCCCGGACACCCTGACGACCCGGGTTGTCACCGGGTTTGCGAACATTCTCGAGATCAACAGCAACGCTATGGCTGCCGTGGCAAAGATTCCGAAGTCGTACTTGATGAGCAACAGGCACCCTAGACACATGCCCACCAGAACCTCGGCCCGGAATCTCTTGCTTGGAATCTCCTGGTAGAAGATAAGCGCCAACAGCATAAACGTGATCGCATATGCATCTAGGTAGAAAGAGTAGTAGAACAGAAGGAAGTCCAGACCAGGCATGAACACGGTGAGAATGAGAGCGATCGAGGCGGCCGAGCGGTTCTTGAAAGTCCGCTGCACGAAGACGAGTACCGCCAGAGGTAGGAGTACAAACGCGAGGGTCGGAATGACCCTGAAGGCCTCCGACTGACTCGAGCCGCTCAGAGTGAGCGCCCAGCTGTACATGAGCGACACTCCGGGCTCGGACGAGAATGTCCAATAGTGGAATGGGTCAAAAACCGGGATCCTTCCCAGGGTCGTGAAGACTCGGCCCATCGGAATGTATACGGCCATGGCATCGGCATCCTGGATCGGCTTGGTTGCCAGTACCAGCAACACCTTCGTTAGGTATCCAAGAAAGACGGCGGCCGCGGCCCAGTCCAGCCATCCCAGCTTGGGAAGATGCAGGGAAAGCCTTCTAGATGGGAGATAGGTGGAACCCCAGTATACACACGACACTCCGAGTAATCCTCCGAGAGCAATCTCCACTGGAACGAGTATCCCAATCAGCCCGCCAAAGAGAAGACACGACAGGGTGATTGTTGTGCCTACGACGAAGCCAGCAAGCAGTCTGTTTACTAGGCCGACGAGGTCTTCCTTCAGCCAAGCCTTTGCAATGGCGTCCCCAAGGGCAAGTGTTCCGATTGGAATCAGCAGGACGAAGAGCATGTGGAGGGTGGCAGAAACGGAAGGCAGGCTAAGTGGTGTCATGGGGTTGGCCTCTTATCTCAGTGTCTCTCAAATTGTAGGTGTTGAGGACGAAAAGCTCGATTGCTGACCGTGCGCGTGTCCCGGATAGCCAAGCCTTCAATGTCGCGCTGATGCCACGCCTCATATTAATCTAGTCATCCGTGGGATAAATCAAGAATTGGAATTCCAGTCGAGAATTGAAATTCATGTAGTGCAGATTCAAAAGTTGAGGGGGCCATTTGCCCGGGCCCTCTAGAAATTGAGGCTGAGAATTGTATGGATAAATAATGTGTACAGGTGAAGAAGGGGGTGAGAGTACGCGGAGAATCCTGGTGACCGGTGCTGCCGGGTTCATCGGAAGCCATTCGGTCGGAGCGTTGCTTGAGCGTGGATACGACGTCGTCGGGTTCGACAATCTGAAGACGGGGTCACTCAAGAACATCGCGAAGTTCTCCGGGTCCAAGAGCTTCAAGTTCGTCAAAGGCGACTTACTCAACCATAAGGAAATCGAAGCTGCCCTCTCTGGCGCTAATGCCATCGTGCACCTCGCCGCGAACCCGGACGTCAAGGCAGGGACCGAAGACACCAAGCTGGACTACGAGCAGAACATCCACGCCACCTACAATCTCCTCGAAGCAATGAAGCTCAGTGGTGCAAAGAAGATTGTCTTCGCGTCGACCTCCACTGTTTACGGCGACGCCCGCGTCCTGCCCACTCCTGAGAACTACGGCCCCCTCATGCCGATCTCGCTCTACGGGGCGTCCAAACTCGCCTGCGAAGCCCTCGTGTCAGGATATTCACACTCCTTCGGGTTCGAAGGCGTCGCAATCAGGTTGGCGAACGTGGTCGGACCCGTGGGCGGCCATGGAATCATACGCGATTTCTTGACAAAGCTGGCGTCGAACCAGAAGACTCTTGAGGTGCTCGGCGACGGCACGCAGTCCAAGTCATACTTGCACATCGACGATTGTGTGAGCGCCCTCGTACTGTGCCTTGAAAGATCCTTGGGCAGTTTCGAGGTCTTCAACGTCGGCTCCGAGGACCGGATAACCGTCTTGGAGATAGCCGAAATCGTCTTAGAGGAGCTGGAACTTCATGACGTGAAGATCGTGACCACCAAAGACGCACTAGGGGGCAGGGGCTGGGTGGGAGACGTCAAGAACATGTTACTGGATGTCAAGAAGATCAGGGACCAGGGCTGGAAGCCGAGTATGGGCAGTGCCGAGGCCGTGAGGCAGACAGTAAGACGCCTTCTTCGTGATGGCTCTCCTGAGATCAAGGGGGCGCCCAGATGAATCAGCGCACGGAGAGTGCCGAAGGGACTGGGAGGCTGCCGGCAGAGAAGAAGAAGTGCGTCGTCGTGATTCCCACTATGAACGAGGCGCACACCCTGGAGGATGTCCTAGACAGAATCTCCAGCGCGCTTCACGATGAGCCCTATGAATGGTCCACCCTGGTTGTGGACGGCCGGTCCGAGGACGGCACCTTCGAGATCGCAAAGAGAAAGGCGTCCATGGCAATCTACCAGAAGAAGAAGGGGTATGGCGATGCCCTGAGGACAGGATTCCTGTATGCGAGGAGGGTCCTCAACGCCGATCTCTTGGTAATGATCGACGGAGATGGGACCTATGATCCGAAAGACATTCCCAAATTGTTGAAACCAATACTCGACGACGAAAGCGACATGGTCGTCGGAGACCGCTTGCAAGCCATGGACGAGGGAGCAATGACGTTCACGAACAAGGCGGGGAACAAGTTCCTGTCGTGGATCGTGAGGGTCAGCCTTGATTCTGACGTCCGTGACTCTCAGTGTGGTCTGAGGGCGTTCAGGGCGGACCTGGTGGAGTCCATGGATTTGAGCACAGAAGGCATGCCCTTTGCAACCGAGCTGCTCGTGGAAGCTCAGTTTGCAGGGGCCAGAATCAGCGAGGTTCCTGTTTCCTACGGAGTTAGAAAGGGGCGCACGAAGCTGAGTCCCATGAGAGATGGCTTCAAGATCTTTGGAACCGTCATCAGACTCGTGCGAGATACACGCCCTCTTGCGTTCTTTGGTTTTCTTGGGCTTATCATGGGGCTTATTGGTCTGTTCTTCGGCCTCGGTGTCATCGTGGAGTACATCAAGACAGGGACAGTCTCGAGGGTGCCCACAGCCATATTGGCCGCATTGATGCTGCTTGCTTCATTTCAGTTCATCACGCTCGGATTAGTCGCCGACATGATCAGAAGGCTTCGCAAGCGAAGTTATCTCTAGCGCGCTCGAAGGAGAGATGGCGCCCTGTTCATTCGAGCTGGGTTGGCTTCGGTTCGGCTTGTGTAATAATTCTCCAATAGAATCGTCGTGCCGCGCGCGCGTCGTAGTGCTGGCCCGTGTTTACGATTGCACACTTCATGTTCGCTCGCTTGAAGGCCTCAAGAACCGAGGCTGCCTTGATTATCTGGGGTCGTGTCCCCAGGATTGCGATTATCTTCACGATTTCGCCGCTTTCTCCCGCGTAACTGTCCTCAATGGCCGGGCGGGAACGCCGACGACGACGGTATCGTCAGGGATGTCCTTCAGCACTACCGCCCCCATTCCGATGAAGACATTCCTCCCGATCTTTACCTTCTGTATGATCCTCGCCCCCACGCCCACAAAACAGTCGTCGCCGATCTCCGAGCCGCAGACTACTGAACCTGCGGCGATGAGACAGTTGCGGCCAATCTTCGCGTTGTGTCCGATGTGCACCAGGTTGTCGACCTTGGTGCCGAACCCGATTGTCGTGTTGCTCAAGGTCCCCCTGTCGACACAGGTGTTCGCACCGATCTCCACCTGGTCCTCTATTACGACCCCGCCGATGTGCGGGAATCTCTCGAGGGTGCCGTCCTCGGCTCTCTCGAACCCGAAGCCGTCGGTCCCAACGATCGCTCCTGGTTTGATCACAACGTCTCTGCCTATGGACACATCGCCATGTATCTGGGCCCCGCTGCTCACGGCCGTCCTGTCCCCGATCCGCACCTCCTTGCCGATATAGGCTCCGGGACCGATGAAGACGTGCTTACCCAGGTGACGCGATTCCAGAATGGCCGTCGGGTGAATCCCCGTGGGCCTTGGCTTCGCAGTATATTTTTCGACGCAGCGGACGAACCAAAGCCTGGGGTTGTCCACGAAGACAAGGCTGGCTCTGCATTCCGCCAGGGGTTCCTCTGCCTCCGTTGGAACGATGATCAGAGTAGCGTTGGAATTGAGTGCTGACGAGACATGCTCGGGGGACGACGTCGATATGAAGGCCAGGTCGCCCTCCGAAGCCGCCGAGATGGGTTTGAAGCCTGTGATTTTGGCGCCTTGGTCTCTTTCCTTGATTTTCGTCTTGGTCGCCTTGACGAAGGAGACTATGTCTGATAGACGAGCGTTGGTGACCTTCGGCAAGTGACTCCGCGTCGGAAAGTGGAGGGAATCTATTTTAGCCTATCAGGACTCGGTTCTGTCGCCGCGCGTTAGTGCCGACGAGGGAAGTGGCTTACTGCGATGTTCCTTCCCCTGACTTCAGTCGCCGAACGCTTGAACCGCCGGCGCGACCGAGAACGGCCCGAAGTTGATCGCCTCCCCTACCCAGAGGTAGAGCGTCCCCATGGCCGAACACGAAGTGAATCTCTGCACTATCGAGCCTCCCGCGCCCGTCTTTTCCGTGATCTGGACTCCCTTTCCTCCCGAACACGAGAGCTTGATGTTTACACCGGAGACGACGTAGTCCGTGTTGGCCACTACTGTCTTCCAGTTCCCAGCGAGCCCAATGGTCGACTTGAGGAGGAAGGATGAACCCGTCCAGACCGTTACTGTGACACCCATCGGGTATGGAATCGGCCCTCTGTAGTAGGATGAGACGGGGTTGAATCCATGATTATCGACCCAGGTCACGGCCGCGGTGTAGTACAATCCACCTCCCTCAGCCCTGACCGGGACCACGCCCCCAGCGAAGGAATCGTTCTGGATCTGGCACCCGATGAACTCGACGCCCGCAACGGTCGTGTTGGGCACCTCGGCGAGATTCTCCGGCTGGATCTTCGAGAGCTTGTTGTAGAAGGTGACGTCCTGGAAGACAGCCCCGGAGACGTAGGAGTTGAGGTCCACGCTGAAGTGGTGGCTCGACGCCTCTCCGCAGTCCGTTATCTGTCCCCCGATGTAGGTGAAGTCACTAACCGGAAAGCCCTGCCTCGCCTGCAGCAACAGGCAGTTCCCCTGAGCATCGTCTATGATCGTGTCCATGAAATCCACGGTCCCGCCCTTCACATAGACCTCCTCGCCGGAGGTGAAGTTCGACCACCCGAAGTAGTCGCCGATGAACGTAGACGTGCTGCCGCTCACCACGACGACCGGACTGGTGGTCGAGGTCGAGCCCGCGTAGACGTCCGTGTACTTCGAGTCTTCTGATTTCAGGTTCATGGTCGTCCCCTTGCAGTTGGTGAACCTCGAGTTGGTAACCACCACCAGGCCGTCCTGGTTCGGTGCACTCGCAGGACTGGTGTCCAGTCCGTCCCCGGGCATGTCGTTCACGTAGACACCATCGATCCTCAGGGAGAGGCTCCCTGCCTGCGCGTCGGAAGCGTACCAGGAGATCCCGGTCGCCCCTCCGTTGGAGTCGCCCTTCCCGGTCACCTGGAACCCCTCTAGCGTCACACCGCCGTTCCCTATCGTGCCTGCAGCCGCGTTCTTAATCACCGGTGCGTTGAGCGTCGGGGCCGCCGCGAAGATCGTCGAGTTCATCCCGGCCCCGGTGATGGTGACCCCGTTCGGGACCCTGATTGAGCTGGTGATGTTGAAGACCCCAACGGAGAAGCTGACCACGCCGCCGACGGCCCTGCCGCTCTCGTTGAGGGCGCTCATGACGCTGTCTATGACCATCGAAGCATTTGTCCCGATGGCTCCGCCCACATTCTGGGGGCCTCCGTACCGAAGACTGCAGGCGCTGCCACTGAAGCCATAGTAGTATCGACCGTTGGTCAGCACCATGAACGCCTGATCGGAACAGACGGACTGACTGGTTGTCGTCGCCTGGGTCACCGTGATGGCAGCGAACGCGGGCGCGACGAACGCCGAGCCGATCATTACGGCCGCGACCAGCCCGACTCCGACTATCAGGGCGATGTGGGCTGCCTTCCTCCTCCTGGTGGCCGAACCGAAGGACGCCCTGACAAACCAGGACCCGAGTACCACGAGAAGTGCGCCACCCGACCAAGAGCATATGATCAGCGCCCAGGCGAGTGGCATTCCTGAGGGGGAGAACATGGTGATGACCCGATCGGTCACGATGTAGCCGCTCTGGAGAATCGGGATTGTGAAGGTGGCCGAGACCGCAAGTACTAGGCCGAAGAAGATGGAACCGATTCCCAGCCAGACAGACCCGATGCGCGAGTATTGGCCATGGATCATGGCGTCAGGCCACCTGCCCGCGCGTCTGGGCTGAAGTGCTCACCAGCGGGGAACTCCTGGATCGTCTCTGGCTCTCGCTGAAGTGTCCTCCGACGGCTTCCTCCATCCATGTTCGCCTCTGGCTATTCATCGACCAGCGGACTCCGAAGAGCCCGCGGAGCATATTAAGGAATTCTGGCGACCTGGATGAATTCGACTACGCGTTACTCAGATTCAGCTCACAACTCGATGTCTGCTCTCCCAGGGCGCCCGCTCGCTATTTGGAACGGTTCTGGTAACCTAGCGTCAGGCGGTTCGGATTCTTGGGGGTGTTAACTCCCGTCAGTTATGTCTCGTTCGGGATTTCTTCGACCATCTTTCAGTTGGTGTCGGTCAGAATCGGGTTCTGTTATATTGACGGCTCGTAGTTCCCGGTGTTACCTGCGGAACCTATCCAACCGTCAAGACAAACGGAAAAGCGGTTTCTGCCACCACTAATGGAGTCTGCTGCTGGAAGACAACAAGTTCGAGTGGAATTGTGCCCGTCGGCGCTTCCGTAGTGGAAATACTCAGGGATACGGTCACACTGGTCGCATTTATCGCACTACCTACACTGTTCCCCCCAGAAAACTCGACACCGACATAGGGCGGAAGGGTGTAACCATTGAGTTGCTCAGAACCTTCGTCTGGCGGAGGAGTAATGGGAGTCCCTTTAGTAGCCACGGCAAACTCGAAGTTGCCTGAAACACCGGAGGTGACCAGAAATTGGAGTTGGACGGTTCCATTTGACGGAATTGTTGTCGGCAGGATTTGAGATTGTATTGTGATGATGCCACCGAAGAAGAAGTTTCCTCCGGTCAAAGTCACTGTGCGACTCACAGGAACTACCGATGATGTCAATGCCTGTCCACTTGGGGGAGTGGCAAACGCAACCCATCCCATCGCGCCGACTACGATGGCTGCGACTGCGACAAAGGCGACATTCCGCATGCTGGCAATCGCCTTTCTCATGGTTGTGACGGAAACAGGGTCTTACTTACGACTTCGCCTTGCTCGCATTCTGGATGAGGGTGAGCCACTTGTCCTTGCCCTCGACCTTGATTCCCGCCCTACTCGCTGGCGCCTCGCCCTTCAGCCCTTCGTGTGGCCTCACAAAGTTGTGGTAAATCTGATACCCCCTCAAGATAGGCGTGTCAGTCCTCTTAAGACCCCTCATCACCTTCTCTCTGTCTCTAATCTCTCCGTTCATGCGTTCCATCTTGTTGTTGTGGATTCCTCCCGTGAAGGCAATCTCTCTAACATGGGTAGCTTGGGGAAAGTCGAGTTCGGCGGCCATCTTGTAAGAACCGAGGGCGTCGGTTATGAGGGTAGTCGGCTCTTTCTCTGCCACCGTCTTTGCCTTGATGAACAGTCGGCTCGCGTTAGCCCCTTCCTTCCAGTTGCAGACCTCTTGGGCAATCCAGAAGCGTGTCTCGTCGTCCATCATGGCGAAGAGATACTTCCGATTCCCTTTGAATTTGACCCACAACTCATCAGCCCTCCACGTGTCGCGCGCGCGGCTGAAGTCGAGGAAGAGAAAGCTTGACCTTGGCAAAAACGGGGTATCCCCTTGACGGGGAACACTACCTCCATTGGATTAAGGAGCAACTCGACGCTGGAACCCCTGAAGCCGAAATCATCGAGGAATTGAGGCGCTTCACGAGAGGTCGTTATGACACTGAGAGGCTGAAGAGCCACATCAACGATGCGAGAGGCGCTATTGTCTGACCCTGCCTGCCTCATGTGACGCCAGCTAACAACGACAAAATCCTCGGCCAAGTGACGCTAAGTTACCAGAACCTCTGGAACCCTCCCAATCCGTAAATAATGCGGCCGCGTGTAATCCTGGCAGCCTTGAAGGAAAAAGAGTCTCCGAGGGTTCCGCTCGCCGTTCTCCTTCTACTGACCGTTCTGGGCTCTACGCTTGCCTTCCTGCCCGTTCCTGTCCTTGCAACTCCGGGAGGAACTTCCTGGTGCGGCCATACGATCACAGCAAGCACGACCCTGACGGCGAACATCGGCCCCTGTTCAGAGCTGGGACTCGTGATAGGCGCCAATGGCATCACCCTCAACTGCGCCGGGCGCACCATAAGCGGCACAAGCGCAGACACGGACTATGGGATCTACCTGAGCGGGAGAATGGAAGTCACGGTCGAGAACTGCCAGGTCACGGGATTTCGGTATGGCTTCTACGTTCTCCGCTCGTCCGGCAACACCCTCGTTGCTGACACGGCGGACAGCAGCGCCCTCTATGGCTTCGAGTTCTACGGCTCGTCCAGCAACAAACTGACCACGGACACGGCGGACAGCAACGCCCACGATGGCTTCCACATTGAGAGCGCTTCCGACAGCAACACCCTCAGCGGGAACACGGCGAGCATGAACAACAACTACGGCTTCGAGTTCTACGGCTCGTCCAGCGACACCATCACCCACAACACGGCGGACGGCAACAAGTACGGTATCGTCCTCAGTGGCGATTCCGATGACGCTTTCACCACGAACACGGCGAGCGGAAACAGCTGGTTTGGCTTCTACATCGTCACCTCTTCCCACAACACCTTCGCCACGAACACGGCGGAGAGCAACGGCTACTATGGATTCTACCTTGTCAGCTCTGCCTACAACTCTTTCACCACGAACACGGCTGGCAGCAACTACTACTACGGCTTCACTCTTTCCGACTCTTCCCACAACACTCTGACCGGGAACACGGCGGACAGCAACACCTACGAAGGCTTCTACTTCTACAGCTCTTCCGACAGCAACACCCTCAGCGGGAACACGGCGAGCGATGGCTTCGACGGCTTCAGCCTCGTCGGTTCTTCCCACAACACTCTGACCAAGAACACGGCAGACGGCAACGCTCAGAATGGCTTCGAGCTGTACAGCTCTTCCGGCAGCAACCAACTCAGCGGAGATACGGCGAGCAATGACCACGGTTACGACTTCTACATCATCAGCGCTTCCGACAGCAACACCCTCAGCGGGAACACGGCGAGCGACGGCTACTATGGCTTCTACATCTACAGCTCTTCCCACAACACTCTGACCACGAACACGGCGGACAGCAACGCTCACTCCGGCTTCGCTCTTTACGACTCGTCCTACAACACCCTGAGCAGTGACACCGCGAACAACAACGCACAGTATGGCTACCACGACCAATCCACGGGTTCAGGCACCAAAGGAACGGCGAACGTCTACGCTGGTGACGTCTGTAGCGGCAACGATGTAGGGGGCTCTAGCCCGAGCGGGCTGTGCACCCCCGGGAAATAGGCTGTTCACGCTCGCACCCTACGCGCGCGTCGAGGGAGGCAACAGGTGGATAACAATAATACAGAATGCAAAACACCAGCAGGAAGAGAGTAGAAAATGAAGGGGTCTTCCGTCGTAGCGGCAGGGTCTCTCCTCGCAATGTTCGGCCTTCTCTTGCTGGGGGTCAATGCGGCAATACACTCGGAGTGTTCAAACTCGCAGCTTCCGCAATCGTGCAGTGGCCCAGAATCGACGCTACAATACCACGTGGCATCCTTCCTGATCTTTCCTCTCATAGCTGGCGGGCTGGTAATCGCCGCAATCGGGTTGGTGCTCTTCATCTACCCCTATCCCCAGAACGCCAGTCACCTCCACGATGTTAACAGGGAGACGAATCGGAAGGCATGACCTCCGGTCAAGCTACCAGCTCCGTCGTCTAGGAACTGGTAACTTACAGGGAGATGGGGAAAGCGAATCCTCCTATCTCCACGATGTTAACAGTCAGCGAATCGACCATGCTTCAAGTAACTCGCTAACTCAGAGCCTAAACGGTCAGACTCCAGCCGATAGAGCGGGATTAGGGTCGAGGGAACCGACAAGTTCCTCACACTAATCCAGAACGCCAGCCATTCCGAACGTGTAAATAATCCGAAGGAGTCTAACCAAGATGCCGAATGAAGTTCAAAACCGTCGCAATACTGATAGTGTTGTCAGGCATCGTGATAGCGGCCTTCACGTTCTTCTTCGTTCCAATCGTCTATTCGTCCAAAGAGGAAGTTGAATGTGCCTTCCTACCTTGCCGTCAATTCGTGGTGTCTTTGTATGAATCTCCGAGTTGTGCAGTTTTTGGAGTCGGGACGAGCTTCAACAATCTCACAGAGCCATACTCGCCATCGTCTTACCACATCGGTTGTACCTTTGTGTACATCCCCCCGAGGTGATTCCTCTTACCCGTCCTATCTCCATGCGGTTAACAGGGAGACGAATCGGAAGGCATGACCTCCGGTCAAGCTCCCAGTTCCGTCGTCTACGAGTCTTAAATAACGACCGCAACTCCGCTGGGGTCAGGGATTAGCGCTTCGAGATGAAGAATCATCGCCGAGTCACCATCTCTGTCCTCGTATTGCTCTCACTGATGCTGTCCGGTTTCTCGATGCTACGGATCGTCCCAACGGCTTCGGCCAGCGGCTCGCCGTGGGCGTCGGCCGCAACGTATCCCGTGCAGGCTCAGGACACCCCTGGCGTAGCCGGACAGTCGTGTGTCAACGGCACCGTGTACATCTACTGTGTCGGTGGACAGGACGTCGCGGAAGGTCCACACAACGCGGTGTACACTTCGTCCGCGATCTCCCCCTATTACAGCAACATCACCGGCTGGACACCCGACTCCGCCCTCTACCCTCAGACGATATACGCCCAGTCGTGTGTCGCCTACTCCGGGGATGTGTACTGCGTGGGAGGGACCTACGACGATGCCGGTGACGACGTTGCGTCGAGTTACTATGCTCCTCTGAGCAACGGGGTGGTCGGTGCATGGAGTCCCACCACTCCATACCCGACTCCGGTGGACAGCCAGTCGTGCGTGGAGTCGTCCGGCTACATCTACTGCGTCGGGGGCTACGGAGAGACGGAAGGCACCAACGCGACCGCCTATCTGAGCAGTTCCGTCGAATATGCCTCCCTCTCCTCCTCAGGCATCGGTCCGTGGCAGAACTCGACTTCGTACCCTCTGAATTCCTACGGTCCCGCCTGCTTCGCGGGTGGTGGGTACGTCTATTGCGTGGGTGGTTTTGACAACAACAACAATCCGCTCAGCACGTCCTACTATGCCCCCCTCTCAGCCACGGGGGTAGGGACGTGGACCCAGACGACGGCCTATCCGTTCCAGGGACTCGGTCAGGCCTGCGCGATCTCGTTAGGCTACGTCTACTGTGTAGGCGGGGATGAGTCGAGCGGGCTCACCAACGTCGTCTACTACGCCACCGTCTCGTCCGGAGGCATTGGGGCGTGGGGCGAGGGACCCAGCTATCCCGAAAGCGTCTTGACGACCTGCGCCATCTCTACGGGCGACCTTTACTGCATCGGTGGTTTCGATGGCAGCTCGGCGGGAGAGACGGGCGCAACGTACTACGCCCCTCTGAGCCTGCTGCTGAGTGCGACGACGACATCCACTACCACGACGGGCACGACGCCATCGGTGTTGTACGCCAGAATCAACACGAGCCTCGGCTCGTTTGAAATAGAGCTCTTCGCTTCGCTTACGCCCCAGACCGTCGCCAACTTCGTGAGCCTCGTCAACCAGGGGTTCTACAACGACCTGGTCTGGCACAGAATTCAACCGGGCTTCGTAATCCAGACCGGGGACCCCACGACGAGGAACGGAGGAGGGAACAGGTCGACCTGGGGTGAAGGCGGTTCCGGCGTCTACGTCCCCTTCGAATACGCCCCCTCGCTGCACAATGACGAATACTATCTCGGAATGGCGAGCACGGGTGCTGGAGTCGGGGGCAGCTCGCAGTTCTACATCAACCTGGCGAACAACACTTCGCTCGACGGGAGCTACGCTGTCTTCGGCAAGGTGATCAGCGGGTACAGCGTGGTCCAGATGCTGGGGAGCGTGCCGGTCGAGCAGGTCGGCGGCCAGGACGAACCCGTGACACCCGTCTACGTCACGAGCATCGTGATGATCAACTCATCGCAGATCGCGACGACGACGACAACGACGACCACGTGCACCCTGGGTCCATACTGTGTGGGCTCGACCACCTCGACCACCTCGACCGGGTCTCTCACCCCCACGGCGAGCCAAACTATCGTTCCTGCCAGTGCCCCATCCTACGCATTCAATGGCGCCTACGCCACATACCAGACGACGCTTTATGGCCGTGGTTCCCTCGCCCCGACGCACGCAACGGTTACCTACAAGGTGACCGATGTCGACGATGCGGCCCAGAGCTTCTACGTGAACATAACGTCTTCCGGTGACTTTCCTCCACAGTGTAATCCGTCGGGAACCGGAGGATCTGCCACCTTCGCAAACCCTTCGCCCTTCTTCGCCCTGAACGCGACCTACACGATGATGCTCAACCAGGGCGTTCTGCCGCCCGGGACGAGCCAGGCGACCGACACTCCCAATATTGTGCTGTCGGTGCCGGCCGGCACCTTCAAGACGGACGAGATTTCAGAACCCGGAGCTTCCCTCTGGATCGACGCGAGCAACGGCATTGTCGTGAAAGAGTCAACCTCCTCGAGCGAAAGTGGGTCATGTTATGGAACGCTCGTTCTCGCCAGCACGAACATCCCCCTTGGCACCAGTTCGTCCAGCCTTCTGACATACGTAATGGTGATAGTGGTTGTCGCGGCCGTCGTCGCCGCCGTTTTCATATCACTATTGATCAGGAGACGAGGCAGCTCAAAGCCGTCGCAGGCGAGTGAGTCCGCCCCGGTAGGCACGTCCGCCAACTGCTCGAAGTGCGGCGCGGGCTTGTCGGGAACGGAGCGTTCTGCGGGAGCTGCGGAATGAAGCTCTGATGGGCGTCGCAGGATAGAGACGCAGATCCTCAGGCGCGCTGGTGTGTGCCGACGGGCCCTTGTCGACGCAGTATGTGGATTCGATGTCGCCCGTGTGGCCCATCCAGAATGCTCGCCATTCCTGAGGATCATTCACTCATGCTAGCGGGCGCGCGCAGACATAATTTGAAACGCCAAGGCGGCTCGATACACGTATATCGTCGACCGTATCGTGAACTGCGAAGATTGTAAATACGAAAACCAAATCTCTCTCGTTCACCAAGTCAATATCACTTGCAATTGCGGTGTTACTAGCACTCTCGTTCTCGACTTTCGCGATTCCCTTACCAGCAGCACGCGCCACAACCGAGACATCACAGTCTCAAACCTATGGGCAATCGCAACCGCTTGAACTACTTCCATACCAATTTGGAGTCAGCGGGGCGATGATCAACGTCCAGAATGTGGGCAACCAATCCATCGTCTCACTCCAGGGCGAGTTTCCGACAATCAATTTGAACTTCAGTTCATTTTCAGGATCCACCATAACCAATGCCAATCCTTTGTACCCTGACGAGGTGGCCAGCGGTGGATTCCCATATCCCACCGATACTCCAAGCTTCGTCAATGGAACCGAGTATCCTCTGACGTTCCAGCTCACGCTGGAGAATGGTTCTCAGCTAGGTCAGACCTTTCGAGTCCTCGCAGACATGCATGCCAACAGTCAAGCTTGCTGGCCTAGTAACGCACAGTCATCATCGCCCGAAATCTCGGGTGCATACTTCTTGAACAGCGGCAACGGCACCGCGATTTGGTTGCTTTCTGTAAAGAACACGGGCGACAACGCAATTGCCGCGATGGTCGCTGGGGTCAACAACGGGACGACTTGGGTCGGCCTGCAAGTGAATGGGGGTCAGGTTGGGCCTTCGAACCAGCTTCAGGTCGGCGAAAATGCTTCAGCGGTGCTTAGGTGGACACCAATCGCGAATAGTTCTGACAGTAGATACATAGTTTCTATCTGCGCAGATGGAGAATACTCAGGATCCAATATCCACGGTCCGCCAACATTAACCACTTCCTCCTCAACCACCTTGACAACTTCGACTTCGTCATCCTCGACAACATCTTCCTCGGTTGCGTCTACAAGCTCTGCGAATGCGCTCTCTAGCACTGCAGGTCCCCAGACGCAAGCTCCGCCCTATGCTTTTGATGGTGCCTACATGGATTATCAGCTGCAAGAAACTGCTCTCAATGGCACTACCTACACAGAGACGTACGACATCTCAATCAGCAACGTAAACTCCGCGGCAGGCACATTCACCTTCGTTATTACCGCGAGTGGCGCCATCCCACCCATATCTTACCCTGGGATTGGCACAAACACAGGATCTGTCTCATCAACAACGTCGTTCATCCGAGGTATCGGGTACCCATTCACCCTCTCCCCCTCAGAGTTGGTTCTTGCTTCCCAGGGAGAGCAGTTGCCGGGCAATATGCCCGCACCACAGCCGAATGTTCAGGTGACTGTCCCAGCGGGAGCATTCCAGACCTATTTCATTGGACAGAGCGACGAAGGCCCCACGTTCGGCTACTGGTATGATATGCATGCCGGAATCCTTGTCAAGGGAGTGGGCATATCACCCGGAGAGATCGTCGAACTGACCAAGACCAACGTTCCAACGGCTCGGTCTCTCGTTTCCAATTCTGTGACATTTCCTATCATTGGTGAAGTAGTCGCAGTGGTTGCGGTCGTCGCCGTCGTCGCCGCCGTTTTCATATCACTATTGATCAGGAGACGAGGCAGCTCAAAGCCGTCGCAGGCGAGTGAGTCCGCCCCAGTAGGCACGTCCGCCAACTGCTCGAAGTGCGGCGCGGGCTTGTCGGGAACGGAGCGTTCTGCGGGAGCTGCGGAATGAAGCTCTGATGGGCGTCGCAGGATAGAGACGCAGATCCTCAGGCGCGCTGGTGTGTGCCGACGGGCCCTTGTCGACGCTGTATGTGAGTTCGATGTTGCCGCGCGCGCTCTAGTTCCCAGAACCCCCAAGGAGGCTCTGTCTAACTATCGTTGGGTGGAGGGTTTCCTTCGGGCTGTCCAAACTCGCCGGGTGGCTCTACCTCATCCTGCCTGTCTTGAGCAACCAGTAAACTCCGTAGGCGTATGCAGGGCTCAGTGAACTTAGATGTCCTTCGCCATCGTGATGTTAGTTGGTTTGTATCCAAGCGTTTCGTAGAGCTTCTTCGCACGCGGATTGTGAGCAAACACATGCAGGCTTATCCTCTTCTTTCCAAGCTCCCTGGCTTTGACCTCAAGAAGCCCGAGGGTGGCAGTGCCATAACCTCTCCCACGGAATTGGTCGTCAATCTCGATATCTCCGATGAAGATTGCGTCAGCCTTCTGAGGGTAGTCATGGTACCACACAACACCGACTCGCTGACTGGTTTGTTCGTCAACGATGGTAAGGAGGTATTGACCTTCAGTCTTGAGTCCTTGCGAGAGGGGTCTGTCGAAGTCTGCGGTAGCGAGTCTGAGAGCACTCTCCTGAGTCGCGTTCCCGGCTCTTACCAAGTCTTCGGCATACTCCTTGATTGAATGCTCGCGCCACGACACGTATTCTTCGGTCGTCATTTCCTTGAAGACTACCATCGACTCTTCCTTGCCCTCTCTGAAGAATTAAGGATTCTGGCATCTGGTTCTCTTAACTTGTCGGTAGGTGGTCTAACGGTATCTCTTCTCTCTCCATTCATGCCCGCACTCGTCGCATCGGTAACAGATTGCGGTCATTCGGTCTTCTTTGGTCGTGTGGGGCGCGCGCGCCTCAAGTCAATGGACACGCCAATCTTGAAGGGAACCCAAGTCTTCCACAACTTCATCAAGCCGCACGAAGCGCTTGGAGGCAAGACGCCTGCCGAGGCCGCAGGAATCAAGGTCGAGGGCGAGGACAAGTGGAAGACCCTGATTCAGAATGCCAAGGTGTCTGAGAAGGGCTGGGTGTGGGTGCGAGACGATTCTGTCATGCGCTCGGCTGGCTTTGTGAGGGTTTCTCCGAGTTCAATCCGTATCCGTAGGCGAGGAAGCCGGCTCCAATCGAAGCTAGGACGAGACCGACGAGTTCGGAGTAGCCAATCGCGACTTGGTAGTTGCCGTAGAAGTTGTAAGAGTAGAAGTTGTCGATTATAGTGCCAGAGAGGAGGGCAAAGAGAATACCAAAGACCAAGAGAAGAGCCCCGAACGCCATCAGAATTGGTGCATTCAACAGGGCAGCGTAGGGCTGACTCAAGTTAAGCGTTTGCTGTCATACTGAGCCACCAACCGACTCTTGACAGAGGATTCCACCAACCGACAAGGCGACAGAACCCCCACGGCTGAAGCTCGTTGGCTTTCCATTGAATTGCACGCGCGTGACGTCAGGATTCTCACGCGCGCGAACACACCCTAATTCGTATATAACGCCAGCTCAACTTGAGGCGGTCAGTCTTGAGGGGCCAAGAGCCCCCAGGGGGAGAGAGAATCACATGGTTCCTGGAGACAGAAGAGCCGGAATAGGACATATCGTAACAATCGTGATAGTCGTTGTCATTCTGATCGCGGCCGCCATGAGCGCCGCTGTGCTGGTGGGCGGAGTAAGCAAGTCTTCGACCAGACCCACGGCTTCAACTTCCTCGATCACGAACCGCTCGTCCTCCAGCCCATCAAGCACGACCAAGAGCACGTCCTCTTCTTCGAGCACAACATCTACTACTAAGAACATGACGTCTACTTCCACAACGTCGTGTGGGAGCATAATCACGTCAGACACGACTTTGAATGCGAACATCGGCCCCTGCCCAGGAGATGGGCTCGTCATAGGATCCAGCAACATAGTCCTCAACTGCGCAGGGCACACGATACACGGGCTAGGCGAGCTCGGCAAATCAAGAGATGCAGGGATTAATCTTACCGGGATAGCAAGAGCGATGGTTGAGAACTGCAACATAACAGGAGCTTTTTCGTATGGCTTCTACCTCTACCACTCTTCTGGCGACAACCTCACCAGGAACACGGCGGACAGCACCTACTTGTACGGCTTCTACCTGATCGACTCTAACGGCAGCACCCTCACCGGGAACACGGCGAACGGCGACAACACTGGCTTCTACCTCGACCACTCTTCCGACAGCGCCCTCACCCGGAACACGGCGGACAGCAGCCCCTATGGCTTTGGCTTCTGGATCACAGACGCTTCCAACGGCAACACCCTCACCGGGAACACGGGAAACAACGACGGCAATGGCTTCGCCCTCTTGAACTCTTCCGGCAACAACCTCGCCGGGAACACGGCGAACGGAGACCGGAATGGCATCGTCCTTGATAGCTCTAACAGCAGCACCCTCACCGATGATACAGCGGACAACAACAGCTTCAATGGCTTCAATCTCGTCGGTTCTACCAACAACAACCTCTCTGGGAACGTGGCGAACAACAACACCTACTATGGCTTCGAACTCGGGTCCGGCTCTTCCAACAACAACCTCTCTGGGAACGTGGCGAACAACAACACCCGCTACGGCTACTATGACGCCACCGCGGGCTCTGGCACAGGAGGAACAGCGAACTCCTATTCTGGCGACGAGTGCAGTGGCAACGGTGTCTGGGGCTCTGGCCCAAGCGGGCTTTGCTCTCCACAGGGGGTCGGAACTTCGTCCGCCACCGAGGCTCCCAACTTCAATGGCTTCAACCTTAGGGGCTCCATCCTTAGTGGTTTCACCTTGGTGGTTCCAGCTTTGGTTAAGCGTAGGCAGACAGAGGCGTTCAGGACTAACACCTATCGCCCCAGCGACTCATAACACGTACAACAGGTGATGCTGGCTGCGCGCGATCAAGTGAAGGTGGCTGTAATCGTGCCTGCCCCGTCTATCGTTGCTGTCGTCGTCGCCATGCTGGGGTTCGCCATCTTAATTGACGTCGTGCTGCTCGACCACTTGCTGAAGTGGTAGCCTGACTTCGGATTCGCCTTGATCGGAACTGCCAGCCCTGCCTGGTACCACTCGGACCCGCTTGGGGTAGTGGTGCCCTTGGCGGACGGGTTCGCTTTGAAGGCGACGCAGAACTGCTCGTAGATCGTGTGCGAGGAAGTAGAACACAGACCGGACGGGCACGTCTTGATCGATAGAGTGGACACGTACACTGTGGACGCAGCAGTAGACTTGCCCGCAGAGTATCGGGCTGTGTTGGTGCTGGGCAACCATACCGTGATCGTGCAGCTGGCCGCCGCCTGAACGACATGAGTTATCCCATTGGCGGCTATCTTTGCCGAAGAGACCCAGCACCCCGACAGCGCGGCTGTCGCGGACGGGCCGGAGCCTGCCACCTTGAGTTCGATGGGCAGGGAGATCTCAGGTGGCCCGATGAAGAGGTATGCGTGGCCAGCACGTGAGTATCCGCCAGCGCTCTCTCCATGTGCGCCTACTACGATCGTGTCGCCGCTGATGCCCAGAGAGCTCCCGAACTCCCCAGTAGACTGCGGGTTGGGACTCACCAGCGTTGTGATGTGGCCACCGTTAGCCACGTTGAGGATGTACGCGTAGCCCGCGTCTCCGCTATCGCCGACCTGCATGCCAGGCGCACCCACCACCACGGTGCCACCTTCTACCCCAACTGCCCAGCCGAAGTTAGCGCCCTCCGGTTCCACCAGTTGGTTCTGATGGTTCCTTACGAGCGGCGGATTGACGCCGATAGTTGGGGCGCCAGTCGCAGCGTTGAAGAGGTACGCGGCCCCGACCTGATCGTAAGCAAGGAGAAGCGTTTCGCCCCATGCACCGACGGCCATCGTGCTACCGTCGTCTGAAACTGATGAGCCGAAGAGACTGCCGGCCTGTGCATTAGGATCTGTGAGTGTTTTCAACAGGATGCCCGTTTCTGCGTTGATTACGTAGACGTGCCCTGCACCGGAATACGATCCGTAGTCGCAGGGCGGTGAACAAGCCATCTCTGCCATCGCTCCGACGACGACAGTGCTGCCACTTGTGGCGACGGACCACCCGTAGTATCCAAACTCCTGGGGGTTGGGGCTAGTGAGGGTCGCCATCACGGTGCGCGCCGTCACATTGAACACGTACGCACCACCGGCAAACTGTTGTCCGCCGACGGTCTTGTTGATTGCGCCGACGACCGCGGTGCTGCCGCCTATGGCCACGGAGTACCCAAAGGACTCCTCCTTCTGCGGATTGGGACTCGCAAGCGTCGCTATCAAGGCCCTCGTCCCCGTATTGAAGAGGTAAGCTCTACCAGCCTCCGATACCCCCCCGACGCTTTCGTCGGGGGCTCCGACGACCAGCACGTGGCCGCTCGCGGCGACTGACCATCCGAATTCTCCGTTCTGCTGCGCGTTCGGGCTCGCAAGTGTCGCAATCAATCCGCCCGTCCGCGCGTTGAAGAGGTACACATGTCCGGCGCTCGCATACCCACCCGCCGTTTCGTTGTAAGCCCCGACCGCAACGACGTTTGTGCCTATTGAGACTGACTGACCGAATTCTCCATACTTCTGGGGGTGGGGGCTGGCGAGGCTGACGGTCGAATAGGAGACGGAGCCCGGCACGGCCGAGGCCGCACTCGAGGGCAGCGAGGGCAGCGCGGCAGCGACTAGCAGTACCATCATCAGTAAGACCGAGCGAGTTCCTGTCATGGCCAGAGTCGGATGACAGCGGTGCAACTGCTAGACCAGGATCGATTGGTCTAATGGGCTTGGTCTTATTTAATCATTCGACGATCACAGGTGGAACTGTTGCGTTGTCCAGAGCCGAGGATTCGGCACCAGTCGTGCAACAGTCAAGAGACTGCCTTCAGGAGTAGATAGGGTTGGACGCGCCCGCTCGCTTCATCAGATCGCATGAGGGTTTAGACGGGGACACGCCAGCAGACCGAGCAGGAATCATGGTAGAGGGACAGAACAAACGGGAGACGATTATCCAGAACGCAAGTCATGCGAGGAGAGAAAGGGAATGAAGTGGTTTACTCTACTGGCGGGTGTAACACTCACAACACTTGGCTTCGCTCTTGGTGTGGTTCAAGACGTTGACGATTGGAATTGCGAACACTCGATTAGCCATGCGCCATGCCCATTCACTGCGATTCCTCGGCTCCTCTTCGTTTGTCCCTCGATAGCAATCGGGCTGGTCTTAATCGCCTATTCGCTCCTTAGCTATCAGCACCAGAGGCGCAACAGGGAGGAATCCCAGCACCCATGAACGCAACAGAGCCTCACAGGTGGATCTGCTCTGCTGGCCGGAGAAGCACCGCGCGCGTTATGCCAGGGCGGCTCGTAACACGGAAAGCAGGTGATACTGCCGCGCGGCGACTTAGCTTACCTTCAGAGCGAGCTTTCCAGAACTTCCCTGGTTGTTCGAGTCTCCGCCGTAGGTCGCTTTGATCGTGATGCTCCCTGCAGCCATCCCCTTGACTATGACAGAGCACTTTCCTGCCGACAGCGTGCAGGTCGTCTTGGAGAACGAAACTCTTCCAGTCCCCGCGACCTTGGACCAGGTGATGATCCCCGCTGGGGAGTGGCCAGTCACACGCGCAGTACACGCAATCGATGAGTCGGAGGGGAAGGTCGATCTACTGCACGAGATGGCCGTAGTTGTGGATGCTTTGGAAATGGTCAGCTTGGCAGTCCCGGAGCTGCCCCTGTTGTTCGAGTCGCCAGAATATGTTGCCATGAGGACGACAGTTCCGACCTTGGATCCTGTCATCGTCGCAGTACATGTCCCTGCAACGAGTGTGCACTTCTTGACAGTGAAGAAGACAGACCCCTCACCGCTCTGGGCGAGGGTCACCGTGCCTGTCGGCGAGTCGCCAGTCACTGTGGCCTTGCAGATGGTCACCGAGTACACGGCTACGGAGGCAGGGCTACAAGATACGGTGAGAGTCGAGGTCGAAATAGGGAGGCAGAGTCCGCTTGGGCTAGAACCTCCGGAGCCATTGCCGCTGCACTCGTCTAATGGATACCGGTTCGCCGTCCCCGCTGTGCCTGAGCCTCTGGAGCTGTCATTGTAGCCGTAATGGTTGTTATTGTTCGCCGTGTTCCACGTGAGCGTGTTGTAGAAAGAACCGTGGAGATGGAATCCGGAGTGGCCATTACTGTCCGCTGTGTTCTCAGCGAGTGTGTTGTTGGAGGAGCTGTAGAGGGAGAAGCCGTCTTGCCCATTGTGATAGGCTACGTTTTGAACGAGGGAATCTGATGGGGAGTCGTTCAGGAAGAAACCTGAAAGGCCGTTAGAAGCTGCCACGTTCTCTGTGAGGGCGGTGTAGTTTGAGGGGCCATCATCGTATTCGTCGATGTCAAGCCAGAAGCCGTACAATTTGTTCGCGACTGCTGTGTTTGACTTCAAGGCATCGTGAGAAGAGCTGGAAATGTGAAAGCCTGAGAAGTTGTTGTCGTCGGCGGTATTCTGCGTCATGGTGTTGGCATCGGAAGTCTGAAGATAGAAACCATCGACGTTTGAGTTTGCGATGTTCCCGGTCAGAGAATTCTCTCCAGCACTAGAGAGGTCGAATCCATTGTATCCGTTGCCGATGGCGATGTCCTGCTTCAGGGTGTTCAGGACCGTGGCTCCGCCTCCGAAGTCAAGTGTGTAGCCATCGACAGGATTGTAATTGGCAGTGTTGTTCTCCAGTAGGTTGAGTGAGGCGTTGGATAGGTAGAAACCGCTGTACGAATTGTGGTCTGCGATGTTGTCCGTCAGAATGCTGGCGTTGCCTAGCATGAAGAAACCACCGCTGTAAGCCCAGTCCCAGTACCCGTTGCCGTAGGCAATGTTAGAATAGAGACGATCGTCCGACCCTATCGTGAAACCGTTTCCACCATTGTTGATTGCGATGTTGTGAGAGGCGTTGCAGAGGTAGTTTAGCGAGAATCCATCCAAGGAGTTCCACTCGGCGATGTTTCCAATCGCGGTACTTCCGTTCCCAATGATGAACCCGTAGCCGCCAGTATCGTTCGCGACGTTCCCCGCGATTTGGTTTTGCATCCCAAAATCGTCGAAGCCGTCGCCTCCGAACGCTGCCCACCACCCGGTGTTGGTCACATTGTTGTTCACAATAACATTGTTCGAGCCCTCGAGATATACACCAGTGGCAAAGTCGCTGATTACGCAGTTCTCAACTCTGTCTCTGTTGAAATCTTCAACGAGTATCCCGGTGGGTTCATAGCTCTCTTCGTCTCCCGTTATTCGGTGGTGGGCGCAGTCGAGGGTGACACCACTAGCGCCGAAGACGATGCCGTTCCCTGAACAGGGGCCGATGTTCGCAGTCAAGATCGTATTCGTCTTGATGGTGCTTCCACATGCGACCTGAGCTAGCACGGGAGCAGGCAAGTAGACAAGCGTGGAACCCAGAACGGTAAAGAGAAGCAGGACAGCGAGCGGAACCTTCGAGGACTCTTTGTGCCTCAAGGCTGACCGTCTCACCCTAGGCCGAAGTATTTACGGCTTGGTGGGTTCTGACTTCCCATCAATAGCATATTCGGAGCTAACTCGACTGCGCCCTTCCAGCACGCTCACGCTAACACATTATACCAGGGCGGCTCGATGCACGTACAACAGGTGATGCTGCCGCCTGTCGACTTAGCTTATCTTCAGAACGGGCTCTCCAGAACTCGGGAGGTTGTTGGAATCCCCACGCGCGTGACGCCAGGATCCTCACCAGACGTTGATCACAGCTTCGTTCCGCAGCTCTTGCAGAACACTTCGTCTCCGGCGAGCGCTGTGCCGCACTTCGGGCAGTAGGCGGACATCGCCACTGCGGCGGCCGCGGCCGGCGCCGACCGTTTCGCATGGCTTCTCCTGACCAAGAGCAGGACGACCACCAGGACGACAACCACGACCACCGCAACAACGATGATCAGGTACACCAGAAGGCTGGACGAAGTACCGCCAACGTTGATGTTGGTGCTGGAGAGAACGAGAGTGCCGTAGCATGACCCTTCCCCAACTGAGGAGGACGAGTCCTTCACGACAATGCCGCTGTTTGCGCCGATCCAGACGGAAGTTCCATTTGCGGTAACCTCGTCTGTAACGAAGGTCCCGGCTGGCACCGACAGTTCAACATTGGGCGTCAAGATTGCCTGGTTCGTCCCAGGCGGCAGAATGCCCTGGTTGAGCATGTCCGTATAGGTCATGTTCAAAGCGAACAAGGGTGACGGGTCTGCGAAAGTGGCACTTGCTCCGGTTCCTACTTGACCGCAATCCGAAGGAATATCACCGCTGGAGGTCACATTTACGTAGAAGCTCTGGGTTGTGTCGTTGACATCGCTCACAGTGTAGGTGATGTTACCCTGTGCTGGGGAGGGGGAGCCACTGACGTACACGGTTGCCTGATAGGTGGTGTAGGCGCCATTGAATGCGTAGGGTGGGACAGCGGAAGAGTTGGTGGCTGGGTCGAAGCTCAACGAGAAGCTGGATGTCCATGCGCCCGACGACTCTGCGCTGGCGGGCTGAGGCGCGGAAAGCATTGCAGGAGCGAGAGCGACGAGGCAGAGAAGGAGGACAGTGCAGGTGAACCCACCGAATCGTCGCATCTTTCCCTCTGGGCTTGGCAAACACGAGCGTCAGCTATAAGCGTCATCACCGCCTGCTCTTATGCGTCTTGGGGGCCCGACCTTTCTTGGAGGTTCGCGGCGTTGTTGTGGTGCAACGCAGGTCCTGCGGCACCGGGACGAGTCTAGCATCTGTCTTCCAAGCGGTCAACTTAGTGTGCAGTTCACGCTGTAGAGCATGTCAATGAAGTGGCGGTTTGCGAGATTTCCGACCATGTAGTAGCCCACGCTCCAGACCTCATACACCTGGTAGGTTGAGCTGTTAATGGGAACGGGCCAGAAGGCCTGCAGGCCTATGCTGAGATCCGTCACGTTTCCGAGTGACTTAGGAAGGAGCGGGACAAAGCTCTGAGGCAACGGATTGTCGTTAAGAGCATCGGCCGATAGACAGCTAGCCGCAGCGGTAGTCGGGATGCCGTTCTCAAGTTGGCTGTCTTGCGAGTTGACACTAGCCTCGCTCTCAAATTTGGAGTAGAAGTAGGCTGCAGTCACGGCGAGCGTGGCGACGAGCACCACAAGGACGGCAAGGACAGCGATGACTCTCTTCGGTGTAGGAATCGCCGAATTCAGGGGTTCCACGTCGCGCTCAACATCCAGATGTGATAAAACCTGTTCGGCTCATTTCGGCTTTGTCGCCTGCCGAATCCATTGCGCGCGCGTCCTCAAGTGACGAGGTTAGAGGTTGAACGGTTCAGTCATTCTGTGTTTCTTTCTGGTCGCCTTCTACCCATTGTCCCGCGGCCTTGGCGGCCACCGTGACCCTTGTCTGCCTGTAGATCGGGCCGTTTGGATTTCTCAGAGCTGCCCATGCAAAGAGATCATCTTTCGCTTTGACCGGTTCTTCCTTCTTGGTCTTCCTAAACGGATTCCTCAATGGGTTCTTTCTGACACCTGCGATATATACGGGTGTTGCCGCCCCCAAAGAGGCCCATCAACCGAGATTTCACACCCTAACACCCACGGTCTAACACCCACGGTAAGTCAACCGGAGATTTCACAGAGCCCGTTCTGTCAAGTCGATGGGCGACGCCTCAGGATCTTGTCGCTGCGCGCGTCCGCCAAGTTCAGGACTGTATCACGGTGTACATGCGCGCGCTATTGTCTACCACGTAATCTCTAAGTAGCTACACGCGTGGTCCCCAAGCAGGTCACATTGGAAGACGCGCGCTCTGCAAGACCTGCGATTTCTACAACAGTCTTAGCTGTGCTCATTATAGTTGTGATTGGAATAGCAGCTGTGGTAGGGTTTGTTGCCCTGAGCCAGAAGGGCGGTTCTTCGAGCTCCACATCGAGCACCGTGCCACAAACAACAAGTACGAGTTCACAGACTTCGTTCCAGCCATCCACGACCTCTTCCACCAAGCTGACTTCCACATCGACCCAGACGCAGTCGCTTATTGCCTCCCCTGTGACAATTGTGAACGGCGTAGACATCTACGGCAATTTCACCAACTTATCAGCAGAGTTCGAAGAAAAATGCGTCAGCGTTTGCACTGGACAGAACAACTTTTCTTATGCAGAGATAGATTCGATTTCGTTCATCCAGAATGTTGGGGTAAATGGTTTTACATTTGGCGAGTACAACGTCACTACTAGTCGAACCGACCAGTCCGGGACGTTCGTTCCATACAGCACGGAATACTTCTACCTCAACGTTACTAATCCGGACAGTAGTTACGATGTAAGGAGCCCCTGCAACATCCTGAGCTGCATCGATGGTAACAAGATAAGCGCCAATTACTGCTGCAACGTGGGCCCGCTCGCGGACGTGGTTGCTATCGAATCTCTGATTCCCAGAACCTACGGCATTCCGTCAAACGCAACGCTCAGTCAGAATACGACCACCTTCGATGGCACACAACTCGAACTGAGGACTTACCAGTTTTCTGCCTCTCATGCCTCCATCGCAAATGACAATGGAACGGCAGTCGTAACAGAGCAATTCGCAACCTTCGAAGGCACCAGTATAACATTTGGATTCGCGTGGAAGATCGTGGTCACTAATCCACAATCAAACTACACCAGTGTTATAGAACTTAGGCTTCTTTCCCTGTCCAGATCCTGAGTCATGCGCGAAAGCTCGTTCTGAAGCTAACTTAGGCCGTCCAGGCCAAGTCAGCTTATCGCGGGCTTTTGCAAACTGGGTCAACCGCACTTCTCAGACACGCGCTCGCACCTGGACCTCAGCTCAGAACAGCGTCGGCGTAGGCTTTGAGGGCCTCGGGCCCGACCTTGGCCATGTCCCAGGTCGTGAAGTACGCCGGGGTGATCTCCACTATCATCCACCCTCCTCCCTTCACCCCGCTCATGTACCTGGACGTTAGAGGATGGTTTGGTTTGATGTACCTGGCTAGTATCTTCTCCATGAAGCCGAGGGCCGTCGCCTTGTCGGTGACCTCGTTCGCGTGCCCCCTCCCCCTCACACCCTTGTAGGGAAACCTGTCGTCGTCCACGTCGAAGTAGACCGCGTTCTTTTTCTTGATGTTGGAAGCCTTTGCAGACTTCCTGTCAGTGAACATGTACAGCTTCAGAGACTGTGGGTCGAAGCAATACCACACCGGGTGGATGCACGGGTTCCCCGCGGCGTCGACTGTTCCCAGCATCATGTTCGACCTGCTCTTGACGAGGAAGTCTATTGCTTCGGCCTCGGTCATGCCTTCTCCCTTCTCAGCTTCGCGGACTCTCATGGCATGGCTCGATAGAGACGGGCGTATCACCTTTTGTTTTTCCGCTGGTAAACCTCTGCAAGTTGCAGTTACTTCTTCCTCGGTCTTCGCGCGCTTAGAAGGCCCTTCTTGATGATGAATCTGATTTCAGTTCAGGGCAGGCCATCCAGGCCCAGCCGGGTCATCACTGCGTGCGCTTGCCTTGTCAAGTTGTCGCCTGCGGTGCATCCCGGGACTGACGTGTCCTTTTTGAGGGAATAGGGATATTAGCTTAGTCCCATCGGGTCATGGTGACCGGCAACCTTGGAGAGCGTGATCAGCATAGTTGGAGCCGCATTGGTCTTCCTTGGGTCGTTGCTGCTCAAGATCTCTGACAAGCTCAGAGGTCTGGGGCCCGATTCTTACTTCAACGTGGGTGGGTTGGTTCTCTTCGTCCTCGGCAACCCTGCCGTCGCGCGCCTTCGGTCATCCAGAACTTCTCTGAGCAATCACAAACTGAGCTTGGACACGACCTTCTTGACGCTCGAGCAGGGCATATCCGGGCGGTTTATAGTGAGTCCGGTAACGTTCGGTCGAGGTGCTCTCTTCTGCCGATCACGAGTCTCGCTTTGATCTAGATCAGAACGGCGATAGCAACCTTTCAACCTGCGTGAATGCGATTTTGCATAAAACGCCGCTCAACACGCACCTGCCAATAACATATGTTATGACATGGGCAAACCCATAAATCCATTAGACCACCATTATCAATAGCGATATTGAGGGTTTATTTGACTTCAAGACTTGGACCTCTCTCGCTGAGGAGGCATTGTTACAGAGTTGCAAAGGGTTCCTGGATTCTGGCGGTCGCACTTCTCGGAGTGCTCCTGGTCGCGGGCGTCTCCCAATCCGTGAATGCTCAGGGTCTCAGCGCACCCACCATCGTGGCGAGCCCATCAGCCATCGATGTTGGCCAGAGCTCTGTACTGACCACCACTGCTCCCTTCAGCGGAGGCGTCGCTCCTTACTCGTGCCTGTGGCTCGAGGAGGCACCCGGAGCGAGCTTTTACAGCCATCTCGGAGACATATTCGTCTGCGACATTACCGACACGCCCACGATTTCGACCGGAACATTGACCACTGCGGGGACGTGGCACTTTCTCCTTCGGGTCACGGACAGCACGCCGACACCAGTGACTGTCAATTCGGTGCCCGCAACCGTCACTGTCAGTCTTATCCCAACCGCGCCCGTCATAAGCGCTGGTCCCGGAACCATCGACAGCAGCCAGAGCTCGACGCTCTCCACCACGACTTCGTTCAGCGGCGGCACTTCTCCATACACCTGTCAGTGGCTCGAAGAGGCTTCGGCGGGAGGAAACTTTGACGACTTGGGTAGTTCATTCTCATGCACGACCTCGTCTAACCCCACGGTGTCGACGGGTTCCCTTGCTACGACTGGGGTCTGGTCCTTCGAGCTCCAGGTCACCGACAGCGCATCTGAGACCGTCACCTCGACGCCGGTCGCAGTCACGGTAAACCCTGTCCCGGTTGCGCCCGTTGTCAGCGCGAACCCTGGAGCCATCGACATAGGCCAAAGTGCGACGCTTTCTACAACCACGTCGCTCAGCGGCGGCACACCTGCCTATACCTGCCAGTGGCTCGAGGAGGCTCCCGGAGCAGGGAACTTCGGTGACCTTGGTGTCTCGTTCACCAGCGGGTGCACGACTTCTTCGAAGCCGTCAATTTCAACGGGCGTCCTGCTTAATTCAGGGACCTGGTCCTTCGAGCTCCAGGTCACCGACAGCGCCGCCTCGCCGGAGACAACCACTTCCAATGTTGTCACTGTTGCAGTAAGCATTGGCACTCCGGTGGCTCCGGTGATAACTGCCTCTCCGACCACCATCGACAGCGGCCAGAGCTCGACGCTCTCCACCACGACTTCGTTCAGCGGCGGCACTTCTCCCTACACCTGCCAGTGGCTCGAAGAGTCTCCGGGTGCACTGACCTACGGTTCCATGGGGAGCTCCTTCACCTGCACCGCTGGCTCGCAACCTTCGGTCTCCACGGGCGCCCTCTCGACGACAGGGACCTGGTCCTTCGAGCTCCAGGTTACAGACGGCGCATCTGAAACTGTCGCTTCAGCGCCGGTCACAGTCACGGTCAATCCGATCCTGACTGCGCCCACCGTTGCGGCGAGCCCATCAACCATCGACATTGGCCAGAGCTCCACCCTCACAACGGTTTCAGGCTTCACCGGCGGTACTCCCACCTATACCTGCCAGTGGCTTGAGGAGGCTCCGGGAGCCGGGAGTTTCGATGATCTTGGTTCCTCATTCTCCTGCACGACGTCTTCTCAGCCTACACTATCGACGGGCACTCTTTCCACGGTAGGGACCTGGTCCTTCGAGCTCCAGGTCACCGACAGCGCATCCGAAACCGTCACTTCAACGCTAGACACTGTTACTGTCAGTCTTGTCCCGGTTGCACCCGTCATCGGCGTAAGCCCTGGAACCGTCGACAGCGGCCAGAGCTCGATGCTCCTCACCACGACTTCCTTCAGTGGCGGGACTTCTCCCTACACTTGCCAGTGGCTCCAAGAGGCACCTGCGGCAGGAAGTTTTAGCGACTTGGGCAGCTTATTCAGCTGCACTTCTGGCTCTAAGCCTTCAGTCTCAACCGGCGCCTTGACGACGACAGGGACCTGGTCCTTCGAGCTCCAGGTCACCGACAGCGCATCCGAAACCGTCACTTCAGCTCCGGTATCGGTCATGGTCAATTTTGCCCCCGGCGCTCCTGTCATCAGCACTAGCCCCGGGACCATCGAAGGTGGCCAGAGCTCCACCCTCACAACGGTTTCAGGCTTCACCGGCGGCACCCCCACCTATACCTGCCAGTGGCTCGAGGAGGCTCCTTCGGCTGGGACCTACAGCCTTCTTGGAGGCTCTTTCAGTTGTGATACCGCCTCCCTCCCCACGATCTCCACGAACATTCTATCGACCCTGGGGGCATGGAGCTTCGAGCTCCAGGTCACCGACAGCGCATCCGAAACCGTCACTTCAGCGCCAGTCACCGTGACTGTCAACCCCGCCCCAAGCCAGCCAGTCATAAGTGTCAACCCTGGGGCCATTGACACCGGTCAGAGCTCCACGCTCAGCACTTCTGTCTCATTTGCCGGAGGCACTCCGCCGTACACCTGCCAGTGGCTCGAGAAGGCCCCCGGCGCAGGTCACAGCCTTCTAGGGCCCGCATTCAGCTGCGCCGCTGGCTCACTGCCATCGGTCTCAACCGGCGCCCTCCTGACTACCGGGACTTGGACCTTCGAGCTGCAGGTCACCGACAGCGCGCCGGTGGCCGTGGATTCCGTTCCCGTCAAGGTCACCGTCAACCCCGCGCTGGGTGTCCCGACAGTGACCCCCTCCGCCAGTGCGATCGACTCCGGTCAGTCGGTCGCCGTCACTTTGTCCTGGAGCGGCGGGACTTCGCCCTATGACATCACGCTCTACAGCAGTCCAACGAGCTCGTGCGGCTCTGGCTCTACTCTGCTGATTACACACAGCGGCCTGGCCTCTTCGCCTTACACCTTCAACGTCTCTCCCGCGCTGACTGGAAACGCATGGTACTGCGCCACGGTGGTTGATGGCTCCCCGGCTTCGGAGACGACGAGTTCGGCAGCCCAGGAGGTCACGGTCAACGGAATGCTGGCCCCACCCACAATTAGCGAGAGCCCCGGAACCATCACCGTCGGCCAGAGCTCGGCGCTCTCCACGACTGTCTCGTTCAGCAGCGGCACATCCCCGTACGCCTGCCAGTGGCTCGGGAAGTCGCCATCGGCTACTGGCTTCAGCGCCTTTGGTGGCTCGTTCACCGCGGGTTGCACCACTTCCGCGAAGCCGTCGGTCTCAACGGGTGCCTTGACTACGGTGGGGACCTGGAGCTTCGAGCTGCAAGTCACCGACGGTGCATCGGTGGTTGTCACCTCTGCACCGGCCACGGTCACGGTCAATCCGGCAACCTCCAGTACAGTGGTGTCTTGCAGCCCTCTGAGCGTCCCCTCCTCATCGACGAAGGTCACCTGCAAGGCTACCGTGACGGGGTACTCGCCGGCGGGCAAGTTGAGCTGGTCACAGAGCGGTTCGGGTTCGGTCGTCTTTACCTCGACGACCTGCAAAATCACAGCAGGGAGCTGCTCAGTCACCATGAAGGGGGACTTGGCTGGAACCGTTACAATCACCGCGACCTACCCGGGTAACACGGACAACCTTCGGAGCTCGGGAACGGCCAAGTTGACCATCACCAAGGCCACCACTGTCACCACGATATCCTGCACCAAATCGACCTTCGCGACAGGCGCCACGATCACCTGCACAGCGAGCGTGGCCGGCGCCTACTCGTCGCACACGGGGACCATCACCTGGACGAAGGTCTTGGGAGCCGGAAAAGTCACGTTCTCCTCTATAACCTGCCCACTCTCAGCAGGGAAGTGCTCCGTGACGGTCACGGGGACCGTTGCAGGGAACGTGACGATTGAAGCAGCCTACGGCGGAGACTCGAACAACCTCAAGAGCTCGGGAACGCTCGTTCTGAAGGTAAGCTGAATTCGCGCGTGAATTCAATCTAGCTAGATCGGGATCTGCGAGAGCAGCCTGTCCGCCTGCCTAAGAGAGAGCCTGTAGAACAGATAGCTCATGACTCCGATGAGCGCGATGCTCATCCCAGACGCCGCCACAAGGTCCGAATAGCCCAGTTTGAAGAGCGCAGCGACCAGGACGGGGCTCAGCGAGACTCCCCCGACTGCGGCCGCCACGGGGAGCGCAATCAGCCCGGCGGTCTGCGAGACGAAGTTGGCCCTGGGCGACTCCGAGAAGTTTGGGAAGCGAATCCCGAGCAGCAGCCCCACCAGGGACATCTCGACCGCGATCCCGATGGACAGGATCAGGAACAGGGGTACCTGGGCCCCGGGACTGACAAGCGCGGTGATTGCGTAGAACGCAACGCCGAAGATGGAGCCGTAGACTATGGGGGGCATGGCTTTCCCTACCACGAAGTCCTTGGTGGCCACCGGCGCCTGATACAGGTTCAGGATCGACTTTCCCTCGGCCCCGACGCTGGACATCGAGAAGTAGAGGGCCGTGTATGCCACTATGAGCATCCCCAGGTAGACCGAGAAGGAGAACCCCCCCGAGGACGCCGAGCTAAGGAAGGTGACCACCAGGAAGACCCCGGGCAGCGCCAGCAGCCGGACCATCTCCCTCCTCCTCACCAGCCCGCGCAGGTCCTTCTTGGTTATCGCCAGCTGCGCCTGGCTGAGCACGCTGGACCCGATCCCCCGCTTTGGGGCGTAGGCCGAGGAGGAGATCCTGACCGAGGGCTGCATGGGGACCCAGTACCTGGACCTGGCGGCCACCGCTCCGAGGAAGAGCGCGGCTGAGAATCCTCTGGCACATCGCCTCGGCGATCTCCAGGACGTGGGTGCTGAACAGGACGGTCACGCCGTCCGAAGCGAGCTTGACTATCGTGTCCTTGACGATCTTCGCGGTGCGCGGGTCGAGGCCGTTCAGCGGCTCGTCGAGGATGAGAACCTTGGGCTTGTGTATGAGCGCCGCGCAAATCGCGACCTTCTGCCTCATTCCCATCGAGTACCCGGAGAGGAGGTCGTTCCCCTGCTCCTTGAGGTCGAAGGCCGCTAGATATTCGTCGATCCTCTGCTTCTTGACCTCCGCCGCCAGCCCGTGGAGGTCGGCGACGAAGTCGAGGTACTCTATCCCGGAAAGGAAGTCGTAGAGGCGAGGAGTCTCTGGCATGTACCCCACGATCTGGCGCGCGGCTATGGAGTCGACCGCAGGGTTCACCTCCTCCACCGTGACGAGGCCATCGTCGGGGCGCACCAGACCTAGCAGGATCTTCATGAGGGTCGACTTCCCGGAACCGTTGGCTCCGAGAAGGCCTCTGATCTCTCCCTTCTCGACCCTGGTGCTGACACCGTTGAGCGCCAACACGTTCCCGTAGTTCTTCGTAATCTTCTCCACTGAGATCGATGTCGGCACTTTCAAGTCATCTTGGGACTGTCGCCCGCTGAAGAGACGGCGTAGGCGGATCTCCTTTGGACAACGAAAGGGGCGCCTTCTCGTGGTCTTATAAGATTCTGGAGGCGTCCATCGCTCGGGCGGTCAAAGTAAGGGGCACAAGGAGTGGAGCTCCTTCTTGAGGTGGCGGAATTGTTGTTTTCATGACCTTCGTGCGCGCGCGAACGAAACCTTCAGAGACCGATCTAGGACACGCTGACGTAGAGCGTGATCTCCCCACCATAGGCCTGGTAGGACACTCCGGCCTGGGGCCCAAGGTGCGGGGTGAACCAGGGGTTGCTCGAGGGTCCGTCGAAGGTGATGACTCCCGTCGCATTCTCCTTCGTCGTCGGCGGGGAGCTCACTGCAATCACAGCCCCGTTGTAATCCGCAGATGAGCCGTCTGGGAACGTGATTCCGATGGACGGAAGCAGGTAGGAGCAGGATACACCGCCATCCGTCCTGCCCGTCAGCACGGTGGCGTCGATTATGGTCCACTGAGTTCCGCGAGTCGCCTTATTTCCCAAGACCTGGCCCGCCTGCTGCCCGATAGAGAAGTTGACGCCGTGAAACATGATCCACGACTGATAGCCCATCGACGAACCTGGAACGATGGTGACGTACCAGTAGGTGGTTCCATTGATCGTGGTCGTGTTCAGTTCGTCCTCGGTCCAAGTGAGCGCGGTTCCGTTGATGGTCGCCGTGATGGTCAAGGTCGAAGTCGTGGTTACCGTGCGCTTGAGTTGGGTCGTGCTGGTTTCATTCAGCGTGCCGGAGGGGGGCGAATTCAGGGCGCCCGAGCTGTGAGGCGTGCAGTCGGCGTAGTCCACGTTGATCGAGCCATTAACGATGCTGACCGGGACGCTGGGGATCGTGTTGGCGCTGCCGGTTGTGGTGGCAGTGTTGTTGGCTGTGCTTGATGCTGCCGCACTCCCATACCGGACGACTACGGCGACCGCCGCTGTCGCTATGAGAACTATGATGACCACAACTCCGATGATCTTGAGCGTGCGGGATCGCCCTGGGGTGGCTGTCTCTGCCGTCGGGCCCGCTGTCAACACGTTCGGAGTTGCCCTGGAGCTATTTACGCCTGATGGCCTAGCCCGGCAAGTAGGGCGACCTTCGTCGCGAGTGCGGAATCTGATAGAATGAGCCAATCAGGCGAGCCGTGAAGGCAAAGACGCGATAGGCTAGCGGCTAGGAATAGCGTAAGTAAGTCTAAGGTCTCGTTCCAGGCAGCACCTTCATGACCTCGAAGGTGCACGCCGAATCCCCAGTGGCAATGCAGGATGTCTCCACCGCTTCGAGGGCCCTGCCTGTAAGGGATGAGAAGACCCCGGCCACCACCCCCCTCATGAAGCTGCAGAACCGCGCCTCTGCCCTCTGCCCGATGCACTCAAAGCAGTCTGTCACTCCTACCGTCACGCTCGTGAAATCGCCCGAATGCGCGAGCACCTCAAACCTCCCCCATCCGCCTGCCTGAAGGAACGGCAGGCCCTTGTCTTCGAGTGATCTCTGCCTCTCCTTGCCGATGACATTGGAGAAGATCTTCCTTCCATTCGAGCCCAGGGCCTTTCCCTCTATGTAGAGTATCGTCTCGCCCCCACTTCCGAAGACTGTCTTTATCTTCATGAGCATCTCGGAGAGCACTTCGGACGGTACTAGTGTTACCCTCATCCCGGGGGTAACCGAGACAGGGAAGTGCGCCCTGTCTATCAAGAATCCGTCTTCGCTCTCCGTTATCTTCACATCGAGCAGATCCGGTGAGGCCTTCAGAGCCTGGGTGACCCTCTCCGCCGTGACTCCTACGGGCGATTCGACGAACGCGCTCCAGAGGCCCGTCTGACTCCCGGGGATGACTGAAGTGAAGCTCGACAGGACGTTCACCTTCAGGTCAGCCAGCCTGCGGAGGACATCTCCCAGCGCACCGGGAGAGTTCTTTAGGGTCACTCTTGTGTGAAAAAACGTCTTGTCCGGGTCGTACAGGAATCCGAGGACTGTCTTCTCAGTCGCGTCCACGTAAAGCAAAAGAGAAGCGGGCCTCTTATAACGCTTAGGGGGGGTCTCCCACAGAGACTCGATTCATGCCCCGAGTTGCACCACCCCAAATCCCAAGAACCGCCAAGATCCGCAGACGCACCGGAGCCGGCGAAGGAGTTCGCGCGCTAAGCCTTAAGGAATAGGCCCTTCTCTCAGACTTGGTTGAAGGGACAGACCGCCTCTATCCTGATAGTGGTTGCCTTGATAATTGGCGCGGGGATTGGCTACTTCGGAAATACTGTCTCTTCCAAGACGACAACCGAGACAACAATCAAGACTTACACTATAACCACTACTCTCCCCGGAGAGTCGGGCGTCGAACAGTGCGTCGTCACCGATTACACCGTCTGGGAAGTCCTAGAGGTTGCGGGCAGCTCTACGATTCAAACGACTTCGATACGGAGCAATGCCGTCCAGACGTATCAGACCTCAACTTCAGTAGAGCAGACAATAGGATTTGAAACCACCACCACGGCTTCTTACACTGGCACATTGACGGGAGCGGTCGCCATCTGGAACAGCACCACCTGCACATTCATCTCTGGTTAGTCGCCCCGGGCCACGTGCATCTCCCGAGTTGCCCAACTCTTGACGCAGAGGCGCAAGTCTCCCCAAGAGGCACCAGAACGGGCGAAGGGTAGAGCTTTAAACCGAAAGCCGGGTCCCGCTTGGAAGAAAGGAATAGAGTGCCCTGATGAGTTCTGAGGTTGCAGAGAGGTTCGTGGACCGGGTCAACGCCCACGACGCTGACGGGCTGGTCTCCATGATGACCGACGACCACGTCTTCATCGATTCCCTGGCCGTGAAGTCTATCCGGCCCGCCATCGAAACCGGCTGGCGACAGTACTTCGCCATGGTCCCTGACTATTGGATCAGAGTGGACCGGGTGGTCGCCGACGGACCCGCTGTGATCCTCTTCGGGACGGCCGGGGGAACCTATGTCCCGGAAGGCGGCGCGCTGAATTCCGAGAACAAGTGGGAGACGCCGGCTGTCTGGAGGGCGATGATCCGGGAAGGAAAGGTGTCTGAGTGGCGAATCTACGCCGACAACGAGCCGATTCGCGCGCTGATGAGGGCCGCGGGTGTCCAACCGGCGGAGTCCGTCCCTGCTGGGTCCGGAGGCGACCTCACCGCAGAGAAGGTGGAGGGTCCTGCGCCAAGCCCCGTCCAGGAGATGATGCACTGGAAACAGCTGGAGGAGGAAGCGAAAAAGAAGCTGGAGGGCATCACGCCCCAGATGGCAGAGGAGCGCTACGAGTATCTCAGCAGCAAGCCCATCAGCGAGCTCACGGACGACGAATACGAAGAAAGACTCGCCCTGGCCAAGAAGCTCTCGGAGAAAGGCAACAGGAAGAACGCGAAGTCAAGCGGCAGATAACCTGACAAACTCGAATGATGTCCATGGGAGACCTCCTGGAGTGCAGAAACCTCACCAAGCGGTACGGGAAGGAGGCGCCCGCTCTGGAGGACGTGAGCTTCTCGATAGAGACCAAGGGGATCTTCGCCCTGCTGGGAAGGAACGGCGCCGGGAAGACCACGCTGATACGGATACTCGCGACCGAGCTCGAGCCCAGCTCCGGAAGCGCGAGCATCAACGGGATGGACGTGTTCAAGGACACCGATAAGATCAGGGAACAGATCGCGGTGATGCCGCAGGAGGCGAGGCTCGTCCCCTGGCTGACCCCGAGGCAGACGATCTACTCCTACCTTCTCTACAGAGGCTTCGGCAGGAGAGATGCCGCTTCGAAGGTCGAAGGGGCTCTGGCGAAGCTCGGACTGGGCAAGTACGAGAACACTCCGAACAGGCACCTCTCGGGCGGCGTGAAGAGAAGGGTCCTGATGACCACCATCCTGGCCACCGACGCGAAGATCCTTTTCGTGGACGAGCCGACGACGGGTCTGGACCCACTGATAAGGGCCGACCTTTGGGCCAACCTGAACGAGCTGAAGAAGACCCACTTCATCTGCCTTACTACCCACTACCTCGAAGAGGCGGAGAGGCTGGCTGACATGATTGGCATACTGGAGAGCGGACGGCTCCTCAGCCTGGGCACCCTGGACCAGCTCAGGTCCGTGGTCAGGTACCAGTACAGCATTCGGATCCTCCAGGGCGGCTCTTCGTTCGAGACCAGGGTCGGCGAGGCGATTAGAGAGGCAGACGGTTCGATCCAGATCTTCACCACCGAGGAGGACGCCGACAGGCTCACGGAGCAGCTGGTGAAGGAGAAGAAGCGGTTCTCGGTATATCCCGTCTCGCTGGATGACATCTTCTACTATCTGGTGAGGAAGCCCATCGAGGAGGACACGAGGCGTAATTCAGCCGAGCAGAGGGACCTCCATGAAGATTAGCAGGCTGAGCCAGGTCTACGCTTCGATATTGATCAACGCCGTATACGAGATGAGGAACTATCCGATAACACTGGCGAGCAACATAATCGCGCCTTTCTCCGTCCTGGTTCTGATCCTGCTCGTGAGTCATGGGGTGCTGCTGGGCATCTCCATAGAGGGCGCCCTGATAACAGCCATGATCTCCGGCGGCGTGAACCTGCAGATCGACCTCTCCCACATGAAGAACGACTTCAAGCTGCAGGACATGCTGGTCAGCTCGCCCACCAAACCGTTCACCTACATGCTGGGGATGGCCATGTCGGCGCTCACCAACGCCCTTCCGGCGCTCACGGTTCTGACCATACTCGCCTTCATGTTCATACACGCCGGCCCCACGGGAACCCTGACGATCCTCGGGGTCTTCGCGCTGATATTCGCGTTCTCGGTCGCCCTCGGCTTCATGCTCTCGACCTTCGGCACAGACATCCAGCAGAACCGGGCCTTCGTGAGCATCCTGACAGTCATCCTGGCGACCATAGCTCCGATCTACTATCCGATAACCTACATCCCGCTTCCGATAAGATACGTGGCCTATCTCTCCCCTGCAACCTACGCGGCCGAAATAGCCCAGCATGCGATTGGCGACCTTCCGCTTTCGGCCTCGAACCTTGCGATCGACTGGATCGTGCTCGTGACGGTCTCCTGCGTGCTCTTCTTCGTGGTGACGAAGAAGAGCCACTGGCGCGATCCCTAGGCCAGCGAGCAACCTTCGCTAGCGCGACGGCCTTCGTAGGCGTCGTGGTCGGTCGTTGAAGCCCGCAGTTGCTAGTAGAGCGATGGTGCTGGTCCTTTCCCCACTCGCGCCTATCCGCTCTTCTGCTGGTCCCCTGTCCTGATGTTCACCAGGAGTCTCTCATATCTGAGAAACGGCGATGTCACCTTCCCGATCAGCGCCGGTTCGCTCAGGGTGACCTCGAGCAGGTCCAGATCCTTTCCGGTTATCGCGTTTGAGAGGGGCGCCAGGGTGATGTAGATCCCGAAGAAGACGACGAAGTTCGCCACGAGAGCCAGAAGCGCAGAGGCCGGATGGGGCAGGTACAGGGTGACAAGGTACGCTGCCGCCGAGACGATGAGGATCGTGACAGTCGACCGAATGTCCAGGGCGGCGTGCAGGAACCTGAACGCGAGATAGGTCCCCACGGCCCAGGCTACGAAGTCGGAGATGAAATTGGCATAGATGAGCCCGTCGACGCCCAGGTTCGCCGTGAGGGCCAAGAGCGGGGCCGCCAGGACCAGGGTCACCGACGCCGTGACGAACAACACGAAGGTGAGCTTCGTCTTCCCGAAGCCGTTGAAGAAGGCCGGGTGCACGGAATATCCGAAGGCGATGGGGAGGTAGGCGAAGGCAAGGAGCTGGAGGTAGGAGACGCTGCTTGAATAGGCGGCGCCGTAGAGTATCCTTACCAGGGGGCCGGCACTCACGATCAGGAACATTATCAGCGGGGTCAGCAGGAACGCGATGAACCTGTAGGCGTGCCTGAAGGCCTGGTTGACGTTTCCCTTTATGCCGTCGATGGACGCGAAGGCCGGGAAGAGGGCGTTGATCATGGCCGAAGCCAGGAGCGTCACCGGAGTTGTGAAGTTGACTGCCACCTGGTAGTAGCCATAGACGGTGTTGGTCGCGATCGCGGCGAGGAGGACGAGGACGAAGTAGGAAGACAGATTGTTGATCACATAGCCGGCATAGGCGGGAATGCCGTAGACGTTCATCTCCCGGACGTCGGAGTAGAAGCTTCGAAGGTTGCCCGAGCCCTTCAGCTTCCTGATGTACAGCACGCCCACCCCGGCACAACCGGCGATGAGCATGGAGGCGAGGTGGCCCACCAGGGCGCCCGTGACCCCAAAGCCGAGAAGGATGAAGGCCGGAGACAGGGCGAGTTGCACCACTGCCTGGGTCACCGTGGTCGAACCTGACAGGGTCATCCAGTTCCATCCTATGGCACAGGTTATCGATGTCTGCAGCGCCGTTGATCCCAGTACGCTCAGGGACGCCAGCTCCACGTAGGGGCCCAGGGACGGTCGGTTCAGCATCAGCGAGGAGAGTACCCCGGCGAGCACGAAGCACAGGATCGTGAGAAGCGTACCCGTCAGGCCGAGAAAGACGATGACGTTCGAAGTGAACCTCTTGGCCTCGTCCTCCTTGCCGATGGAGTTGTAGTATGCGGCGTACCTGATCACGGCCGGGAGGGCTCCGAAGCCGATGAAGAGCTGGATCAGACCGGGTATCAGCAGCGCCAGCGAGTAGGTTCCGTACCTGGACGGTCCCAGCAACCTCGCCATCAGAATGATGGCGACCGCGTTGATGAGGGTCGCCGACAGGTTCGAGACCAAGAGGATCAGGCTCCCCTTGACGGACCGCTTCGCTATGTCCAGAGCCATCGGACGCGCCTCCAGTCGGCCTGGGGTTGATATGTCTAGGTCACCGAAGTCCGTTTACCTGTCCAGACGGTTGCCGTGCTGCCTCTCGTGAGCCGAAACCCATGGGGAGGGTTCAGTGCGCGCGAGGCAGAGGCCACTTACGGGGAATGAATCTTGAGGTGCGCGCCCATTCAGCGGCTTCTTCCGACGATCCCTCGGACGATGCGCTCGCTGGGCCGCTCCCGGCCGGTCGAGAATGGGTTCCCGGACCTCTTCAGCCTCTCCTTCAAGGCGTTCTGTTGACCCAATACGCGTTTCATGATCTTCGTGACCCCGGCCGAGGGTGGAGCCAGGAAGTTGCACTTGAGGGATATCGTCTCAGTCCACTCCGTCCTCTCCCTTAGAGTAAGGCACGGGACCCGGGACCAGAACGCCTCCTTCTGCAATCCTCCAGAATCGGTCGCGACCAGGACGCTGTCTCTGATGAGCCTCATCATCGAGAAGTAGTCCAGGGGGTCAACGAGAACCACTCTCTCGTGAAGGCCCTTGGCAGCCGGGCCCAGGAGAGCCCTGGTCCTCGGATGAGCGGGGAAGACCACCTTCTTCCCGAGCGAAGCCATCTCCCTGAGCAGCGAGAGGACAACCGCCTGGTCCGCGGTGTTCTCCTCGCGGTGGAAGGTCAGGACGAAGTATTCGCCCGGGTCCAGTCCCAGCCTCCTTAGCACATCGCACCTGTTGATCTCATTCTGGGAGCGCATGAACACCTCGAACATCGTGTCCCCAGACACGATGACCTTGCCCTGGACAGCCTCCCGGGCCAGGTTCCTCCTGCACTGGGGAGTGACGGCGAAGAGGACGTTCGATAGGTGGTCGACGACCCTCCTGTTCATCTCTTCCTGCATCGCCATGTCGTAGCACCTGGCCCCCGCCTCTATGTGGCCCAGGCGGATTCGCAGCTTCGCGGTCAGGAGACCCGAGGCCAGGGCGGAGTTTGTGTCGCCGGGCACCAGCACGGCGTCCGGCCTGTCCCGCGCCCAGAGCCTGTCCAGTCTCGTGATGATCTCTCCGACCTGGTAACCCTGGGACCCTGACCCCACCCCGAGGTTGGATGCGGCGGCAGGAATCCGGAACGACTCGAAGAAGACTCCGGACATCAGCTCGTCGTAGTGTTGTCCCGTGTGGACGACCTCGAGGTCAACTCCTCTCCTTCTCGCCTCTTCTATGACCGGGACGGATTTTATGATCTGGGGCCTAGTCCCCACCAGCAGAGCCACTTTCATGTCACATACCTCCTAGCGGGTGCAACCTCGGGCCTGCGGCCGTGCCTGTTGAGTGCGGAATAGAGATCGGTCTCCAGCCCTACTCGCCCACCATGACCGAAATCGCCCCGGCGAGGGTCTTCACCGATTCGGACCTGTTGAACACAGACTTCTCCAGATATGAGCGGCCCTGCTTGCCCATCCTCTTCCCGAGGGCTTCATCGGATAAAAGGCTCGTGATTGCAGACGCGAGCGAAGCCTCGTCGTTTATCGACACGAAGAGCCCCGCCCCGGACTCCGACAGAATCTCCTTCAGGTTGTTGGACGAGGTGGCGATGACCGGCTTCTCACAGGCCAGATACTCGAAGAACTTGGTCGTGAGGGCGTCGACCTGGTTCTCGTGCAGGGGGACCAGACAGACAGCGCTCTCGCGAATGTAGGAGATGAGCGTCTCTCTGGGCACCGGATCGAGGAGTCGCACCCTGTCCCCCAGACCCGTCCTTTCGATCATCTCCTTCACCGTCGCTTCCGCGTCGCCCCTTCCGATCAGGAGCAGCATCGCGTCGCTCCGCTTCTCCGCGACTAGTTTGAACGCCCTTATGACGTTCTCCGGCTTCTGTGATCGGGAGAGAATCCCGGAGTACAGGATGGTCTTTGACCCAGGCGGCGTCAGTCGCTCCCCGGCACTCTCCATCGGCACGTCGGAGGCCTTGAACAGTCCGAGGTCGACGCCGTTGGGCACATAGTACAGCGGCCTCGAGATGCGGTTCGACTTCATTGCTCTGTCGACTCTATCCATCAGCCCCGGGGTCACGGTCACGACCGACTTCGAGCGCCTTATCCCCAGCAGCTGCAGCATCTGGATGGTCCGGGCCCGAATGCCCGACCTGCCGATGTAGGTTCCCTGCAGGGCCTCCGGCCAGAAGTCTCTCACGTCGTTGAGTATGGGCCTCCTCAGGACCGCCCCGATGATCGGAGCGAGCGCGTTCATCGTGACTGGCGGAGTCGACAGGATGTACGCGTCGCAAAGGAAACGCTTCCTACCCCACAGGCAGATGAACGCGGCTGCGGAGATCAGGAAGAACGTGTAGGCCACCACTCTGTCGAATATGGAATCGACTTTGAAAGGAAAGATTGCCGCCCTGAAGACGCGCGCCCCTTCCCTTCGGTCTTCGAAGATCAACCGGTTCCTGAATCCCTGCGGCACCTGGCCTGTCGGGTACGACGGAACTTCGGTCAGGACCGAGCAGCGGAAGCCCAGTCTCGTCAGCTCCTTTACCATGTCTTCATAGCGTGAGGCGCATCCGCCCCTGTCGGGCGGAAAGTGCGGCGTGATTATGCCCACCGTCAGTCCACGAGATGGTCTTCCAGGGGGCTGACTTTCCATTGGCGCCATTACCGTTCCCCGAGGACCCCTTATTGAGTTCAACCTCGAGTGGGAGCCGCTTCTGCCCTTGGCTAGCGCGCGCCCAAACCGGGTGACCCCAGGTTGTCCCCTGGGTATGAGGATTCTTTAGCGCCCGCCCACACTGCGTGTCCAAAGAAGCCCCGAGGGGGCACGCTACACGGATCGTTTCCACGCACTCGCCGCGAATGCTCTTAAGAGGGAGCGACCTTTAGGGAATAGAAACCGATTGCGCCCCCGTTCCCAGAAGAGAGTTCTGATGCTCCTGAGCAATCCAGCCACCTACGACGTAAGGGTACTGAAGGAAGCCTCGGCGCTATCCAACGATGGGTACGCCGTTACACTGCTAGCCTGGGACAGGATGAAGTCTTCCCCTTCGTACTCCAGGCCATCCAGAAACTTCGTCATCAAGAGACTCCCGTTGAAAGGAAGTTTCGGTCAAAGCGTCCGGACCGTCCTCGGGCTCGTGATATTCTACGCCTGGTGCATCCTGGTCGCAAGAAGGACCAAATTCGATGTAATCCATTGCAACGACGTCGACACTCTGTTCTGTGGCCTTGTGTTGAGACCTCTTTCCGGGAGAGGAACCAAGCTGGTCTATGACATGCACGACCTTCCAGGCGAATTTCTGAGCTCATTCCCTGGTTCGAAACAGTTGATTCGGTTCGTGTACGTCGTGTGCTCAAAACTAGTCGACAGGCTGGAGGTCGTCAATGAAAGGTTCGTGGATTACTTGTCGCATGAGGGGATAGACAGAGGAAAGATGGTGGTGGTAATGAACGTCCCCGACGAACCGAACATTGAAAGGCACCAAAGGAGCCCCGATCAATTCCGAATCATCTACTATGGCAGAATAGGCAGGAGCAAGGGAGTACAGAACCTCGTGAACGCGACGCTCGGATTGAACGATGTCTCCCTTGTCCTGGCTGGAAGAGGAGATCTCGTTGATTGGGTGAGGGGCATTGAGGCGAATAACCCCAATGTTCGCTATCTGGGTTGGCTGCCGGTGTCGGAACTCAGAGAAGAGATAGACGTAGCGGACCTGATTCCCATTCTCTACAAAGCCGATAGCTTGAATGCTGTATTGGCCGCACCGAACAAACTCTTCGACGCGATCCACAGGGGCATTCCGGTGATCGCCAATGGCGGGACTTACTTCTCCGAACTCGTTCTTAACAATGAATGTGGTCTGGTTGTCAACGTCGACGATCCTTCCAGCATCAGGTCTGCTATAGTCAAGCTGAGAGATGACCCTCAGTTCTATCAGCGCTTGGCCGACAATTGCGTTGAGCTCGCAAAGGCGAAATACAGCTGGGCGATAACGAGAAACAACCTCTTATCCATGTACTCAGAGTTGTCCTCAGGGGACAGTCGGGTCCCAGTTCAGTAAACGACTGCTGAATTGTATCGCCGCGCCGCCTCGAGTAACACTCTTGATGAGATTTCTAAACGACCAAAGGTTTTAATCATCGGGTCCGTCTTCGGCCGCCGCAATGATTCGTGATCTGAGATTGAATCCGCTGGGCCGACACGTTCTGTCCCTTTTTGTACTGTTGACACTGGTTCTGTCTGGCTTATCGTTCCTGCAATTCGTTCCAGCTGCTTCGGCTCAGTCTCCCGCCCTCGCACCTCCCACGATCACGATCTCTCCGACAACGATCGGTCGAGGCGAGTCTGCTTTGCTCTCGACTGTGACGTCGTTCTCCGGCGGCACCTCTCCCTACACCTGCCAGTGGTTGCAGATGGGACCCAAGGCGGTGGGTTACAGCGCCCTCGGTGGCCCCTTCGGGCTGGATTGTAATCCATCCTCGAAACCGTCTCTCTCCACAGGCGATTTGACGAAGTCAGGTACCTGGGAGTTCGAGCTACAGGTGACAGACAGCTCAAGTCCGCGCATGACCGTCGTTTCTGCCCCAACCACTCTTACCGTGGGTAAGCTCTCCGTCGTCACTCTTACCGTCTCATGTGCCTCTAGCGTGCTCGCTTCCGCCCCCCCGCCGGTCGTGGGGTCGAGTGTCACCTGCACGGCGAAGGCGCACAGCCTTGGACCCACGCCGATGGGCGCCGTCGACTGGTCAAGCAGCCCCACGGGAATGTTCAAGAGGACAACCTGCGATCTGCTGAAGGGTGCCTGTGGAGTTAGATTCACCCCAACGACAGCGGGTCCGACGGTGATCTCTGCGAGCTACTCCGGAGATGCCTTCAACTCACCCTCAGCCGGGACCTTCACCCTGCCAGTCGGCATGCGAGCTTCTGTGATCACGGTCTCCTGCAGCCCAGCGAAGGTTCAGTTCTCGGCGACAGTCACTTGCAAGGCCAAGGTGACCGGTTACCAGCCGACAGGCGATGTGGCTTGGTCGCAGGCAGGCATCGGATCCGTCTCCTTCACTGTCACGACATGCCCCCTCACCGCAGGCGCATGCTCCATTACCATGACGGCCTCCAGCCCCGGAACAGTCGGCATTGTGGCGACCTACCCGGGCGACTCGAATAATCTAGCGAGTTCCCGGACGGCCACTTTGACCGTCGGGAGGGCATCCACCCATACCGACGTGTCGTGCGTGCCATCTACGTTTGGCGTCGGAGATTCCATCGCGTGCACAGCCACCGTGTCAGGTGGATCTCACTCGCCCACGGGCACCGTCACCTGGTCGAAGGTCTCGGGAAGCGGGAAGCTGACATTCTCCTCCAATACCTGCACGCTATCGTTAGGGACCTGTTCAGTGACGGTTACGGGGTCCGTCACTGGGATCGTCAAGATCGAAGCGTCCTACTCCGGAGACTCCAATTACCTCGGGAGTTCGGGAAGAGTCGACCTGACGATAGTTTAGTCACCCTGATTCAGTGAAGTCGCCACTTTACGGTGGCATTGGTGGGGCCTCCCTCAGAGCGTGGATGGAGTCGTAGGGCGCTCGCTCGCTGCATGAGTATGCCGTTCCCGTTTCTGGAGACAGAGTCGGAATGACCGCTCTCGGGGGGTTCTACAACCGGATGTCTATGCTGAAGGTAGGGCTGTCGCATGTCGTGGGTCTCAAGGGAAAAGGGAGGCTCCTCTGGTTTGTTCTCGTATTTCCTAAGCCAGTCGAACTCATGGTGCGCACGCCGTATGGAAATATGCGCTTTCCGGATGGCTTCTTCTATGCAGTCAAGCCTAACTATGAACCCGAAACACGCCGGCTCATTTCTCTGCTAAGAGGCTGTCTGTTCGTGGATGTGGGGGCACACGCGGGAGTCTATTCGATCTTGGCTGGGAAGAACGGAAACAAGGTGATTGCACTCGAACCCGACCCAAGGACCTTCCGCTGCCTGAGGGAGAACCTTGTGATGAATAGGGTCGATGCGGAAACCTACCCTTACGCTGCCTGGCGTGAAGACGGCTTTGTGGACCTTGAGTTCGGAAAACAGTCTTCACTGACGAGGACCAAAGTAGGTACTTCGGTGAGGGCAGTAACGCTCGATACCATCTTGGGCGGAAGAATTCCCGACTTGGTGAAGATAGACGTGGAAGACTCTGAGCTTGAAGTCCTGAAGGGAATGACGAAGACACTCAAGGCAGCGACCCACATGAAGGTAGTATACGAAGCGCTGGGCAAGGAGCACTCCGCCAACGCTAAGGAGTTCCTTCAGAGGTTTGACTACACCTCGGAGCTTCTGGAGAGGTGGGGCTCTGCTTCAATGCCCGAATGGGGGAACTATGTCGCTCAAAAGGCTCCTCTGAAGGGGATACGGTCATCAACCGACTGATCACACTACCCTGATCGTGGTTAATCAATCGAGGACTTCACAGAACCCGATGTGAGGTCTGCTGCAAGTTAGCGCGCGAGGTCAGTAGCTCACTTCAAGTCGCCGAGCTAGGATGCCTTCAATCAGATCTGTTCCGAGCCGGGGTGGAATCTTAAGTAAGAACGAATTCTCAGCGGAGGGTTGATGAGAAGAGCCGCCCTGCTTGGCGTGGTCGCCCTGGCGCTTCTGCTAGTTGTCCTGTTCGCCGTTCTTTTCTTCGCACTTCCTCTATACGGGTTCATCTGGCTGTACGGCGAAGTCGTAGCCGACGAAACGTTTCTGCTGCTTCTGGCCGTGATGCTCCTGATCTCCCCACTAGATCGGCGCCTCGGCTCGACACTTAGCCGGAGGATCTACATGCCACTTCCGGTCAAAGTGTTGGCAGCGCTGGCTCTGGTCGTCGGGTTTCTTCTCTTTGCCTTCTGGGCGATGGTCGACCTACTGGGCGGCTACTTGGGTCCGGGTTACACGATCTCGACCTATCCCACAATTTCCGCCATCTACCATGCCATCGGTTCCAACCACATTGTCACCTTTGACACGCAGGGCGTGATGGGCTTCCTCTCGTTCAGCGTCGCGGCCCTGGGCTTCGTGGCGCTCCGCGTTCATTGCGGCATAGGAACTGCCGTAAGACAAGGGATCGCTTTCTTTGCCGCACCCATGCTGGTCGCCTTCGAGCTCGCACTCTGGAACGCCGCTCCCTTGGACATGTACTGGCACGTGACAACGTTCGCATCGTGGTCGCTTGGCAAGTATCCAGCGGCTGTGGAGTTCGCTGGGTTGAGCGTTCCGTGGGCGGGGAACGTCTATCTGCTAAGCAACTGGTTCGTCCTTGCTGCCGCCTGTGGTCTCCTCGCGCTGGGCATCCTTACGAGGCGAAGGGTCAGCCACAAGCCTTTCCATCGGAAACACTGATACGGGAGGGGCCTTCCCACGGCTCAGACTCGACCAGAGGCCCAGCCGGGTTCATCGAGACTAACGCGATGCATTTTCAGGAGAGGAATGATCATTGGATCCCACCGCTTTGGCGAGCCGTTGAAGTCTGGACCGCAGGACTTCCGAGTTTGCGTTCCAATCTGTTCTTGCAAGGACCACGCTTCTTGCAGCTGCGGACAGCTTATCCCGCATAGGCATGCTTTCAGCCAGCTGAACTAGAAGATTGGTCAGAGTCGCACTGTCTCGCCGCTGAAAGAGCAGCCCTTCGACGCCATCATGGACCCACTGCCTGTTGCCTGGTATGTTCGTCACTACGACCGGAACCCCCAGCGCCATGGAGTCGAGCAGGCTCACGGACGATACATCGGACAGCGAAGTAGAGACGTAGATGTCTGCCGCCTGCGTGTACCTCAGGACATCCGGCCTCTCCATCCGGCCAAGGAACGTGAAGCGCTCACTCACCCCCAGGTCGGTGCACGTGCGTTTCAGCTTTGGGGTGAGAGGGCCGCTCCCAATTATGATGAAACGCAGGCGGGGGAACCTACGAATAGCAGCCGGAGCCGCGCTGATTAGCGTCTCCACGGAATAGACGGGGGCGTGCCATCGGCTAGAGACCACGGCGACGTCGGTCTCCTGTATCCCAAGCTTATCGCGCAGAGAACAGCGCTCCTGAGGCCCGATCCGCGACCTTTGCACCTCTTTGTAATCGTACCACGGAACCACGACGACCCTCTCCGGCTCCGCCCCCAGCTCGATGCACATGGAGCGCAGGTCCTCCCCGCCTGCGACGATGAGACCAGCACTCCTCAGGACGGACTGCACGATCGCTCGAACGGCGAAGCTCCTGTTAGGCCATACTAGAACATCCGAGCCCCAGACCATGAGGACGAACGGCCTCACCCCGGCAGCCGTGACCACGGGGCCGTACTTCATTGCGTCCTTGGCGATCCACAAGCCCTTCGTGTGGGTGCTCGCCCAACGAGTGAAGGCGACGCGTGGCGCAAGCGATAACAACGTGCCCAGGAAGCGGATACGCTCAACCCTTCTCATCCCCGGGAGGGTAAAGCGAGGCCGATGAGCCCGAGGCTCGGGGGAGAAGCCGACCTCCAGCACGTCCCCCCACTGCTGGAACCTGGGAACCCAGAAGTCGTCATGCGGGGATATCCCATCGCTTGCGTAGACCAAGTCCAGCCCATTCTCGGTTCCTTCAGTGCTGTCTTGCATTTTCTTTTCAATCTATCCTGCTACCCATTGGGTTGCATGGCCCTGCATCCGATGGATTCTGATGCAAGGCTTCAAGGTGCTTACAGTACTTAAAGGCCAAGGGTCCTCGGAGGTCAATCTCTCGAAAGCCTTCCATGCGTGTATCCACCTCTCGGTCTCGCAGGTGAAGAAAGAATCGGTCACGCACCTGGTGAATCTCAGGTTAGGCAAGCTCCCGTCGAGGGGCGCTTGAACCCGCCTCGAATCGTATATATTTAGAGCCCCACTTTGATAGGTGAAGTCTTGAATCGGGAAAGTCATTCTAGGCTCTTTTTTGCAGTCTTGCTTGTGCTCACGGTTCTGGGTTTCACGCTTGCCTTCTCTCCTCCATCAGTCAGCGCTCAAATCCCATGCGGCAGCAACATCACGGGAACTATGAAGTTAAGTGCCAACATCGGCCCCTGCCCGGGGGCCGGGCTCTACATTGGTGCCGGTCACATCCTCCTCAACTGCGCAGGGTACACGATAAGCGGCAAGGGTGTGAATGTCGGGATTCATCTCATCGGAGTGACTGGAGTCACTGTCGAGAACTGCAAGGTCACGGGATTCCAATACGGCATTCTGTTGACCAGCACCTCTAGTAGCACTATACTAGGGAACACACTGGACAAGAACGGCTACGGGGTTGCCCTTTCAAGCTCGTCTCACGACACTCTCTCCAAGAACACGGCCAACAACAATGGCCGATACGGTTTCTATGTTTCCGCATCTTCCAATAGTGACACCTTCACCAGAGACACGGCGAATAACAACACCCTCTATGATGGTTTCCACCTAACCAACTCAACCGGCGATACCCTCACAAGGAACACGGCCAACAGCAATGGCCGATACGGTTTCTACCTTGCCGACTCCACCAGCAACATCGCGCTCATCAGGAACGAGGCGAACAGCGAAGCCCGTGGCTTCTGCCTTTCAAGTTCATCCGGCGACACCGCCGCCAACAACACGGCGAACCAGAACGCCTATGGCTTCGTCCTCTCCAACTCGTCTCACAACACCTTCACAGGGAACCGGGCGGACAACAACACTCTGGACGATGGCTTCAACATTGTGGGCTCCTCGAACGACAACACACTCACCAATAACACGGCGGACAGCAGCGGCTTCGGCTTCGTCCTTTCTGACTCATCCAATGTAATCCTCAGGGTGGACACTGCGAACAACAACGCCCACTACGGATTCTCTCTCTCCGGTTCATCCAACAATACGCTCGCCGGGGACACGGCGAACCAGAACGCCTATGGCTTCGTCCTCTCCGCCTCCTCTAACCATAACACCGTCGGCGGAGACACAGCGAACAGCAACACGGCATACGACGGCTTCTACCTTCTGGCCTCCAACGGGAACGCCCTCACCAGTGACACCGCGGGCAAGAACGGCTTCGGCTTCGTCCTATCCAACTCGTCTAGCAATACCCTCACCGGGGACACGGCGAACCAGAACGGCTATGGCTTCGTCCTGTCCAGCTCTTCCAACGGTAACTCTCTCACTGGCAACACAGCCAACAACAGCTCACTACACGATGGCTTCTATGTTTACAGTTCGTCTGGCAATGCTCTAATCAAGAACACGGCGGACGGCAATGCTCTGAGTGGCTTCCATCTCTACTGGACTTCCAACTATAATGCCCTCATCAAGAACACGGCGGACGACAACACTTACGGCATCTATCTGGACTATTGTTCCCATAACACTCTAACGGAAGATTCTGCGAACAGGAACGGGAACTACGGCTTCTACATCTACAACTCCTCCCGCAACGCCTTCATCGCAAACACCGCGGACAGGAACGCTTTCTACGACGGGTTCTACCTCTCAGTCGCATCCAACAGCAACACTGTCAGCGGGAACACAGCTGAGAGCAACAGCTGGGATGGCTTCGCCATCTATGGTTCCTTCGGCAACGTACTCACAAGGAACACGGCGTTCAAGAACTATTATGGTTACGTCCTCAACGATTCATTCGGCAACGTGCTCTTGGGAGACACGGCGACCAGCAACTATGACGCGGGTTTCTTCTCTTGGGGCTCCAGCAACGACGGATTAACTGCGAATGCGGCAATGGAGAACGGCCTGGGCTTCATCCTGGACAGCTCTTCCAGCGACGCCATGATCGGCAACACCGCGGGCCAGAACCAGGGCTATGGCTTCTATCTCTACAACTGTTCGAGTGGTGTCCTCATAGGGAATACGGCCAGCGGAAACGGCTATGGCTTCGCCCTATACAGTTCGTCGCACAACACTCTCGATGTGAACACGGCGGACTACAACCGCATCAATGGCTTTGGACTCATCAATTCATCCACCGACAGCCTCACCGGAAACAGAGCGAGCAGCAACCAGGATGGTTTCTACCTTCTCGGCGATTCAGGTGATGTCCTCGTCAAGGACACGGCGGGCCACAACTCGAACTACGGCTATTACGATGCGACCAAGGGCTCCGGTGCCATGGGTACCGCGAATTTCTATACGGGCGACGTGTGCAACGGAAACAGACTTGGAGGCTCCAGCCCAGAGGGGCTCGGAACACCGCAGCAGTAGACCTTTCAAGCTGCTATTCGCGACGCGCGCAGGGCAACAACGCAGGATTGTGAGGCACTGCCACGAAGCCCAGATCGGCTGCTAACATCCGATTCTCCTCGTTTTGTGACCGGTTTTCCTGATTTCTTCCCCACTCAACATATAAGGTGGGCCGGCTTTCAAGTTCGACCTTGAGAGACAAGGGATCTCCGAAGCTCCCGCCTACGCTCCTGCTTATCTTGACGGTTCTGGGCTCGATTCTCGCCTTTTCCACAGCTCCTGCGCTCGCTTCGGTCGGATGCGGCTCCGCGATCACCTCTAACACAACTCTGAGTGGGGATATTGGCCCCTGCGCTGGGAACGGGCTAGTAGTCGGAGCCAGTGGAGTGACCCTCAACTGTGCCGGCCATGTGATAAACGGAAGTGGCTCGGGTTTCGGTGTCGATCTGAGTGGAGTCACAGGAGTTGGGGTCAGGAACTGCAATGTTGTTGATTTCGCCGAAGGATTCAGACTCTCTTACTCTACCAAGAGCGCTCTTACGGGGAACACGGCCGTCAGCGACTCCTACGGCTTCTTCCTGGGCAACTCGTCCAACAACGCTCTCATTAGGAATACGGCCGACAGCGAAGGCGAGATCGGCTACTGCCTCAACGGTTCATCTTACGACATTCTCACTTTGAACACGGCGGACAGCAATCCCTATGGTTTCTTCCTCATGAGCTCTTCCAGAAACGATCTCACAAGGAACACGGCGACAAATGGCATCGGCTACGACGGCTTCCACCTTGTTGACTCTACCGGCAACGTGCTCACCGGAAACACCGCGGACAGCAATCGTGAGGGCTTCTTCCTCGGCGGCTCGTCACGCACCACTCTCAACGCGAACACAGCGGACGGCAACGGCAACTTCGGTTTCTTTCTTACTCAATCCTCCAGCAATCTCCTCATCAAGGATACAGCGAAGACTAACAGCTACGGAGGCTTCGGCGTCTCCAACTCCTCCATGGGCAACACCCTCAACGCGAACACAGCGGACAACAACTTCTACTATGGTTTCAGCCTCAGTGGCTCATCCGACAACAAGCTCGTCGCCAACACCGCGGACAGCAATTACGAGGGCTTCTACCTCAGCGCCTCGTCCCGCAACACCCTCACCACGAACACGGCGGACAAGAATGCCCATGGTTTCTTTCTCAGCAGCTCTCCTGACAACGACCTCATAGGGAACACGGCGGACGGCAACACTTTCTATGACGGCTTCCATCTTATGAACTCCACGGACGACCTTCTCAGCGCCAACACGGCGGAAAGTAACTACGAGGGTTTCTACATCGGCAGCTCATCCGACAATACCATCGTCGGAAACGTAGCGAGTGAAAACGACTTCGGTTTCTTCCTCAACAGTTCTTCCCGCGACACTTTGACCAATGACACGGCGAACAAGATGTTGTACGATGGCTTCTACCTCAGTGGCTCTTCCTATGACACCCTCGCCAGCAATACGGCAGACAGCAATGGTAGACTCGGCTTTGACCTTGAACAATCGGCTTTCGACGCACTCACGCGGAACACGGCTAACAACAACGGCTACTACGGTTTCCATCTTGTTGGCTCTTCAGGCAACACCTTTACAGGGAGCACGGCAGACAACAACGGCAACTACGGCTTCTTCCTCGGCGGCTCGTCCCGCAACATCCTTACTTGGAACTCTGCAGACAACAATACGCTGAACGGCTTCTACCTTCAAAGCTCTTCCGATGACACTCTGTCAGAGAACACGGCGAACGACAACGGATATGATGGTTTCCTGCTCTCCAGCCTTGCCAACAACAACAGACTTGGCGGAAACAAGGCGGAGAACAACGCCGAAGGCTTCATTCTGATCAAGTCTTCTGGTAACGCTTTGAAAGGAAACACTGCAATAGGCAACCTGGATGGTTTCTTCATTATCGGCTCGTCCGATAACAGCCTTACCAACAACACGGCGGAGTTCGACGTCGGCTACTACGGATTCCACCTCGTTGACTCTTCGTTCAACTTCCTCGAGGGGAACGCGGCTTACAATGACAGCACTGGCTTCCTGCTCTTCCTCTCGTCCAACAACAACAGACTCGCCGAGAACACGGCGAACTACGATGGCGACGGTTTCGTACTTCAAAGCTCTTCCCGCGATATACTCACCAAGAACACGGCCAGTGGAAACGGCAATGACGGCTTCCGCGTCGACGACGCTGTCAACAACATCTTCGCCGCGAACACGGCGAAAGGAAATGCCCATTATGGGTACTACGACCACACCTCAGGTTTAGGCACCCTGAGAACGTCGAACTTCTACACCGACGATGCCTGTAGCGGTAACGGCGAGGCAGGCTCTAGCCCTGCGGGGCTCGGCATCCCGCAGCCGTAGAGCATTTGAGTCAGCATTCCATCGCATGGTTCCGTACGGTATCCCCTTGGTGGCCTATCCCACAGTGCAGGACGCGGTGAAAGCTGTAGGCCAATGCCGAGCTGCTTGAGGGGTCTGACCGTTTACCCATCATCGAACTCAATAAGGGGCTCCTCCAGCTGGTTGGTTGTCAGAGGTATGGAGAAAGTCCATCCGAAGGTTGTAGCCCTCATCCCGGCTTACAATGAAGAGAGTACGATTGCAAAGATTGTCATCCTCGCAAGGAAGTACGTCGACAAGGTGATAGTCTGTGATGACGGGTCCTCAGACTCCACCGCCGAGATTGCCTCAGAGCTCGGCGCAGATGTCGTGAAGCACCAGCGGAACATGGGCAAGGGCGAGGCACTCCGCGACTTGTTCACCCAAGCCGCTCGCCTCGGACCTGAAACGGTGGTAACCCTTGACGCAGACGGCCAGCACGATCCGGGAGAGATACCCAAGTTGGTTGCCGCGGTGAATGGAGGCGCCGACGTGGCGGTCGGGTCCAGGAACCCAACCGAAATACCGCGGACCAGACGGTTCGGCAACCGGGCCTTGACGCAGGTTTCGATGACGGGCGTCAGTGACACCCAATCGGGTTTTAGGGCCTACAGCGGGAAGAGGATAGGGGAGTTGGTGCCCACCGAGATGGGAATGGGTGTCGACACAGAGATACTTGTCCGAGCGCGGGACAGAGGAATGAAGATAGTCTCGGTTCCGATCACCGTCTCATACGCTGGGGAGACTTCCACCTACAATCCTGTCTACCACGGGTTCGACGTCATACTCTCGACTGTGAAACAGCTCTCGATCAGGCACCCGCTGATGTTCTATGGCATTCCGGGAGTGGCATGCCTCTTGGTCGCTGCTGGTCTATGGTGGAGCACCTTGGAACATCTCGTTCATCATGCGACCCTGGAAACGAACATCACGCTTGTCGCTGCAGCCGCAACTCTGGTGGGATTCCTGTTGATATCAGTTTCCGTCATCCTATGGGTACTGATCTCAGTCGTCAGGGACAATCGCCGATGACAACGCCGCGCGCGCTCTGGCATCATCTCTCTGACATCTCAACCACACAAGGCTTGCAATTTCCCTCGTCAAAGGACGAATCTGTAAAGCTCTTGAAAAGTTGACAATTCGGCAATCGGTCGAACGTTTCCTAGAGTCGCGACTCGCCAATCGACCAGTTAGCGCGGGCTAGCTGGGCTTGTAGACATCGACCAGTGCGCTCCTCATGACGTAACTGCTCACCTGCGCCACGAATCTGTAGTTTACACTTGCATAGCTGTCGGTGAATGTGTATTCCGGGTTCTTGAAGACGACTAGATACTGGTAAGAACGGCCCAGAGTCCATTCCAATAGCTCCGGTTGGGTTTCGGGAGCTTGCAGTACCTTGACACCTCCGTCATGAATCAGCTGAAGAAGAGAATCATTGGACAGCGACAATAGGGTGCTGTTACCATTGGTCACAATGACGTCCCCGTCCCTGATATGGGTGTTCAGCCAGGCCTCGAGGGGGCTGAACGAGCTCTGGGAGAGGACGGGGCTGGTCTGCGCGAGCGCCGAAGCCTGAGACAGTGAGATGATCACGATCAGGCCCACTGCAATCGCGGCCGAGTAGCGATAAGGACGGGCCAGCCTGGGGCTCTCCTCGATGCGCCTGCCGATTCGCGAGCCCTGGATCGCCTTCCAGGCGATGAGCCCGAGGCCCAGCGCAAGACCCGCGGACAGAAGTGACGAGCTCAGTTGGTTCTGGCCCGGCACAACTCCGACCGTGATCCCACCGGTCTTGATCATCGTCGACTCAAGGTAGTAGACGGCTCCTAAGATGAGTGCGCATGCGACCAACCAGACTGCCACGCGTCCCTTGAGACTGTTGTAGAGACCTACGGCAGCGAGGCAGACCATGAACGGATAGATAAAGAGGCCGTTCCGCGGTATCTCTGAAAGATACAGAAGCAAGGTGGACACGAACCCCCCAAAGAGGAGAATCGACAGCGTCATCACAAGGTTGAACCGCCCGATGCCCTGGTTCCGCCTTATGGTTGAAATGACGCCTGCCAAAAACAGGAAGACGACCGCATAGGTGATCAGATAGGGCGAGAGGAGGGCGACGTACATCCCCTGAGCCAAAGAAAGCAGATTCGTACTTGAGGCTGAGACAAGGGATGAGAATCCCGCGCTAGGGTGGTATAGGACGAAAAACCGTTCGAAGAAGCTGTAGGGAAGAATCGGCAGGAGTAGGTCGTGGACGGTGGAGTTCGGGACGACGTATGTACAAAGGTTGTAGACGAAGTCCAACGCAAGGTACGCGGCCGGCAGTCCGATCGCCGCGGCAAGGGTGAGCCTCTTCCATCTGTATCTTGACTTCCAGACGATGTAGCAGAATCCGAGGTAGGCAAAAACGAAGACGGTCAGGTCTCCAGGCTTGGTCAGGAAGGCGAAGAGGAAGCTGAGGGCCGCGAACGGGACAAAGGAGAAGCTTATCCCTGAGAGCCTTCCATCCTCGGACCGGACCGACCTGATGAAGAAACAATAGCCTAGGAAACAGAAGGCAGCAAAGGCGAAGTCTAGGATGACCGTAGAACTCCAGATGACGAGCGCTGGAGTCGAAAACGTCAGGCACGCGGCGATCAGGCCGACCTTCTCGGAGGCCAGCAGGGTCGACAGCATGAATGCGGCGAGCGTGGTCATGGAGAGGAAGAAGACCTCGATCAGCCGGCTGGAGAATACCGAGGCTGACGAGACTGCGAGGAAGGAGGAGATTGTGGTGGACCAGAGGGGCCGGGAGTCAACGAAGTTCACCAAACCTGCTTTGTTAGACGCCCCGAATCTAAACGCCGAAAACAGGTTCAAGGACCTTCCCTCGAGCATGTACTTCAACTCATCCGGCGCCGGCGTGTATGGTGAGTTCAGCATCACGAGAGAGAGTGCGGCGAAGACACTCATCGAGAGGATGACGACGGCCAGCTCGATGCGGGAGAAGCGCACGGACTCGGTCTCCGGACTGGTCCTCCCTCTCATCAACGCCACCAGCAGGCACACCAGTATCCAGACGGCGATTCCCCAGTTGAAGACCTGGACGTCGACTTTCAGGTACCAGACGGCCGTCCTGGCGCCGAAGGTGATCAGCACGCTGGCCAGGAACGACTTCAGGATGAACTCCACCAGCCCCTTCACCTCCTTCTGGAGCAGCAGGAGGAGAGCGGCCCCGGGTAGCACCAGCAGATACCATGGGGTGACTATAGCTCGAACGGTGCCCCAGGGGCTGACAAGGACCAGGAGGCAGAAGAGCTCTATGACCAGAAATGAGAGGACTGCAGGATCCTTCTTGACCGACAGGAGCGGTGGGGACGATGCATCGGTCAAAGTGGCTGAAACGCCGAGGCGCTCAAGCCATTTAAGAACTTAGTTTAAGACTGAACGCTCTTAACCAGCGGGGTTGACAGGCACTCCCGATAGGGAAACTCGCGCCCTTGCCACTCCCTCCATCGGGACACTTTACCAATGGGGAATCGCGGCGACCTGTGTCGTCTTTATCTGGGTTCTCATCTCTGTTGCCTCCCTCGTCTCGCCCACCGTCTTCTCCGTCATAGTCCGGGGTTCCGGGGCCAGGGCGTATTCGACTGCTTTCACCATCATCGCTCCTACAATCGACCAGCTGATTCTTCTCGCCTGCTCCGCTTCGATACTGGCAATCTTGGAACTGAGGATTCAGGAACTAGGCTATGTCGGGAGAATCCTGCTTATGCTCCCCGTACTAATGATCGCTTCCTTCACACTCTTCCCCGTCGTCCTCCTACCAATTGGCGCTCTAGGAACCATCGTCGGGATTCTCTATCTGATTGGTCACAGCGCTGACCTGCTCGGTATCCCTCCTGGGAGAGTGCTGTCTTTGATATTCGTCCTCCTGGCGGGCTCGACGGCCGTCGTCTTCGCCTTTTCGGGAGCGAGGTGGGCCCTCAACGCCGTGGACGGATTGGCGCCTCTCCGAGGCTGGAGCTGGTCACCGAGCGTCCTCGCACTAAGACTACTCAATGAACCCTATCGGCTCATGCCAGGGTTGATCCTTCTCCTGTTCCTCGCCTGGCCCTTGAGGCTCTTGTTAGGGGCATACCGGAGGAGCCATCGGAAGTACCATGCGAGACTCCGGCTGAGCTTCGCGGCGCCCATCAGCCCAGGGACTGACTGGATGACCTCGAGTAGGATTCCCCTTCTAGCGATGCTGGCGAGTTTGGCTGGATCGCTCTTTGTGGGGGCTTATCCATATCTGCACACGATTAACCCGAAGTCTACACATTTTATAGGCTACGACGTCAACATCTTCTACTACCACTTCCTGCATCATATGCTCGGCCTGAGCCCGCTTAGTGCGGTCGGCTATTCACTCAAGAACGCCCGTGCGGGGTTCCTGATTCTCCAATACGCTCTGGCCCTGCTGACGGGCTCGGCCGGTCTGGCAATAAGAGTCGTCCCCGCCATCCTTGGGGTGCTGCTGGCCATTACGACCTACTTCTTCGTAAAGACAGGGTCGGGAGACAGAGTGCTGGCTGGAACGGCAGCACTCTTCGCCGCTTTCTCCTTCCAGGTGGTGTCGGGGATCAATGCGGGCTTTGATGCTGACTGGCTTGCGATGTGCGAGGTTCTCGTATTCCTTTCCCTGCTTATCGTCGCCCTGAATAGGCAGGACAGGAGGTACGTGTATCTCTCGGTCGTAGCCTCTGTTCTGATTCTCTTCACACACCCGTGGACCTGGCTCGTGATTCTGGGCGTAGTCGTAACCTACTCCCTCTTTACCTTGGTGCAAGCTTCCATGAACGGCGACCTGAGCAGTCTTCGTTTCGAGCTGACAACCGTCGTGTCAATCCTAGCCATTGATGTCGCCGTCGACGTCGTAAAGGGCCTGCTGGGCAGCTCGAGCGGGGTGCAGGATGTCTCCAGCGGCTCGGCGACATCCCTTTCTCTCGCGAACATCCCGACCGTGCTGGGCTCTCTTCATCTCACCCTACAAACCTTCCTGGGCGGGGCCCTGGACAACTCCGTCATCATAGTGTTCGCCATAGTGGGGGTCATTGCATTGCCAGATCTTCAGCAGAGGATGAACAGGCTACTGCTCTCTTGGATGGCAGTGGCCTCCGTGGGGCTACTCGTCTACGGGTTCTCCACCGATTTCCTTCAGGCCAGGGTGATTCTCCTCGCCCCGCTGCAAGTTCTAGCAGCAGTGGGGTTCCTGTCCGTCGTAAGGTACCTGACCAGCCTGATGAGCGCTGGCGGCTACGAGAATCAGCGGCAGGTAAAGGTCTTCGTTGCTCTAGCTTACATCTCCGTCTTCGGCGTCTTGCTGGGTTACGCACTGCAGAACGTCGGCTTCCTGTATACGGGTTATTAGACGCGCCTGGCACGAAGGCACCCTGCTTCTGCACTCCGCTTCGTTCCGGCTCAGTTGCTCAATGCTGGAATCCAGACCGCGAAGTATACCGTCCCAGTCGCCGCGAAGTCACGGAATGTTACTAGGTATGGAGGCGGGTAAATTGGAGTGCCTACGCCGGTCTGGACCGTAGAGAAACTCTCAGTCAGGGTAATCTTGCCGGTGGAGCACTTTATCTTCAGGGTAGTGCCACATTCTATCTCCTTGTACGGGAGCCTCATGGCAAACGCGCCCGTCCCAACGCTCGAAAAGAGTCGCGCGATGAAGGCAGCAGACTTGATCGATTTGCTCACCAGGAAGTTGATCGTCAGCAGCCCGCTGCTGTTCTTCGGGTAAGCGTCCAAGCTGTACGTGAGTCCCTTCAGAGCGGCGTTGCTTGGATAAGTGTTGGTGGCAGTTGCGATCACTGGGAGGACGGTCGGCGAGCCACTCTCGTACCCGATTGACACTGCGTAGTAGTACTTGTAGCCCACAACGGGATGGAATTGCGCGCAGGAGAGCATCGGAACCACACAGATTCCCGTGATGTTATACACGGTCTTTGACTGGGGTGCAAGTGCGAAGGTCCCTGTGAGGGAATGGCCGGACAAGGTCGCATAGCTGAAGCAGTTCAGGAGGTTGGGAGTACAAATGGCCAACACGGTTATGTTCTTTGTCCAGTCGACTCCGGCGTTCTCAATGGTCATGCTGAGTCTGTCGTCGAAGATAGTCGCCGATTCCACCACGACCGAATGGGCCGTGGATGCCTTAGTGGTGGTCGTCCTTGTGGTTGATCCTGTGGCTCTAGATGTGGTCGTAAAGCTGAAAGTGATGCTCTGGCTTTGGCCCATGCCGAAGACTGAAGGATTGAAATATGCTAAGGAACCGATGATAATGACGACAACCAGTCCTACGGCAACCCATCCTAGAATCCTGTTTCTCCCTGAATGATCCGGGGCTTCTGGCCTTGGAACCCAAGGGGCGGGCTGCTCCTCCTGGCTTGCTTTCTCGGTCATCACTGGCGCAATCAGGGGTTGCGCGGGTGCCTCTTCCTTTTCCTTGCCCTCACTCTCTCTGTCCTCCTCATTCTTGGCCCTCGACGGGGTCAAGCGTCCGAACAAGCGGGAGAGCACTGACTTTGCGGGCGCCCTCTCCTCCTTGACTTCCTCCTCCCTCTCTGCCTCCCTTCCGGGCGTCTCAGCTATCACTGGCGCTATCACGGGCCGAGCAGGCACCTCTTCCTCCTCCCTCTCTGCCTCCCTTCCGGGCGTCTCAGCTATCACTGGCGCTATCACGGGCCGAGCAGGCACCTCTTCCTCCTCCCTCTCTGCCTCCCTTCCGGGCGTCTCAGCTATCACTGGCGCTATCACGGGCCGAGCGGGTACCTCTTCCCGCTGTGTCTTCTTCTCCTCTCCTTTCACTTCTTGGTAATGCTTGTCGGTATCGTTGACTTCCTGTTTGGATCCCTTGTCCTCGGCCCTCTCCCCGTTTCTTTCAGCCCTTGCCTTCGCTCTCTTCTTAGCCCTGACTCTCTCGATCTCTCTAGCCCTTTCCATCTCTTTCGCCAGAATCTCCTCCCTTGGATCGATTTCGGGCATGTCAATCAGCCTGGAGTAGCGTTTTGGACCTCCACTCTCTTTAGGATTTCAAGGAACGGAAAACTTTGGTTGATCCTCTGCAATTCTTGCACCGATTGCATCTGCCTTGAGAAGGGATTCTTGGGTAAAAAACCGATATGGATTGGAAATACACCTTTCGCGGTTCTCATTCGAGTCACTGGGACCTGCCTCTTCGGTTCGCCTCTCCCGAGGGAGGAGGATGCATTCCTTCTCCACCTGCTTGGGGCTTCATGAGACGTCGCACCGCCTGTATGCAGGTCTCGCAGCAACGACCGTAGTGCCCATTAGTCATTCTTCTACGTTTAAGGAATGGCGGGTCGATGTTTATGAATCGTTATGCCGGATTCCACATGAGAGAAGGACCTTCTTGGCGGTCCTTGAATGGGGTGAGTTGCCGACTCCTGGCGCCGCAAGCTCCCAATGACACCTGCTCATTTCCCCCACTCTCGAAGCGTCTGTCAATCGCGCTGTTGGGGGGAGTTCCGTCACTCGAAAGCGTTGAAGTCTCTATGGGGGCTTGTGACACCGCTTGGCCGTGAGTCTTCCTCGTTTCACCTGCGGCCGCTTCTGTCGCCCTGGGGGTTGGTGCGCGGGATTGAACCGAATCTCTCGCTCGCCAGGATCTTGCCCTTTGCTCGCACAACTACCAGCGCGTCCTGATCGATGGGGAGGGTGTTCGGTATTCGGAAGTCCACGCTTCCCTTGACCAGAGTCACTTCGATCCTTGCATCAGTCGGGGAGATCGCAGCCCTAATGGGCGCGTTGCCGTACATCACTCCGCACTTGTTCAACCGCTTGCTGCTCCACACGCGGATCGCCCAACTCGACCTGAATGGCATCGTCATCTCTTCCTGGAAGACTTCAAGTTCGACGAGGGGCTTCCGACGCCACAAGTAGAGCCCAATCAGAGCCGGGATTGCCACGAGGGGAATCAGCAGATACCACCAGTTGTTGGGTACGGGCTGAGGAGGCGTCGTTGTGCTGACCGGTATGGTGAAGGTTGCCGACGCACCGAGAACAGGAGGAGAGGTCGTGAACTGGTAGACCCCCGCGTAACGGAACGAACTTGGAATCTGCAGGCGGGCGGAGAATGTGCCGTTGTCGTCTGTCTGCGCGGTCCCTAGACGAGTTCCTCCCAGATAAATCGTCACCTGAGTGTTCGCCGGGTACGACCGTCCCTCGAGTGTGAATGACGTTCCGGGCTCGCCCGAGTGCGGAGAGGCTTCGATGCCTTCCAGTGTGAGGAATGTTCTTGTGAGGCTGCTAGGCAAGGTTGTGAGCTTGTACAGAGAACCGTTGACTTCAGGTTGAAGGTCATTAGTGATATCGATGGACCAGCTCCCCTTGGTGTCCGTGCTTGTAGATGCCACCCTCTGACCATCTGCAAGCGACCACACTGATTCATTTGACTTGAACCATGCTCCTGCTAGCTCGACATTCGTGATTCCTGCCGTTCCTTGCTGTGGACATATGTCCACGGCACCTCCGGTGCTGTTGGACGGGAAGATCGAGAAGAGTAACTCTGCCTTGTCCGCCTGACCAGCGTTGTTCGTGGTCTTCAGCTCGATGTCATAGACGCAGTCCGGGGCGAAAACTTGATTGACTTGTTGACTCGTGCTGTTCGTCCCATCACCAAATTTCCAGAGGTAGGTGAACGGGGAAGACCCTGAAGCGTCGGCACTGAGATCGAGTTGAACAGCTTTTTTGGTTAGGACGTTGAGTCGTTGGATACGACCGCTGGGGGTTGTGTGAAGTGCGACATTAACCGTGATACCGACGGCTCCTGGGCCCGTCGTGGTCTTCGAGTGTGAAGGTGGGGATATGATATTGGTGATTCCGCCGTGAAGGAAAAGGAACAGCACAGCAGCGATTACGATGAGGATGATGACGAGGGCGGCGGCGAGGCGTCTTCGGTCCTTCTTCTTCCGACTCGGAGGGGCCTTCCGGGACGACAAACGGTCCATCGAGTGGACCAATGCTCTACTTAAACAGAATAGAGTTGAACTAGTCCTTCCCAGAATTCAGGCAAGAGCGGGACGAATGGCCTGTCGAGTGAGACAGTACCTATTCTGACCTTGTTGATAAAAAAAGAACAGCGTTGCCCGATGGGCAACGCTAGTATACTATGTTGTAGTAGTTGTAGGCTCCGGCGCTGTTGAGGTCGTTTATGTTGACCGTGCCGAGAGCGCCCACAACGATGTTGTATGTGCTGTTCCCGAGGCCCGCGTTGATGTTGACCACAGTGTTCGCGCCTGGGGTGGTTATGGAGAATTGGTCAGCTGTGAGCCCGCCGAAGAGGGTAACCTCGTCGTAAGACCCGGTTCCCGTGAACATGTAGACGGAGTGCAACGAAGAAAGGTAGCTGTAGAGAGTCTCCTGCTTGCCGTTCAACCCGTACTGCAGAGTACTGTTGCCCGGATAGTAGTACGCAGGGACGGTTTGAGCCCCATATCCTTGTAGGTACTCCGTGTATATTCCTTGGCCCGATGAGCCTTCGATGAAGCCGCCCACCGAGAAGATGTAGAGCGTCTGAGACTCAGGGAGGCTCTTGTCGCTGACGAATGGTATGGATAGACAGCCGTTGATCACGTTCTGATTGGTGCTGGATCCGGCGATGTTGTACGCGACTCCGTTGATTGCGTACGAACCCAGGCATGCACCAGCGGCCGCAACTGTGTAGTACGCGCCGTCTTGGTTGTTGGTGACGTTGAGTGTAGCGTTTTCGCCACTCGCGTTCACATAGGTGGTCCCCGTTTGTGCGAAAGCGATGGCTGGTGTGATTAGTAGGACTGCCCCTAGTATAAGGGAGCCCATGGCTAGACTTTTTCTTGTACTTGGTAATGTCTTCAAGCCCTTCACAGGAAGGCCTATCGCGTACTTATCCTTTTGGGGCTCAGACATTTTTGCCAAGTGTTGTTAGAATACTCATGAAGTTTGGGTCCCAACTGCTGGTCATCTGCCCTGTCATGCAGATGACGGTTCCTCGACCCATACGAAGCTGCAGTTCGAAAAACGGCTTCGTAGGTGGTCCCCAACCGAAGGAAGTTCCACTTGGCCGATCCTGCCCTTGACCTCTACGAGAGGGGCGGTAGCGCGGCGCTGAGCTGTCGGCACAAGTGGTTAAGTGCCAACGGAATTTGCCGCCGTTCAGGCCGGGTCCCGCTGGAGGCGCGCGTGCACAGGATGTGCGTGTCCCAGAGAGACTTCGCCCTCGAGTCGAAGACAGGCCATGGGAGCCATGGGATCTCCAACGCTTTTATACTGAATGCGGAAAGGGTAAAGACAATGACGTATAACCATTCTCGCACAGGAGAGCGCGGAATCGCGTTTCAGCTAGGCGCAATTGCGATTCTGACGGTCATGCTCGGATTCGCAGCCATCGGGACTGCACATGCTTCGGTTTCAACCTCCATCCCCGTAGGAGCCAATCCCTACGGAGTCGCTGTAAATTCATCCAGCAACACAATCTATGTGGCTGACAACGGAAACAACACACTTTCCGTGATCAACGGTACGACCGATGAAGTGATAGCCAACGTCACCACTGGAAACACGCCACAGGCAGTCGCAGTCGACACAACGACTGGGAACGTCTATGTGGCAGACTTTTCCGACGGTAACGTCACAGTGGTCAACGCATCGAATACCGTGATTGCGACCATTGTGGTAAGGCAGGGCCCTGCAGCGGTAGCATTCAACCCCAAGAACGGGGACGTGTACGTGGCCAACGAGCAAAACAACACGATCTCCGTGATTGACCCCACGACGAACAACGTGACAGCAACGATTGCAGGGGGCAATACGCCATCTGGTCTGGCCGTCGACCCCACCACGGGCACCGTGTACGTGGCAGATCAGGACGGCAACAACGTCCTCGTCTTCAGCTCGACCAACACCCAAGTCGCGAACGTGACTGTGGGTGCGGGCCCAGTTGCAGTCGCCTTCAACCAAGTCAACAATGACGCCTATGTGGCGAACTCCCTAAACGCAACCGTCTCCGTGATCAACTCGACGTACGCCCTGGTCGGTACGATTCCGGTAGGCCACTCGCCTAATGCCTTGGCTGCAGACTCCAGCACAGGCTATGTGTTTGTGGCGGACTCCGGTGACAACAACGTCACCGTGGTCAGCTCATCCAACGCTCCGATTGTGAACGTGTCGGTAAGAGCCAATCCCATGGGCGTCGCAGTCGACTCCATCAGGGGATTGGTGTATGTCGCGAACCAGGGCAACGACACCATGTCTGTGCTGAACGAGTCACTGATCACCAAGACTACCACTACGACAACGACCACAACTCCACCGACAACGACCACCACTTCCAAACCCACGACAACGACCACAACTCCACCGACAACGACCACCACTTCCAAACCCACGACAACGGTCACAACAGCAACTACCTCCACCACAACGAGTTCATCGTCCAACACAACGACGTACATCTACATCGGTGTGGTAATCGTTATCATACTGATCATCGCTGCGATCTACATGCTGAGGCGCAACCCAAAGACAACCCCTCCAAAGACAACCCCTGCCGCCCCGGCGAAGAGCTAGCTCCAAGAGCTAGCCCCCTGTCTTCAGCGATAGTGGTCTGGGGTTTTCTGATTTATTCCTGTTTCGCTACGGGGAGGTAGGTCTCCCATTTTGATTGAAGGCTTGCGGCAAGAGTCAAGTGCAGTTGTCTCCTCCTGTCTCAAGGTATTGGTGTGCTGAGCCGCCGGGAACCCCAGAGCAGGTCGAATCCGAGTCAGCGAGGCGCTGTTTCGCATACCTCGGCTCGGCTCCGGGTTCAGTGACCCGTGATCTTCCCCGTGCGCGCCTCCAGCGCTGCACACATGGCTGTACCATGGTGTGAGTGAAAAGTCGCCCTTCTCCCACTCAGTTAGGACACTGTGAGGTGCAATTCTGCAATTCCCGAGAGGATAAGCGGGGCCGTCCATGCGAATACCAAGGGAAAGTATCAGATTTTGGGGTGGTAGCAATGCATAAAAGCACGGCCGGTTCTCTGGAAGCCTGAAAACATGAACTTTAGCAAATACGTAGTATTTGCAACGATTCTACTTCTGTCTCTATCATCGACATCAGCAATAGTATCAGCAACATCCCCGCTCCAATGTGGCACCACAGCGACCTCTCTGCCTTCCTCATGTGTCGGAGTCAGCACGCACGGACCTCTCGTAAACGAGGTCATCTTCTCCATCAATCCTAGTGTGCTGCCTTCTGCACTGTCGTCGGGCTCAATCCAGGCCGCTGAGTGGACCTTCACCGTCGCCAACTTCAACTCAATCACGACCGCCTCGATTGCAAAGGGAGTAGCAGCTGCCTACAATGCCTATGGCATTGCGTTCAACACGATTGCACCCTACATGAACAACGTTTACTTCAGACAGGCGATCGCCTATCTGGTAGACTATGTGTACATGAAGGGCACAGTGCTGAGCGGCGGCGAAGCTGGCACAGCCGAAGCCAACTTCTTGCCGTGCACAAGCTACCCTGGAGCATGCACCTCGAGTTCGCCATACACTCTTAACCCAACTCAAGCTTGGAAGGACCTGGCCCTGGCGGGCCTGATCCCCAGCACCAACTGCGCTCCAACCTACTCTACCACTTGTATGAAGACGACCACTTGGGACGTAGGACCAGGATTCTATGGATATGCCAGCCCGACGTCAGGGTATATCGCATTGGGAACCTGCACAAGCACCTACTCATCGAACCCATCCACCTGTGTATTCAGCCCTACCTTCTACTACAGGAACGACGACCCACTGAGAGAGGAGCCATCTGTACAGCTGTGTACGGTTGACGCGCCCATGGTGGGACTCGCCCTCAACTGCGTCGGTATCCCTGACACATCCGCGGGCACGGACATCTATGGACCAGCAGGGCTGGCCATAAACTGTGTCCTTACTTCCGCGCCGGGTTCGGGTACCTGTGGTTCAAAGGACTGGTCAACTGCAGCGGTGACCTACGACCCAACGACCGGGTACAACGTTCTACCGACAGGTGGACTGTTCAACTCGACCGTGGTCAACGGCACTAGCTCAGTGGTTCCAACCGACGGTTGGAGCATGTACACCTACGGATGGGGCTTGAGCGCCTACTACACGTTCCCATACTTCTTCTTCAACACTGCCTTCGCTGGCACCGACAACTTCCCCAACTACTACAGCGCAGCCATGGACTACTACACCAACGCCTTGATCTACGCAGTCAAACCAATAAGCACCTGCACAGCCGTGGTGGGCTCATGCGGAGCCCAGAACGCGGCGGATGAGGTGGCGACCCTCCTGATCACGCAGCTGCCGTACATAGGGTACTTCTACTCGACCGAACTCTACGCAGTGGAAGCGGCCGGCTGGACAGGATACTCCAACCTACCGGCATACGGGCCAAGCACTGAGACCGGGCTCGGGTACACGCTAATCAACGTCCACCCGACCAGCTCTGCGTACGGAGTAGGAACTCCAACTTCAACGTACAAGATCGCCCTCCATGCAGTTGCTGACCAGTCAGGGTTGAACCCCCTGTACCACACCAACTGGGTCTGGCAATCTGACATCTACAGCTCTATCTACGACTCGGCATTCGGAACACCCCCAACGCTGGACACCACGCCGAACGCCTTCATCAACTGGATGACGGTCGAACCAACGACGACCATGAACGGCGTTAAGGGCATCGTCAACTACAACGACATTGTGAGTGCATACTCTGGCACCACCGGAACCGGCGCAAACTGGTTCAACTTTGGATGCCAAACCTTGTCACCCTGTCCCGCGAACAACGGGAACAGTGGAACTGGGCCTGATGCATACGCAACCACGGGACAGCCCATCTCAGGCGGACAGGTGATCACAATCACCTTCCGTAACAACCTGACCTGGACCGACAACGTCCCAGTGACTGCCAAAGACTACCAGTTCTCGCTCTACGCGTGGGACATCGCTGGCGACTCTGGAACAATGACACCAGCTCAGTACTCACTGGCACCACCGTCCGGGCTCATCGCAACTGAATTGCTTTCAGCCACAGGCGGCAAGTGCAGCGTAGCAGCGAACACATGTCTACAGATCAAGATGTTCATCGGAAGCAATTCCGTCTGGAACCTTGCTAGCGTGGTCGTAGACATTATGCCATGGCACATCCTTGACCACTTCGTCACCTCTGGCCTGTCACCTTCGCCTACATCTGCCCTGGACCTAACTCAGCCCAGCACCAGTAAAGCCACTGATGCAGCGAGCAGCAGCTTCTGCCCCACCAAGACTTGCCTTATTTCAGATCCCACGTGGATGCAGTACCTCCCCAACCTCGAAGTTGGTTCTTCGGCGTACTACCTCTCCACCTACAAGGAGCCACCCAATGGTGCCGCCGTGATAACGGCGAACGCCAACTGGGACAGGGCACCGGTATCTGTCATCGCCACGCTGTCTGCGAACAAGCACTCGGCGGCGTTCCCCTTCAAGGAAACAATCACTCAATACACCTACAACCCCAAGACCACAACCTTCAGCTACCCTGGCGACACTGCAAAATTGGCGTCTCATGCGACTGGTTACGTTGGCATCAACAACGCGACTGTCACCGCACAGATATACACCCTCACGGGAGTCGCAGTCGGGAAACCAATCACCCTGAAGAGTAGCACCAACGGCGTTTACACCGCGACAATCCCAACAACTGGTCTGAAGGCAGGCACGGCTTACGAAATAGTCGTAACCGGCACCTACCACTTCCTGGGTCTTCCTAGGACCTGGTACCAAGCAACAGGATTCACATTCACGTAGAAGCAGAATCGAACTGCAATTGGGGCCTCGGGCCTCAATTGCTTTCCCCGTTTTTCGGACATCCCAGAGGGCCTGCTTGATCATTGATTTGCTGGGCCTATCGTCGAACTCCAACTCGGCTTTCGCCAAAGCGTTCTACATGGAGCCCATGAAAGGACGCGGTCCGCGCTGGAGATTCGATGGCTATCCTGATCTTCTAGAGAACCTTAGGGAGAGCATCTTTCAAATAGATCTCGCTGATGAAGAGGCCGCGTGCGTGCCCTGGTGAAACTGAGTGACAGGAAGCTGTCTGAACGAGTGGAAGGGGCCCTGAAGAAGCTTGGTTTCACCTATCTAAGGAACCAGGGACGGAACGTGACAGAATTCGTAGTTCAGTCCCCCTGTCACTTCAACGTTACGGTCGAGAATCTGACAAGAGAACAGATTGGGTTCCCCCTTCGCAGCCGCATAAGGGTCGAGTCTGCTGTGGAGCTGAGGCGCGCGATCGAGGCGAGGGACCCCGATTCAGAACTCAGGCGTTGCGCCACAAGCCTGGTCCAGGAACTTCAGCCCGAACTACCTGAGAAGAGCTGGAAGGCGCTCTGGGACTTCGGGTGAATGAGGATCGGACAGTAGCGAGGAGCGGCCAGAATCAAGAGGTGGTCTTATCTTATCGACCCGGTCGACTGGCCAGCGCTTGGAGGGGCGTAGTAGGCTGCGCGCTGACTCTGTTAGCCAGCACCATCATCTTGGACCCTCATTAGGAGGGGACTGAAGGAGAGCCTGCCGAGCAGGCCCATTACTAGATGAGTAGCCCGCCTGCTGTCAGTAGCCCAGGCATCAACGGGTGCATCCTGTCTCGGTTCGTCCACTGAAAGAGATGCTCCAGACCCTTCGCTGTCAGCATCTGTGCGCCGGATAAGCTGACAGCGATCTTGACGCCGAGGTTTCCGCGCTGTTCTCGTTTGCGTCCGACCGCGGTGAATATGGGTCGGAGTTCACCTCCCCTGCAGACGAGGGGCCATCTCGACAGTCTTCACCAGGACCGTGTCTCCGTCTCTCACCGTCTCTTCTGTGACCGAGAAGATCAGGGTCTTGCTCGTCTCCTCGAGCCTCGTCACGACACCGAAGAAGACCAACTCCTCCAGCGGGAGGCCGGCCATGAGGCCGAAGATGAGAGCAAAGAACGCGATGGGGGGAAGGAAGTTGACGCTTCCGAAGACGACCACGAGCAAGAATACCCCGCCTAGTACTATCAGGAGCCCCGACCTCGCGGCCTTCTTGGCATCTATGGAAGTGGCCCTGCCCTGACCATAGGGGCTGGGCAGGCCGGACTTCAGACCCCTGAACCTGAACCAAGTTACCGAGAGCGAGACAGCCAGGGTTGCCGCTAGCGGCGCGTAGAAGTAGCCGAGGAAGAATCGGCCCGCGAGAAGGAGGGCGCCGGCGCAGACGACTGCCGACATAATGATGCTCCTCAACGAGGGCCTGACCCTTCTCCTGTCCCCTGAAGGAATCGTACTCTGCCCAGCCTCCGAAGTTAGTGTCTCCCCGTAAGCCTCTCCCTCATCCGAGACGCCTTGCTCTCCTTTCGTGACTTCCTCGTCTTGACTTCGTAGGCTACCAAGGCGGCAACGGGGATGAGGACGAGGTACGCGAGGTATGAGTAGTTGAAACCAGGCTTGTGGGGCGTAAAGCTGAGCAACTGATATGTGAATATCCTCGCCTCGCCGTAGGCCGTCGCGTGTATCACCCCGCTCTCAAGCCACCCCGTGGTCGAGTTGAACTTCATCACGAACAGTGCGCTGGCCGTTCCGGTTGCAAAGGTGAAGTTGACGTCGATCAAGCCAGGGTTCCTGACAATTGTCGCGTTAACCGGTATGACAGCGCTGGAGTTGATGTTCCCGGAGGGAAGCGTGATACCAGTGACTGTCGTGTTCACGCCGAGGTTCTTGACCTGACCGGGGCTCAGGTTTGTGTATGTGAAGGGATACCACCCTATCCATGGCTCTCCGAAGTACGTCTGGTTTACGTAGGGGTTGAAGATCGCGGTGAAGTTGCTGCCTGCCAAGGGGGTGCTCAAGACTGTGTTGTTCCACTCCGTTATGGTCTCAGTATAGCCTACAAATCCAACGGGTCCCGTGGTGTTGACCGAGTCGACCTTCAACGTTTGCATGTACACACTCCTGTTGGTGACGCTGCCCAGGGTCGTGACAATCGTGTAGGAGTAGGACGCCGAATCGCCTGGGGTCAGCCCTACAGTCCCGGCCGACGAAGTCGCCGCGAACACCGAATTGGATGCCAAGAGCAGGATCGCGAACGAGACTGTGACGAAGCTACTTCGTAACATCGCCGCTCACCGGCCCGTCTAGTCCCCTGGCAAACGTGTCGTGTGCCTCCTTCCAGAAGTGGCAAGCGACTTGACGGCCTGGGGCAACTTCCTGGAGAGGCGGCTCGGTCGTTGCGCAAACTGCCTGGGCGAAGGTGCACCTAGGGTGGAAACGACATCCCGAAGGCGGGGCGATGTTGGTCGGAATCTCGCCCTTGGCCAGCACTCTGACCTTGGGCGCCTCCGGATCGGGAACTGGGACTGCGGCTGTGAGAGCGTAGGTGTACGGGTGGTAGGGCGCAGACACGACCTCCTGAGCGGGCCCTCTCTCGACTATCTTCCCTACGTACATGATCGCGAGTTCATCGACCATGTCCTTCGAAAGGGCCAGGTCGTGGGTCACCATCAGGATGGATATCCCCCGCTTCTCGCGTATGGACAGGAGGACGTTGATGATCTCGGCGCGGATGGAGACGTCCAGCATCGACACTGGTTCGTCCGCGAAGATCAATTCGGGGTCCAGGACCAGGGCCCGCGCTATCGCCACCCTTTGACGCTGCCCGCCTGAGAGTTCGTGCGGGTATCTGCTAAGATACTCCTCGGGAGGAGTGATCTGGACGTCCCGGAGAGCCGCGGTCACCCTTTCAACCGCCTCTTCCCTGGAGGACACGAGCTTGTTCACGAAAAGGCCCTCAGCCACGATGTCGAACACGGACATTCTAGGATTCACTGATTCGTAGGGGTCTTGGAAGACTATCTGCATCTTTGTCCTGTACTTCTTCATCTGGCCCCTAGACAGCCCTGAGATCTCTTGACCCTTGAAAATGATCGAGCCCGAGGTCGGGGGGGAGAGCATCAGCACGGTCCTGATGATCGTGGTCTTCCCTGAGCCGCTTTCTCCCGCCAGCCCGAATATTTCCCCCTTCTTTATCTCGAAGCTTACGTCATCCACGGCGTGGACCCTTCCGGCTGATTTCCTCCCGATGGACTGGGCGAAACTGCGCCTGACTGAGAACAGCTTCGTCAGGTGTTCAATTTTCAGGATGACCTCAGTGTCTGTGCTCAAGCTCGTCCGCCTCTCTTGGCCTTGATCTCCCTCCAGAAGTGGCAGGCAACATAGTGGTCCTTCGCGGCCTCCAGGAACGGAGGCTCCTTTGTTCTGCAGACCTCTTCAGCGTAGGGGCACCTCGGGCTAAACCGGCATCCAGGGGGCGGCTGTATAAGGTCGGGGGGCGATCCCGGGACCGCGACGAGTGGCTCCTTGGGTTTCCTGATGTCAGCAAAGGCCCCTAGGAGGCCAATGGTGTAAGGATGAAGCGCAGACCCGTACACTTCCTTACTCGTACCGTACTCCACGAACTTACCGGCGTACATTATCGCCGTCTTGTCGCTCATCTGCGCCACCAGCGCGAGGTCGTGACTGATGAGAATGATCGCCGTGCCAAAGTCGTTCCTCAGGCCTAGCAGCAGCCTGATGATGCCGGCCTGGACGATTACGTCCAGGGCGGTCGTGGGCTCGTCGGCGATCAGTACCTTCGGGCTCAGAGCCAGCGACATTGCAATCATGGCCCTCTGCTTCATGCCCCCGCTGAACTCGTGGGGGTAGTGCCTCCCCCGAGACGGGTCGACGCCTACGAGTTTTAGGAGCTCCTCCGTCCTCGCCCTGGCGTCGGACCTCGAAACATTAGTGTGCGCGGTTATCGCCTCGGCTATCTGGTCCCCCACTCTGAAGACGGGGTTGAGCGAGTTCATGGCGCCTTGCGGGACCAGCGCAATCTTGGTCCACCTGACTTTCCGCCTCACATCTGCATCTCCCATCGGGACCAGGTCCTCGCCGTCCATGATTATTCTGCCCTCCTTTATTATCCCGTTGTTGGGGAGGAGCTTGAGAAGCGTGGTCGCTAGGCTGGACTTTCCACACCCGCTTTCACCGACGATTCCGAGTACCTCGCCCTGCTCGACGTCAAAGTTCAGTCCGTCGACCGCCTTGACCTCCCCGGCCGCGGTTGTGTAATACATTCTGAGACCCTCGACCTTGAGCAGTGACAACCAGACTACCTCGCACGCAACCTCGGGTTGAAGACCGAATCAAGGGCGAATCCCACTAGGACGAAGGCAAGTGAAAGCGCGGCAATCGCTATGCCCGGTGGCAGGAACCACCACCAGACGTAGCTGTTGAGAGAGTCCCCCACGGCAAAGGGGAGAGACTGCGTAAGCATGATCCCCCACGTTATCGTGGTTATGGAGTGGATAGAGATCGAAAGGTAATCGAGGGCCGCCTCCAGCAGGATGAATCCTGACACGTTCAGCGCGACCTGCGAGTAGACGAGACCCATTACATTGGGGAGGATGTGTTTTCTGATTATGTGCCCCGTGCCACCGCCCAGCGCACGCGACGCTTCAACGTACTCCCTCTCTTTTACGGTCAGTACTTGGCTGCGTATTATCTTGGCAATGGAGGGCCAGGAGATGACGACAAAGATGATAATGATCCACCAGTAGACGTTAGCCAGTGCCGCCGGGTTTTGCTGGATTATGAATACACAGATTATCAGGAAGGGGAGGAACGGGAGGACCAGGACGAAGTCTGTCACTCTGCTGATGATTTCGTCCCACCCTCCTCCGAGATAACCCGCGGCAAGCCCTGCAATTGTGCCAAGCGCGACCGCGCCCACCCCTGAAAGTACACCAATCAGGAGGGAGATTTGGGATCCCCAGACAAACTCAGACCAGATGTCCCTTCCGAGGTTGTCGGTCCCCAGAAGGCCGTACGCATCGCCGCTTATGTGGAAGTTTGCCGTCGCTATTAGCACGGAAATCGAGGTGTTGTTACCAGGAACGCAGGTACCCATCTGCGCGACCCCCCCGGGCTGGCAGGGAACCCCTTGGAGCTCCATCGTCAGGTCGTACGTTCCCTTCTTGGCGAAGACGACAGAGGAAGGATTTGTGGTGTTCCCCAGCACGGGTATGTTGGTGCTGGAAACGAGAGTACTCAAAACGTTCACCGTTTGCCAACTGCTCTGCAGGAAGTCCAGGTTGACGGACCCAGTGGCTGTCGCGGGCTCAGACAGTAGGAGCCAGTTCCGGTTCGGCTTGGTAAGAGCCACTGTGTCCGAGGCTGGTATCCCGGGACCTGACACCTCGGTTCCATTCGACACGCCAGTAAAGCCGACGATAGAGGTGATATTTGTCGAGCCCGCAGTGGTCGACACAAGATTGATGGGGGTATTGCTGATATCAATCAAGGGCCCCAAGACTGGGTCGGTCACGGTGGCAAGCGACCAATTCCCGGTCGGGCCTGAGATTATGAAATCGATGTAGATGTCGGAGACATTGACCATGGTCAGAGGCCTCAGTAATACCTGTGCTTGGAATGTGAATGATTGGTTGGCCGCGGAATTGAATGTGAACGGTCTTGACATCGAGTAGAAGACTTGCCCGTAGGGTAGCTGCGCGTTTGCTGCCGCGAGGGGGGCGTCGGCGATGGTCTGGTTGGGGACGATGGACGCCTTGACCAGCATGCTGCCTGGGTATACTATGTTCGCGACGCCGCACACGTTTGTTTGCGGGCCTGGCGACAAGTAGAAGTCTAGGGTCACGGTCCCAGTGGCTGTCGCGGGCTTGGACAGAGTGAGCGAGTTCGGTTTCCCCTTTACCGTAGTCACGGTATCCGAAGCTGGTATCCCGGGACCCGATACCTCGGTCCCATTCGTCACGCCGAGAAAGCCGCCGGCAGGCACGGTGATAACCGTCGAGCCCGAAGTGGTCGACACGTTACTGAGAGGGTAGTAGGTAGTCGTATTGTAGTTCTGACCCGACATCTTCCAGGCGGAGATGGCTGCCTTCGTGTTGAGGCCCGTAGCAGGGATCGGAGAGCTGGTCGGAA
>Ga0326728_10001478_pt1 | contig 82767 bp, 80 predicted proteins | sample MB3enrmetagenome_FD_207602 | JGI IMG/M metagenome (GOLD analysis project Ga0326728, IMG submission 207602) | Lab enriched peat soil microbial communities from McLean, Ithaca, NY, United States - MB31MN | ecosystem: Environmental > Terrestrial > Soil > Wetlands > Peat | place: USA: New York...
CCCTCCGGCATGGGCAGAATGGGGGGCGCCACGTGGTCATAGAAGCCTCCGAAATCGTCCCAGGTGACGATGATGGCAGTATTGTTCCAATATCCCGTGTTGTCATCGCAATTGGTGCTGGCTCCAATAGCATTGACAATGGAAGCCACCCAGGACGGCCCGCCCGTGTTTCGGGTGAACCCTGGGTGATCCGAATTCTGCCCCGTGGGTATCACCCAGCTCACGCCGCGCAAGTTGCAGTTGGTGATGTCGGTCAACACGTCCTTGGCTGCGAGATCGACATTGTCGACCCATTCGGTGCCCACGCACTGTCCGCCGTAAGGTTTGTTTGGCTGGCAGATGTGCTTGATCGCGTTCGGTGCCGTCCACATCCCACCCCAGCCGTTCGACGTATAGAAGCGCCAGGTGACGTTGGACGGCAGAATGTCCGGTATCGTGTTATGTTCAAAACATGGGTAGGCTTTCTGCGTACCATTGGGGGTAATTAGCTGAACAAATGTTCCTTCAAGAGCGACACATCCTAAGGGTGCGAGAACCGACGCTTTGTCGGCGAACATAGCAGCCGCGTCATCGGCTGCGCTGGGCGCCGAAGTTCCGCCAAACAGGAACTGATGACCCGCGAAACTCCCCCCCTGGCCGGTGGAGAACATGTAGTTAGCCCAGCCATACTGCTGCACCAGGGTAAAGTAGGGCTGTAGGTCGGATGGGTCAGTATACGTGAACGAACAGTTGACTTTTTGTCCAATACATTGGATGCGGTCAGCGCCCTTCATCGTGCACCGTTGCGTCTTCTTGTCAAGGTCGCACAGGGCAACAAACCCGTCATGGGTATGTTCCGGATCGTCGATCGTTCCCAGCGGGATTTCCTGCAACAAGACTTTCTGGTTCAGGTGGTTGAATCCATAATTCTGCAGATCGTATGGGTTAGGACAGAGGTTACGTTGCTGCCCGCACAACCCCTGAAACAGATTGTCAGGCGTGCGGTTCTCCTGAACCAGCACAATGATATGTGAAAAACTCGAGATCTGGGCGTGGCCAAGGCCAAGCCCAGCCGAAACCAAGAGCCCGAGCACAACCGCCCTCAGGGCGAATTTCGTCCCAGCCGGAATCTTCATCTTGAACCTCCAACAAGCGGCAATGTCACAAATTTCCGTCACTCTGCTTGGGCGGATTTGGCGCGTTCTTTCGTCCCATGGTGTCGAACTCTGCATTACCGCGGCCCATTTCGATCGCGGAGGAAAAGAACCAGCACATACCCGAGAGTTGCTACTTCATTAGGGGGAGTGGCGGCCATGTCTCATCCCAAAAAACGACCATAGCACGCCCGAAATACTCTATCACTTTGGCGCAGAATGTCAAGGGGCTGTACGTAGGTAGTGGGTCAGTCTGAAGGCGGGAAGACCTGTGGAAATCAAACCGACCCACTACCCACGTGTGACGTACAAAGCGCGGGCCAAATCAGGATTACCACTGCCGACTGATTTTCCAACCGTAACAAAATTTCCAGGGTCGGTGGCCACATATCCGACAGTCGCACTTCGTGACCTTCACTTGTTACCATCGCCGATGCCCGGGAGCCTGCCTGAGCCTGTCGAAGGGCTCACGCCCCGATTTTGGGCGTTAACCCGGGCGACGCCTCCGAAACCCCGCCCTTGACAAAGCCCCGCCATTCCCGGATAATATCAATAAGATATTACTGTTATTTGACAATTATCCAGATGACCCAGCACGGTTCCGCAACCGTTGCGCTCTGCTTCGCAAAGCGCATACCTCTCAGGCGTGCCCCGAGACCATCCGGCAAATCGGCCGGGGGGAATAAGAAACAATTTCTGATCGGCGAAACGCCCGAAAAAGCGCATGGCATAGGTATGCTGAATTCAGCCACCCCCGCGTGGCACGCGCCAAACCCCAAAAACACCCCAAATTGCGGATAAGCCCTTCCCCATCACCAACATAGCTGGAAACAACAAAAAGACCGACGACTCCGTAGAGAATGGCGCGGCCATGCCTGAGGTTGCGAGCGTCAGCTCACCCATCATGCCCGGTCATGACGGTCAGCACCGCCATGCCGTAGATGACTAAATAACCTACCTCGGGCTGGCCGTGAAGGAAGTGAACTACGGCGGCTACCAGAAACGTCCCCAGCAGAATACGCGCGCCGGCCAGCATGGTTGGCGGCAGCAGAAACAGGATGGCTCCCAAAAGTTCCACGGCTGCGATCGCGATGCGGAACCATTGCGGCAGGTGCGTCTTCGCGAAGGTTTGGGCCGCGCTGTGGGCAAAGAGCAGCCGCGAACATTCGTAAATCAACACCAGGCCGAGGGACCACTGCAGTCCGGTTTTGGCAAGGTCATGGGCGCTGTGTTTCATGCGGTCTCCGTTCTGTGCGCCGGCAGTCTCAGCGAACTGGTGACGGCAGCAGGTAGGGCGGACGCTTTCTGAACCGGCAAGGATAGTCGATGACAAAAAGAAAAGCGAGAGCCGAAGCTCTCGCTATCACCTCCGAACCCCGACTTTATTCTGGAGATCGGTCTTACAGCGAGCTCATGTTCGACAGAAAGTCGCCGTTGGCTTTGGTCTTGCCCAGCTTGTCTATCAGCAACTCCATCGCTTCCACCGGGGAGAGCGGATTCAGCACCTTGCGCAGCACCCAGATGCGCTGCAGGTCGTCGCGGGGAATGAGCAGCTCTTCTTTACGCGTGCCAGAGCGCTGGATGTCGATGGCTGGGAATACGCGCTTATCCACCAACTTGCGTTCCAGAATAATTTCCGAATTGCCGGTGCCTTTGAATTCTTCAAAGATCACGTCGTCCATGCGGGACCCGGTATCGATGAGCGCGGTCGCGATGATGGTCAGCGAGCCGCCTTCCTCAATGTTTCGCGCTGAACCGAAGAAACGCTTGGGGCGCTGCAAAGCGTTGGAATCGACGCCGCCGGAGAGCACCTTGCCGCTGGGCGGAACGATGGTGTTGTAGGCGCGCGCCAGACGTGTAATCGAGTCCAGCAGGATGACCACGTCGCGCTTGTGCTCGACCAGGCGTTTGGCTTTCTCGATCACCATTTCCGCCACTTGCACGTGGCGGGCAGCCGGTTCGTCAAAGGTGGAAGAGATCACTTCGCCCTTGACCGAGCGCTGCATGTCGGTGACTTCTTCCGGGCGTTCGTCGATCAGCAACACCATCAGCACGACTTCGGGATGGTTGGTGGTGATGGAGTTGGCTACGCTTTGCAAGAGCATGGTCTTGCCGGCGCGGGGAGGCGAAACGATCAACCCACGCTGTCCTTTACCGAGCGGGGTGAGCAAATCCATGACGCGGGCGCTGATGTTTTCGCGCACGGTCTCGAGCTTGATCCGCTCATTGGGATAAAGGGGCGTAAGGTTGTCGAACAGGATCTTGTTGCGCGCCTCGTCGGGCGACTCGAAGTTGACCGCTTCAATCTTGACCAACGCAAAGTATTTTTCGCCTTCGTGCGGCGGGCGCACCTGGCCGCTGATGGTGTCGCCGGTCTTCAGGTCAAACTTGCGGATTTGCGACGGCGAAACGTAAATGTCGTCCGGGCCCGGCAGATAGTTGTAATCGGGCGAGCGCAGGAAGCCGTAGCCGTCAGGCAGGATTTCCAGCACGCCTTCGGCAAAGATGTGGCCCTCTTTTTCGCTCTGGGCCTGCAGGATCTTGAAGATCAGGTCCTGCTTGCGCATGCCGCTGGCGCCGGGCAATTCCAAAGATCGGGCGATCTTGGTCAGCTCAGTAATGTTCTTTTCTTTCAACTCTGCGATGGTCATGGTTGATTCACCTGCGAAGGGAGATTTTCAAAGGAGGGTCACTCGGGAAACGATCTGACCAACACTTACAGGCAGGCGGAGGGCTGTTCTAGGCAGCCCGCCGCTGTGCCTCAGCGAAATTCTCCGGCTCTGATAAAACTGATTGCCGCTCCGAGCTTGCGATCCGGTCCAGCACTTCGTTCATAGTTTCCTGGATGCGAGTGTTGGGTTTGTGAAACTTACGAGTGGCTTTGGAGGCAAGCTGACAAAGCATATATCGATTGCGCAAAGTATGTAAAGCGTCGAAAACGCGGTCCGATCGCATGATTATTTATTTCTCCTAATCTGAGTCAGTTCAACCCACAACCCCATACGAGCCGGGGCCAGCCGAAGTCGAAGCTCGCAAATGACTCGATTCAAATGGGTTGCGCGGGAAAGCTCTGATTACCTGTATAGATGCTCTGCCCGACCCGAAAGTTTCTTTCCTATTGGACTAGGATCGGGTCCCTAACAGAGGCTCGTTCCGGCAGAACCGGTGCAAAGCTTTCGGAACGCTTTACCCTACGTGAATTGGAACGAAACGTCAAGGAAAACTTGCAGAAGGGGCATATATCTTGCAAGCATTGGATCATTTTGAGACAAAAGTGCGGCTTTCAGGCAACACATGCCGACCTTTCCCGCGGATGCGGCCCTGTGGGCCGCTGTTCACGGTAGATCAGAGGTTCGCCAGGTTTCCGGGCCACCGGAGTTCTCTGCGGAGCTGCGCTCCGCCGGGCGGGCGGGGACGCCTGTCTTCCGTCCTCCACCTCCGCTGCTTTACACCTTTGCGCTTCGCCTGTTACCATAGAAATCGTTACGAAGGAAAATTGAATACAAGAGACAGGAGTGCATCAGGTTAGTGCTAGCCAGAGAGCAAAAGAAATCCGTCATTGACCGAAACAGGACGCATGCTACCGACACGGGTAGTCCAGAGGTTCAGATCGCGCTGTTGAGCGAGCGCATTGGTCAGCTGACGGAGCACTTCAAAGCGCACCAGAAAGACCACGGCTCACGCCGCGGTCTGCTCATGTTGGTGAGCAAGCGGCGGCGTTTGCTCGACTACCTTAAGACCTACGATTCCGGGCGGTACAAGACCGTGGTTCAGAAGCTTGGACTGCGCAAGTAGAACGGTCTCGCCCGCGCCAGACTTTCCCATGGGAAAGAAGCGGAATTTGAAAGCCGTCAGGGGAACGGCGTAGGCCCAACCGGTAAGCGGCGGAAAGGCGCGTTTGCGCTCATCCCGTCCAGAACTGGCACCTGATTCAAGTGGTTTGCCTCTCCAGACCGGCACGGTCTGTGCCATCCTGCCCATCAAGGATTAACCATGAAACATGAAGTGACTGTGGAACTTTCCGGCGGCAAACGGATTTCGTTTGAGACCGGAAAATTGGCCAAGCAGGCCCACGGCGCGACCGTGGTGCGTATAGGCGACAACGTAGTACTGGCAACCGCGGTGGCGAATGCCGATCCGCGCGAAGGCATCGATTTCTTTCCTCTGACGGTGGATTACCGCGAATACACCTACGCCGGCGGACGCATCCCCGGCGGATTCATCAAGCGCGAGGGGCGCCCGAGCGAGCGTGAAATTTTGACGAGCCGCCAGATCGACCGGCCCATTCGTCCGTTATTCCCGGAGGGTTTTCGTTGTGAAACCCAGGTGATAGCCTTTGTGCTGTCGGCGGACACCGAGAACGATCCGGACGTGGCCGCCATCAACGGCGCTTCCTGTTCGCTGACGATCTCTGACATTCCTTTCCATGGCCCGGTGGGAGCGGTGCGAGTTGGCCTGGTGGATGGACAGTTCATCGTGAATCCCACTTACAGCGAGATGCGGGATAGCCTGGTGAACATCATGGTGGTGGGCACGGCTGAAGGCATCGTAATGATCGAGTCGGGGGCCAAGGAAGTGAAGGAAGAGACGGTCGTCGACGCGATTGAATTTGGGCACGCGGAGATCAAGAAGATTTGCGCGGCCATCAACCAGTTGCGTGAAAAGGCGGGCAAGCCGAAGCGAGTCGTCGCGCCGCCGGAATTTGATCAGGCTTACTACGACGGGTTGAAGGCGAAAATCGGCGCTGAGCTGACCGAAGCCTTGGATACGCAAAAGCACCCCAAGCTGGAAAGTTATTCTCTGGTCGATGCGCTGAGGAAAAAACTGCAAGCGGAGTTGCCGGAAGAGGACGAGAAAGGCCGTCACAAGCTGGCCCAGTACTACGAAGTGTTGCGCGAGCGAATCTTCCGCGAGCAAGTCACGCAGCAACGGCGGCGTCCGGATGGACGGGCGTTCGACCAGATTCGCGACATCTGGATCGAAGTCGGTGTGCTGCCGCGCACCCACGGTTCTGCCATTTTCACTCGCGGCGAGACGCAAGCCTTGGTCACAACCACGCTGGGCACCAGCGACGACATGCAGCGGCTGGAAGTGTTCGAAGGCGAAGCCAAGAAACGGTTCATGCTGCACTACAATTTTCCGCCATTCTCGGTGGGCGAAGTGCAGTTCTTGCGCGGTGCGGGACGGCGAGAAATTGGTCACGGCGCGCTGGCCGAGCGGGCTGTGACGGCGATGCTGCCGGCGGAAGAAAACTGGCCATACGCGATGCGAGTCGTCTCTGACATTCTCGAGTCGAACGGGTCGTCGTCCATGGCTACGGTGTGCGGGGCGTCTTTGTCGCTGATGGATGCGGGCGTTCCGCTGAAGTCGCCGGTCGCCGGAGTGGCAATGGGCCTGGTGAAAGAAGGCGAACAGTACGCCATCCTGACCGACATCGCAGGCGCCGAAGATCACTATGGCGACATGGACTTCAAAGTCGCCGGAACGACGGATGGCATCACGGCGCTGCAAATGGACATCAAGGTCGGCGGCATTACGGCGCAGATCATGCGTGAGGCCCTGGCCCAGGCACAGCGCGGACGGCTGTTCATCCTCGACAAGATGCGCGAGGCGCTGTCGGGTCATCGGGATAAGGTCTCCGCGTATGCCCCACGAATTTACACTTTGCAGATTCCAGTCGATAAGATTCGCGACGTGATTGGCCCCGGTGGCAAGATGATCCGTTCGATCATCGAGCAGACCGGCGTGAAGATCGATGTGGAGGATTCCGGCAAGGTCAACGTTGCATCGAATGATGAAGCGTCGGCCAACAAGGCGTTGCAGATCATCCGCGATCTGACCGCGACGGCCGAGGTTGGCAAGACCTACCTCGGCAAGGTCACGCGGCTGGCGGATTTCGGCGCATTTGTCGAAATCATTCCCGGCACCGAGGGGTTGCTGCACATCAGCGAAGTGGCGGAGCATCGTATCAAGGATGTCCGCGATGAACTGAAAGAAGGCGATCAGGTGTTGGTCAAAGTGCTGGCGGTCGAAGGCAATCGCATCCGGCTGTCGCGCAAGGCAATCCTTAAGGAGCAACGCGCGAAAATGGCGGGCGGTGATGCGGGAGCGGAAGGCCACGGCGAAGGAGTTGCTGCGCCCGTGCCGGCTCTGACCATCGAAGGCGGCGGCGACTTCGAGGAAAACGAAGCCGAGCCCAGCTTCAACCGGGATAACGCGCCGCCATCCGGGGATCGTGGTGGGGACAGAGGCCGTGGCGGCCGACCAGGTGGCGGAGGAGGACGACGTCGGCCGGGAGGGCGCGGAGGACGCGGCGGCGGGGGAAGACACTGACATTTGGGCTGCGGATTAGCCCCAATGGATTGCAGTTTGATCCCAGTCGAGCCGGCTTGGCCGTTCTAGGTTACCTCCGGCTGAAGAGGGTTACTTAAGGTTGGGGGGAGCCCCCCCGCCTTAGCTGTTATCCTGCAGATAACAGCCAGGGTGTGCGCATCCGCCTGCCGCGAGAGTCCCGATGGGTTGGGGACACCCATAGAAAACTAATGGCCAAGCGAAAACGGACACAAGCCTCAATCAGATTGCGAGCCATCCGCAAGAAGCAGGGATTGACGTTCGCCGAGGTTCACTCCCGCAGCCAAGCTATCGCCAAGGAACTGGGCCGGAAAGAATTTGCCATTCCGCCTAGCCGCCTGCACGATCTCGAGGTGCAGGGGGTGGTCCCCAGCATTTTCCGTCTCTATACGCTGGCGCGGGTGTATCGGTCGAGAGTTTCCACGATCCTTTCCTGGTACGGCGTCCCCAAACGCTAAAGCCGGCGGTGGCCTGGTTCAAGCGCTTGCAGCGCAGCAAACCAAGATGGGCCTTCCGACGTTCACCCTCTCGCCGCGGGCACAGCCGCCCTTCTCGGCAGGATCTCTCCCAGGCGGCGAATCTGCGCGCCCACGCCGCGCAGCTTCTCCTCGATGTTCTCGTAGCCGCGGTCGATGTGGTAAACGCGGTCGATAATCGTCTCGCCGTCCGCGACCAGTGCCGCAAGCACCAGCGATGCTGAGGCGCGCAGGTCCGAGGCCAAAACCGCCGCGCCGCTCAACGGAGCTTTGCCTCGCACAATGGCGCGGCGGCCCTCGATCTTGATGTTGGCTCCCATACGCACCAGCTCCAGGGCGTGCATGAAGCGGTTCTCAAAGATGTTCTCGGTGATGATGGACGTGCCTTCGGCTTGGGTGGCCAGCGCCATGTATTGCGCCTGAACGTCGGTGGGGAAGCCGGGATACTCCTCCGTCATCATGTCGGCAGCTCTCAGCGGATTGTCGCCCATCACGCGCACCGACTCTTTGCCGTGCGCAGTCTTTATGCCGACCTCGCTGAGCTTCTGCAGCAATGCACCCAGATGGCTGGGATTGCAGTCGGCCACGTTGAGGTCGCCGCCAGTCAGGCCGCCCGCGATGATGAACGTAGCCGCCTCGATGCGATCAGGAATAATGCGATGCTTCGCGCCATGCAGTTTCCCGACACCTTTGATGCGAATGGTCTCCGTGCCGGCCCCCGTGATGCGCGCGCCCATCTGGTTGAGCAAGGCGGCAAGATCGGCGACTTCGGGCTCACGGGCGCAGTTCTGCATGACCGTCTCACCCTCTGCCAAAGTCGCCGCCATCAGGATATCTTCCGTGCCGGTGACGGTGATTCTATCGAAGACAATTTCCGCGCCTTTCAGCCGCTTCGCGCTGGCTTCCACGTAGCCGTGATCCTGGGTAATGGTGGCGCCCAGACGCTCCAGACCTTTGATGTGCAAATCGATCGGGCGAGCTCCGATGGCGCAACCGCCGGGCAGCGAGACCCGGGCGCGTCCGCAGCGCGCCACCAGCGCGCCCAGCACCAGGGTCGAGGCGCGCATTGTCTTGACTAGTTCGTACGACGCTTCCGGCGTGGCAAGGTTTTGGCAATGAATGGTCGTGCGGTGATGAGCGCGGCCATAGCCGAGTTCGACTTCTGCGCCCATGGCGGTGAGCAGCTTACGCGTGGTTTCAATATCACGGACCTTTGGGATGTTTTCCAGAATGACGGGCTCGTCCGTAAGCAGCGCCGCGGCCATGCACGGCAGCGCCGCGTTCTTGGCCCCGCTCACGCGGACCGTGCCCAGCAGCGGCGTGCCACCGCGAATTACAAATTTATCCATAGCTAGCTCTCCATTCTAGCGGCGAACCTATGGCGATGGGCTGGGAAATAGTTAATCGGAAGGGCACGGCCTGACCTTCCCTACGTGCTCCGTGCTATTGCGATAGCCCGCCGCACGTGGCCGCTGTTCTTCTTGAGGGCGAGCACGGCCTGGGCGCGGCTCACGCCTGCAATCAACATCACCAGCGCTACCGGAACGCTTTTCCCCTCGGCCTGTAGGGCCTTTCGCGCCGAGTTTCGATCAACTCCGGCGGCCTGCTGAAGAATGCTGATGCCGCGTTCCATCAACTTTGCGTTCTTCAGATGGACGTTCACCATCAGGCCGTCGTAGACGTAGCCGAGGCGAGTCATGGCGCCCGTCGAAAGCATGTTCAGCACCATTTTCTGCGCGGTGCCGGCTTTCATGCGGCTTGATCCGGAAACAACTTCAGGGCCGACTTCGGTAACGATGGCGAACTGCGCCGCGTTCTGCAGTGGCGAACCCCGATTGCAGGTGACGGCAATGGTTGTGGCTCCGCGGCGCCGGGCATATTCTACCGCAGCGACGGTAAAGGGAGTGCGTCCGCTGGCAGCGATGCCGACCACAACGTCGTTCTTGCCGGGCTTTTTCTTCGCGATCTCGCGTTGACCAAGCTGGCGCGAGTCTTCTTTGGCTTCGAGGGCCGCGCTCAAAGCTCTCGGCCCTCCCGCGATGACACATTGAATGGCCTTAGGATCGATGTTAAAGGTTGGCGGGCATTCGGCAGCGTCAAGGGCGGCGATGCGTCCGCTGGTGCCGGCGCCGACATAGATCAGGCGGCCGCCTCGTTTGAGGGCTGCGGCAATGAGGTCGATCGTGCGGGCGATTTGCGGAAGAACTCGCTCGACGGCGGAGGCGACTTTCGCGTCTTCGGCGTTGATGATTCGCGCGATTTCCAAAGACGATTTGAGATCGAGGTCTTTGGCTGCGGGATTCAATCTCTCAGTGGAAAGGCGGCCTACGTCCTGACCGACGGCTTGCTGGTGTGCTCGCCCGGTTCTCTTCAACGGTTTTGCTCCAATGCCTCCACCACCGCATCATGGAACGCGGGCCGTATCTGCTTGATGGCTTGATTCGAGCAATCCGGCCAGGTGCGGTTGGTGAGCAAGCTTATTGAGAGCTGGCGCTCAGGATCGATCCACAATGAAGTCCCCGTGTAGCCGAGGTGCCCGAATGAGTTCGCCGAAAAATACTTGCCCGACTGCGAAGGCGAGGATGGCGTGTCCCATCCCAGCGCGCGCGATGTACCCGGCGGGGAGCTTTCACGGCGTGTGAACAAAGACAAGGTCTCCGGTCGGAACAGCGGACCTCCGCCGGCCAGCATGGCGTTGGCGAAGATTGCAGTGTCCTGCGCCGTGGAAAATAGTCCGGCATGTCCGGCGATGCCGCCTAGCACGCTGGCGTTCTCGTCCTGCACTTCGCCTTGTATGATGCGCTGGCGGAAGGTGCGGTCATCGGCAGTGGGCGCTGTACGCGGTCGCCAGTTCGCCGGAGGGTTGAACGCCGTTTGGCTCATGCCAAGCAGGCCGAAGATTTCATGCTGGCAGAAATGGTCAAGCGAGTCCTCCGCGATGCGCTCCAGCCCGAAGCCAAGAATGATGAAGCCGATATCGCTGTATTCCGCCTGCGTGCCCGGGTCTCGAACCAGCGGCGTGGCCAAGGCTGCGGTCAGCAGTGCGTCTTTCGTTTTCGACCTCATAAAGAGCTTCTCATACGCCGGCAAGCCGGAAGAATGCGCCAGCAACATGCGGAACGTAACTTCCTCGCGGCGCGGATCGCCCGGGCGGAACTCAGGGACCACGGAAGCAAGCGGCATATCAAGGTCGAGAAGGCCGCGCTCATACAAGATTATCGCCATGCTGGTGGTGGCGATGACTTTCGTGAGCGAAGCAAGATCAAAGACGGTTTCGGGCGTGGCCGCGGAAGACTCCGGGGCGTAAGTGAATCGGCCAAATGCCTTTGAGCAGACCAGCGAGCCCCGATACGTCACCGCGACGGATGCGGCAGGAAAGGCTTGTTGGTCGATCGCAGTGCGCAATACGTCGAAGGCGGCCGCAAACGCCGGTTCCTGCTGTTCACAGGCCACAGCCGGAGAGCGCGCAGAGGCCAGAGTTTTTAGTTTTGGCTCGATGTCTGGGTTATAGCAAACTCCAGAGCGCGGGTAAAGATGTCACCAGGAACGCCCAGGCTAGCGCCCAAAACCTGGGCGCGAACCTGGAACACCCGGCTTATACATTTCAACCCGGCTAGGGGAATACGATGTGGGTAGGCTCTTCCAACGAGAACAAGACCTTGACAGTGAATGAAATTGGCCCTTGCTGTGACCCCCATCGTTTCCATGGTTAGACCGGCCTGAACCACGGGCCGTGCCGAACAGGTTTTCCGGCCGCGTCGAAGATGACGCCTCCGCGCGGCCACCCATCGTCTGTGCCACCGCTGAAGCTGTACAGCACCTTTTCGGTCCACCGATGGTTCGCCCCCGGAATCAACTCGAAGACGGTGCCGCAGCCGTAGCCGCTGCATCCCGAGGCCCCACCGACAGCTGTTGTGCCGTACAGCCTCCCTGCTTTGTCAAAGACCAGGCCACCTACGGGGCTCGTCCCATCGTTGCTGTTGAAGCTGTGAAGGACTTCTTCTTTCCACTGTCCGTGGCAAGTCTTCCTCAGTTCAAAGACGGTACCGTCGCCATAGACGCCGCCTACCTCGGTTTCTCCATAGAGCCGTCCTGATTTGTCAAAGATCAAGGGAGCGCGCGGATTTGTGCCGTCTTTGCCATTGTTGCGGAAGCTATAGAGCATTTCCTCTTTGGCGGCCGCGAATGCGCACGCGGGGATAGTCAACAGGCCAAGCAGGAAACCACAGGTTGCAATGAAAACAATCCATAACTTCTTGCCAAACATGAAACGCGTCCTCCTTTATGGATGGATTTCGGCCTACGCACGTCAATGCTTGAGGGAAGGACGTGCGCCGCCGGCAAACTGCTATTTCTTACCCAGCGCCAGCCTGCCCAGCGTTCCGGTTGTGGTGTCCGGTTGAACCATGATCACATCCGTGCCTTTTGTTTTACCCGCGATGATGGCCTTGTTTGCGGTTGTCTCATAAGCGTAGCCACGATGGACCCGAATCCTCCCGTAACGTTCAGCCGGGCCCATCCGTAGTGCGTCTTTCCCTTGATCGCGAACTTCAGTCCGAGGTAGCGATTGGTGACGTCTCTCCACGGGCCAACGGAGGGCTGGGTGCTGAAGGCCGCCGCCATGAAGCCAGTTCCCGCAAGAAAGTGCCCCTTGGGGCCGATGGCCGAACCCTTTTTCATCGCTGCAGCGAAATGCCAACCACTCTCGGTGACGGAGCCGATTTCGCTATTTCCTGCTGCGGGCTTTAGATATAACAACTGCCTGCAACTGTCGGGACAAGCGGTAGTCCAGAAATTCACGATGGTGAAGTCGGTGATCTTGTCATGGTTGAGGCCAAGGTAGTACTGCTCAGCCCCGGCGATAACCATGTGGGTCTTGGTGTAAATGATCTTCGCCTGAGCCGGCTGCGCCAAGGCCAGCATCCCGACTCCCGCAGCGGTTGCTGCGAGTGCATACATGTCGAGTTGGTGATGAACTGAGACGGAAAGCTGGGAAGGCGTTCTAGGCGGCTGCGGTTTCATGAATCCCCCTTTACGCCGAACGCCACCATTGTAACCCCGGAGGCAAGTCTTCATGTGACGAGCTCGCACCGCATTGGTCAAAATCAAGCGGGGACTGGACGCTACTGAGGGGCTGTTTCTTCCGATTTCCACAGGCTGCGAGTCGTTCTCTTGGTCGGATCTCACAAACAACTTGCCGAGTCGCGTGCTAGCGTGGTGCCGGTAAGACCTGGGAGCAGTGATGCCGCGGTGACCTATGCGCCGCGATGGAAGGATCTATGCATTGCCAGTGAGATGCATAGGTCCTTCCCGGGTTGAAGAGTGTAGGTGTGAACTGGATTTTGGGCGAGACTATGTCGGCTACTCCCGTTCGTCCCGTTTCCGTTCGACCAGCTTCGATGCAGCCGGCTTCGGTTCAGCCAGCCGTTACTTGTGCCGGGGCGCACGTGCGGGCGCTGCGTTTTGTCTCGTGGGTGCAGAGCCGGGTGATGCGGCATTTCCGCCAGCGCCGGCACCGATGGCTGGCTGAAAAATTCGGCGATTGCCGGACGGTGGTGGACATCGGCGGGCGGGAAACGATGTGGCAGACGGTGCGGCTGTCGCCGCAGGTGACCATTGTGAATCCGGAGCCGGTTGCGGTGACCCGGCCGGAGTTTCACTATGTGCAGGGCGACGGCCGCAGGCTGGATTTCGCCGACGGCGCGTTTGACCTGGCGTTTGCCAATTCCGCGATCGAACACCTGGGCACGCTGGCGGACCAGAGGCTGTTTGCGCGCGAAATGATGCGCGTGGGCCGACGTCTCTATTGCCAGACGCCGAACCGCTGGTTTCCGGTGGAGTTTCACTACCTGGGGCTGCTGGTCCATTGGCTTCCCAGAAGCTGGTTTTCGTATGGCGTGCATCGCTATTGCACTCTGCGGGGGATTCTGGGGAAGCCGAGCCGGCAGCAGTCGCTGGAGCTGAGAACTTCGATTCGCCTGCTTTCGCGGAGGGAGCTGGCAGCACTTTTTCCCGGGTGCAGGATCCGTACCGAACGATTTCTGGGCTGGCCGAAGTCGTATGTAGTGTGGAGGTAGGGGGCAGGGGTAAGCGGATTCGGTATTGTCTGGCGAGCTGCGCTCGCCTGGGCGGACGAGGGCGTCCGGGGACGGGCGAAGACGCCCGTCCTCCATGGGTACTCAAGATCAGCCGCCGTGGCCATTGCCGCCAGCTTTGTGTCGCAGGTGCATAGTGCGCCGGACGGCAGGCAGGATGGTTTCGAGAGCTGCAATGACAGCACGCAGCCGCTCTTCCTCGGAATGCATGCCGAGCATGCTTTGTTTGAAGTCGAGATCGAGCGGCAGCGAACTGACCAGACGGAACGAGAGCTGCTTTTCGTCAATCTTTGCGGCGGGGTCCGGCTCGGCTCCAGCCACGGCCATGATTTCGCGGTGCAGCCTCAAGGCCTGCGCGACCTGGTCGGGCGTGGCGCGGCCAGGCTTGTCTTCCAAGTAGAAAACTTCGGCGCGCAGGAATGAGCGTTCCTGATTGAGTTGCATGACTTCGAAGCGGCGACGGCCTTCGGTGGCGATGTCCATGCGGCCATCGTCATACTTCTTAATGACTTCGAGGATGGCAGCGGTGCAGCCAATCTCCGCCAAGTCGCCCTCTTTGCTGCGCACCACGCCGAAAGGCTGTTTCTCGGCGAGACATTCGGAGATCATCTCGCGATAGCGCGGCTCGAAAATGTGCAGCGGCAAGGATCCGCCCGGCAGCAACACCAGATCGAGCGGAAACAACGGCAACAGCAAACTCAACAGCGCCTCCCGTGTGCGGCGGACGGATCACGCCTCTGTCTGGATTCTACATGCTTAACTTTGGATGGACTGAAAGCATAGTAAAGTGGCTGAGTTGGAATTCTTAGGGAAAGTGCGATTAGGTTCGCAAACAGAAAAGCAGGTTTCTCGACTCCGCAATGACAAAGTTGAAGTTAGTCAGTGGTTCCTTAGCTCGGCTCGGCAAACTGAGGGCGTCTTCAGGAAGCACGCGGCGAGGTGAATTATGTCAACCGGTTCCATTACACCTGTGGTGGTGCGCTGGACTGCTCGAGTGTGGAGCATTCTGAGCATACTTTTTGTCTTCGCATTCGTGATTGGCGAAGCTGGCAGCGGCCGAGGACCGACAGCTAAGGAGTGGGTGGGGTTGAGCCTGTTTCCTATCGGTGTCTGCCTGGGGCTGATCGTGGGTTGGTTTCGTGAGGCGCTGGGAGGGGTTCTCGCCTTGGGCAGCCTACTCGCTTTCTACCTCTGGAACTTTTTGCGCTCCGGACATTTGGCGCGGGGACCGTTCTTCTTTTTGGTCGCAGCGCCGGGTCTTCTTTTTCTTGTAGTAAGTTTGCTGTCTCACCAAGGCGCCCCACGGGAGACCTAGCGGTTCGCAACGTCAGTTCTTGCGCACACAGTGTTCAGCATCTCCCTGCCAGGATTAGTTGTAATAGCTTGAACCCGACCCGCCAAACGTCCGACCGCCCTCTTGCGCAGAAAGCTGACTCCCGCATCGCCGATAAACCTGGAACCGGCTCGGTTCCAGGCCACAAAAGCGTCTCCCATCAGTGATGGGAGTTGGGGCTTCCCTATATCGGTATAATTGATCCGCGTCGCGCAATCTTGGCTGAAGGAGTTTCAGAGAAGCATGATGCGCTCGGTTCTCGTTTTCGCTGCGATCGTCTCTTCAGTTCTGGAGGTCCAGGTCGCCTCCCAAACTCCATCACCAGCAGGCGTCCACCATGAGGCCAACTTCGAATCCGAACGGAAGCAGGCTGACGAACTGTTCCTTACTCAGAAACCGTTAGATGCTCTCGCTCTCTATGAAGACTTATGCCGCCAAGACCCGACTGTGGCGGTCTTTGCTGAGCGTTACGGTGCGGGCCTTCTCGCCAAGGAAGCTACGCTCTCCGATCCCGCTGAACGTGAGAAGGTTCATCTGAAGGCGATTGAGGAGATCAAGCGCGCGCAAGCTCTCGGGGACAACAGCGCGTACGTTGGCGCGATTCTCAATGCAAATACCAAGAGCTACGTGAGCGCCGTCGTAACGGGAATCCCGCTCAGCGTTGGCTACACCTACCAGGGTACGCCCGAGGCACAAGCTGTTTTCAAGAACGCTGAAGCTGCCTTCGGGCGCTCGGATTGGACTGCCGCTGTTAAGCTCTACGTTGAGGCTTCAACCCTCGACCCCAACTGGTACTCCCCTGCCGTGTGCGCAGGCGATACGTATTTTCGAATGAAGGATCTGTCGAACGCCGGCATCTGGTTTGCTAAGGCAATCGCCATTGATCCCGACCGTGAAACCGCATACCGCTACTGGGGCGATGCGCTATTTCAAGCAGGAGACCACACCGGCGCGCGTGAAAAGTTCGTTGAAGCTGTCGTCGCGGAGCCCTATGGAAATACGCCATTTTCCATGCTCGCTCAATGGGCCCAACACACTGGCCATCAACTCGTCAAGCCCGCCATTACGCGGCCGGAGTTCACCACCCCGGACAGGGTCCTCCGCATCGATCCCGAGCTCGCAGCCTCCACAAAGGATGGGCGTTCCTCATGGATTATTTATCAGCAGTACCGCGTTGCTCATGGCGCTCGCACACTGAACCAGTTCATTGTTGCTGGCGGCTCGGACGTGAACGCTGTAGTGACCCCCAGTGAGTATCGCCATACCATCGCCGAAGAACACGCCGCCCTGCGCGCCATGCTCGCCGACATCGACGCCAAACTCAAGTCCAGCACGCTCACTGAGGCAAACCTCGATCCGTCGATCCGCAATGTCCGCAATCTGGAAAAGGCCGACACACTCGGTGCTTGGATTGCGATCAATGCTGCGGACGCAGGCATCCGTTCAGATTATCCCAACTATCGTGTCCATCACCGCCAACATCTGGTCGACTACGTCAACACGTGCCTGATCCGCTAGTCCCGCAGCCTGCACTACCTTGGCAGGTGACGTCAGATCCGTACCGATAAGGCAGTGCGGCTCGAATCCGGAAGTGGCGCCGGATGGGAGGTCCTCGAGGCTAGAGCGTCTGTCGGTGTTAATCAAACCCCGCTTTCAGACGGACCGCGGAATGGGGTGTCGAATAGGTCTGGGGCGGCACGGCCAAAACACGCTGCGGGAAAAGTGTCCGGTATGGGACGAAGTACCTCGGGCACTGGGGAGAGCACAACCCGACTTACTCGCAGCCCGCAGCGCCACCCAAAATCGGTGCAAGCCAGGATTTTCCGCGGCCTGTAGAGCCATGCCCTTCCCAGACTGTCGCGCCTCATGAATAATGCGAACTGGCCAAGGTATGATCATCAACAAGCGCATGAATCTTTCTGAAAAAGTGGTAGTGATTACCGGCGCCTCGATGGGTATTGGCGAGGCGATTGCGAAATTGTTTGCCGGGCGCGACGCGAGCGTTGTCCTGCTTTCGCGCGACCAGGGCCGCGCGGAAGCCGCTCGCCAGAGAATCGGCCACATGGAACGAACCTTCGCCATGGCTTGCGATGTGCGGGACCGCAAAGCGATCGACGCGGTGGTGGAGGCTACGCTGCAGCGCTTTCGCCGGATCGATGTGTGGATCAACAACGCCGGCCAAGGCATTTTGGATGGAGTGACAAAAGTTGACCTGGCCGCGGCGCGCACCACGTTTGAAACCAATTTTTTCGGCGCAGTGGAAGCCATGCAAGCGGTGATCCCGGTGATGCAACGGCAAGGCGGAGGAACCATCATCAATATTTCCAGCGTGGCTGGGCATATCCCGCTGCCATTTCACTCGCTTTACAGCGCCACCAAGTTTGCCATGAACGCGGTGGGCAAGGCGGCGCGGGTGGAACTGGCAGGTTCGGGAATCAACGTGCTCACGGTATGTCCGGGATACGTGCGGACGGATTTCAGCGCCAACGCGATTCGGGGCAGCGAACTCAAACAAGTGCGGCCAGCGCAAATACGAGGAATCACAGCCGAGCGCGTGGCCCACGCGGTGCTCGAAGGATACGTGCGCGGCAAGCGGGAGCTGGTGGTGCCGTGGACATTGCATCTGGCGATCAAGATGTACCAGTTATTTCCGGGACTGGTTGAGTGGGCGATGGTGAGGCTGACGCGCAAGCGAGAATAGAGCTAAACGCCGAGGCTGAGGAGCATGAGCGGGAACGCTTGCGCCTACATCGAGACCCAGAGTTTGTTTAGCGTAACTCTTCCATCATCGCGGTCATTTCGGATTGCGCGTGGGTGTTGCCGGTTCGGCGGGCAGAGGCAATTCCATCCGTGAGCATCTTCTTAGCTTCGTCCATGCGATCCGCGGCGGCGAGCATCTGCGCAGCCATGAAGTAGCCGACGGTGTAATCCGGATTCGCGGTCAGCAACTTGCCGAACTCCTCCATGGCGCGGTCCACCTGGCCGGCTTTGGAATACTCCATGGCAAGGCCGTAACGGGCAAAGCCATCGTTGGGGTGCTCGGCCAGAATTTCGTTCAGTGCGGCAATACGGTCCATAGGGAAGCTTTCGGATGTCAGCTGCCAGCTATCAGATTAACAAAACAGGCAGAACGAGCGAAAACAGATTCTGAAACGCCGGGGAAGCACGGGGAATCTATGGGTGAATAAGAAAGGAGATGTCCCATGGCAAGGAAAAATGATGTGGAAAGTACGCAAAGAATCAGCTCCCAACCCCGCCTTCATCAAAGGGCGGCTGAAATCCAGGCTTACGGAACGGTCAGTCACATGCTGCCGTTGGAACTCGAGGAACCGGTGCGGCTGGAAATGACTGAACAATTAAACCAGATGCTGGCCGATACCATGACGCTTCGCGATCTGTACAAGAAGTCCCATTGGCAGGTGGCCGGACCGACCTTCTACCAGCTTCACTTGCTCTACGACAAGCATTTCGCCGAGCAAGTTGAACTGGTGGATTTGATCGCCGAGCGGATCCAGTTGCTGGGCGGAATCAGCATCGCGATGGCCGCGGATGTGGCGGAGACGACGCAAATCGAGCGGCCGCCGCGCGGACGCGAAGAGGTTCCGGTGCAATTGTCGCGCCTGCTGGATGCTCATCAAATCATCATTCGGCATGCCCGCACCCTGGCGCGGCGGGCTTCTACCCTCGGCGATGACGGCACGAACGATCTGGTGGTCAGCGATGTGCTGCGCACCAATGAGCTGCAGACATGGTTCTTGAGCGAGCATCTGGTCAACGTGCCATTGACCCAGGCGCAAGAGCCTTCCGTGACCGCGGGCGCAGCTTAGGAGCGGATATGGACGCGAGCGCAGACTGCGGAATCATCGATAAGGCCAGCAGTCACTCGGTGGATGAGACGGTCGAGAAGCTCAGGCAAATTCTGCAAGCCCGAGGCATCATTTTGTTTGCCTTGGTCGACCACAGCGGAGAAGCGGGAAAGGTGGGCTTTGCGATGAAGCCCACCAAGTTGCTGATCTTCGGCTCGCCCAAGGCAGGGACTCCGGTGATGCTGGCAGCTCCCACAAGCGCGCTCGATCTGCCGTTGAAGATTCTGGTGTGGGAGGACGCGGAGGGCAAAGTCTGGCTTTCTTACAACAGCGCCGAGTATCTCGGCAAGCGACATGGCGTGCCGCAGGGGTTGCTGCAGAATCTATCGGCGGTAGAGAAGGTGGCGATGGAAGCGGCGGGGTAATCGATCACCCCTAAAGGCAGCTGTCGGGCTGCGCTCGACCGACAGCCGAGGGCGGCTGTCGCCACACGTTTCTTGGCCAAACTGAGCAGCTGCCGAGCTTCGGTCGGCTGGGCGGGTCCTGAGCGAAGTCGAAGGAGGGGTCTGCCCCTACGCCGATCTAGTACTCGGACAGCTCTTGCATGGCGCGGAAGAGGTCGTCGGTCTGCGGCAGGATGGCGGCTTCGAGAGCGGGCTGATAGGCGACAAACGTGTCTTTGGCTGCGACTCGCCGCACCGGCGCGTCCAATTGATCGAAAAGTTCGCTGGCGATCCGCGCCACGATCTCGGCGCCGTAGCCCCAGCTCAGCATGTCCTCGTGAGCGACGAGAGCGCGACTGGTTTTGCTGACCGAAGCAGCAATGGTTTCCCAATCAAATGGATTGAGACAGCGCAGATCGATCAACTCCACTTTCATGCCGTGCATGCGCTCCAGCCGCTGCGCCGCTTGCAAGGCGCGGGGAACGGTGGCGCCGTAGGTGATGACGGTCAAGTGCTCTCCGGGCTGCACAATTTTGGCCTTGCCGAAGGGAACCATGTAATCCGGCCCGGGATACGGCGCGCGACCGAAGGTTTCACGATACAGCCGCTTGTGTTCGAGGAAGAGCACGGGATCATCGCAGCGAATGGCGGTGCGCAGCAGCCCGGCGGCATCGAGGGCGTTCGAAGGAAACACGACGCGCATACCGGGAGTGTGGGTGAAGATGCTTTCGCCGCACTGCGAATGGTAAATGGCGCCGCCGGTGAGATAGCCGCCAATGGCTACGCGAACGACGGCTGGGCAGGAGAAGCCGTTGTTCGAGCGCCAGCGGATCAGCGGCAACTCGTCGCGCAATTGCATCATGGCCGGCCAAATGTAGTCGAAAAATTGAATTTCGACCACCGGTTTCAACCCGCGCGTCGCCATACCTACGGCCCGGCCAACGATGTTGGCTTCAGCGAGCGGGGAGTTGAAGACGCGGTCGGAACCGTACTTGCCTTGCAAGCCGGCGGTCAGCTTGAACACGCCGCCTTTGCCTTTGATGGATTTCTCCGCGAGATACTGCTCGCGGCTGCAATCGGCAACGTCTTCGCCGAAGATGACGATGCGCTCGTCGCGGCCCATTTCGTCTTTGAGCGTGGCGTTGATCAGGTCGGCCATGGTTTTCGGAGCGGGAGCTTTGCCGTCGGTACCGGCCGCGGAAACGACCGGCGTATCGAAGGCCTGAGAAGCCGGATCAAGGTCCGGCGAATAGACGAACTGGGTCACGCTTTCCGGTTCGGCAAAAGGCGCTTCCAGAGCCTGATCGACGGCTTCCTGCAATTCGTCTTCGACGCGTTTTTCCAGCTGGTTGAGTCCGCTTTCGTCGAGAATGCCCTCGCGGATGAGGAACATCTGCAAGCGCGTAAGCGGATCGCGCGCGGCTTCCTGCTGGCGTTCGGAGTCCGGCCGATAAAGCCTCTCGTCATCGGAAAGCGAGTGCGAATATGGACGAATCACGTGGGCGTGAACGAATGCCGGGCCTTTCCCTGTGCGGCAATAGTCGACTGCCCGCGCAAATGCCGCATAAGTCGCAACCAGGTCCGTGCCTTCGACTTCTTCAAAGTGAAAATTGGGAAAGCCTGCCACCAGCCGCGAAATGTTGCCGCCGGCAGTGCCGACTTCGACGGGAACGGAGATGGCGTATTCGTTGTCCTGGATAACGAACAGCACCGGCAGCTTGCGGTTGGCAGCGGTGTTCATCCCCTCCCAGAACTCACCTTCGCTGGTGGTTCCATCGCCCAGGGATACGTAGGTGACCTCATCGCCGTGGAACATTACATCCTTGAACTGGCGATAATCGCCGCTGGCTTTGCCGGCTGTCTCAGGATGCCCATTGAAGTAGCGGCCAGCCTCGGCGCAGCCCACGGCTTGCAGAACCTGGGAGCCGGTCGGCGAGGACTGGGTCACAACGTTGAGTTTGGGATATCCCCAGTGAGACGGCATTTGGCGTCCGCCGGAGTTGGGGTCGTCGGCAGCCCCTACGGCTTCGAGCAGCATCTCGAGGGGAGTAGCGCCCAAAGTCAGGCAGAGCGCGCGGTCGCGATAATAAGGATAGAACCAGTCGTGAGCGGGTTTGAGTGTGAAGCCGGCGGCGATGCCGACTGCCTCGTGCCCGGCGCCGGAAATCTGGAAGAAAATCTTCTGCTGGCGCTTGAGCAGAATCTCGCGGTCATCGAGGCGCCGCGAGGTGTACATGAGCCGGTAAGCCTCGATGAGCTGATCGCGGGTGAGCCCTTGGTAGCTCTTCTCCGCTTCGGTGTTTCCAGCCATCACGGCCAGGTTGAAATCGGTTTTGGTCGCCATCCTGTCCCTTATTCTACCGGCTAGACGCAAGTTTTTCATTGTACATTTTGAAGGATTCTAGTGCCTCCGTCTCGCTTCTTGGGCACTGGCGAAGTTGGCCGACAGGGGCTGAAGAATGGGTAACCACTAAGGACACCAAGTCACACGAAGGAGGGCCATGGGGATAAATGAAGAAGAAGAAACGCTGCGGAATCATTTATTCTGAAAGAGAGCATGATTCGTTTTCACCGCCAGTTCGATCCTCGAACTATCAAACTGCTCATTTTCGACCTGGATGGAACGCTGATCGACTCGCGGCTTGACCTGGTGCATTCGGTCAATGCGATGCTACGGAATTTCAAGCGGCCGGAGCTGCCCGACGATGTGATTGCTTCTTATGTCGGCGATGGCGCTCCCATGCTGATTCGGCGCGCGCTGGGAGATCGGCGCGACCAGGCTTTTTTGAAGGAAGCGCTGGAGTACTTCGTGGCTTATTACCGCGTTCACAAGCTGGACAATACGCACCTTTATGCCGGGGTGAAGGAAATGCTGACGGCGGTTCAGCAAGCGAATGGCGCAGCGCGGAAGCTGGCCGTGCTTTCCAACAAACCGGTCAACCCGTCGCGGGGGATCGTAGAGGCGCTGGGAATCGCCGATTTTTTTCTCAGCGTCTATGGCGGAAACAGCTTTGGAACCAAGAAGCCGGACCCGGAAGGGGTGCAAACGATTCTGCGCGAGGCTGTCGCCAGAGCCGATGAAACGCTGATCGTCGGCGACTCGGAGATTGACATCCTCACCGGGCGCAACGCCGGACTGTGGACATGCGGCGTGACCTACGGTTTTGCTCCGCAGACCCTGGGCCTCGCTCCGGCGGATGTGACAGTCGATAGTCCGCGCGAACTGGCCGAACTTTTTTCATGAAGGCAGAAAGGGAGCACCTGATGACCCTTATTCCCCGCAGTCAGACCTTAGCCGCCGCGGGAGTGCTGATTGCCGCTTCCGCTGTTGCGGCCGCCCAATCCGCTACACTAGGCACGATGAAGACCGGCTACGCAGCAGTCAACGGATTGAGCCTCTATTACGAAATCCACGGCTCTGGCGCACCCGTGGTGTTGCTCCACGGCGGGCTGGGATCGACCGAGACGATGTCTCGCGTCGCCTCGGCTCTTTCGGCCACGCATCGGGTCGTCGCTGTCGATCTCCAGGCCCACGGCCGTACCGCCGACATCGATCGTCCCATGAGCTGTGAAGCCATGGCTGACGACATCGCCGGGTTGATGAAGTTGCTGCAAATCGGCAAGGCCGACGTCATGGGCTATTCGCTGGGCGGCGGGACTGCTCTGCAACTTGCCATCCGGCATCCCGCTGTGGTTAGAAAGCTGGTGGTCGTATCGATGGTTTTCAAGCGCAGCGGCTGGTACCCAGAGGTCCTCGCCGCTATGGATCAGTTCGGTCCGGCAACGGCAGAAGCCATGAAGCCGAGCCCTCTTTACCAGACCTACGCCCGCATCGCTCCCAGGCCTGCAGATTGGCCGGTGCTCGCCGCTAAACTCGGGGAGTTGTTGCGCAAAGATTTTGACTGGTCGAAGGACGTGGCTGGGATCACCACCCCCACCATGCTCGTCTTCGGCGATGCCGACGCCATCCGCCCCGCTCACATGGTGGAGTTTTTCGCCCTGCTCGGCGGCGGCAAGAAGGACGGCGGCTGGGACGGATCGGGAATCTCCAGCGCCCGCCTGGCGATCTTGCCGGGCGTCACCCACTACACCATTGTTGATTCAGCCGCGCTCATGGCCACGGTTCTGCCGTTTCTCGCGGATTCTGATCAACGATGAAGAGATCCGGCGGTTCCTTGCGTGAACGCAAAACTAAGAAGTGAGAAGGCAGAAGTTAGAACAGGCTAAAGCGCTTCGTTACTTCTGCATTCTTCCTTCTGACTTCCGCATTCCTCTGTGTCCGCTCAGCTAATGCGCTCCCGCGCCGCCATAGGCTACACTTTCACAAACGATGAAGAATGCCGCGGACTCCTTCACTCCCGCCGAACTGCGCAAGCTGCGCAGCCTGAAGAATCCGTACGGGATTCAGCGCTTGCTCGATGACATGCCCTACCATTTGGCAGCCACTGCGTGGTCGCCGCGGAGGGTGCTGCGGGAAAACACGGCGCATTGTCTGGAGGGCGCGATTTTTGCCGCGGCGGCTTTGCGGGTGAACGGTTTTCCGCCGCTCCTGCTGGACCTGGAAGCCGAGCAGGACACGGATCACGTGCTCGCCATCTATCGCGTGGACGGGCACTGGGGCGCGGTTGCCAAGTCGAACTACACCGGATGCCGCTACCGCGAGCCGGTTTACCGCTCGCTGCGCGAACTGGCCATGAGCTATTTCAACTTGTATTTCAACATGCGTCGGGAGCGTACGCTGCGCACTTTTTCGCGTCCGGTCGACCTGAAGCGCTTCGACTCCGAGCACTGGATGACAAGCGAAGAGGAAGTCTGGTTCATTCCCAACTATCTTTGCGAGATTTTCCATTACAAACTGCTGCGACCGGCCATGATCAAGCGCCTGCGCCGGGTGGATGACCGGCTGTTCCAGGGCGAATGTGTCGGCCGGGCAGAGAAGCCTGACCGGTAGCTCACCGGGTTGTGGTGCTTTCGGTAACTTGCACTGCAGATTGCCAGTCGTAGAATTTTGGGTATGAGAATCGCGCGGCTGGCTATTCTTCTTCTGGCGTGCCTGGCGGTGTCAAGCTTGGCGTGGGCGCAGGCGGCCACCGACATTGAGTCCGATCCGCACTACTCGCTGCTCGTGGCGAATGACCAGGCACGGGTGTACCAGGTTTCCCTGCGACGGGGAGAACGGTCTTTCGTCCGGCATGAGCATAATTTCCTGATCGTGACGCTGCAGGACTGTGAAGTCGCCATGTGGCCGGAGGACAGCTCTGACATCATGATGCATCGCTTCGATCAGGGCAATGTTGGCTTTTATTTTGGTGGCCGGGCGATTGGCTTGCGCAACGAGCAGACTGCGGCTTACCAGAATGTCACGGTTGAATTCCTTGATCCCAAGGTGACGACATACAGCTACCAGTGGAGCACCGGCAGATGGGACTACGGGGCGACGACTACCAGTTCTGTAGTGGACCCGCATGCGCCTTTCGCCAGCGGCCTGCGGCTAGGGCCCGTCATGGTGATCGACGTTAAATTGCTGCCTAACGGCTCTCTGCCCGCTCCCGATCATCGTTCTTCCGAACTGCTCATTCCCGTGACTGACGTAGACTTGCGGGCTGGCGAGGACAGCATTCGCCGCTCGGCAGGAGAGGCTTTGTGGATCCCTGCGGGCCGCAAGTCGAAATTGGTGAATGCGGCCGACGTTCCGGCCCGCTTCGCGCTGGTGCAATTCGCAAACTGAGCGGTTGGCACAACTCCATGGAACCCGCCGGGTTTAACTCCCGTAGATACGCTTATGATCGCCAGATACACGCTTTACCTTGCTCTTTTCTCAACCCTGGCGCTGGCCCAAGCTGACCCTCCGGCGCAGCCGGCAAAACATGCGGTCCGCCCTTCCGTCCCGTCACTTTCGCAAGATGAGATTCGCCAACTGATCCGCAAAGCTGCCGCCAACGACATGGAGAACGACACGAAGCTGCGCAACTACACCTGTTTTGAAGTCAAAAAGGAAATTCCGGTTTATATGATATGAGGCCCATGAACAACCGCCATCGTGCTTTCTTTTTACTCCTTTTGTTCGTGATTTCGGCGATCCAGTGTCTTGCCCAGGACCCGCAGAAAATCATCGCCCAATCCATCAAGGCCGCGGGGGGCGCTCGCTCGCTTTCTCGTGTGCAGACCCTTTCCGTGCAAGGCAACATCAGCGGAAGCGACGCGGCCGAAGCTGGTGCGTTCACCATGGTCGCCAAGCAGCCCAACCGGCTGTACCGCGAACTGCACGTCAACAACGCAACGCTCATCGAGGCCTACAACGGCAAGTCCGCGTGGACGCAGAACGCCGCCGGGGAAATCAGCACGCTGCTCGGCCAGCCGGCGGTGGAAATGGAAGCCGCCGCGCAGTTCTACAATGCCCGGCTGCTCAATCTCGCAAAGACCAAGGTCGCTGCCAATTATCTGGGCCACGCGCAAATCCTGGGACGCGCCGCGCTGCAATTGACGCTGACGTATCCCACGCGCGTCGTCTGGGAACTGTTTTTCGATGCACAATCTTATCTGCTCGTCGGCGAGAAGGCCTCCATCGCGGGCATCCCCGAGGAAATCTACTATGACGATTTCCGGGTAGTGAACGGGCTGAAGCTGCCCTATAAGATCGAACTGCACCGTAACGGGCAAATCTACAACGTGACGGTGACGCAGGTGGACGTCAATGAAAAGGCCGGGGAGCGGACTTTCGATTTTCCGCGCAAGTCGCAGGCGCAGCTTCCGGACATCAAGAAGCTGTTCGAGCAGATTGACGCGAATCAAAAGCAGCTCGACAAGATCAAGGAGAACTACGCCGGCACGCACATCGAGGAGAACACCGAGTACGACAAGAACGGCAAGGTCACCAAACAAGTGAACAACGAATATACATTCTTCTATCTGGATGGCGAGCAAGTCGAGACGCTGGTCAAGAAGGACGGGAAACCGCTCTCCGGCTCCGAGCAGGAAAAGGAAAACGAGAAAACGCGCAAGCACATCGAGGAACTGCAGAAGAAGGAACAGAAGAAAGAGGCCAAGGAAGAAAAGGCCAAAGAGCAAGGGAAAGAGGCCAAGGACGAGGATGAAGCGGATATCGAGACGTTTCTCCGCGTCAGCCAGTTCGTGAATCCGCGCCACGAACGTTTCCGCAGCCGGGACGTGCTGGTTTTCGACTTCGAGCCCAACCCGGACTACAAACCCAAGAGCATGGTCGAACACATGATAAGCGAACTCGCCGGAGCGGTTTGGGTTGATGAGCAAGCCATGGAAGTGGTGCGGCTGGAGGCTTACTTCGTTGGCGGCGTGAAGCTTGCCGGCGGGATGCTTGCCAGTTTGCAGAAGGGATCGAGCTTCGTCTTCGAGCAGGCGTTCATGAATAACGAAGTGTGGCTGCCCACATACGACGAGGTGCACTTGAACGCGAGGCTGCTGCTGGTGAAGGGCATGAAGGTGAATGCCGTGGACCGCTATTCGGACTACAAGCGCTTCAACGTGGAAACGCTGAACACCGTCGGCAAGCCCAAGGGCGCCGAAGAGCCAGCGCCTGCGCCGGGGACGGCGCCGGTTCCATCCGCTCCTCACGTCCAATAATTCATTTGCAATCGCACGCATCTGCAACTCCTGTCCAGTACCCTGTCGCTGGGACGGTTGTGCTCCGCGTCTGGTTACCATGAGGGGCCGCGCCGTTGACGCGTGTCTGTTCACACACGAGGTTTGGCTGCCGCAACGCACGAGCATCAAGATCGACGCCAAGGCCGCACTTGCTGAAGCAATTCGACATGGACCTGGACAGCAGCGACCGGGACTACAAGAAGTTCGGCGCGGAGACAAAGATCATTCCGGTAGGGGAAGTTTCGGAGCAGTAGTGGAGCAGTAGTAAGGTGCAATGGTTGGACTCGGCCTTGCGAACCGTGGGGAGGGTGATCACCAGACGTGTGGTACCAACCGGTAACGCACCTTCTGGAGATATTCCTTATAGCCCTCCAGATCGCATGCCAACAGCTTCTCCTCGACAAAAATGCGCACGACGAGCAGCGCGACCATGGCGAGGGCTAAGAGAAGGCCGGAAACGGATCCAAGCAGCAACGCGCCGCCAACGAACACCAGACTTGCCCCAAGATACATGGGGTGGCGAACAAAGCCGTAAACGCCGGTATCAATGACGTGCTGGCCGCGCTCGCTCTGAATACGCACCAGCTGCGACGCAAAGGTGTTATCAGTGAACGCGCGGAAGAAGGGAAAACTACCTCCGAGGAGCAGGATGCCTCCGCAGACTTCGCTCCACAACGGCAGGCGGGGTGTCCAACCGAAGCGCACATCCAGCGCCGGCACAACGATCAAAGCCAGGAAGCACACTTTTATCCCGATGAGGATGGCCACATCGGAGCGCGATTCACCGCCGCTGCCGGGCATCCGCATGCGCTCGGCCGGCAGCGAAGGACACCCACCAGACACCGAAGATCCAGCCCTCCACCCAGTGCCAATCGCCCGACAGCCATAGCGGCAACCCCAGATACACAACGGCGGCAACCGCCAACATAGGCCCGGTGATGATCGGCTTGGGGCGCATCGGAAGCCGAGAACATCATACGCCGAGACGTGCTTGCCTTCTACTGTCGGAGCGGCTTGCCGCGTGTGTTTGACAGGACGGCAAGACTCCTTCGGGCGGATCACGGGTTACCGGAAGGTAATGAGCGTGTGGTAACACTGGTCACGCGCCCGACCTGATCCCACAGCGAAGCGTGCAAAGGTCAAGTCCGTGCTGTCACAGGTAGGACCTGCCTTTCGGAGGGTACAAGTAAGCGTCTCCGCTCGAGCCGCGGCCGCACGTTATCACTCGACCTTGTGCGATAAGTCACTGCTACCCGGGGACGCGATGGAGAGAATCAACTAGATTTCCGTGCCGAACCGAAGCTGATGGATTAGACTGTGTTGCGTAAATTCAATTTTTCCGGCAGAGGTAAGCTAATGACAATGCTTCGTCTCACCGTAGTCCTCCTCGTCCTGATTACACTGGTCGGTTGCTCATCTCAACCGGCCCAGCCCACGGGCACTGCCCAGCCAGCGGCAGCGCCAGCGCCGCAGAAGGAAACCACTCTCTACACCGGCAAGGGGTGTTTTAACAGCATGGTAAGTCTGGCGCAGCGCTGGCAACCGGACGCCATGCCCTTTCACCTGGAATCGGACTTTAATGCCGACGCCACCGGCCAGGAAGGAAAGGCCACAGTGTGGCGCGGATTCTTCGCGTCGCGTGGCCGGGGCATGATGAAGAGTTTCATCTGTTCGGGCAGCCGCCTGGCGGATGCCCCTCCGAATGGTTTCTCGGACACGGCGGAAACCGCCTATGGCGGCAACGTTCCCGCGCTCATGTTTCTTCCCTCGTATTTCCTGGTCGACTCGGACAAGGCCTACGCTGCCACTCTGGACCACGGTGGCAAGCCATTGATCGAGAAGAACGCCAAGCAACCGGTGATTTACCTGCTGGACTGGGACCCGAAGAAGAAAGAGCTGGTCTGGACGGTGCTTTTCGGCAAGAGCCAGTCGGACCGGCAGGGTGTGGCCCTGATCAGCGCCAGGACGGGATCGTTCATCGGCGGAGCCAAGTAGGCTGCCGGGGCGTGATGTCCGCAACGGGCGCTGATGGGTAACGGCGAGCAGTGACCATCAGCGCGCCGAGCCTTTAATCACCCGACTATCAGCTTTAAGTGTATGCGCGGGCGGAAGCACGCGGCGGTGTGCCTATTTCAAGGGGAAACTTGGGAACAACTGACATGGCTAGCCCGATCTAGCGTAACCTGATTCGACGAGTCGAGGCTCGGTTGGGGTGTGGAAGCCAATGGGCGTGTTCCTGCTGCTTCCGGCGGTCATCGGTAGCTATCCGGCTCGTCCAACGATCAACCGCAAGGCGAATCTTCTGGAAGAGACCGGATCGAGTTTTAGACCAACCCTGGCAGCGGTCTTTTCCGCTTGAATGGTAAATGGGAGCACCATCTGGGTGAGAGGCGCTGGTTTCTGTTTTGGGCCAGTTTTGGGCAGGGCGTCTTGCAGCGACATGCGCCGGTAGGGGACCGCTATTCCATACTTCCGGTGGGCAAATGCTACGGTCCTTACCGAGGGCATTGAGTCCCCATCCAGGTAGCGATTCAGTTGTGGTCGTTCCACGCCGATAGACTCGGCGAAGTCCTGATCGGTCATCCCCTCAGCCTTCGCCTTCTTGTATGCACGTTTCAGCGCAGGCGCGAACCGTGCGACAAAAGCATCGTCATCGGCGGTACGCTCAGGGGTACGCTTCATTTTCCTCTTGTTGTGTACGTTAATGTACGTGTATATTGACGTACAAACTACAAGATATACGAGGTGTAGGCTGAAGCGCCCAATATCTTGCGGTTTGGTTGGCACTCAGCAGGACTAAACTAAAAGAGAGATGAGTATGAGCAGCGACAACAGCGGATTGATGGCAGACTACAGAGTATTCACAAACCGCCGTCGCGGTTGGGTCAAAGAACACAAGGACAAGGTGGTTGTCGTTCGAAATCGGAAAGTTCTTGGATTTTACGATGACTACAAAGAAGGCCTGCGGGCAGGCATTGCTGCTTTTGGTGTCGAAAGCAAGTTCTTGGTTCAAAAGATTTACGATGATGGCGAAGCTGTTGTGTGATCTAATTGGCTTGATTGTTTCGAGACTCCACCACTCCGTCCGTCCTTAAGCAGAACGGTCCACGCATATCTGTCGAGATCAAAGCGACCTCAGACTACATCCACGAAGCCTCGCGCCTTGGATGGGAATTTTCATCATCGGGCAGGATTAGTGCTCTCATTGATACGGGAAGCGCATACACAATTCTGAAGCCAGAGATTGTAGCGAGATGCAAGCTACGCCACGTTTCATTTGCGGATATTACTTGGGGTGGTAAGGCTGGCAAGTATCCTGTGCATCTGGCTCAGATCACATTTCCCGTAGGACTGATGAGCCTCGATAGTTTCCCGGTCGTCGCTCTTGGCATCGGTCAATTGGTAGACACGCCGTATGACTGTCTAATCGGCAGAGATGTACTCAACCGTTGGCGCCTGACCTATGATGGAAGCGGAATCGTTGAGATTCAGGACTTGTGACGCAGATGAAACCAGATCGGAGATCAGCGGAACATTCCGGATCTGAGCGCTCGTAACTGGCACAGGGGACTGGGATGAAGGCCCTATACAGAATTTTGGCAGCGACGGCGATGTTGTTGGTTCTGGCGACCGCGCTTCGATTCACCCCTGGGCCGAGCGCGGCGACCACGGGGCAAATTTCGGGAACCATCAAGCTGGACGGCCCGGCTCCGCACAGCAGGCCGATTGACATGTCGAAGGACCCGGGTTGCGCGCAGATGCGCGGCGGAGCCGAGGCGACTGCGGAGAGCGTGGTGGTGGGCGCGAACGGGGGACTGGCGAATGTTGTGGTCTACATCTCGCAGGGCCTGACGGGCAACGAGGCGGCATCGTCGCAACCGGTGACGTTGAGCCAGAAGGGATGCCAATACGTTCCCCACGTCGTAGCGGTGAATGTGGGGCAGCACTTGATGCTGGTGAATGAAGACAAGACATTGCACAACATCCACCCAGAGCCGGCCCGCCCAGGCAACAATCAGTGGAACAAGGCGCAGATGATGGGCAGCCCGCCGATTGACGTGACCTGGGCCAGCGAGGAAGTCGCCATTCCGGTCAAATGCAACATCCATCCTTGGATGCGGGGCTTCATTGCGGTAGTGAAGGGGCCTGTTGCGGTCAGCAATGACAGTGGCGCTTTTGAGTTGGATAACGTGGCCCCGGGAACCTATACGCTGACCGCCTGGCAGGAAACCTACGGCACGCAAACGCAAAAGGTGACGGTTGCGGCTGGCAAGCCAGCGGCGGCGGATTTCGTTTTCAAGGCCAAGTAGGACAAGCCGCCAGTTATCGGACAGCGAGTAGCGTTCACGATTGGGGTCCCCAAGTTCCGGTTTGGCGATGATCCACGAAGTTGGCTTGGTTCTTTAGCCAGAAGAGCGATGGACCGGCTCGATAGAATCGCAACACAGCACCCGGACGTTGAAGCAGTTGTGGTGGCGGGAGCTGACTATACGATGATGTTGGGAGTCGACCCGAAGGACCAAGTGGACCCGAAGTTCTTTCCCAAAGGGGCCGACTCCTACCCACGGCTTGACCGATCACGGGTTGTGTCTTGCGCCTAGACGAGGGCGTCCGGGCCTACGTGAGGCTTCGCGCTGGACGGGTCCTTCCGCGAGGATTCCAGGCTGGCCTCCCAGGTTACGGGAAAACATATTACACTGTAAGGAGCGCGCTGCTGCACGGGCAGGCATTGGGGTTCGCCTAGTAATTGACAACATGACAATCAACCAGAGCAAGCTATCGGAACTGCGGGATTATTACACGCTCACCAAGCCCGAGGTGAACCTGCTTATCCTGATGACCACCTCGGCGGGATATTTTCTGGCTGGGCGCGGGCCGATGTACCTTGCCGGCTTGGCCAACACGCTTCTGGGAACTCTGCTGGTGGCGAGCGGCACAGCGACCCTGAATCAGTGGATGGAACGCGCCTGGGACGGTCAAATGCGCCGTACGGCGAACCGGCCCTTGCCTTCGGGAAGGCTGAGCGCTCGCGAAGCGTTGCTGTTTGGCGTCTTACTGAGCCTCGCCGGAGGATTATATCTGGCGCTCACGGTAAACCGCTTTGCCGCAGTGCTGGCGATCTCCACGCTGCTTTCTTATCTGCTCATCTACACGCCGCTGAAACGAAAGACGGCTTTGTGTACGTTGCTGGGCGCATTTCCCGGCGCGATGCCAACTCTGATCGGGTGGGCGGGAGCTTCGTCCGTCATCGATTCGCGCGCGTGGCTGCTTTTTGCCTTGGTTTTTCTCTGGCAGTTCCCGCATTTTCTGGCGATCGCCCTGATGTACCGCGAGGACTACGCCCGCGCCGGCTACAAGATGTTGCCTGACTTCGACGCTGACGGCCGTTTCACCCGGGTTGAGATCGCCGGACTCTCCCTGCTCCTGGTGGCCGCTACGGTGTTCATGGGACTTCGCGCCGGTCCAGCTTCTTTGGTTTCTTTGAGCGTGGCCGGGGCGTTCCTGCTGTATCCGGTGTTAAAGCTCGCCGGAACCAGCTCAAGAATCTTGGCCAAGCAGGTTGTTCATGCTTCGGTTATGTATTTACCCGTAGTTCTGCTCGTCGTCGCAGTGGGCAGGTAGGCCCTAGCCCTGCTTCCTTAAGCGGATCGTCATTCTGAGTTCGAGCGTTTCGCTCCCGGGGTGTTTCTTCTTGCGGATATCCACTCGGGTAAAGTCGCTGGTGAGGAGGTCCCTCATGAAGGCGAACTGCTCTTGGCCAAACACCGGCTGTACCTTTTCGACACCCGCATCTTCATTGAAAAAGTCGGCGTCCACTCTAACGCCCCGGTAGTCGACGGTCACGCCTAACTTCTGGCAGGCTAGCTGAAGCACTCTGCTGCTTGGAATGCTCTGGCCTCGCAGATAGCGAAACAGCATCGACCGGTGGATCCAGGATTCGCGGGCGTCCTCACGTTTGAGCTTAGCAATGCTGGTCGGCTGCCGATCAAGCTTACTCCGGGCCTGCGGATCGGGCAGGTCTGCTTTTTCCAGATGTCGAGCCGAAGCTTGGTTCCTTACTACGCCAAGCATCTAGCTAAGTACTTCGAAGCAACTACAGTTGAGGCAAGCAAGGCAGGCTATGATCCCGAAGTGGTTAGGGACTCCCGCTCTGGGCAAAAGGTTGATTGATGCACCAAAAATACATTGACATTGTGTATATTTGGTGTATATTGTGTGTATAACACAGGAGGGGTTAAGGTGTTATGGCCAAGTTGACGGTTGAGTTTAACGACAAGATGAACGATACATTGGAGCAACTAGCAAACGAAAAGGGAACGACGAAGGTGGATGTTCTGAGGCGGGCGGTTGCGCTCTACAAGTATCTTGATTCGGAGCAGAAGGAGGACGAAAGCAAGAAGGTTTCGATTACACAAAACGACACCATTCTTAAAGACGTCGTTCTCCCTTAACTAGACTCGAGGGTTATGGCTATGGCTGCGCGTGAAGAGGTTCAAGTTAATGTCGATACTCAGGAGTCTGGTAGAGAACTGCAACCGCTGCAGAGGGTTGGCTACAGGCTAGCCCTCTTCGTTTTCTTCTACATAGTCGGCGCCTCCATAGTGATTTTCTTAGTCTCTTTCCGCTGTATCCAGCTTCCTGCTTTTCCCGCTCCGCCGGTCGGCTCAAGCGATCCCGAACACTACAAACAATTGGTCGATGCATATAAGGCATCGGCCGATGTCTACCAGCAGATGGCGAAGCTTCAAGTTGAACGCGCGACACAGCTTTTCCAGCTCGTTGTGGCCTCGACCATACTACCGGCGTTCACGGCCATTCTCGGTTACATCTTTGGCTCAAAAAAAGCTGGGGAGTAATAGTCGCCCCTCTGATCGTAGTCTGCTTTTCCTCTGCACTCCACAGCGCGTCCGACATCTCCACACAATCTACACAGCTAAGCACGTCTTTTCAGTTGCAAGGCACGGCTCAATTTGGCAACCTCAGTTGCGCGCGTGTTCGGTATGGCTTCGACAGGAGAAAATTTCCGGCGGAATCAACTGCTTGAGTGGTTTCCGTTTTACGTTCATCGCATTGCCGGTGACGTACGCTACCGGGCACTAAAAGATTTTCAGCAGGCCTGGTACCTGAACCTGCTGTTTGCCGCGTGGGTCTCGGAGCGTCCGGGATATTTGCCAGATGACGGGCAGTTGTGGCGCCTCGCGAATGCACGTACTCGCCAGTTCTTTGAAAAAGAAGCTGGGCCAGTGATGTGCATGTTCGAGCGTGAGGGCTCGGCGACTGACGATGCAGTCTGGATCTATCATCGGGTGTTGCTGCAGATCTACGATGAGCAGGTATTGAAATTCCACAAGAGGAAACGTAAATCCTCTAAATCCACAGATGACGGAAACACTTCTTATCTTGATTTTGAAGGTACACTAAACAAGAAAGAAAATGGACGAGAAGGATGTTTACGCCATCCGGAGTCTGGTCTTACACCGCGGGGTGTTTGTTGGGGGTGCTATGCGGAAAGATACAGTAACCAAGTCAGTTAGGGTGGTATCTCCCTGTCCGCTGTGCAATGGAACAGGTTGGAAAGAAGTCGTGTTGAAGAATGAGAGGTGTGTTAGACGTTGCGAGTGTTTTCTAAGCACACAAACCGGTAGATTGCTGGAGTTATCAGCCATCCCTGAACGATATTCTAACTGTGACTTTTCGAGCTATAAGACCTCTGGTAGCAGCGCCTTGGAGTTGGCAAAACTCACCATTCAAAAGTGGGCAGAGGAGTGCCCTGTTGATCGAAAGGGGTTGCTCATAGTTGGTCGATGTGGTGTAGGCAAGACCCATCTGGCGGTATCCGCGCTGAAGAAAATCGTCGAAAAAGGCGTGCATTCTCTCTTTTGCGACTACCGGGAACTGCTCAAACAAATCCAAGACTCATACAACCCATCAGTGCAGGCCACCGAACTAGAAGTCCTACGGCCAGTTTTTGAGACGGAAGTTTTGTTACTAGATGACCTCGGGGCTGTGAAACCGTCGGAGTGGGTGTGGGACACTGTTAGTCTGATTCTCAATACCCGCTATAACGCCAACAGCACTACGATCGTTACCAGCAATTTCGAACTGGGTGACTCGGAGGCAGATGCTGACTTGACTCCCGTTCGGGCCGCGGCTCGCCAAGAGACGCTGCGTGATCGCATCGGCGAACGCATGATTTCACGTCTCTGCGAGATGTGTCGGATCATTGCTGTGCCCGGCAAGGACTATCGGCAGTCCTTCCTCAGTGTCGGTTCGAGATAACTGATCTCATTGACATCCCTCTTGCGACGGTAGCCTTTGTCATTCCGACCTAACTTCAGCTGGGATGGATCCGCTGTCTTTCGTCAGGAAAGGGACGAGCAGATTTCTCGGGGATCAATCCCCTCGAAATGACAAGTTGAGGTCTAGGGTTCATTGACAGGGCACGATCCTCTGGTCGGCTTTTCTTGGCGCACGTGTGAATTCTACGTTTGGCGATGAGCGCGGCCTATTTACATTACCAAAGGGCAGCACAAAAAGGCCATTGCAGGATTGCTGTGCCGCGCCGAAAATACAACTAGAAGGTGCGCTTGCATCGGCTGGGTACGGGATGGCATCGAATGTTGAGGTAGAGTGCGACGGCAACCGCGGTGGGGACCTCATGAGTGATTCGGAACCAGTCGTGCAATCCGCTGTCAGCGAAGCAGAGCAAGAGCGGCGCAAACTTCGCCGGTTGCAGGTGATGATCAGCATGGTGATGTCGGTCATCAGCCAAGACCCGAAGCTGACCATTGAAGAGGCTTCCGAGCTCGCCGCCGGGGCCAAGACCGCCGCGCTCGCCATGTTTCCCGACAAAGAGCTGGCCTACGACATTCTCTACAAACCTCGCCTGCAACGCCTGATGAACGAACGGTTCCGGCTGCAGTAGCGAAAGTCGCCCTTTGTAGACCTCCGGCGCTAAAGCGCATGCTGATAAAAAAGGGGTGATTCGCAGTGCTGAAGCGCTGCGCCACCCAAAATCAGAGACGCGCGTGAGGGCACCTATTGCGCCCTTCGGGCGCGTGCTACAATCTGTCGCCCCTGCGGGGCTGGTTCCCTCTCGACCACGTCGCGGAATTCTCAGAAAAGACTGCGAAGTTTCGCTCCGCCGGACGGGCGAGGGCGCCCATCGGACAGCCGCCGGGACGGCGGTGCTACGGAATCCATTGCGGCGATCTTCGCCTGGGAGAGATCACTGCTTGTCGATGCGCTGCAAGCGAAACAGGAGGGTGCCCCAACCCAATTTCGATCGCATCTGCACAGGAATGTGGTTGGCATCGTCGGTGAACCAGGCCCAAACGGTCCCTTTGCCCTGCAGTGGGCCGGAGGTTGCCTCGGCGCGAATGCGCATGGTGCTGTAGGTTCCCGACGGGACTTTTATCTGCTCCCTGGCTTCCACGTGGGCCGTGACCTGTGTGCTCTTGCCGCCGTCACTGATAAAAAAAACATAGGTGTTGCCGGATTGCAGCGGCAAGGATGCGAGGTAGTAGAATCCGCTGATTACGTCGGTCACGCAGGCCGGCGCATCGTTTTCTACATGTTTCGTCTCGCCGGTCTTGAGGTTTTTTTCATCGAGTACGGCCTTGCGGTGGGAGTAGTCAAAACTGGCTTCGCTCTGCCGCGAATGAGATCCTTCCTCCGTGTGCTTGGAAATGCGCAAGGAGCAAAATGTGCGCGGGTCAAAGAAGGCTTCGAAACGATCGTGCACTTTGAACAGCGCATTGACTACGCCGGCTGAATCGGCGGTGGCCGTGACATGCTCCTGAGTTCCGCTGCTGTCGAGCCCGACCTTGGCGATGCCGGCGCTGAACAGGTGCCACTCAACCGCGTAGACGTAGGTTTGGCCGTTGGGGTAGCGATAGTTTGGCGGCGGCGGCACGATCTGAGCGGCTGGGGCTGAACCGATGCTCGGAAGCTGCTGCGGCGGGACGGGAGGCGCGGGGGGTTGGGTTTGCGCCGGCAGCACGGCGGGAGCGAAAGCGGAAATCAGCGTCCACCTGAGAATCGACCGCAAGAGGAAAGGCATGTTCATTTGATTAGACGCCCCACTGGCTGGTTTGATTAGAGACGATTCGCAGCTTTATCACGCAGACCTTCCTTACTTGGAAACCCAGAGTAATTTGGCGGCCAGAGCCGCTAGCATTGCCAGCGCTCCCAAGGCGGCATTGTACTCGCGATGCTTCCAGTACAGCTGCCAGGAAAACGATTGGCTATGATGACGGAAAGGAGTGACGCGTGGCAAGAGCTGGGGTACCTGCCGCGCGTACTCGTCAAATTCCGGAAAACGGCTACGCAGGAAGGCTTCTTCCGAACGGATCACAGGTACATAGACGGCCAGGAATATCACGGCCATAGCTGCGGCAATCCACCAGCTTCGCGCCGCCACGGCGAAGCCGGCCGCCAGCACCAGCGAACCGAGATATAGCGGATTCCGTGTATAAGCGTAGGGACCGGTAATGGCGAGTTGCTCGTTCTTCTGCACATGGCCGGACGCCAAAGTTCGGATGAGCAAGCCGGGAACGATCAGCAGCAGTCCGAGAAGGGTTGACCTCCAGGCCGGCCGCGCCAGCCACAAGTAAAGCGCGGCCAAAACGAACCCGAGCGGAACCCGAGCACGCCGAGCGAACTGGGGCCAGCTAGCCATGGTTGATCCTCAGCAACCCGCGCGCCGCGTGCACAACTTCGCTGGAGGTAATCTCAAGCAAACCGGCGTCCGGCTCGACCCGACGGGCGTGAGAAGTTTTGCTCGAAGGACGACGTAAGACGATGCTTCGCGTCCCATAGGGTCCATTGCGCAGGGGATTGGTGGGACCGAAAATGGCTACCACGGGGACTTGCATCGCCGCCGCCAGGTGCAGAGGGCCGGTATCGCCGCCGATGAACAGCCGAGCGCGGCGGGTGAAGGCAATCAGCTCGGAAATCGAGCAGCAGAGCGGTCGCGCGGCGCCGCCAGCGGCCGCTTCAGCTGCCTTGGCTAAGGTTTCTTCTCCTGGCCCGAAGTTGATCAAGGATGCGATGCCATGTTGTGCGAGGCCCTGAGCAACCTGGCCATAGCGTTCCGCGGGCCATTGCTTGGCTCCCCAGCCCGCGCCGGGATTGAGCAGAGCGAAGCCGTGGATAGCCCACTGCCGGAGTTGTTCTTCGCATTTGCGCTCAGCCACAGGGTCGTGGGGAAATTCCACGGAGCAAAGATCAAGTTTTCGGTGCGCCACGGCTTCCGCCAGCGACATATTCTGTTCCACTACGTGCGCGCCTTCTGTGAACACCTCACGCGAATAGAACATGCTGGCGACATTTTCCCGCGGGTGCACAGCGCCGTAGATGATTTCGGCGCCCGACCGCCGTGCGATCAGCGCGGAACGCACGGCGCCCTGAAAGTCGATTGCCAGCGGATATCGTGGCGCGCGCAGATGGCTGATGGCGACCGCAATCTGGTGCCAGGTCTCGGCCGACCTCCACGACTTGCGCCACGCCTTGGTGTTGAGCACGTGAAGCCGGTCAACCAGCGGGCGCTGCGGCGAACGCGCCCCAGCCCTGGCGCAGGTGGGAGTACACAGCAATTCCAGCCAGCGCTCTTCGACCACCCATCCAATCCGTGTGTTGGAGAAAGTCTTGCGCAAGGCGCCAACCGCAGGCAAGGTGTGGATGATGTCGCCCATGGAGCCGAGCCGCACAATCAGGATTTGCTCAGGCTCCTCCCACGGTTTTGAGCTATCAGACGAGATAATGCCTGCGCCGATCATGAGCGGGATCGCCGTGGACCCATGGAGCAAATGATTTCCGTTGCAGAGTGATCTTTCGGGTCGCCGACGATTTCCACTCGCCCACCGACTTCTTCGATGACGTCGCGCTCGGGAACGGAATCTTTCGAGTAGTCGGTTCCCTTGGCTTGAATATTGGGACGAAGCTCGCGAATCAGCGCCCGCACATCGGGCTCCGAAAAAATGACCACCGCATCCACGTCGGCGAGCGCAGCAAGGATTTCCGCGCGCTCGCGCTCGGGCATCAGTGGACGCCCCTCGCCTTTCAGCGCGCGCGCCGAGTCATCGGAATTCACCGCGACGATCAGCCGTCCGCCCAATTGCTTGGCCGCGCGCAGATAACGGACATGGCCGACATGCAACAAATCGAAGCAGCCATTTGCCAAAGTCACAGATTCACCTTGGCTGCGCCAGGCGGCAATGCGCTGCTTCAACTCCTCCCGACTCAAGATCTTTTCGGTGGACATGCTCGTCAATGCGGACGCGGGGCCGGCGGCGCTTGATCAATCGCTGCCAGCAATTCTTGTTGGGAAACGGTGGCGGTTCCCCGTTTCATCACCACAATGCCGCCAGCGTAGTTGGCCAGACACGCAGCTTCTTCAGTGGTTGCTCCCGCCGCAAAGGCTGCGGTGAAGGTGGCGATCACGGTATCGCCTGCGCCGGTCACGTCAGCGACCTGGTCAGAGCCGAAAATCGGGATGTCCACCGGCTTGTTTTTTCCGGCGAACGCCACCATGCCGTCGCGCCCACGCGTGATGACCAACGATGGCAAATTCATGCGTGCCATGACCTGTTCGCCGGCGGCGCACAACTGACCCCAATCATGGCCAATCTTTACGCCTAGGGCCGCTTCCACCTCGGGCTCATTGGGCGTGGCCGCGGCAATGCCAGAGTACTCCAGCAAGCGGTGGCGCGAGTCGAGAATGATGGGCACGCGCTCGGCGCGCCCCTTGGCCCGCACCGCATTCACGATCGACGGACTGGCTGCTCCATAGCCGTAATCGGAAACCAGGAGCACGTCGGAAGCGGGTACGTACTGGCGCGCGGCGAGAATCAGTTCCCGGGTCAAGTGCGGGCTTGGCTCAGCTTCAGGCTCGCGATCGATGCGCACCACCTGCTGCCGGGAGGTGTGCGTCATCCCGGCCAGGATGCGGGTCTTGGTCACGGTGGGATAGCTCTTATCCTTGAGCACTCCGCTGATGGGGATGTGTTTGTGGCGGAAGACGCGCAGCAACGCGCGGCCGGCTTCGTCGGCGCCAACGATGCCGACCGGCAGCACGTTGGCACCCAGGTCGGCAAGATTGTTGACCGCGTTCGCGCCGCCGCCGGGCAAGACGGTGCTTTCCCGGTGCTTCAGGATCAACACCGGAGCTTCGCGGGAGACGCGCGAGATTTCGCCGAACACAAATTCGTCGGCCACCAGGTCGCCGAGCACAGTGACCGTGACCTTGGGAAACGATTCGACGATCTTTATGAGCCTTGCGGCTTCTTTGAGGCGGTTGGTCATGGAAGTAAGATAAATTCTCTCACGAGGCGCGCCTCCGCTCACGAATTGTGTGCAGCATGGTATCCACGGCGTTAGCCGAGTCGGCCAGCTCCATCGTGACCACAGCGACGGCCAGGGGATCGAGCTGCGCAGCCAAATCACCGAGATTCACCCAATCTTTTTCGGTGGTGACAAATCCTCCTCCGTTGACCTGCCGGCACAGCGCCGTAAGCCGCTGAATGTCGGCTTGGGTGTAGGGGTGATGGTCGGGGTAAGAAGTTTCCACCACCGGCTCGATTCCAGCCATGCGGAGGTCGGAGAAAAAACTCTTCGCTCGGGCAATTCCACAAAAAGCGACTGGGCGACCGGGGACGTCGGCGGCCGCAATGCCGCGCGTGACCCGCCAAACTGCCGAGCCTTTGAGCTCAAGCTGGCCGGTGGGCATGGCACTGGTGACGACGATTGCGTCGGCGCGAGACAGAGAAGTCAACGGCTCGCGCAAGCGGCCTGCCGGCAGCAGGCGGTCGGTGGTATCTTCTTGGGTCAGCAAAACAATTTCGAAATCGCGGGCGAGGGAACGGTGTTGAAAGCCGTCATCCAGCAAATGAAAGTGAGCGCCGAATTTCTTCTCGGCAAATGTCCCAGCTTGGTAGCGGCTTTCTCCGATAATTACGGGAACCTGAAGGCGGCGAGCCAGCAAGACGGGTTCATCGCCGTACTGTCGCGCGGTCCCGGCCGGGTCAACCAACGCCACGCCGCGCGTGCTCCGGCCATAACCTCTGGAGAGAATGTCGAAGGGAAGTTCGCGTTGCTTGAGCAGCTTTCCCAGAAGCAGAACGAATGGAGTTTTTCCCGACCCGCCCACCGACAAATTGCCCACGCTGATGACCGGACCATTCAGTTTGTTTACCGGCAGGACGCTCCGATCGTAGAGCGCGTTGCGGAGCTTTACGCCCGAACCGTAAATGGAGCTGAGCAGACTCATGAGCGTTCCTTACCAAAGGTTGCCGCAAAAGCAGGCGGGCCTGCCGTCAGCAAGCCAGCCAAGGCTTCTAGGGTGCGCCGGGTCGCGCCAGTCTGCAACTGCAAAGTTTCCGCCGCGCGCCGTCCCAGGGCAGAGCGCTTTGCCTCGTCCGCGGCCAGTTCCATAAACACCACAGGGAGGTCAGCCGGTGTTACCACCCGAAGTGCATCGCGGCTTTGGAACAGCCCCACGATGTCGCGGAAATTTTCGGTGTGGTTGCCCACCACGATAGGAACGCCATAGTGCGCTGGCTCAATGATGTTGTGTCCACCGCGCGGCACCAGGCTTCCGCCCACGAAAGCCACATCGGCCAAGCCATAGAGAGTAGCCAGTTCTCCGATGCTGTCGAGCAGCAGCACACCACCGGAAATCGGTTCGCCGCTCCAAAGAGAACGCCGCCAGAAGCGGACTCCCAATTGCTGCAGCAACTCGGCAACTTTGGGAAAGCGCTCTGGATGCCGCGGGGCGAGAATCATGACCGCCCCGGGATGGCTGGCTAACATTTTTTCGAAGGCTCGAACCAGCAATGGCTCTTCGTCTTCCACCGTGCTCCCACAGACGAACACCGGACCGGCCTGGGCTTGCTGGAGGGCTTTGCGCAAGGAGGGTACAATCGGCGGCGGCGCTGGCGGAGCCACGTCATACTTGAGATTGCCGCTGACGTGGACACGCTCCGCCGAGGCGCCAATTTGTTTCAGCCTTTCTGCATCCGCGCCAGTTTGCGCCAGAAACAGATCGATGTTCCGCAGAACTCGTGACAGCAGTGGGCGAAAGCGCGAGTAACCCGGGAATGAGCGGTCGGAAATTCTGGCGTTCACCACGGCGATTTGAGCGCCGCTTTGGCGCGCGAGGCGCAGAAAATTGGGCCAGAATTCGGTTTCGGCTATCACCACCAGACGCGGCCGCAGCCGTTTGAGATAGGGCCGGATGGCGAATGCCAAGTCCAAGGGAAAGTAGAAGACGTTGTCTTCGCCAAAGCGGCTGCGCGCCAGCTTTTGCCCGGTGTCGGTAGTGGTGGAGACAACAACTTTGTGCTCAAGAAAACGCTGCCGCAACTCCTCCACCAGTTGGTTGACCGCCAGCACTTCTCCCACGGAGACCGCATGGACCCAAATCACAGGCCGCGAGGGTTGGTTGCACAGGCGCTGTGGAACTTTGCCCAGCCGTTCGCGCAGTCCCGCGCTGTACTTGCCGTGACGCAGATGCACGAGCAGCCAGTAAGGAATGCTCAACAACAGCCCCGCTGCCAGCAACGCACTATAAAGCAGGTACATGAGGAAGGGACATTCTAACCGGTGTCAAACCGAATGCGAATGTCCAGGATGCCTTTGCCTTCTCGCGTGATCGCATACGTACCCCTAGGCAACCGCGACTTCGACGTAGCTCAACTGCAAGGAGGACATGAAGAACCTGATATTGGGCAGCACACTGGGGCTGGCGCTGTTGTTCGGCGGGGTCGCACAAGCCGCACCTGGCCGCAGCGCAGCGCCAGTGTCACCAAGCGCTCGCCAAAATTACGGAAGCTCAGCAAGCCAACGAATGGGATCTTGGAGGGCACGCAAGAAAGGCGAAGCAGTTACTTGGGCCAACCCCACCCTAAAGAGTTTTCATTGGGTTGGGTTGGCGAGGTGGAGCAGAGTCAGCAGGATTCGTTTCAATCCTAATTCGCGGCCGCTGCAGTCGAACCATTCCTGCAAGGTGTGAGCGCCACCCCCGAGACCGCCGCCACCGATGGCGATGGCTTCGCGGCCTAATGACAAAGGGATATTGGCGTCGGTGGAGGCGCGCTGGAGTTGCGCGACGTTGGCCAGGTGGGCGTCCACAGCGCGGATGACCTGCAGGATGCGGGCATTGGCGCGTAACTCGCCGGCAGGGCGGTTGCCGATAGGAATGACCTCAGAACTCAGCTTGGGAGCGCGGCGCTTGCTTTCGCCGCGGCTTTCGTGGGCGTGGGTTTCCTGGGTGACGATGCGATCCAGTTCCCCGCGCAGGGCGGCTTCCAAGCGTTCCATCTCAGCGGTCGAGGTGGAGCGGATATCGACGCGCATGCTGGCGGACTCGGGGATGGAATTGACGGAAGTGCCGCCGCGAATCACGCCTACGTTGAAGGTGGTTTTGGGAGTCACGGGCAAGGGCGTGCGGGCGAAAGCGTCCATGGCTCGCGCCAGCACCAGGATGGGGTTGGGAGTGCCGAAATCGCTCCAGGAGTGGCCGCCCGGGCCGCGCACGATCACTTCAAAGCGGCGGCTGCCCAGAGCTTCGGAGACGATGGTGTCGGTCCCCGCGCCGTCCAGAACGAGGCTGGAGGAGATCGAGTCTTTCCAGCGCGGATCGGAGAAAATGTGGCGCATGCCGCGGAGATCGCCTTCGCCCTCCTCGCCCACGTTGCCGACGAAGAGAATGGGCAGGGCGTGAGGAACTTTGGCGGCTTGGGCTGCGGTGGCGACGGCCAGCATGGCCGCGACCCCGGCGCCGTTATCGGAAACACCGGGCCCGTAGATGCGGCTGCCGTCGCGGCGGATGTTGAGCGGAGTTCCGGCGGGGAAAACGGTATCGATGTGGGCGCTGAGGGTTACGTACTGCTTGCCACGGGCGGGGCGAACGGCTAAGACGTTTCCCACAGAATCGGTTTGAACGTCTTCCAGGCCGAGCTGCTGAAAGCGAGTCTTGAGCCAGTCGGCGCGAGTGCTTTCGCCGAAAGGCGGAGCGGGGATGGCGGCCATCTCGGCCTGCCAACTGGCCAGTTGCTCTTCATTGGCGCGGAACCAGGCGATGGCTGCGCGCACGTGCGGAAGGGAGGCGAGGCGAGCGGTCTCCTGCTGGAGGGAGGCTGGAACCGCGGCATGGTTGGCCTGGCCGGTCGAGGGCATGAAGGCTCATCTTACAACGCCGGGGAGTGGCGCGTTTTGTTTTTCGGCAACCGGGAGCGAAATGGCGAAATCTAATGTGCTGGTAGTGTGCGTACTCGCGTGGGCTTCGAGGATACAGTAACTGGGAAACCGATTTACACTGGGGTGGTGAACATGAAACGCATTGCCTTCCTGCTGATAACGATTGCGCTGGTTCTGCCAGCGGCTACGCTGCGAGCGTTGGCTGACGAAGGGCCGCTGGACACGGCCCAGCCCAAGGGCGTTACATCCGAGGACATCATTCAGCACTTTGCCGCCAAAGAGAAAGAATTCAAAGAGGCGCGCGACCAGTACACCTACCGGCAAACGGTGAAAGTGCAGACGGTGGACGGAGACACGGTGGATGGCGAGTATCAGGAGGTGTTCGACGTCACCTTCGACGACCAAGGCAAGAAGGTCAAGACGGTGGTGTTTGCGCCGCAAGATACGCTGCACCGGATCATGATGACGCAGCAGGATATGGACGACATCGAGAACCGCCTGCCCTTCGTGCTGACCAGCGACGATATCAACGAATACAGCATTCTGTACGTGGGTCAGCAGCAGGAAGACGAGTTGCATTGCTATGTGTTCGACATTGCGCCCAAACAGATTGAAGGCAAGAAGCGGTATTTTCAGGGGCGGATCTGGGTGGATGATCACGACTTTCAGATCGTGAAGACATATGGCAAGACGGTGCCGGATATCCGCAAGAAAAAGGACAACGAGAACCTGTTCCCGAAGTTCACCACCTGGCGCGAGCAGATCGACGGCCGGTACTGGTTCCCGACCTACACCCGGGCGGAAGATACGCTGCAGTTTTCTACGGGAGGGGTGAAGATTCGGGAGATTGTGAAGTACGAAAACTACAAGAAGTTTGGCTCCAAGGTGAAAATCACCTACGAAGGCAAGGAAGTGGAAAAGGGTGATCAGAAGACCCAGCCGCCGCCGAAGTAGTTGCGGTTAGCGACACGGGGCGGACCGGCCCAGGGAAGTTTTTCACAGCGATGCGGTCGACAAGCTCAACGCATTAGTCTACTATCCACGATAGTAATGAAAGCGAGGTAGCTATGTCGTTGAATGCGAGGTTTTCGCTGTGGTTGATCCCTGTATTGGTGTTGATCCTCTGCCCGCTTGCGGCGCAGGCTCAATATGGCATGAGCAAGACCGATTCTGTCACCGGATGCCTGCAGAAGGGTGTCGAGCCGGGAGGGTTCACGATTGCCGGCGAGGATGGCACGGTGTGGGAACTGAGCGGCAAAGTGGATGCTGCGCATGTTGGGCACAAGGTCACGGTCAAGGGTCATGCATTGCATAAGTCTAAAGTAGAAGAGGCAAAGTTCGCCGATAACGAAAAGCAAGAGGGCAATGGCAAGCCGGTTGCCGATTTCAAGGTCTCCAGCCTGAAAATGATCAGCGATTCCTGCAAATAACATTCTCGTGGCCGGATGGCTCGCGGGCGAATCATCCGGCCGCTACCTTCCTGCAAGTCCTCCCGAGGTTTTCGAACTGGCTGGCGGACACGAGTGTCCGCCCTACACAAGCGGGGACGCTCGCGCCTACACGTTATTGCTTCACCCAGATTTCCGAGGTGTCGGAAGCGATGGGGGTCAGGATGTGCGGGGCGATGACCACCAGGATTTCGTCGTCCTCAGTGCTTTTAGTGTTGGTGGTGAGGAGCTTGTTGAGTCCGGGCAACGCACCCAGGCCGGGAAGGCCGGCCATGCTGCGCATTTCACTGCGGCTAAGGGAGCCGGCCACGACGGCGGGCTCACCGTTTGAGAGCGTGATATTTCCTTTGTATTGACGGTTGGCGATCACGGGGACGCCGTTGAGGCTCTGTCCGGCCAGCGTGCGCAGCTCCATTTCCAGACTCAAGCTGACGTCACTGTTGGCGTACACGCTGGGTTTGACCTTGATGAGGAGTCCGAGATCCTCGTAGCTAAACGAGGGGAATGGCGCCTGGTAGCTCTGGTTCTGCAGCACCTGGGAAATAGCGGAACTGTTGTACACGGGCGCGTAGCTGCCATTGAGGATGGGATAGCGCTCGCCCATGCGGAAATTGGTTTCGGAATTTTGCGAAGCGCGCAAAATGGCGTGTTCGAGCGTTTTCACGGAGCTTTGATTCAACGATGCCTGCGCGCTGAGCGTCCCCAGGCTAAGGCCCATCAGAGTCAGGCCGCCGCCGAACGTGGCCAGGGGCTGGCTGAAGATGCTGCTCTGCTGTCCGGTCAATTGCGCGAGCAGACCGGAGAGGCCTTGCGAACCCGCCTGGTTGATTCCGCCGCTGGCGATCAACTGGTTGACCAGATTCTGGATGCTTTGTCCGCCCAGAGCGGCCAGAGCGGCAGCGGGAATGTTGTACAGCGTGAACTGGTCAGGAATGTGTACGCCGAGGCTGCGGGTCAACTGGTGGTCAATTTCGAAAACCTGAATATCGAGCATGACCTGGGGACGGGTCTGGCCGCGGTGCTGCATGAATTCGGTGATGGCATCCAGCATGCGCAAAGGGGCGCGGACGGCGATTTCGCCGGTCTGGACTGACTGGCTCAGAAACCGCACCTCGAACAGAACGCGAATAGCGTTGGTGACTTCGTTCAGTTCGGAGGGGTTGGTGGTGGCGACGTAGAAAGTCCGCAGTCCCAGGCGATCAAACTGGCGGTGGTTTTCTTCGCTGTTCTTCAGCAGGTAGACCTGCTTCTCCGCCAGCGGGACAAAGAAACTGCCGGTGACCTGGCAAGCGGCATGCATGGCGGTGAAGAAATCGGTGCTGTCGATGTCAAAATGCACGCGGCGAGAGACCACCGACTCATCGACTTCCGCGGTTACGCCAAAAGCAGCGGCCACCTGGGTGAGAAGAGCATGGGAGTCGCCGCGGAAGTGGAATTCCGAAAGAACCTCGTTGGGGATAACATGCAGTTCGCCGAAGTCCTGGACGACGCGCACCTCTCCATTTGGCTTGGGATCCCACTGGTCAAAGGAGTCGTTCAAACGCTGTTTGGCGAACTCGTTTTCTGGGTCCAGGTTCAAGGCGCTGCGAAATTCTGCCTGGGCTTCGACCTCCTTGGAGTCGAGAAGATATTGGTTGCCGCGCTCGAGGTGCTCAAAGGCTGCATGCTCGCGCATCATGGCCAGAGCGGTGATGTAATCCGGGTTCTTGGGGGCCAAGCGGGCGGCGGTGTCAAACTCGGCGTAGGCTTCGTCGGTGCGGCGGGCTTTTTCCAGCTTGACGGCGCGGGAAAAGGCGCTCTTGGCTTTCTTGAGATCGGCCGGGGAGGGATCGCAAGAAGCGGCAGAAGATGCGGACGCAGCGCAGGGGAGGGTCAGCACAGACTGCGGCTCGTCGGCGGCACAGGCGGCTGCCGAGAGCGCCCAAAGCGCAAAAATCAGGCATCTCCAACGCATGGTGAACCTTCGATTGTAAACGGGAACGACGGCTTCGCCCGCATTACCGATGTGTAGTTGTACCTTCGGGTGCCTTCCTGAGAACGTCCCCGGACGGGGTTCTTGCGCGGAGGCCGGCCGGTTGGAAAATCGATGAAGTTTCCGTTATAAGATAAAGAGTTGCGCCCGGCGCTTCCCGGGCCGGAGTGGGGCCACGGCCGAATCCCAAGAATAGTGAGCGAGAGAATCATGTCCAGCACGATAACTACGCATGCGCCCAAGGGTCTTGAGGGCGTGGTCGCGACCACGTCCAAAATCTGCTATATCGACGGCGACGCGGGCGTGCTGGCGTACGGCGGCATTGACATTCACGAACTGGCTGAGAAATCGACGTTTGAAGAAACCTGCTATCTGCTGTGGTTCGGAAAGCTGCCGAGCCGGGACCAGTTGCAACAGCTCCGCAGCCGGTTCGCGGAAGAACGCAAGCTGGATGCGGCCGTCGTGCAGCTTTTGCGCGCCGTACCCAAGCATGTTTCACCGATGGACATGCTGCGAACGGCGGTTTCTACGCTGTCGTTCTACGATTCTGATCAGAAGAACAACGACCACGACGCCAATGTTCGAAAGGCGATTCGCTTGACCTCGCAGATGGCGATGATGGTGGCGGCCTATGATCGACTCCGCAAAGGAAAGACGGTGGTTGAGCCGGACCGATCGCTCTCGCACGCTGCCAACTTTCTGTGGATGCTGAACGGAGCGGCGCCGTCGAACACCGCTGAGCGTGCCCTGGACATTGCCTTGATCCTGCATGCGGACCATGAATTGAACGCCTCCACATTTGCGGCGCGAGTTACCGCGGCAACGCTCTCGGACATGCATTCGGCCATCACTTCGGCGGTGGGCACGCTGAAAGGGCCGCTGCACGGCGGCGCCAACGAAGCGGTGTTTCATATTCTGATGGCCATTGACCGTGACGGAGCCGACCCAGTCGAGTACGTGAAGGGAATGCTCGCGCAGAAGAAGAAGATTCCCGGCTTTGGACATCGGGTTTACCAGACCGAAGACCCGCGCGCAACGCACTTGCGGAAAATGTCGCAGGAGCTGTGCCACTCGAGCGGCCAGGCGAAGTGGTATGAGTATTCTCACGCCATCGAGGAGTACGTGAAGCGGGAGAAGAAGTTGAATGCCAACGTGGATTTTTATTCGGCTTCGACGTATCACACCCTGGGAATCGATGTGGATTTGTTCACCCCGATTTTTGCAGTTTCCCGCATCAGCGGGTGGACGGCGCATGTGATCGAGCAACTGGATGACAACCGGCTAATCCGGCCGCGCGCCGACTACCTGGGCGCGCAATATCCGCAGAAGTATGTCCCCCTGGAAAACCGGTAGAGGCGTGAACCGGCTGACGGCGTAGAATAGTGATAAGGATGCGCCGCGTTTACTTCGACAACAATGCCACTACGCCCGTGCTGCCTGCGGTGTTCGAGGCGATGCGGCCGTATTTTTCCGAGCAGTTCGGCAACGCCTCGTCGATTCATCATCATGGGCAGGAGACGCGGGCGGCGGTGGAAAATGCGCGGGAGTCGGTGGCTGCGCTAATCGGCTGCCGGGCTGCAGAAATCGTGTTCACCAGCGGGGGCACGGAAGCCGACAATCTGGCGCTGTTTGGACTGGCGCGGCCGGGCGAGCACGTCATCAGCTCGACCACTGAACATCACGCGGTCTTGAACTCGTGCAAGCGTCTGGAATCCATAGGGTGCGAAGTCACGTATGTGCCGGTGGATGGCCGGGGTCTGATTTGCTCTGACGATGTGCGCCGCGCTTTGCGGCCGAACACAAAGATCATCAGCATCATGATGGCGAACAACGAAACCGGCGTGGTGCAGTCGGTGGAAGAAATTGGGAAGATCGCCGCAGAAGCTGACGTTTACTTTCACACGGACGCGGTGCAGGCGGCAGGAAAGGTTTCGGTCGACGTCAACCGAATGGGCTGCGATTTGCTGGCGATTTCCGGGCACAAATTGCATGCTCCACAAGGGGTGGGCGCGCTCTATGTGCGCAAGGGGACCGTGCTGCAGCCGCTGCTGTTCGGCGGAAGTCATGAGCGGTCACGGCGCGCGGGGACGGAGAATGTTGCCGGGATTGTGGGCCTGGGAAAGGCGGCCGAGATTGCCAAGCTAGCACTGGATCAAGGCGATCTGGCGGGAATGGCCGAGATGCGTGACCGGCTGGAGGAGAAGATCCTGGCGGAAGTGGAAGCGGTGGGAGTCAATGGCTATGGTGCGCCGCGTGTGCCGAACACGACGAACATTTATTTTGATTTCATCGAGGGCGAAGCCCTGGTGATTGCCCTGGACCTGAAGGGGCTGGCAGTTTCGACCGGGGCTGCTTGCTCCTCGGGGGCGGTTGAGCCGTCCCATGTGCTGACGGCGATGGGATTGCGGCCGGACCGGGCGCGGGCCAGCCTGCGATTCAGCCTAGGCAAACAGAGCACGCCCGAGGAAGTTGAATTCGCTTTGGGCCTGATACCGCAAACTCTGGCGCGGCTGCGGGAGTTATCGCCGGTTTACAATAGGGCAGCTATTAGCCTTTAGCTTTTGGCTTTTGGCCTTTAGCTCTTGGCTGTCATGTGGCAGCTCTGATTTGGGTTCACAGTTATCCCCTCGAATTAGGCTAAAGGCCAATAGCGAAAGGCCAAGTGCGAATGCCGCAGTCTCGTACCATTGCCGTTGCTATGTCCGGTGGAGTTGATTCGTCCACCGTGGCGGCCATGCTGCGCGCGGAGGGGCATCAGGTCATTGGGCTGACCATGCAGTTGTGGAACCAGCGCCGCCTGGCGGGACATCCCGGAATGCCTGAGGCGGTGCAGGGGCGTTGCTGCTCGCTCGACGATGTTTACGACGCGCGGCGGGTGGCGGAAACACTGGGGATTCCGTACTACGTGGTGAATCACGAAGAGCGTTTTGAGCGCGACGTGGTGCAGCCGTTCGTGGAGGAATATGTTTCCGGGCGGACTCCGATTCCCTGCAGCCTTTGCAATAACCATCTCAAGTTCGACCAGTTGCTGATTGTGGCCCGGCAGATCGGCGCGGACTTGCTGGCGACGGGGCATTACGCTCGCGTGGAATTCGCTGAAGCGCGCTGCCGCTGGCTGCTGAAGCGCGCTGCCGATCTTGCGAAAGACCAAACTTATTTCCTGTTCGGCTTGACCCAGGAGCAGCTCAGCCGGACGATTTTTCCTTTGGGAGAGATGAGTAAGCCCGAGGTGCGCGAGTTGGCGCGACGGCACGGATTGGCGCTGGCCGAGAAGCCGGATTCGCAGGAGATCTGCTTCGTCCCGGGCGGAGACTACAAGAGCTTTCTCGACGCGTATCTGGCGGAAAAGGGTGAGACGTTGCCCGATACTGCCGGAGAACTGGTAACGGCGAGTGGCGAGGTAGTCGGCGAGCACAGCGGCATTCACAATTTCACGGTTGGCCAGCGCAAGGGCCTGGGCGTGGCGACGGGATCACCGCTCTACGTGATCCAGATCAAGGGAGATTCGCGGCAAGTGGTGGTGGGCGGCGCGGAAGATTTGTACTCGCGGACACTTCGCGCGCGCCGAATCAACCTGATTTCTGTGGAGGATCTTTCTGCGCCGATGCGGGTGACGGTGAAGATTCGGCATCGTCATGAGGCTGCCCCGGCAACGATTGAAAAGTCAGGCCGGGACGAGATTGTGGCGACTTTCGACGAGCCGCAGCGAGCCATCACGCCGGGGCAGGCGGCCGTGTTTTATGACGGCGACATTGTGGTGGGCGGCGGGTGGATTGCGTAGTGCTCAACAGTTTTGTAACCTCGGGCGCTAAAGCACGCGCTGCGCCACCCAAGGTCAGAGTCTTTCCGCAACCTTCTAGATAAACATCTCGTCGCGGGCGGCGTGGGCGCCGTCGCCGCGGCGGCGTGAGCCTAGCAAAAAGTCCAGTCCGGTAGTCAGGCCCGCAATGATGCCGGAAAGCTGGCGCACCGGCGAGACCACGGAGCGGTGAACCATATCGGTTGTATCCTCTACCCGGTCGAGGGTGCGGGTCACCAGTTCATCGGCACGGATCACCTGCAAGCGGGTGCGATCCAGCAGATCGTTCAAAGTGGCGTCCAGGCGCTGGATCTGGGCGCGCGCCAGCGTGCTCGACTCACTCGCGTTGCTGACGATCGTTTCCAGCCGCGGCTTCAGTTCAATCAACATGGAGTGGGTTTGTTCAGCCACAGGCAGGACTTTGCTCTTCACTTCTTCAGCCAATGCCTCCATGCGCGCGCTGGTCTTGCGCAGGGCGAGGTACAGGGCGGTCAGCATGCCGGCCTGGATGAGCACTCCTACCGCAGTGATGACGACGAACAGCATCAGAAGGTTCAAGTTTTCCATATCGGTCACCATGCCCTGCAAGTATGAGGGCCTACCGCGTCCCAACTGGTTTTACGGAGCTTCGCTTTCCGGGTGGGTAGTCTCATGGTAGGCCTGCTTGCCAGCCTCATAGGCGGAACGGAACTGCTCCTTCTGCTGGTTCAGCAGATCGCGTCCACGATCGGCCAACTCCGAGGCTTGCTGCCGCGCTTGCCGGGCGCGTTCCCGTACGAAGTCGCGGCCTTCCTCGGCCTTGGAACGCAACACCTCGCGAGTTTCATCTCCAGAACGCGGCGCGTACAGTACGCCGGCGATCGCGCCAATGCCCAGACCCGCTAAAAACCACAGGAAACTGTTGCCATCTCTATCTGCCATAGTCTTACCCTCCAGACTGGTGCAACTAATCGGATGGTAGCACCGGGTATGGGGAAATACAATTCCGGCAGAATCAGGTAGTGGTGCGGCGTGGCCGCGTGCCTTTTTGGAGAGTCTGACTGGGTCCGGCGCCCAGCCGTGGCTTCTGAATTACACTGTCAGCAGATGCCGCTGCCGATATCCCGCCTGCGCCGCTGGTTTGCCGGCGCCGCCATTGCCGGCGTTGTGCTGGTGGGAGGGGTATATTTCCATGCGCGGCATGGCGCGCAAAACGTGCTGAAGCAGGTGCCGGAGAAGATAGGCCTTGACGTCCAGCAGACGGCCACGGGCTTCACCGTTTCGAAATCTCTGCAGGGCCGGACGCTGTTCAAGATCGAGGCCAGCAAAGCCATTCAGTTCAAACAAGGGAGCCTGGTTGAGCTGCACCAGGTGGCAATCACGCTCTACGGGCGCGACTCCAGCCGCTACGACCGCATTTACGGCGACGATTTCGAGTACAACGAACACTCCGGCGACGTGACGGCCAAAGGCAAAGTGCGAATCGACCTGGAGGCCAACCCGGGGGGCCTGCTCAACCCCGACCAATCGACGCCCCGGGATTTGAAAAAACCGATTCATCTGGTGACGAGCGGCTTAATGTTCAACCAGAAAACGGGCGATGCGCATAGCAAGGAAAAAGTCGAGTTCGAACTGCCCCAGGCCACGGGTTCAGCGGTGGGCGTGCACTACTTTGCCAAGTCCAGCACGCTCAGCCTTGATTCACAGGTCGCCATTCAGGTCGAGCCGTCTACAACGGTGACGGCTTCGCGCGGAACCATCACGCGCAATCCGAGATGGATCGTGCTCGATCATCCTAGCGTGCAGAACAGCGACCGGCAATCGAGTTCCGACCAAGCGACCCTGTTTCTGCGCGAGGACAACACGATCAGCCACGCGGTGGCGGAGGGAAACGTCCTGTTGCAGAGCATCGGCCAGACCAGCACCCAGGTGCTCGGAGACCGGCTCGACATGGTTCTTTACGGCAAGGCAAACTCCCTGAAGACGGCGACGTTGTCGGGAAATGTGCAAGCGGAAAGCAGCGGGCCGCAGCCGATGCAAGCCACGGCGGAACGAGTGATCTTCCAGTTTGCGGCGAATCAGGTTCTAGCAACGGCGCGGGCGGAGGAAAACGTAAAGCTGGTGCAGCACCGGGTCTCGACTGGCCAGTCAGCCGCTTTGCAGGACATGGAACTTACCGCCGGGGCAATCGATTTTATCCTCGCCGGCGGACGGCGGCTGGATCACGCAGAAACTGCCGGCTCGGCACAGATTGCGATCCGTCCCGCAACCTCGGGAAACGGGCAGGAATCTCTGATCACCGCGGCCAAGTTTACCGCCAAGTTCGACAGCGCCGGGCAGTTGGCATCGCTGCATGGCGCACCGGAAGCCCGCATCACCAGCCGGAATCCGGGTCAGCCAGACCGGGTAAGCACGAGTGACACGCTGGACGCCGCTTTCCAACCGGGAAGCGGCATTGAGTCGATCGTGCAAGAGGGCCACTTCGCCTACGCCGACGGAGAACGCAGAGCCTGGGCTCAACATGCGCGCTACACGCCGGCGGACCAGATCCTGGTGCTCAATGGGTCGCCACGGGTGATTGACAACGGGATGACAACGACTTCGCGCACCATGCGCCTGAATCGCACGACGGGAGACGCCTTTGCCGAGGGCGACGTAAAGAGCAGCTATAGCGATCTCAGACCCCAACCCAACGGCGCGCTGCTGGCTTCCTCCAGTCCGATCCACGTTACCGCCAAATCGATGACTGTCCATGGCACGCCTGCCGTGGCTTTTTACACCGGCGACGCACGGCTGTGGCAGGATGCCAACGCGGTCAGCGCCTCGTCCATCGAGTTCGACCGAAACCATCGCTCGGTGGTGGCAAGCGGGATTGGGGAGCAGAGGATTTCAACGGTCCTGGAACAGATAGACAGGGGCGGCAAGTCAACGCCGGTGGCGATCACTTCTGCCCATCTCACATATCAGGATTCCGAGCGGCGCGCTCACTTCGACGGGGGTGCGGTGGCAAAGAGCGCCGATCTTACCATCACGGCAGCTCAAATGGATGCTTACCTTGAACCACGCGGCCAAGGTTCGACGGATGGGATCTCGGCTTCGGCAAGCAGGATTGAGAGAATTACCGCCGCGGGCGATGTCGTCATCACGCAGCCGGGGCGCCGGGCGACTGGCGACCAACTGGTTTATACGGCGGCGGAGGACAAATTCGTGCTTACCGGGGGCCCTCCTAGCATTTTTGATGCCGAACATGGCAAGATTACCGGGGTTTCGTTGACTTTGTTTAGACGCGATGATAGGGTGCTCGTAGAAGGAAACAGTTCATCCCCCACCATAACGCAGACAAGAGTGGCACGCTAAATGCATACTCTAGCCACCGAAGAAATCGGCAAATCCTACCGTGGCCGCCGGGTTGTGAATGGGGTCAGCCTGCGGGTGGGGCAGGGTGAAGTCGTTGGTCTGCTTGGACCTAACGGCGCCGGCAAGACCACTTCTTTCTACTCGATTGTCGGTCTGGTCCCGCCGGATACAGGCCGGGTTCTCTACGACGACGAGGACATTACCAACGTGCCCATGTATCTGCGGGCACGCCAGTACGGGATCAGCTACCTGCCTCAGGAAGCTTCCGTATTCCGCAAGCTTACAGTTGAGGAGAACATCCTCGCGGTGCTGGAGGCTCAGGCGATGTCGTGGCACGAACGTCGCGAGCGGATGGAAAAGCTGATCGATCAGCTGGGGCTGGAGCATATCCGCCAGAACCGCGGGTACGCTTTGTCGGGAGGCGAGAGGCGGAGGGTGGAAATTGCCCGCGCTCTCAGCATCAACCCATCCTTTATTCTGTTGGACGAGCCGTTTTCGGGGATTGACCCGATCGCTGTGCTGGATATTCAGAAGATCATCAGCGATCTCAAGGCGGCTGGAATTGGTATTTTGGTAACCGACCACAACGTCCGTGAGACGCTATCGGTGACGGATCGGGCTTACATTATTAATGAAGGACGTATTTTCCGGCATGGGACGCCGGAGCAGTTGGGAGGCGATCCCGAAGTCCGGCGGGTGTATCTGGGCGAGAGTTTCTCGCTGGTGTGAATTTCGTCGCCGGTCTTCGGCCGTTGGTCGTTGGCAAGGGCGCTCAGCGACTGACGAAGCGACTAACGACCGAGGACTGACGACCGACGACTGAATTTATGGCGTTGTTGCAACCCAAATTGTCGCTGAAGGTCTCGCAAAGGCAGATCCTTACTCCCGGCCTGGTGCAGATGGTCAGCGTGCTGGCGCTGAACAAGCTCGAACTGCGCGACATGATCACCGCCGAGATGGTCGAGAATCCCGTCCTCGAAGAACTGGAAGACGCCGTCCCGTTGCTCGACGATGTCGGCCGCAAGGAGGAGGAGCGCGAGCGTCCGGCGGAGGAAAGCCCGGCTGCGGCTGAGGAAAAGAAAGACCCGTTCGAAGAGATCGACTTTGGTTCGTTTTTTCAGGAGTATCTCGACCCTGGGTACCGTAGCCGCGGCGAAATGGAGGACATTGAGCGGCCCTCGTTCGAGAATTTTCTTTCAAAGCCCAGCAATTTGACCGATCACCTGCTATGGCAACTGGGTTCGGTGCCTACGCGGTCGCAAGTCCGGGAGGCCGCCGAACTGATCATCGGCAACTTGAACGAAGATGGGTACCTGATAGCCAGTGATGAAGAATTACTGGGTGTGGCGCCACCGGCGACGGTGGAATCGGACGCGGCCATAGTCGAGAAAGTGGTCAAAGAAGCGGCCGCACTTGGCATTGATGCCGCGCTGCAAAAGGCTGAGGAGCCTTCGGCGGTGTGGGATGAGTTGGCCAGCGCGGGCGCCGCGGAAAGTGAGGCCTCGGTTGTTCCAGCGCTGCAGGCAGCGGCTGAACCGGTTCCTGCGCCCGCTGCCCCGGCGCCCGCCGCGCCACGGCCCACATTTCCGGTGACCTTCAACGGCGGCGATCTGCACGAGGCGCTGGAGGTGGTGCGGCAGTTCGATCCTCCCGGCGTTGCCTGCCGCGATTTGCGCGAATGTTTGATCTACCAGCTGCGCTTTCACCAGCGGCATCTGGCGCTGCACAAGAATGGCGACAGCGAAGCCAGTGCTCAGCTTCTCATGGACGCCGTGGCCGTGGTGAGCCAACACCTGCGCGCGGTGCAGAGCAAGCACATCAAGGAGATCGGCAAGGCGCTGGGCCGTCCGCTGGAAGCGGTCGAGGCCGCGATCCAGTACATCCGCACGCTCGATCCCCGCCCCGGCCAGCGCTACAACAACGTTCAGCCGCGGCTGATCGAGCCCGACGTCGCCTTCGTCAAGCACGGCGACGAGTGGCTGGTGCTGATGAACGATGACGATGTTCCCCAGCTTCGCCTCAATCCCGCATACCGTCGGCTGCTGAGCAAAGACGGCAACGACAAAGACACGCGCAATTACGTCAAAGAGCGCTACAAGAGCGCCATCCAGCTCATCAAGAACATCGAGCAACGCAAGCAGACCATTTTGAAGGTCTGCTATTCGATTGTGGCGCGGCAGCAGGAATTTCTGGAACGCGGCATTGATCAGCTAAAGCCGATGATGATCAAGGAAGTGGCGGAGGAGATCGGGGTTCATCCTTCGACCGTCAGCCGCGCGGTGGCCAACAAGTACGCGCACACTCCGCAAGGAGTGTTCGAGCTGAGGTATTTCTTCAGCGAGAGCGTGAGCGGGCCCGAAGGCAGCAACACGTCTCTGCTGATTCTGAAACGGCGGGTCAAGAAGCTGATCGAAGACGAAGACTCCGCCCGGCCGCTGACCGACCAGCAGATCACCCGCATCCTGCAATCGCAAGGCATCCAGGTGACCCGCCGCACGGTCGCGAAATACCGGGAGGATATGCATATCCCCAGTACTCACCAGCGCAGAGTGAAGAAATAATGCATCAAAATGGAGGTGTGAATGGAAATGCAAAATCCGGATTGAAACAGATGTGACGTTTGACTTCTGACCTGTTCCAAAAGCAGTGCCGTAAGAATCGAACGAATATCAGGAGCCGCGCTTATGAACGTGGAATACACTGGCAGGCACTATGAAGTCACTCCCGCCGTCCGCAAGGAAGTAGAAACCGGCCTTGCGAAAGTCCGCAAGATCCTCGGCGACAGATTCGAAACCAAGGTCGTCCTGTCCACAGAAAAGAAACGCCACAAAGCGGAGATCACGATCATGCCGCGCAATGGTCCCATTGTCGGACTGGCGCAGGCCGGGGACATGTCCTCCGCCGTAAACGAAGCGCTCGATCACCTGGAAAAGCAAGCGGTGAAGTACAAGACCCGCTGGCGCACCAAGAAACGTCACAACCACAAGAGCCTGAGTCCCAAGAGATGGAATGGCGAGGCCGAAAGCTCCCAGGAATCAGCCGCAACCGCGGTTGGTTTGACGGAGCAGACTGCCGTCGACGTAGTGGTGCACAAGTTCCCCGCGGTCGCCAAGACCACCGAAGTGCACCTGGTGCACCCGGAGAATGCCACCGCGCTGCGCCCGCTGACGCTGGAAGAAGCCATCAAAGAGGCCCACTTCCGGGACCGCGACGTGTTCGTGTTTCGCGATCCCAAGGGTAAGGTGATGGTGCTGCACCGCACACGCGATGGAAAGATGGAGCTGATCGAAGCGCCGTGAGACCGGCTCTTGGCCGTTAGCCTTTAGCAATTGGTGTTCGGGGCGCGTCGACGCGCGCCCCGAGCTTCGCCTCAGAAGAGAAGCGCCACGGCTTTCACTCGTCCCGGTGAACTGTCTCCATGGAGAATGCGGGCAGGCATACGGCAATGTATTCCGCTCCGCCTTGGAACGGTGTCGAATACCGTACCCACTCCCGGCGGTGAGCGACCACCGCTTGCCCGGCACTGACGTCGAGATGGCCACCCTTATGTCCCACCCGCACCGTGCCTTTCAAAACGATGGTGAACTCATCGAACTCGGGGGTTTGTCCGGGCTCTTCCCATCCCTCGGGGCTGCGCATGTGGGCCACGCTCACGCCGGACGTTTTGCTGTTCACCCGGCCGACGTATTCATCGATCAGCTTCGGCTTGTTGCCCGCCGCCGTGATGCGGGTTGGCTGGGAAATAAGGGTGGGCATGGCGCCTCCTTGACGGTAAGAAGTAAAGACCGAATCTAGCACAACTGCGACGATGTGGGGCGATTCAGGATGGTGGTCGGCAGAGTGGAGCAAAACCAAAGTTGCTGTGGCCGCAGGCAGTTGCCGAGCTTTGCTCGGCTGGGGCGGAACGAGGGCGTCCGCCCCTACGCGAAATGGACAGAGCAACTGTGAATCCGATCTAGACGCCAGCCGAAAACTTGCGCATGCCGGAAGCGAACGGCGCCAGCGCGTCGAGTGCGGGATAGGAGAGCGGAGCGATAAGAGTTTGTTCTGGAGGCATGGCGCTGGCTTGAACGGCGTTGACCATCATCTCAATTGCCTTTCCGGCGTTGGGCGGACTGTAGATGGTCGCGGCCAAGAATCTCTTGCGCACCCATGCCTGACCGCTATTGGGGAGGCCGTCGCAGCCCAAGAACAGCAAACTCGACCAGCGCTCCTGCGATTCGCCGGTTATCTCCTGAAAGGCCTTTCTAGCGCCCATTGCCATGGAATCGTCCTGCGCCGCCACCAAGTCGACGGGGCACCGTTGTGAGGTCGGGAGCCGCAGCCATGAACTGACCACGCGGTACGCGCTGGCTTCCGTCCACGCCGCTCTGGTGATTTTGAGCTGCACATCGGCGGGCATGGCTTCGAACATGCCGGAGGCGCGCTGCTTCGCGGCCAAGCTTTCTGCTGGTCCCTGCACGCTTAGAACCGCACCGCCGCTCGGTAGAAGCCTGGCGATCTGTCGTCCTTGAATCCGCCCGATCTCTTTATGGTCGGAGGTAACCGAGAACGCCGGCACACGAAAGGCTGTGCGGATTTCCGTCAGGTATTCCACATCCCGGTTCAATACCGCCCATCCGATTCCTGCGGCTGCAGCAGCTCTAGCGGCCTGCACCATCGCCGTGCCTCCAACCGGTTCAAAGAGAATTGCATCGCAGCGCGATTCCGATCGAGACTGAATAATCCGCAGAAGCTGCTGGCTTTGCGTGATGGCGTCATTATTAGCCTGTATGATTTCCAGGTCCACATGCAGGCGCTTCGCGGCATGTTCCGCAGCCGCTGCTTGTTCGATCTGGTAGTCGTTGTCCGCGTTCGTGAGGGATAGAATGAAACGCAGTTCAGGCATGGCAAGTTGATCATAGAACTGAGGCATCATTGCCGGCTGCTAACTGAAGTAATCAGAAAAGTCTTAAGTGGTTGAAGTTTTTCATCAAGACTGCCGAGCTCAACCCGCGAACTCCTGCGCTGTGGTGATAGGGTGTAGCAGATGGGTGGATCGCCCGAAACCGAGTTGAAAGCGCAGGGAAGCGGGGAGGCTGCGGGTTCGCGGCTCATGTCGCTCGACGTGTTTCGCGGAGCGACAATCGCTGCCATGCTGCTGGTCAACGATCCGGGTGACGAGCAGACCGTGTTCTGGCCGCTGCGGCATGCCTCTTGGAATGGCTGGACGCCCACCGATCTGATCTTTCCTTTTTTCCTGTTTATCGTTGGGGTTTCGATGGCATTCTCTTTGGCTGCGCGGCTGCGGCGGAATGCGTGCCGGACGGCGGCGTTCAAGCATGTACTGTGGCGCGGCCTGGTTCTGTTCGCGATCGGACTGTTGCTCAATGGAGCGGTGGTCAGGTTCGATGTGACGAGGTGGCGAGTTTACGGCGTGCTGCAGCGGATCGCCATCGTCTACGTGGTGTGCGCGATTTTGGCGCTGTGGTTCGGGCGCAGGGTGTGGGTTGCCAAGCTGATCGGGTGCCTGGCGGCCTATTGGATTCTGCTGCGTTATGTTCCGGTGCCGGGTTACGGGGTACCCACGCATGCGATTCCGCTGCTGGATCCTGAGCGCAACCTGGCGGCGTGGCTGGACCGCAAACTTCTCGCCGGGCATTTGCTGGTGGGGACGTATGATCCGGAGGGCCTGCTCAGCACCATTCCGGCTGTGGCCACCACGTTGCTGGGCCTGCTGACCGGCGACTGGCTGAGGTCCGAGCATCGCAGCCGGGTGAAAGCGCAAGCTATGGCTTTGGCCGGCATGGCGTGCGTGGCGCTGGGCGAGTTCTTCAGCATCTGGTTCCCGGTGAACAAGTCGCTGTGGACCAGTTCCTATGTGGTGCTCACTGGCGGTCTAGCGCTGCTGGTACTGGCGCTTTGCTATGCGGTTCTCGATCTCCGGCAATGGCGCGGGTGGTGGACTGCGCCGTTCCTGGTGTTTGGCATGAACGCGATCGCGGCGTACGTGCTGGGCTCGGTGCTGGCGATTGTGCTGTATTTGACGCCGGTCGGAGACCGGAGCGCGCAGGAGTTTCTCTACCAGGAATTATTTGCTCCGCTGGCTGAGCCGTTCACGGCTTCGTTGTTGTACGCGGTGAGCTTCGTGCTGGTGTGTTGGGCGGGGATGTGGTTGCTTTACCGGAAACGGATTTTTGTGAAGATCTAGACGGGATCAGAGGCGCTGAACCGAAAAGTGCGCAATGTCTTCGCGAAAGAAAGCAAAGAAAGACCGGGCCGGATGCGTCGTTCCTTGCCATCGGCGGTTTTCGGCTAAAATTCAGACGCAGCAAAATCCAAATTCTTCGAAGGAGTGCTATTCATGTTGAGAAAGCTGTTGTTGACGGCCCTGATGGCGCTAACAGCCACCGCTGTGCTGGCCCAAGGCCCGACTAAGGTAACGGGAAACGGCACCAAGACCCCCGACGGACTGCAGTATTGGGACATTAAGACCGGCACCGGCGACACGGCCAAGCCCGGCCAGGCGGTGACGGTGCACTACACCGGATGGCTCACCACTGGAAAGAAGTTTGACAGTTCGGTGGATCGCGGACAGCCGTTCAAATTCAATCTGGGGGCAGGGCAGGTCATCAAAGGATGGGACGAAGGAGTCGCCGGGATGAAGGTTGGCGGCAAGCGCCAATTGCGCATTCCGCCGGAGCTGGGTTATGGGAGCCGCGGCGCAGGGGGTGTGATCCCGCCGGACGCGACGTTGATTTTTGACGTGGAACTGCTGGGCGTGAAGTAGGGGCAATCAACCGCAGAGACGCAGAGAGCGCGGAGACAGTTGCGCAACAGTGGAGTGTATTTTTTGGCGCGCTCGGCGACCTCTGCGGTGAATGTCTTAGGCCTTGACCACTTTGCCGCTGCGCAGGCAGCTGGTGCAGACGCGAAGGCGCTTGGTCGCGCCCTTCATTTTGGCGCGCACCGGGTGCAGGTTGACGTTCCAGCGGCGCCGCGAGGTGTTGTGGGCGTGGCTGATGGTATTGCCGGATAGCGGTCCCTTGCCGCAGATATCACAAACTCGTGCCATGACTGCTCCAGATGGATTCAGAACTCGAAGTGCAATTATTCAGTTTACCTGAGTTTCAACGGTTTCGCCAATTCGTCCTTCGGCATGGAAGCGGCTGAATCGGAATTGCGGGATGTGCGGAATTGGTAGGCGCGGCAGGAATTGAACTTGAGCTGCCTTGCGGGCGAGAGCGCAGCGGGAGCCCGCAGGCGGAATCCCGAGCGGAGCGAGGGACCTCCGATCAGCAACGTCCATCGAACAGGTGGTAGGCGCGGCAGGAATTGAACCTGCAACCCTCGGATTAGAAATCCGATGCTCTATCCGTTTGAGCTACGCGCCCGCTGGTAATTCTGCTGCTGCCTCCGCGGAGACAGGAATCAAGATCAGGCATTGATGCCGTGGCTCAAGCCTGCGCCGGACACGGCGGCAGCCGGTCACGTTCTGGCCTCAGTATCGCACAGTGGTCAAGGCGCTGCCAGACGGCGCGTAATGCAATCTCCGGGACTTCAGTATGCGGCTGACTTGTGCGCCATACGATAGCGCTGTCAACCCTTCATTTGAGAAACCGCAGAGCGTCCACCGTCGGGGCGCTGCCGGTTTCACCAACCCATTCGCTTGCGCAACTCAGTGATGTGAGCGACGTGATGGCGTCCGTGCCAGGCATACATGGCCAGAGTTTTGTCCAGCGGCATCACACCTAGCTCGGGATGGCGGAAGGTTCGCTTCCAGTCCTGCGGCTGCATACTCCGAAGCAGACGCACCCAGCGGTCATGGAGTGCGTCGAGCAGGGCGAGGGAAACTTCCACAGGGGTGGACTGGCTGTCGGATAATTCTGCCCAGCGGTCTTCCATGTACGGCTTGATGGTGGGGGCATCCTCGGTGAGGGCCAGCTTGAAGCGGATGTAGGCGTTCATGTGGCTGTCAGGCACATGGTGCGCCACTTGGCGGACGGTCCAGCCGCCGTCGCGATAGGGGGTTTCAACCTGCTGCGGAGAAAGGCCGCGAACCGCGGCACGCAGGTTCGCGGGAGCGTTTGCGACGTCGTCAATCAGCTTCTCGCGTTGCTCTTCGCTGGGTGGCGCGTCGTAGGTGAACTTGCCGATGGGATAGCGTGGTTCGGTCATGGAGTCCTCCGTGAATAGGCTACAGGAGAGAGATGCGAAGAGGCGAAGGGAAGGTGCAGGGAGAAGGCATCATGCCGGCTGCCGCGAGGGCATCTTACCCGCGCATGTGGGGCGAGACGCCCCCACGACAGCCGCCGGGACGGCGGCGCTACGGGCAACTGTGGTTCGCGCCTTTTACATTTTGTTTACTTCTTGTTGACAACTCGGAACCGGAAGACCTGATACATATTTAGCCACAGGGGGGAATTCCATGAACCGAACGTTGTCTCTAGCTGCTTTCACAGTCCTGCTCGCGGTCTCGGCGTACGCCGGGCCACAACCGGTTGCGGTACACACCTTTGTATGCAAGGGCGAGCAGGACCAAGGCACTTGTCCGAAAGGGGCTATCCCCAGTTGGATCATCCAGGCGTCGGATGGCAATTTTTACGGCGTCGCTGGGGTAACTACCGAGGTCCAAGACAATTCCCCCGGGGGCGGGCTAGTGTTTTCCCTGACGCCTGCGGGCCACTTTACGGCGTTGTATAAGTTCAAACCGGGGAAAAACTCGGCCACCGGAAACGACCCCGTTCTGATTATCGAAGGGCCGGATGGGATGCTCTATGGCGAAACTGGCATCGGCGGGGCTTCGGACGTTGGCACACTGTTTCGGTTGAAGAAAGACGGAACCGGGTTTCAGGTCGTTCACTCTTTTTGCGTGAGCTGTTCTGACGGGTACGTTCCCGAAGGCATGGTAGCGGGAAATGACGGCAACGTCTACGGCACGACGCTGTATGGCGGTGGGGGCCAGCAGTGCGGCGACGAATGCGGCACCATCTTTCAAATCGATGCAGCCACAGGAGCGTACAAGGTAGTCCAAGTCCTCGGGTATCACACCAGCAGCATGGCGGTGGGGCCCGATGGCACCTTCTACGGAATTACGAATGACTCCGTCCTGTTCCACTACATCGAAGGCACCAATACCCTGCAGCAGACTCAGCTCCAATTTCCGCAGAACTTGCTGGTGGGCGCAGCTATTTTGCCGACCTTGGGTGCCAACGGGAATGTCTATGGTATCTATGAAAGCTTTCAGCAGGGCGGCGGAGGCCCCGGCCTGTTCGAGGTGCAGCTGGATGGCTCGAATCTGCAGGCTTTCTCCACCATTCCGAATTTCGTGGTTTTCGACGTGCTAACAAGTCCGCTGGTGTTGGGCAGCGACGGCAACTTCTGGATGACCCTGTACGGGGGGCCGGAGGACGAGATCGTGACGATTTCGTCGACAGACGGGAGCCTGATCCAGACTCTTACGCCCTTTTCTCCAACGTCAGCGGTAGGCGATTATCCAGTCGATCTCGCGTCAGCGAAGGATGGAAAATTGTGGGGACTGACTGAATTGTACGGCAAAGCTCCCAAGGGATCTTATGGCCAAGGCGCGGTGTTTAGCCTGACTCCGTAGTTCAGAGCAGCCGTAGCCGGTTCGCGGTTTTGCGGAATCACGCTACGGCCGAATTTCAAAACAGCTCACGCGGCGCCCCGGCGGGCGCGGAATTAGGTCTTTGCTTCCCGCCCCGGACTTACGTCCGGGGCTGTAATATGCCGCTCCTTCGGAGCTGGTCCTTGGTGAAGGGAGGCTGCAAGACGGCGGTGTTCTGCTGGGCATCACGAAGCGCAAGGTCTCTCCACTCAGCGTTCCCTTCCGCCAGCATAAGGGAACGCTCCGGTCGAGATGACAGTTCTAATTGTCGATCACTGAAAGCGGGAAACTGAAAAAGTTCTAGCGCACAAGAGCGAGGATCCTTACCGGCGCGCCGGAGCCGGCCTCCAGCTTCATGGGCGCGATCACGACGAGGCCGCCGCTGGCGGGAGCGCGTTCCAGGTTGGCGACGTTTTCCAGTTGGTAAACGCTGTGCCGTAGGTCATATAGGTGGACAGGGAAATCCTTCGACGGCCCGTAGTCGATGCTCAGGGTGTCAATTCCAATCCCCAGAACCTTTCGGCCTTCGACCAGAAAATGCGCGGCGTCTTCGGAATAGCCGGGGAAGTGCATGACGCCTTTGCTGTCAGCATTGCGGTAGTCTTTCACTGAATTCCAGCGAGAATCCCATCCGGTGCGAACCATGACAATCGAATTCAGAGGGATTTGATCGTGCACCTTCTCCCATGCGGCGACGTCTTCCACCGAAATCTGATAGTCGGGATTGCCTTTTGCGTTGGCGCTCACGTCCATCACGACCAGCGGTGCGACGAGCCGCTGGGCGGGAATCTGATCCACGGTCCACATGCCTTCCACAAAGTGCGCGGGTGCGTCGATGTGAGTTCCGAAATGTTCGGGGAGAGAGATTTCGCGGGCAAAGTAGCCGTCCTTGGCGATGGTGGCCACAGTTTTCGTGTGATAGGCGGGCGTTTTAGTGGGGACCTCGTAGGTCGGGACCTGGGCGTTGAGGGTGTGGGTGAGATCGACCACGCCGCGGAAGCCGGAGGGTGGGGTTGCTTCGCCGTGCCGCTGCGCAAACACCAGCAACGCAAGCGCGAGAACATAGCCGACAATGAAGGCGCGAATTTTCATCGACCCGGACCTCCTGAACCGGTCACGATGAGCGGGACACTGAATCAATCGCCTCATGTAATTGAGATACGCCGCATCCGCCCAGAGGCGCTGAAACCATTGTCGCGCTTCGCGGCTGCGGTGTCCAAGGAACGCCCGTTCATGCACCTCCCTCGTCGAGTTCTGCCGGCAGAGGACGGCTTCAGGACGGGCGACAAAATCCCGCCTGATCTGCGCTATAATGTCGTCGGTCGGAACCAGGGGGGGCTGGTTCGATTCGTATCTTCCGAGCACTGACTCGTCTTTCCGGTTTCCCCGGCGCGGAGAGGCACGATCAGGACAGCGCAAAAGCAGATTAGGGGTGACTCCTCCATGATGACTCATCGAAACACACGTCCCCAGAACGTCGCAGGCTGCAACCGTGGCAAAGGCGCTTCAGGGCAAGCGACCGCTTCAGAGATTGCGATTCTCGGCATCGCCGCAGTGGCTGTAGTTCTGGCGCTGGCGGTATTGGCGAATGGCCAGGCAACCCCAAACACGATTCAAACGGTGGCTGGCGGAGGCACGATCACCGGCGATCCGACAACCGCTGACATCCCCGGGCCGGTAGCGGTAGTGGAGGACAGCAAGGGCAACGTGTACGTTGCGCCTCCCGCCGCCGATTATATTTTCGAACTGACGTCGGCTGGCGAAACGATAGTTTTTGCCGGCCTGGGGTGGGGGCACTATAACAAGAACCCGACCGGCTACAACGGCCAAGCAACGCAAATCCCGGTCTACACTTCCTCGGGGCTGGGAGTGGATCACCACGGCAACGTGTACATTGCCGACACCGAGAACAACACCATCCGCAGAGTCAACAGTAGCGGCGAGATCCAGACGGTGGCGGGTAGAAGGCAGCATTGCATCGTGCAAGGCTGCAACGACGGCCACAAGGCCACCGACGCCTACCTCTACCACCCGCAGGGCGTGGTCTTCGATTCTTCCAACAACATGTACATTGCCGACACGGGCGACAGCGTGATTCGCTGGGTTCAGGGAGGCATCATAAACCGGCTGGCAGGGATGTACGACGAAACTTGTCCTGACCCCACCAGCGCGTGCGGCGATAACGGCCCGGCCACTGCAGCCAGCCTGAACAGTCCAATGGGAATCTCGGTTGACAGCCAATCGAACGTGTACATTGCTGATACAGGAGACAATCGCATTCGCTGCGTGGCGGCGGTTGTAGCAGGATGCGTCTCGGGCAGCCAGGTTGGCTACATTTACACCGTGGCGGGCACGGGAACGGCATGCACGGCAGGCAACGACGGGAAGAATTCCAAGCCGCCGTATTGCGGGGACGGTGGCCCGGCCACGCAAGCGAACATTGGAGCGCCGCACGGCGTGTCTGTGGCGGCTTCTGGCGAATACTACATCACCGAGACAAGAGAAAACCGGATTCGCAAGGTATCTTCGGGGATTATTTCTGATTTTGCCGGCCAACCTGAACACTCCGGCTATAGCGGGGATGGCGGACCTGCGACTCAGGCGACGCTGATGACGCCCAACGGCGTGTATGTAGACAAGCCGGGCAACGTTTTCATTGCCGACACCGGAAACCAGCGGATTCGCAAGGTATCAGCGTCCACCGGCAACATTGATACCATTCTGGGAAGCGCGGATAACGGACCAGCGGGCAGCGGCGGGGACTTTTCGGGAGCAACCGGAACGTACGCCATGCTGGCTGGCCCCTATCAAGTGGCGGTCGATTCCTCCAACAACTTCTACATCGCGGACTGGGCCAACAACCGTATCCGGGCGGTGAATACCCAGAACCATCCGATCACGATTGCGAATGTGGAGATTCAAGCCGGCGACATCGCCACTGTGGCTGGCAATGGGGATTTCGGTTCTTCGGGTGACAATGGCCCGGCAACTGGCGCGACCCTGGAAGATCCTTACGGCGTCGCCGTGGACAGCTCGGGCAACGTTTACATTGCCGATACCGGCGACGCCCGCATTCGCGTGGTGAACAGCGCGGGAACCATCACCACGGTTTCGGGAACCAAGGGACCGCTGGTAAGACCCGTCACAATCGCGGTGGATAGGCAGGGGGATTTGTTCATTGCCGATGAGGTCGCACAAGAAATCTTCAAAGAGAGCGGGGGCACGGTCACAGTGGTGGCAGGTACGGGCTCAACTTGTCCTGCTCCCGCTAATTCCTGCGGCGACGGCGGTCCTGCCACCGAGGCACTGCTCAATGCCCCAACAGGCGTAGCAGTTGCTGCCAATGGGGATATTTACATCGCCGACTCTAACGACAATCGAGTGCGCTGCGTGCTGGGGGCTGCCAACGGCTGCGGAGGGTCTACTCTCCCGATCGGCGACATCGTTGCGTATGCGTACGAAGGCGGGCAGGAGTTTTCCGGGGATGGGGGCCCGGCCACCAAAGCCAGCCGCTGGGTGCCTAAACAAGTGGCGCTGGATGCAGGCGAGAACCTGTTCGTTGGCGGTGGTCAGTGCGACGTGGTGCAGCGCGTTGACTATGACACGGGCACCATTATCACCGTGGCCGGCGTTGCCGACATGCAGCCGAACTATTTTGGATACACGGGCGACGGCGGCCCGGCGACCTTAGCCGCACTGGACAACATGGGTCTGGCCATGGACAGCAACGAAAACCTGCTGATTGCCGACCTGAATAACAACCGCGTCCGCGCCGTGGAACCTTTGGTGGCAGTGGTCAGCTTGACTCCCAATTCCCTGAATTTCGGCGACGTGCAGGTAGGGAAGAAGAGCCAGCCGCAAACCGTTACCCTGGAGAACATCGGCGCGAACGACTTGTCGATCAGCCAGATCACGATTGGCGGTAATGATCCCGGCGACTTCAGCGAAACGAACAAGTGCCCTTCTACGCCGATTCCGCCGCAAACCAGGAGCAAAAGCACATGCGAGATCAAAGTCACTTTTGCTCCAAAGCAGCAAGGCGAGCGAGACGCGGTGCTCACCATCACGGATAACGGGTTCGAGAGCCCCCAGCAAGTCACGTTGACCGGCAAGGGAACGGATTAGGAACTATCTGGCTCTGTGGACGTCCGCGTAGCGGCCGGCCCGCGTGTGGGGACGGGACGCCCTTGCGACAGCTGCCGGGACGGCGGCGCTACTGCTTCGGCATGCGCCGGTACGGTTTTGGAAACCGAGCCCCAGGCCACGGCAGCGGCCGGTTTGCTACACTCGAAAGGAATGGACCATCGTGGCCGTCTGACGAGGCTGAAGTCCGCCCTAGCGGAAGAGCGGCTGGACGGGTTGCTGGTGACCTCTCTTCCCAACATCCGCTACCTCTGTGGTTTCACCGGAAGCGCCGCAGCTTTGGTGGTCTCTGAGGAATCCTGCTATTTCTTCACCGACGGACGTTACGCCGAGCAAGCCCACGAGGAAGTCCAAGGGGCAAAAATCAAAGTCCACAGGAAAGCTGCCCTGGCCGCGGCGAGCGAATGGCTGGCAGCCGTGAGCAAGAAGCTGGGTTTGAAAAGGCTCGGAACCGAGGGCGACCATCTTACCCTGGCGGAAGGCACCCGTCTGAAAAAGGCGCTTGGCGCGGGAGTCCGGCTGCGGCAGGCGCCGTCATTGGTCGAGCGGCAGCGCATGGTGAAGGATGCGGTGGAGATCGGCTATTTGCGCCAAGCGGTGCGGTTGGGTGCCAGCCTGTTCGACGTGGCGCTGAAGACGATTCGGCCGGGAGTGCCTGAAGTGCAGGTGGCGGCGGAGATGGAATATGCCGCCCGGAAGGCCGGCGCGGAAGGAATGGCATTTGAGACCATCATTGCGGCGGGGGAGCGGTCGGCGCTGCCGCATGGCCGGGCTTCGAAGGCGGCCATTCCGGAGCGCGGATTCGTGGTCTGCGACTTCGGTGTTATACTCGCGGGCTACTACTCTGATATGACTCGTACGGTGTACGTCGGGCGACCGTCAGCGGCTGACCGGGACACTTACGAGGCAGTTCGGGAAGCGCAGCAAGCGGCGGTGGAGGCGGTCCAACCCGGAAAGCCAGTTGGCGAGGTCGACCGGGCGGCACGCAATGTCTTAAAAAAGAAAGGGTTAGCTCGTTATTTCACACACTCGACGGGGCATGGTGTAGGCTTAGAGATTCACGAGGCGCCCCGGGTAGCGGCCGGTCAGAGTGAGATCTTGCAGCCGGGGATGGTGATTACCATCGAACCGGGGGTTTACATCCCGGGCCGGGGCGGAGTGCGAATCGAAGATATGGTCGTGGTCAGGCAGCAAGGGTTCGAGGTGCTGACGCCAGCGCGCAGAGAACTTCTGACGATTTAGCATTATCGGCCTTGAAGGCCGGCTCCCACGAGATAGCGGGCAGGCGCGGGAGAACAAAGCAATCAGTCCCATTACATACAATGAATCAGAAAGAACTCAAAGAACTGATCGAGTTTCTCATCGAAAAGGACATCGCCGAGTTTGAATTGGAGCGCGGCGACGTCAAAGTGCGTATTAAACGCGGGGGCGAGACGGTGGTTGCGGCTCAAGCCCCAGTGCTGCAATTTTCGGCACGCCACGCTCAGCCAGCGTCCGCTGCGACGCCGGAAGTGGTAGCAGCGCCGGCTGCCGGGATTGAATCCGACGCGGTCAGCGAGTCTCTGGCCGCAGCCCCGAACCTGGCAGTGGTGCGCTCGCCGATTGTCGGCACCTACTATGAGGCCCCAACACCGGGAGCGCCGCCGTTTGTGAAAGTGGGCGACGCTGTCGGAGTCGGGCAGGTGCTGTGCATTGTGGAAGCGATGAAGCTGATGAACGAGATCGAGGCTGACGTGGCGGGTGAGATCGTGAAGAAGCTGATCGCCAATGGGCAGCCGATCGAGTACGGGCAAGAGCTGTTCCACATCCGGCCCGCGGCGTGAGCTTTGCCGGGATTGGTAGAGACGCAGCTGGCTACGTCTCTGCACCGGCCTGGGCCGGGACGCTCGTACCTACAAGATTCTCATGTTCAAGAAGATCCTGATTGCTAACCGCGGGGAGATCGCGCTGCGGGTGATTTGCGCCTGTAAGGAACTGGGCATTCGCGCGGTTGCCGTCTACAGCGAAGCGGACCGCAACTCCCTGCATGTGCGCTTTGCCGACGAAGCCATCTGCATCGGCCCTCCGCCAGTCGGCCTGAGTTACCTGAACATTCCTGCCGTAATCAGCGCCGCCGAAATCGCCAACGTGGACGCGATTCATCCCGGATACGGACTGCTTTCGGAAAATGCCAACTTCGCCGAAGTCACGGAGATGAGCAACGTCAAGTTCATCGGGCCGCCGCCCGAGGTGACGCGATTGATGGGCGAAAAGGCAAAGGCGCGGGTGGCCATGAAAAAGGCGGGCGTGCCGGTCTTACCGGGGTCGGAAGGCATTGTGGCCAGTGAGCAGGAAGCTTTGGAGGCGGCCAAAGAGGTGGGCTTCCCGGTGATGATCAAGGCTTCGGCCGGCGGCGGCGGGCGAGGGATGCGCATTGTGCGCGATGAGAACGAACTGCCGGCGCTGTTCCAGGCTGCCCGGGCAGAAGCGGCAGCGGCGTTCGGCAATGGCGAACTTTACCTGGAGAAATTTGTGGAGCGGCCACGCCATATCGAGTTTCAGATTTTGGCCGATCAGTACGGGACAGTGGTGAGCCTGGGTGAGCGCGAATGTACGATCCAGCGGCGCCATCAGAAGCTGGTGGAGGAATCACCCTCCACTGAGGTTACGCCCGAGTTGCGAGATCATATCGGGAGGGTCCTGGTAAAGGCGCTCGCCGAGATCGGGTACGTGAATGCGGGGACGGTCGAGTTCGTCATGGATGAGAATCGGAACCTCTACTTCATTGAGATGAATACCCGCATTCAGGTGGAACATCCGGTGACGGAGATGGTGACCGACGTGGACCTGGTGAAGAGCCAGATATTGCTGGCGGCGGGCGAGCCCATGGACAAGGTGTTGCACGGCCCGATCGTGCATCGCGGACATGCCATCGAATGCCGCATCAATGCTGAACATCCGGAGAAGTTCACGCCGTCGGCGGGAAAGATCACTGCGTTTCATCCTCCCGGCGGAACCGGCGTGCGCATGGACACGGCGGCTTACACAGAAGCGGTGGTTCCGCCTTACTACGATTCCCTGATTGCCAAGCTGATCGTGCGCGGGAAAGACCGCAGCGAGGCCATCTCACGCATGGCGCGGGCGCTGGAGATGTTTATTGTGGAAGGGATCTATACCACCATTCCGCTGCACCGCAAAATTCTGACTGACCCGGACTTCCGCGCCGGGAACATCGATACCACATTTGTCGAGAGGTTTCTGGCGAAGAAGGGGCAATAGCCAGACTCGGCTACGGTTGCGGCTTGCCAGCCAATGGGTCTGGCTTGGTTGGCTCTCCTTTGACAAAGTTGAGCACGGGCGTCCACCAGGCTTCGTCTGGGCGCTGGTAGAGGGCGTTGTGCTTGAAGCCGTGCAGCACCACCATCCGCTTGGGCGGCGGAGCCGCTTCAAAAACCTGCTTCCCCATTTCGATGGGGTTCACCGAGTCAGTGTCGCTGTGAACCACCAGCAGAGGAACGTGATTGTGTGCGACGTTCTTCACGTTGTCCCAGTCATCCGGCATGATGTAAAGAAGGACCCGAAGAAAACCACGCAGACTGTGCGGACCGTGCGCACCCATGTCGCGCAGGGATGAAAAGGCACTGCCCACAACTACGCAGGACGGCGCTGGTTGAAAGCTGGAGAGCGATTCCAGCAACGCGGCGTTTCCCATGGAGTGGCCAAGCACACACAAGCGCGTCTGGCTGCCGAACCTTGAAACGAAATAGGAATACGCCGCTACGGCGTCGTCATTCAGGTTCGCAATGCTGCCTGGCCTAGAACTATCTCCGTGGCCCGAATAGTCGAACACGAGGGAAGAGACACAGTGATCATAGAGAAAGCGCTGGGCTTTGACCCACTCGGAAATCGTCTCCTGGACGCCATGGAACATCAGCAGGGCCACATTCGGGTCGCACGTCGGCGATGCTTTGACGAGGTAAGCGTCCAACATGCGCCCACTGCTGGGAATAGCCACCCGTTCGTAGGGGACGCCTACGGTTCGTGGTGTTTCGGGGCCGTTGGGACCGGTGGTTAAGAATTTCCCTTCGAAGTGGTGGACGACTGGTCCACGAACCGCCAAGATTAGCAACAGAAGTAGCACTGCCACTCCCGCTAACCTCAACCACTTGCCCATGGGACGCTCCTGTGTGCAGCTATGCAGACAATTGCACACTCAGGGCATCAAGGCAAGAACGGAAAGATTTTGGGGTATGATGGCTGGCGAACGGTTAGTCTCTAGTCGCCGCGACGAGAGTTCCGCCAGCCACTCACGCAGAAGCCTTGTGTCCGTTTGGAGAGTGGTCACCGGGCCAGCCTAAGGGCCGGCCCGGAAGAGTCGTACATTGATTACGGTGTGATCTCAAAGGCGACGCCGCAGCCGCTGGAGCCGCAGGCTTGGTTGTTCCTGCCACCTCCCAGGGTCGTACCGTACAAGTTCCCGGCCGCGTCCAAGATCAGGCCACCATAAGGGAGCATCCCGTTCTTGGCATTGCCAAAGCCGTACAAAATCTTCTCCGTCCACTTGCCGTTGGTCCCAGGCGACAGCTCGAAGACGGTGCCACTACTATGAGGGCCACCGTTCGACGTTGCGCCGTACAAATTCCCGGCCGCGTCAAAGATCACACCCGAGTGGGGGCACGCCCCGTTCAGACGGTTGAAGTCGTGCAAGACCCGCTCCGTCCAGTTGCCGTTGGTCCCGGGTGTTAACTGGAAGACGGCACCGTAATTATGGGCACTGCTCATACAAGTCGTGCCGTACAAGTTCCCTGCCGCGTCGAAGATCAGGCCGGCCAAGGGGACCTCGTGGACACGGTTGAAGCGGTGCAGCACTTTCTCCGTCCACGTTCCGTTGTCCCCGGGCGTGAGCTCGTAGACCGTGCCGCTAGCATGGCCGCCGCCGGTAGTGGTTGTGCCGTACAAATTTCCCGCCGCGTCGAAGATCACGCCGGCCACGGGGCTGTATCCGACCTTGTTTTTATTGCTGAAGCTATACAGAACCGTCTCCGTCCACGTCCCATTTGCTCCAGGCGCGAGTTGGAAGACGGTACCGACGCCGTAGGTGCCGCCGTAAACGGTCGTGCCGTACAAGTTTCCAGCCGCGTCGAAGATCAGGCCGGAGATGGGCAAAATCCCGTCGTTCTCGCTCTCTCCGAAGGAGTAAAGAACGGTTTCCGCCCAGCCGCTCGTCCCATGTGCCAGTTCGAAGACCGTGCCGTTGCCGTAGGTGCCGCCGAACTCGGTTGTGCCGTACAAGTTCCCTGCCGCATCGAAGATCAGGCCGGCCCTGGGCGGGTACCCGTCGGAGCATTTACTGGTCGAACAGAAGTTGTACAGCACGTTCTCCGTCCAGCCGCTCGCCCCATGTACCAGTTCGAAGACCGTGCCGTTGCCGGTGGTGCCGCCGAAGTCGGTCGTGCCGTACAAGTTCCCAGCCGCGTCGAAGATCAGGGCGCCGTTGGGGAGGTCCCCGTCCGTGCAGTCTTTTAGGGCGCAGAAGCGGTACAGCGTCTTCTCGCTGCTGGCCGCAAACAGGGGAGTTGCAATGGTTAGACATCCGAAAACCACCGTGAGAACCGCAGCGAACAAGATCAATCGTTGCTTGCTTTGCATATAGATTTTCTTTCCGGAGTGGGATCTCCGCACGATTTGGCTTTCGCCTGCGAAAGGCAGTTCCAATTGTAGACACGTCTCGCCTGCCGTCAAGTGTGCAAAATCTTGCGTAGGGGCGCGGTTTGAATTTCCACAGCCTAGTAGATGGATCCGGCCTGCGGGAAACTGTCTCCACGCCAAGCCTTGAGAATCACATCACACGGAGAGGCAAGAGAACCCCTCACAGCATTGGAGATCGCTATGCCCAATTCCTCAAATAGATTATCGAACTCTCCAGAGCATCATATTTGCAAGAAGAAGATGGCAGGATTCGTTTACATCGCCAGCCCTTTCTGAATGCGAAATATTCTAAAAAGCTCCCCGGCCAGTGCATATCGCACGCTGAATGGGTCGCGAGGGATCAGCATTTCGATAACCTCATCGGTCCTGCGAAGTTTTTTTACCTAGTCATTGGTTGAGTCTCCGCGCTGGTTCGCTTTCGCGGCGCGGGCAGAGGATTGTGAGCGGGTGACTGTTGCGACTGATCGCTGGGCGCTTTCTTGTCCTCGCTGCGGCGCTTCCAGGTGATGTTCTCCATGTGCTTGAAGCGGATTTCTCCGCCGCCGGCGGGAGTGTACAGCAGTGTCATCTTGTACTGCACGCCTGCCAGATCGGTGGAGAGAACGTGGTAAACAATATGGTCGCCCTCGGGATCAGCCAGGACGGAGTTGACTGCCTGGACCGTGGGGATCTGGGCTGAGCCGGTTCCGATGATTACATACGCGCGATAAAGTTCCAGGAAACGGCCTTGATAGAGGGGATCGTCGGCCGTCCAAAAACCCACCAGATCGTTGGGCAGGAGGTAGGCGCCTTTTCGCTGGCAGCCGACGGTGGTGAGCAGCAGCAGCAGAACTGCCAGTGTCAGGCAGGTTCTTTTCATGGTTCACACTCCCGGCCTGCGGCTGCCGATTGAACCAGATCTGGCGAAGTCGCGGCCGCTGGGTTCTCGTTTTGCTCGGCGCATATTTGCGTAAATACCTCGACGACTTTGGGGTCGAACTGAGTGCCGGATTTCTCCCGGATCATTTGCAGGGCCTGATGCACGGGCAAGCCCATTCGGTAGGGGCGGTCGGAGGTCAGCGCATCGTAAACATCCGCCACCGCAAAGATTCGGCTGTGGAGGGCGATCTGTTCGCCAGCCAGATGGTTGGGGTAACCGGAACCATCGAACCATTCGTGGTGCTGAGCGACGATGGGCAGAGCTTCACGGAACGCGGCGATCGGTTCCAGGATGCGGACGCCAATGCGCACGTGATCCTGCATGATGTGGGTTTCGTCGGGATTGAGTCTCCCTGCCTTGTCCAAGATTGCAGGCGGCGTGCCGATCTTGCCGATGTCGTGCAGCAGCCCGCCGCGCTGCATGATGCGCAGGCAATCCGAGGGCAGGCCCATGGCACGGCCGATCCGAAGGGCCAGGTTCGTCACTCGTTCGGAGTGGCCTGCGGTCCACGCCGATTTCGCGTCGATGGCGCGGGCCAGAGCGGTCAGCGTGCCCCAATGGAGCTGTTCCAGAGCGTCGATTAGCTGAACGTTGGAGAAAGCGACGGCTAGCTGGTCGGCAACCTGGCGGGCCTGCTGAACGTCTTCCGGCGAGAGTTGCAGGGTGCTGCTGTGGGCGGAAACGAGCGCGGCAAACGCAACCTTGTCAACGAAAAGCGGCAGGATGAGGAATGAAGTCAGTCCGGCGTCCCGCAATGGCTGAAGGAAGCCGGGCGCATTATGGGCGTCTGCCAGAAAGCTCTGAGGGCTTTCGTGCAGGTGCTGAGCATCTGCGGCGGACAGCAACGCCGCAGGAATTGTCCGCCGCGTGCCGTGGCCTTGCGCATGGCGGAAACGGAGGCTTCCGGGGTGATTCTCGTCGCTAAAAATGGCCACTGCAAAACAATCGCAGGGAAGAAGAAACGGCATGTGGTCCAACACGGCGTCGACGATACCGTCGCGATTCAGGGAGGCGAAGATCGCCTGATCAATCTCGTTGATCGTCTTCAGAGCGTGGAACTGTCGTCCCAGCCGCGTAGCCATGGAATTGAATGAGCCTGCCAGAGTCTCAAATTCGTCGCCACTGTGGACTTCCACGCGCTCTTCGAAGTGTTGTTGACCAATCTGCCGTGTACCCTCTTCCAATTTTTCCAACGGTACCAGGGTGCGGCGAATCTGAACCGAACTGACCAGCGCGACTACCCACAAGGCGAGCAGGACTACCAGGGGAAAGTTGTTACGGAAACGGCGCACGGGCATGAAGATGTCGTCATGTCTCTGGCCGACCGTGACGATCCACGACTCAGACCCGAAACCGGGCCGCAGGAGCAGAGTCCAGTAGGCCGCATCGTACAGGGTGCCGTGGCTGTCCCACTGGAAAAAGCCGGCGGAGCCGTGGCCTAGCCCCTGGGCGTTGCCGGCGAATCTGAGGCCGGGGTCGGAACAGAAAAGGACTTCACCGGAGGCAGTCCGAACACAAGCCTGAAAGCCTGCCGGCAGGTGCTGGCGAACCCACAGATATTCGGGGTTGATCTCACCCACCAGGATTCGATTTCCCGGCTGGGTAGCGTCCGCCGCTCTAATCAAGCTGACACAAGTGCCGAACTCCACGCACGGATGAGTGCGGAGAAGCGCCTTGCCAGATCGCAGATAGGAAGCTTCGTCCGCTGTGAGCGGTGGAAAGTTCACAGGCGCACCCCAAGCCGATGCGCGGGAACCATCTTCATTGAAGATTACCAAGGCCTGGAAATGGTTTTGCAAGGGATGAGCAAGGACCGGGAGTTCGCCTGTCTTGCTCTGCCACGAAATCAGTTGAAGGTCACCTTCCAGGCTTTGCAGACGCTCGTCGATGAGCATGCCCTGCGCGGCGCTCAACTGGCGCAACTGCCGCTGACTGTCACTACGCAACTGCTGCGAAACCTGATAAAACGACATGGCCGCCAGGATGATGATGGGCAACAAGGCGCAGGAGACGAAGAGCAGGAAAACCCGCCGCGCGACCTTGCTGCGCATGAATGTAGTGGTCCATTTCATTCTGAGCCGTGAGTTCTCCTATTCGTAATCCTCAACCAGGCCGACGTAGTCACCATCATTGGCCCAAATAATGTCGTCCTGGCTTTCCGGCGCCGTGAGACCTACTTGCGTCAAGCCATCCGCACCCTTGCTGTAGAGATCGAACCAGGTATTGAAGGGGAACATGAATCGGTTCTTCCGGGCCTGCCCAGGGTGCAGGGCAAAATTTAGGTACAAGTAGGGGTTTCCCCAAGGGTCGATATAGTCGTCGTTGATAACTGTCAGCGTGGCCGGAAACGCGGCGTTGGAAGCATAGTAAGCCTGAAGGTCATCCCCGATGGCACGGACGTCGCCGACAGCTCGCGCATTTTTCCCGGCCGTGATAGCGGATAGCGCGCTGGGAATGGCCATAGCAAAAATCGTAAGAATGATGGCGCAACTGATCATCAGTTCGACGAGGGTGAAGCCGTCGCAACATTCGGCCGGAACGCAGGATGGTTGCCGGCGACGCTTTCGACTGCCGGGCGAATGGAGCGGATTTGAGGGCCGCTGTTTCATGCTTAACGCAAACGCAAAATGCCAACTCTGATGCTAGAGGCCTTTACAAAACTAGACAACGAACGTGAGTAATTTCGACCGGATTACCAAGGGGCAGGGCGCGGAAGTGAAAATAACTGAATATAAAGGCTTTATACTTACTGACGGGACAGCTTGGCAGCAAACCGAGGAGGATTCGCGGCTTATGACTTGTCTACCCAAACTCTACGCGATTCTGGACGCTTCTTGCTTCGGGGGGCGCAACGATCTGTTCTCAGCCGCCGAGGAACTTGTCGCCGGAGGATGCACGCTGCTGCAGTACCGAAACAAAGTTGGCAATGCGCGACAGATCCTGGACGACGCGAGGGAGATGAAAAGGCGGCTGGGAGAATCCATCAAATTGATCATGAACGACCGTGCAGACCTTGCCGTGGCTGCCGGGTTCGACGGCCTGCATGTTGGGCAGGAGGATCTGTCGCCGGAGAGCGCGCGAAGGGTTATCGGCGAACAGCTGTGGCTCGGAGTTTCCACACATAACCCCGATCAGATTCGAGACGCTGACCGGACGTCGGCTACCTATGTTGCCATCGGGCCGGTGTTTGCGACGGCGAGCAAAGCCAATCCTGATCCCGCAGTCGGGCTGGAGGGGGTGCGCAAAGCGCGCGCGCTGACCCGCAAGCCACTGGTGGCGATCGGAGGAATTACCCGCGCCAACTGCCGGTCTGTGATCGACGCCGGGGCTGATTCCGTGGCCGTGATATCCGATTTGTTCCAGGATCCCCGCAAATCAGCAGAGGAATTTTTGCGCGTCTTAGGGTAAAGTCAAGGGCTGCGGACTTTGCTCCGCTGGGCGGCTCATCCAGACGAGACTGCCCTACTCCGGCGGAATATGCGACACGAACCAGGAGCCTTTTGAGTATCGACGCTAGAACTGCCAGTCCCGTGCCCCGCTCGACCGACTGGGACATTCACTCCCATCAGGACCAAGAGTTAGTCAAAGGCCTCGGCCTGACCAGCGCCACTATGCTGGTGATGGGCTCCATGATCGGCTCGGGCATTTTCATTGTGTCGGCTGAGATTGCCCGCGAAGTGAACTCTCCCGCGCTGCTGATCGGGGCCTGGCTGGTGACAGGCTTCATGACTATTGTCGGGGCGCTGTGCTACGGGGAAATGGCAGCGATGATGCCGCGGGCGGGCGGGCAGTACGTGTACCTGCGCGAAGCGCTGGGGCCGCTGTGGGGATTTCTTTACGGCTGGACGCTGTTCATGGTGATCCAGACGGGCACGATTGCCGCCGTGGGCGTGGCTTTCGGCAAGTTTCTCGGCGTCTTTTTTCCGTCGATTTCCTCGTCCAACTGGATTGTGCATTTCTGGAAAGTGCCGTCGATACACGTCGGGCCGATGGTTCTGGGCAATATGGATGTCGGACTGAACACCCAGAATCTGGTGGCGATTCTGGTGGTGGTGGCGCTTTCGGTCATCAATGTTTTCGGGATCAAGACGGGCGCAGCCATCCAAAACCTGTTTACCACAGCCAAGGTCTCCGCGCTGCTCGGGCTGGTGTTTGTGGGCTTGTTCCTCGGCCGAAACGCGCAAGCCCTGGCGGCGAATTTTCAGGGCAGCTTCTGGCGGAATGCGAACTTGTGGGCGCAGCACGACATCGGCGGCGGAGTGGTGGTGAGCACGTTGACGGTGCTGGCGGTGGCGCAGGTCGGGTCGTTGTTCTCAGCGGATGCGTGGAACAACGTGACGTTCACCGCGGGTGAAGTGAAGAATCCCAGCCGCAATCTGCCGCTTTCGCTCGCTTTAGGCACAGGCGTGGTCATTGCGCTTTACATCGGCTGCAACTTCATTTACCTGAGCACGCTGCCGCTCGACGGGGTGCGTAACGGAGCAACCGTTCTGGAGCGGGGAATCAAGTACGCGACCGAGGATCGCGTGGCCACAGCGGTGCTGACACAGATGTTCGGCAGCCTCGGCGGTTTTCTGATGGCGGTTGGCATCATGCTTTCCGCATTCGGCTGCAATAACGGATTGATTCTTGCGGGCGCCCGCGTGTATTACGCTATGGCGAAGGACGGACTGTTTTTCCGCAGTGTGGCACGGCTGCATCCGACCTACAAGACGCCAGCGGTTTCGCTGATGGTGCAGATGATCTGGACCTGCGTGCTGTGTGTTTCCGGAAGTTACGGGCAATTGCTCGACTACATTGTTTTTGCCGTACTGGTGTTTTATATCCTGACGATTTTTGGGTTGTTTGTTCTGCGCCGAACCCACCCGGATGCGGAACGGCCATACCGGGCCATTGGTTATCCGGTGCTGCCGGCGATTTATATTGTGATGGCATTGTTCATTGATGTCGTGCTGTTGCGCTACAAGCCGCAATATACGTGGCCGGGACTGTGCATCGTGCTGGTGGGGATTCCCGTGTATTATTTGTGGTCGCGGCGTGCCGCACCAGCCCGCGGATGAAGGTGTAGTCCATTGCGTTCTTGGCGTGTTCCTTTGCGCACTTTGCGGTTAGATGCTCTTACGGCGTCGAAAAGAAGTTAACGCGAAGTGCGCGAAGTTCTCGCAAAGAACGCAAGAAGAGCAATGTAGCCTGATACGAATCAATTAAGGGAGAACAAGACGCATGGCGAACCTGCTGGCTACCAAGCCGCTGAATCTGCTGATGGAGGAATCCCGCGAGACGGGCGAGCATAGCCTGAAGCGAACGCTCGGCGTTTTTCAACTGACCGCGCTGGGCGTGGGCGCTATTATCGGCGCGGGCATTTTTGTCATGGTGGGACTGGGAGCGCAGTACGCCGGTCCGGGACTCACGCTGTCGTTCGTCCTATCCGGACTGGGATGCGCATTTGCCGGCCTCTGCTATGCCGAATTTGCCGCCATGATTCCGCTGGCGGGCAGCGCTTATACCTACGCTTATGCGACCCTGGGCGAACTGTTTGCCTGGATCATCGGCTGGGACCTGACGCTGGAATACGCCATGGGCGCAAGCACGGTGTCTTCCGGCTGGTCGAATCATTTCATTGAGCTGCTGAGAATCTTCCATATCCAGATGCCGCTCTGGCTGGCCTATGATCACTGGACGGCGCTGAAGACGGCGGAGGATATCATTGCGCGTCAAATGGCACAGGCCTCGGACTCGTCTCTGGTTCCCGGCACGCAGGCGTTCCTCGACAAAGTGACCGCAATCGTGAGTGCGCAGTCTCCCGAATTGTTGCAGCGGGCGCACGATCTGCTGGGCGCGCCCCATTTGTTCGGCATGGAAATCGGATTCAACCTGCCCGCCTTCTTCATCGCCTTGGTGATTACCGCGATTCTGGTGGTCGGAATTAAGGAAAGCGCAAGGTTCAACACTACGATCGTAGTGGTAAAGGTATCAGTGGTGCTGTTTGTCATCGCCTTGGGTGTCCGTTACATTCACCCCAGCAACTGGGGTACGGATTGGAGTACGTTTGCGCCGCATGGTTTCGCGGGAATCGGCGCCGGGGCAGCGTACATATTCTTCGCCTACATTGGCTTCGATGCGGTTTCCACGACCGCCCAGGAGGCCAAAAATCCGCAACGCGATTTACCCATAGGCATGATCGCTTCGCTGGGGATCTGCACCGTCTTGTATATCGCAGTGGCGGGCGTGCTGACCGGCATGGTGCGTTGGCAACAAATCAATATCGAGGCTCCCGTGGCGCGCGCATTTCTGGACCGGGGCTTGAGCACGGCATCACACATCATCACGCTGGGCGCTCTGGCTGGGCTGACGAGCGTAATGCTGGTGATGCTGCTCGGCCAGACACGGGTGCTCTACTCCATGGCGAATGACGGTCTTCTGCCGCGGAAATTCTTTGCTGACGTCCATCCCAAGTTCCGTACGCCGTGGAAGAACACCATGCTGGTGGGCCTGCTGGCGGCAATCGTCGGCAGCCTGACTCCGATCTCCGATATCGGCAAGATGGTGAATATCGGCACGCTGCTGGCCTTCGTGATTGTGTCGATTTCGGTGCTGGTCCTGCGGCACACGAATCCTTCCCAGCCGAGGCCGTTCCGCACGCCGTGGGTGCCGCTGGTCCCAATACTCGGTGTCGTTTCGAACGGATACATGATGTACAAACTGGGCTGGGTTAACTGGGCGCGACTCATTATCTGGCTCATCATCGGGCTGGTGGTGTACTTCACTTATGGTCAGAAACACAGCCGGGTGCAAGCGTTAGAGGCGAACGGCAAACGGTGATCCCCCGGAGCTGAATTCACCGGATTTGTCATACCACGCCCTGATCTTGTAAGCCGCGCCGTCGGTGGGGTCACTACGTCGGACAGACCCTCGGCAGGAGATTCTGAGCGTAATGGGCCGGTTTTCAACAATCGACCTCCCGATTCCCGTCCGCCGGGAGGCACTCGTAAGCCCTAACCAGAGAGGAAAGTCGCCACGCTCCGGCCTATGCATTGAGCTCCCGGTGCGCACGGTCAAGAAGGGACCGGTTAGTGAATACCTGTGAGTACCCAAGGCCGACGCACAAGAACATGAGGGCAATATCAAACGGTGTTCCACCAGCCCGACCGTGACCGCTTTCGGTGTTCCACCAATCCGGCAAGTGTGGACGCATGGCCAGTGCCAGGGTTTGCAGTGCGAATAGGGCAACGAGAAAACCGAGGTGGCGACGGAAGAGACGAGAAAACTGGGGCTGTCCTTAGCAAGTTAAAATGTCCGCTTTTTGAAGCAAGTGAAATGTCCGGTTGAGTCATAGGGACGGCCTCACTGAGGCTGCCGTGGGGTTGGTTTTGGGGGATGGGGTTGCAGGGGAAGGGGG
>Ga0326728_10001479_pt1 | contig 82729 bp, 98 predicted proteins | sample MB3enrmetagenome_FD_207602 | JGI IMG/M metagenome (GOLD analysis project Ga0326728, IMG submission 207602) | Lab enriched peat soil microbial communities from McLean, Ithaca, NY, United States - MB31MN | ecosystem: Environmental > Terrestrial > Soil > Wetlands > Peat | place: USA: New York...
AGTCGATAACATAGTTTAATGTTCCTTTAATACCCTAATATTGCTACATGCTGAAATAAAACTCTTCTTACTTTTTCAAGAAAAATTCCCCGTGAAGTCTCGGTTTTGTTTGGCGTTGGCTGTTTTTGGGTTGGTTTTTTTCAGAAATTTTTAAGTTGCGACTTTTGCGTGGTGGAAAGATGCGATTTTCAGATGAGGCTTTTTCTGGTTGCTTTTTGCTTTGCTTTTTACTTAGCTGAGTAGGTTGTAAATAGTAGGGAGGGGAGGCTTTTTCGCCTACGTCACGTGGCTTTTTGTGGTTGATTTTTGCCACAAATAGCAGGGAGGTCTTTAGGTCAGCAGTTTTTGGAAGGACTTGCCTTGGGTTGCTTTTTTGGTTTGGAGTTTGAACCATGTTGTGGGGTGCGACTTTTTCTTTTTGGCGCTGGCGGCGGCGCCTTCAAAATGGGGCGCTGAGCCCGAGGGCTTTGGGTATTTTAGACCTAAAAGAATTAAAGCCTGAATATCAAGTAATGCTAAATTTAGAAGACATTTCAGATTTGCTTTTGCGAGTTAATGACCCTTGTTTGCTATTTGGTTTTTCTGAAATAGCTCATTTATTTGTCACTCAAATCTGCGCAATAAGGTGCTTTGTCGAAATATTGCTATTTTTTACTCACAAGCAGGACTTGATGCTCTTGATCTTCCTTAAACGTATGTCAATATACTTTAACGATCTATTGGTGATATATTATCAATGCGTTAAAATGTTTTTTACCCATCAAAGAAGAACTTTTCTTAGCTCTCTGTTAAATTGTACTTTTTCCACAAGAGTTCGTTTTTGTCTTTATAGAAGAGATTTGTCAGATCATTTAGCGGTTTAGTCCACAATTGATTAAGAAGACCTTCAAATTCCTCAATGTCAGAAAACATTAGATGTTTCATGTCAGCAAAGTCCTTTTCTAGAGCAACGGGATTGTTTCTTGCGAGGAATAAATTCGACAAAACCTTGTAAGTTGAGATCTTTTCTTTTAGTGGAACCAACTGAATTCCGTTCAGGTTTATGATTCTTCCAATTTGAGTATCGTGAACGATAATGTTTCTATATTGCCTAATTAACTGGGTAAAGGACTTATATTGACCCCAATAACGATCATCTCTGAAGTACTCGTCAAGAAGGTTAACTTTGTTAACTAAGTTTATGACCAATGGTTTCTGATTGACGACAAAGGCATGATGCGCTTTGGAGTAGTTTAAGTCAAACCATTGCTCCGCAAATTTAAGGAAATCAGCTTTAGCCAATTCTCTAAGTGCTTGACTTACAACACCTGAACATTCAAGAGTAATAAGATATACTTTACACAAAAATGCCTCCGCTAAGTCGCAAGCTGAGCCCAAATGAACATAACAATCCTCAAATGAAGAAATTTTGGGCTCTCGAAAGTGCTGTTGTGCGTATACAAGATTCAAGAACATGGAGTAATGGGTCAGTCCCATGCCAAAGACATCGGGCGAAATTCCTTCTCTTTCACGTATTCGTTCATTCGGGTCTGTTACTTCACTTTCAATCCTTTTAGTGAAGGGGATAACAAATAGTCTCCAAAATAATTCACAGTTGGGAAACTTCTGTCCAAGTAAAGGCCAATAAATACGCTCATTAACATCGCCCTCATTTGAAAAATAACTCTTTAAGATAATTGCGCGAATTTGTTTTGCTGAAACTTTATACGGCATGCAACAAACCTCTCTAAACAAGCCGCAATCGAGTTGGAGTCAGTCAATATTAATTTTTGCTAAAATAGCCCGTTTGTCGTCCGCCATAACTAATCCTAGTACATTTTTTGTGTATTTTTTATACTGCTATTTTCGTTTTCGGAAAATTTTGTTGCCGTTGCGATAGTTGGAAAATTTTATCAAGCTGCTAACTTGGGCTTGGATCTGTTTTTGAACACATTCCGAAATACTTCCCAAGGGCTATTTTTATAGGAGTGAAAAGTAGAATTGTACTCTCCTTCTACGTTTTGGCATACCACACACCCAACTTCATCCGTGAGTTCCAAAGTTGTTTCCGGGACAAGCTTGAGCGTTGTAAGCTTGAATGGGCGTATTATTTCAAACATGAAATGATCTCGAGGATAAGTTCTAACCACAAGATTCTCCAGTTGGCGGTCTTGGCATTTAAAAAGATTGTAAGATGTATGAATCACTTCAACCCTATCAGGTAATACACCAGCAAAAAACTTAGCATGGAACTTCTGGAAACGATAAGTCGATTCTTCTGCAGCCCAAGGGTTCATTATTTCCTGTTCAAACGCTGTATAAATATCCTCTTCCTTAGAATTAGTCCATAACTTCATGAGGTCATTCCCATCTTTTGCTTCAAAAATTGGAAGTGTCTTAAGTAACCTGAATGACTGAGGTCTGGTAATAATAAATATTCTGAATGGATGGATTTTCTTAATTAGCCATTCCCATTCTCCCGTTGTGAATTTCGAAGAGATAAATGGAGTGCAAATTATGGATAGATTTGATAAGCAATTCCAACGAGTAAGAAATGCTGCAAGCATACCTTTGATCGACTTTCCAAGGCGGATGCCCTCAAGATAGTCGAAAGTACTGCCCTCTATGTGGACCAATTTGAAATCCTTACGCAGAAATGGTAGATGGGGATTGTACTCAAATCTTACCCTATGTATGGATGTAAATGGTTTGCCACAGCCACAGCTAAATTCATTCAGAAAGAAAAACCAACTAATTTCCGGCCCGCCTTTAATGGAATAGTTTAGAACGGCGTTATAGTGTTTTTCAGCCATTCTAAAGTTCTTACGCTGCCAAAATGACAAAAGAGCAAGTTTATCTAATTTTCTGCCGCAGTTGGGGCAATGATAAATTTGGACCATGCAGGCACCTTAACAAGCTCATATGCCGTAAGTCCTATTTACATTTGAAGATTAATTTTTTCCAAAAAAGAGGGTTTTTGCGGGAGAAATCTCGATTTCGACTAGGTTCAAGTCCCTCCTAGCCCGCTACAATTCCAAAACAGGGTCAAAACAAGCCTTATTTATCATAGCTCTCCGATAACGGGTGCCTTTCTAATATGCAAGGGCATTCTTGATAAATGTTATATTCGCTTGACTAATAATGTAGCTAGGGTGCAGAATACGAAATATTGCCCAAACTGCGGAAATCAACTTAAATTCGAACAAGCTAAATTCTGTCCTGAGTGCGGTGCTAATCTTATAGTTAATGAAAAATTGCAAGAGACCCAACCAATTAGTTCTAAAGTTAACCAACCAGTTTTGGAAGAGACGCCTGAAATTAATGTTTACGAGTTAGGAAAAAAATTGGAGGATGTAGTTGAAAATATTTACGTATCAAAAGGTTATTCAACAACTCGAAGGCAAAGAATAGTTGGTAAGAGTGGTACCAAGAGCGAAATCGACATAATCGCTCGTAGAGGCTCCAGAACAATTGCAATCGAATGTAAGAATTATTCTTCAGCCGTTGGAATTGAGAAAGTAAGAGATTTTAGCGAAAAACTAAGGGATATAGAACTTGATGGCGTTTTTATTTCGCTTAATGGCTTGACCCAAGATGCTGAAGATTTTGCTGAAGCTCGTCATATTGAGACTATGGATAGCGGAGAATTAATGGAAAAGTGGTGGGCAATATCGGTCGGAAGAATCGAGACTACAAGAGGGCAGTCACTCACTCTTGATTATGCTTTACCTGTGAACGTGGGATTTAGTCAAGCTACAAGCATTTCCTTGGCTAACAAAGAAAAAGTAAGGATCAGTGATGCCGAGCTAATCTTTCACCCTTACTTCTTTGCTAAGTATTCTTTTTATTCAACTTTCAAAGATCCCACCAAAAATATTCACAAGTTTAAAGATGAAGGCACTCTTTTTGTAGATGCGCTCGATGGTAAGGTTCTCAATCCATTGCCGCAGAGAGGATTAGGAATCCTTGAGTCGATAAAGAACATAAGCTCCTCAACCGCAAGAACTGAGAATGCTCGAACCAAGAAGCTTCTTACTGAGCTCCAGAGCAAAGACCCTTCATCTCGTTATGATATTGAAGTTGAGCAGAATTATAGAGCGAATAAGTTAAAACCTGCCATTTCTATAAAGCAAGCTTTGAATGCAATCTTGGATTTTATTGTTGAGAAAAATACCTTCGATATAGCCTACACTCCTAAAAGCGAAGAAGATGAATGGCTGTCTCAACGCCATCATGTAACCTTCGTACCAAAAAGAAGCGATATTAGGATTTTGCGGAAGGACGTTGTTGTGGTTCCAAGATGGTCTATTGAATTTGAATCGTTAAACAAGACTTATCGCAAAGAGATACTTGCATGCTCTGGGCAAGTCTTAGAGGACACTATGGCTTACTGTCCTTCACATTTCAAGATTGGCGCATTTACTCTATCGCAAAAACGTACAATCGCCGTTTGTGAAGTTTGCGGGCAAGCCTTATGCGATGACCACATTAAGCCATGTGCCATTTGCGGAAAATGGTTGTGCCAAGAGGACGCATTTGAATGTGAAGTATGCAAACTTCGATTCTGCAAGCAGCATAAGCATATTGAGTGCCTGAATTGTGGCGGACAAGTATGTAACTCCTGTGTAAAGATTTGTCCAATTTGCCACCACGAGTATAGCTCTAAGCACTCGGTTGCATGTGACAAATGCGGAAGGAATGTATGCCCCAACTGCATCAACACTTCGGGGTTCATTAAGAAAACACGCATATGCAGAGACTGCTCATGAAGCCTGTTAAATAGGGGTTTGCACCAACGACTGAAAAGGGAACTCTACCTCAAGTTATCTATCTTGACCAAAAATGCTGGATTGAATTAGCAAGAATAAAATTCGGTGATCCCAGTCAAGAAGATAGCGCTTTATTAAGGAAAATACAAGATGCCGTTGACGAGAACCGAGCTATATTTCCTTTAACCCTCTCAAATTTTGAAGAAACTGTAAAAATTTCCGAGGATGACCGAAGAAAGAAATTAGCTTCCTTAATGATTGAAACTTCTAAAGGATTTTCTTTTCAGCCCTCTTTGGAAAGAACTTTGGAACTCGAAATTATCAATATAGTTCTTAGAAAATTGGGTGTCCCTCTGATTGATATTAGGAAAGTAATACTCAAGCAAGGCATTTCCAACATGGTCGGAGCCAAAGGTACAATTACACAGAAAAAGGGCGCTACTCCTCTACCTGATGATGCGCTTGCTTCATTAAGGGACCAAATTGAAAGTGCGGAGACAATTGGAACCCTTTTAAGTATAGGTCGAGGAAAATTTGACTTACCATTAACCCGCGTATCTGATATTCAAGCCATGGAGAAAATTAGAAATGATTTATGGAAAGTTAAAGACAACAACTTGAGATTTAGAGTATTTTTGGCAATAAATATCCATGAGCTAATTACTCCAAAATTGGCTAAAATAATGTATGATGCCCAGTTGCCAAAAGATTTGATTTTTAAGGAAAAAACAACACGTAAAGACATTGACGATTTTATGGATTTAGTACCTACAGCCCTTTGCCTATTTACGATGATTTACCATAGAGACCAGCAGCGTACGAGACCAATTCAAGCGAATGATTTTAATGATATTTGGTTCTTAACGCTCGCAATTCCTTACAGCGATATTGTTGTGACTGAGCGTATGTGGACTTCGATAGCTATTAGGAGCAAGTTAGATAAGAGGTGCGGTACAAAGGTTTTCCACTCCATCCAAAGTTTAACACCTTACCTGTAAGTGAGTTGAGAAGGACAGTTAGAAGATAGGTTCTCGTTTCAATAGCATTAACTGAATAATTTTGCAATTCGCCTAAGAGCATTGAAATGTCGCTCGAAAATTAAGAAGAATAAATTAGGGATCCGTGTCGCTTTTTATTTTCTTTCCCCTCGCAGACGGCACAATCCTCATTTTCGCCCCGCCGAAATCCTTAGCTAACTCTTCACCCGCAAAGAAGCGGTCCAGAAACACGGCAAGCGCGGCGCATTCTGAATGCGGCTGGTTTCCAATGGAGATGTTGAAGTCTGATACGTCGTTTGAGTAGAATTCGCCTGGAACTTTCTGGCTTCCAACAAGGACTAAAACATCCTTGTTTGAGTTTTTTACTCTGTTTAGGACATCGCTTGTTTGAATGTTTTCCCCGTAAGCAGTTAAATGGACAACGACGCCGCCATTAGCCTTCCAGTCGCAAACAGCTTTTTTCCAGGGTGTGCCCATTTCAAACTGGAAGGTTCCACCCCACCGCGTGGTTATCTTCCTTACCGTTTGTTCTATGCTGGAGTCTTCTACGTCTGAAAGTATAAAGCCTGAAGCGCAAAGTGCCCGCGCGGTTAAAGCAACATGAGTAGTTAACCGCACATCCCGCTGTGGTCTGTGCCCCCACCTTAAAACCACAATCTTGGGCGGGTCATTTGGTTTTTTGGTTGGTTGTGAATTTGCCATTTAACTCTTCCACTTTTCTTCTCACTTGCTCACTTAACTCTGGGGTAGCCTCAAATACCACTTGAACTGAATCATTAGTGAAAACTTCTTTTTTAACTTCTGTTTTTCCATGAACCCAAGAAATAAACGGCATGGCGCTGCTGGTTAGCGGAACTGAAAACTGGGCTTGAACGTATTTTTCAAGAACCCGAAGTATCTGCTCCCGTAGCAGGTCAAGGTTTGTTCTGCATTTTGCTGACAAGAGAATTGGCTTCTTAACTTTATCTCTGAGGGCTTCGAGTTTCTGATTTATTTCATCTTCGCCAATTAAGTCAATCTTGTTTAGGGCAGTTATGGTCGGTATGCCTGATGCTCCCAGACGGTCAATTGTTTCGTTGCAGACATCAAGTTTCTTCTCAATTTTCTCCATTGGCTCACTTAAGTCTAGCATCAGTATGATTAGGTCTGAAAAGATGGTTTCTTCAAGAGTGGAATGAAACGCTTCAATCAACGATATGGGCAAACGGTCGATGAAGCCAACAGTGTCAGTTAAAAGAAACTTGCGATTGGAAAACTCCACCATCCGCGTAGTAGTGGAAAGAGTCGTAAACAATGCCTTGTCAACCTCAACGGTTTCTTCGGCTAAAGCATTAAACAAAGAACTTTTCCCAGACTTCGTGTATCCAGCAAGCGAAATAGTTAAAAAACCAAGCTCTGTTCGCCTCTCTCGATGAAGGATTCGGCTTTCCCTAATTTTTGTAAGTTTTTTCAGGATCGTTTGGACCTGCCTTTTTATCGCGTCGCTGTAAACGTCCGCTTCGTAAGCGCCCAGACCCATAAAGCCAGGCTGCTCGCTTCCTTTGGCTAATCTTACTTTTTCTTTGGCGTGCTTGAGCTCGTTTTGCAATGTTGCCAGTTGAATCTGAAGCTGGGCTTCCGTGGTTGTGGCTCGTCTATTGAAGATTTCAAGTATGAGCTGGAATCGATCGATGACTTCTACGTGTGTTGCTTTCGCCAGATTGTAGGTTTGGCGAGTTTTCAGTTGGTTGTCAAAAATTACTTTTTCAGCGCCTGTCTCCTGCACCATCTGGGCAAGTTCTTCCACTTTTCCAGCGCCTATCTGATACCGTGCATCAGGCGGTCTGGTTTGTTCCAGTGTGGCTACAACAGTGTATCCGGCTGATTCTGCTAACCTTTTAAGTTCATCTAAACTTGACTCTTCACGGTTCAGCCTACGCTGAACTATGACGGCTTTCGTTCAGTAGCCGCCTCCCCGCCTTTCTTATCGAACTTAATAAGATCGCCCAAAGTCAATTCCTGGTTGGCGGACTGAGGAATTTGAGTGACTTTTTCTTCCGAGATGGGAACAAGAAGCTTGATTTTTAACATGTGTTCAAGCTTTGCGGCAAGCTGGTTGTTCGGCGTCATTTTGCCTGCTTCGAGGTTTCTTAAAACTGAGGCTTTCTCGTTTATTTTTTTGCCCAGTTCCTCATGGGTGAGCCCTAATTTTTCCCGCGCCGCTCTTATTTTGTTTGAATAGTCTTCGGCGGGTTCTTGAGTGATCTCCACCTTAGCAATAACTGGTTTTCTCTGAACCATTGTGACAGGAGCCTGCGGTTTTTTGAGGCCTTTTGGGGGAAGAGCCACTTCTTCTTCATGGATTATTTTGCCATGCTTTGAACATTCAACGCACACGATTAGTTTGGCTCCTTCAATCACCGCCGTTATCGGTTCATCATGAATTTTGTGTCCGCAAACTTCACATCTCAATCTGAGCTTTCACCTTTCACTGTCTTTATTATCTTGTTATGTTTATACTTGTCGAAAACAAAAAGCCAATCGACGGTGAAAACGTGGAGAACGAACTTGGCAAAGTGAGAGCCATTGCCGACTACCAGTTTGGAAAAGGCGTAGGCGAAAAGCTTTTCCCGGAAAACATTGAAATACAGTTTTCTCCGAGAACAGGCAGAATACGCTTCATCAACCTAAACGGCGAAAGATTAGCTACCCTGCGCCCAACCGACGGCTTGCTTTCGTTAAGCATTAAAGCAGCCAAGTTCATGGCTGAAAATTTACCTTTCGCCCAATGTTTCGTTACAGTGCAAAACGACGTTTCAAAGTTCATCGCTGACGGCGGGGACGTTTTTGCCGTTCACGTGGCCAAAGTCGACGATGAGGTTCGGGCTAAAGATGAAGTTATCGTCAAAGATGAGGCAGGGAATGTTTTGGCGGTTGGACGGGCTTTGCTTTCAAGCGTTGAGATGACGGCTTTTAAAACAGGCGTAGCAGTTAAGGTGCGGCATGGCTGCAAGGAAAGATAAGTTTTTCAAGCTATTCGTTTAATTCTTAGTTTATTCACGCTTTACCGTATTTTTCAAGGCTTTCCAACTTTATTTTAACAACGTGGGGGGATTGACCTCTACCTCGTGGAGACGTCACCCGCAAAAATCCCTCTTTTGTTGTCGACCAATAATCATAAAACCTAATAAAATGAAGCCTCAAAATGGCATTCAAAAGTCTTTGGAAATAATGGCGGCTTGATAGTAACAAGAAAGAAATTTTTTACAACATGCTAATTGTTTGCGGGGATTCGAGCGTTTGTGCGAGTTTTTTGCATCTGTTTTGGAGGTCAGCGATTTCTGTTTTTAAGTTGTTGACTACTGTTTTCTCTTTATTAATTTCTTCAGTGAGTTTATCGTGAAGAGCTTGTATTGTTGTTAATAATTCTTGTTTCTGTTCGAGTAATTCTTGTTCTTCTGTTTTCATTTTTTGGAAAGATCCAAAAAGGTCTAAGGCGTTAGGTGCGTTTGATGGTTCTGCAACTTGCGGGGATTCTATTTGTTTGGGTCTTTTAAGTGTTCGACGCGGTTTGGGTTCTTGGAACACTTTGTAGCTCGGATGCATGTTTTCTAATTCTAGAATAACGTCTGCATGATCTTGTGTGATTAAAGGGGGCGGCTCTGGTTTTTTTAAGGAGTCCGCGTCGGCATTTTGTTTTGCTTTGTTTCTTTTGTATTCTTCTTCTATTATAAACAAGTAAATGCTTTCGTTTTCTTTGCTTTCCTTTTCTTTGTTCATGCCGTCACTCAAATTATGCAGTGTATTTGGATCTGATGAGTTGATATTTTGACGCTGAAAAAACCTGTCTACAATCAGTTAATTGTAGACGATTCCGAGTGCTTGTGCGAGTTCCCTGCATCTGTCTTGAAGATTCGGGATTTCTGATTTTAAGTATTTGATTGCCGTCTTCTTTTTCTCAATTTCCTCGGTGAGCCTGCTCTGAAGTTCTTGCTCTTTTGTTAATAAGTCCTTTTTTTGTTCCAGCAGCTCGTTCTCTTCTCTTTTCATTTTCTGAAAAGACGCCAAAAGGTCCAAATCGTCAGGTGCGTTTGGTGGTTCAGCAATTTGCGGTGGGTCTATTTGTTTGGGTAGGTCAGTGGTTTGAGGCACTTCGGGTTTTTGGGTAGTTTTTTCTGCGTCTGAATCTTGGTTTGTTTTATTTGATTCCTGATCTGTTTCTTTTTTCCATGCTTCAAGCATCATTTTCACCATGATAACGTATCAAATATTAATATATAAGAGTTGTTGCGTACCAATCCACATAACATTCCCAAAACCGATAGTTCTCAAAAACGAACACATCTCCCCAGCTCGCTGGCTTGCCCTTTTATTTGTCAAAGTCAATTAACGCGAAAAGTAAATATGTCGATTTTGGATACATATCTCCAAACAAAATAATCATTATTATACATCAATACTACAGATATGCGTAGGTGCAGCATTTGAGCAAAGCAAAGCTTCAGTTCATCACGTTACTCGTGAACTCTGGGTACTCCCAAAAAACCGTCGATGCAATCTGGAATTTTTACTATCCCTCAGAAAAAAAGGCATCAAAAGTATTTGGCCTCTTCAACCATTAAATGCCAAGAAGAAAAGTTTTAGCAGTTTTCTCACCCGTTTAAACGCAGAAAAGTCTAGCAGCCTTCAGCAAAACCCAAAAAAACCTTCAGAATCAACAAAACCTTATTGCTGCCCCACAGGGTCTTCGATAACTCGTCTATATACGCCTATAGAAACACAGACAACTTCATTCAAAAGTGTTATTAGTCCTAACGTTTACAGGGAACTGAGATGGGAGCGCATGAAACGAGCGGAAGCGGTTGGTTTACTGAAAGAATTAGTTGCTGAGCAGTTAATTCAGCCGTCTCTAGTTCTTATCGAGCAAAGAAGCCCTGATGGATACCAATTGCAGATTAAGGGCAATTACAACTTTCAAGAAATTGAAATGTTTGTTAAGGATAGATTTTCTTTAGAAGAATGCAAGGGCTACTTAATTTTCAACAAGCCATAAAGAGCGCGGAATCCAATAAAAAATAAATTGGAAAGCCCTTGGTTGATTTGAACCCCCGCCACAGCGGAGACAGCAGCCGCATTTCCCTTTTTCTGTTGACTTCGTATATTTCATGTTTTGATATATTATAGCCACCAGAACTGCGGTTATAGCGCGGGCTAAAGATTTAATTTTGACAAGACAATTGAAGCTCTTAAGAGCGTGCTGCAGGATTGGCTGGTCTCTCTAAAAACCAAAAAAGAATCTTGGAAATGCTAAATATAAAACCTGACATGACAACCAAGGAAATTGCCGAGATGATTTTTGGCAAAATCGTAGAGTACAAATCAAAGGAGTATGCTTCAGTTCACCGCAGCCTAATTTCATTAGAAAAGCGGGGCTACATCAAGAGAGTGCAGATTCAACTTCGCTGGCGAAGGGCGACCTAAGAGCGCGTGCAATGACTACTTTTGCAAAACACGGCGGAGTGGAGATGTAACCAGCAAAAATCCCTCTTTGGTTGTGGAGCAATAATTCATAAATCCTAATAAGATGAAGCTTCAAAATGACGATCATGTGCTCTTTAGTGAATTACCAAACTCGATATTTGGAAGAAAATTTGCGGCAAAGAAAAAAACAAACGAAAAAAAGCGACGCTGAAACGATTGAAATAATCATGCCTGCCACAATCCCGTTAAACTGCAGATAAATGCAATGTTTCATCCAAAACTCGCAAGAAACTAAGCTACGTTACTTCAGAGGCGTTGATTAGTTGAGCGGCTCTCTTATTCACGCTCGCTGAATTAATTCTTTCCTTGATGAAATATATTTTCAGCATTTTTTCCCAGGCTCAAAATAATTATAAAAGTTCACAGTGTAGTAACAGTATGAAACTTTATTTTCACGGTGGAGAGGATATAAAGAAAAGAGATTCAAAAGAGATTAATGAGAAGGCATTTGCAAACGCAGGAAAATCGCCTACAGTTCTTATTTTTCCCTGGACTGCAGATATAGAAAAAATAGAGTACAGAACAGTGATGTACGATTACTTTAAGGAATTGGGTGGAGGCGAAATAGGATTTGCAGAACTTTCAGATTCTTTTCAGAAGCTTAAAGAAAAAATTGAGTCCTCAGATATAATTTATCTTCCTGGCGGAAACGACAAGATTTTGACTGGTCGGATTAAAGAGAGAAAAATTAACCGTTTGTTTCAGAGATACAATAAAGTAATAATTGGAAATAGTGCAGGTTCTCTTGCAATGTGTAAACGATATGTTGTTATAAAGGGTCAGGAAGGAGAGCCAAACACAACAACTAAAGAGGGAGTGGGAAAAGTAAACTTTGAAGTTACCGTCCATTATAAAAGTGCAATTCCTGAACTTTCAGGGCGGTCTCCAGATAGAGAATTAAAGAAACTTTCAAGAAAAATGAACATACGGATATATGCAATTCCAGAACGCTGCGCACTCGTTTATGATGATAAGAAAATAAAACCAATTGGAGACGTATACGTCTTTGACAAGGGTAAGAAAACAAAACTTTAGTTTCGAGCCTTCGCAGCTTGATTGCGCGCTAAAATAGAATAATTTTTTGGAACTTTAGCTGATTTGTGAATAGTTTCCATTAATTTTTTTAAACTAAAATCCTAAAGAACACTTTGGGAAAGTTAAGTTTATGAAGTTCTACTGCAGAATACTTGGTGGATGTGAAGTCTATGCATAAACGTATGAGTCCTCGTGAGCAAAAACGTTTGATGCAACGTATGGGCATGAACATGAATTCCGTACCTGACGTTCAACAGGTCATTATTAGAACAAGCGGCAAAGACATAGTTATCGATGAACCCGAAGTGGCAATTTTAGAAGTGCAAGGGCAAAAAATGTACCAGGTTATCGGCGGTCAAGTTTCAGAGCAGGCCCCATCCCAACGCCAAGCCGCTAAGGTTGCGCAGCCAGCGTTTTCTGAAGAAGATGTGAGGCTGGTGGCTGACCAAACTGGTAAGAGCTTAGAGAAAGCGAAAGAAGCCCTTGCGGAATGCCAGGGAGATTTGGCGAAAGCTATACTGCTGCTTCAATCCTAATTTTTAATCTTTATTTATATGTCTTGGATTTTCTATTAGTCATGAAGGGGCTTGGGCAGTGATTCAAAACGTAGATGTAGCGGTTATTGGTCATTTATCAATCGACACAATTCTGTTGCCCAGCAGAACTGCACCGTTTGTTGTTTTAGGCGGCTCCGCAGCCTACACTTCATTTGCGGCTAAACGTTTACAAGCAACAGCTTCCGTAATCTCCAAAGTAGGCGGGAATTTTCCAGAAGCTTACCTTTGGTGGCTGAGACAGGAAGGCATCGATCTTTCAGGCGTAATTAAACTTGCAGATGAGCCGACCACATGTTTTGAGCTTAGTTATAATGCAGATTTGTCTGATAGAGTGCTGAAATTGAAAAGTAAAGGAACCCCGATATGCTTGGCTGATGTGCCAGCTGATTTGCAGGCTAAAGCTATTCATATTGCGCCTATTGCGAACGAAGTATCGTTCGAAGTAGCTGAGCATCTGAAGCAGTGCACTGATGTTTTATCGCTTGATCCTCAGGGTTTACTTCGAAGCTTCGACGAAGCGGGAAACGTGACAGAAAACGCTTCCTTTGATGCACGGATATTTAGTTTAATCAACATTTACAAGTCATCACAGAAAGAAATCTATGCATTGACTGGCGAGTCAGAGCTGAAGCCAGCGATAAAGGCGGTTCACGATGTTGGGGTTGAAACCGTCATCGTTACCATGGGCACTAAAGGCTCAGTGCTCTCAGTTGAGGGAGCACAATACAATATTGCTGCTTGCCCTTCACAAGTTGTAGTTGACCCAACAGGCGCAGGAGACGTTTTCATGGGCGGCTTCTTAACCGAGTACCTTCGCCAAAGAGAATCAGTGTGGTGTGCTTGCGTCGGTTCAGCTGCGGCTTCGCTGGTCGTTGAAGGAATTGGCCCAACTTATTTCGGCACGAAAGAAGAAATTTATCTGAGAGCCAAGACTTTGTATGAAAAGGAACTTAAGCAATAGTGTATATTTACGTAGTAAACTAATGTGCAGGAGGCTTTGACTGTGGGACGCGTAGAAAAGGGAGTTAAATGCAGTGTGTCAGGCTGCGGAAGAGAAGCCGCCCGTTCAATATCAGTTGACAAAGTCAGGGCTGTTTTAAATGTTAGCAGCAAGGAAAAGCGTGCTTACATTTGCAGAGAGCATTATAAAGAATATAAGAAAAAAACCAAAAAGGATAAAACACTTGATAAGTGGCGTTACGGTCACCCATAAGAGTGAAGTGCCATGCGAATACTCCAATTACACTCTAACTTTATAGTTTTCAAACCAGTCCAAAAAGAAATCTCCATAGCTGAGGAAGCGGAACAAAAAGAAAACCGCATAGAAGAAGTCGTAGTATTATTCATCGCCATAGAAGAAGGCGACAACACTCAGATAGCGCAGAAAGCCGTCGATGACATCCGAGCCTTTCTGGGTAAACAGAAAACTAACCGCATCCTGATTTACCCCTTTGCACACTTGAGCAGCAACCTCAGCAACCCAAGCGAAGCCCTCAAAATTATAAAAACCATGGAAACCTACGCCAAAGAGAAAGGAATCGAAACCTACCGCGCTCCCTTCGGCTGGAACAAGCAATTCACCATCTCAATTAAAGGTTACCCGCTTGCTGAGCAGGCACGCTCTTATGCACCTGCGATAGAAGCGAAGGCTGAAGGTGGAGCGAAAAAAGAAGAAGAGCCTGTTTCTGCAGCACTAAAAGCCGAGGATAAGATGCAGTCTTTCTGGCACATTATCCTGCCCGATGGCTCATTGATGCCGATTGAAGAATTCAAGTTTAAAGGGCATGTTAACCTGCAAAAGTTCTCCCAGTATGAAATTAAGAAGGCTAGGGCAGTCACCCAGATGCCGCCTCATGTAACGTTGATGAAGAGGCTGGAAATCGCGGATTATGAAGCAGGCAGCGACCCGGGCAACCTTCGCTGGTACCCGAAGGGTCGTTTGATAAAATCACTGCTTGAACAGTACGTCAATCTTCGCATGAACCAGTACGGTGCCATGGAAGTTGAAACCCCAATCATGTATGACTTTAACCACCCAAGCCTCAAAAGCTACTTAAACCGTTTCCCTGCCCGCCAATACGTGTTGAAATCCGAGGACAAGGAGCTTTTCTTGCGGTTTGCCGCGTGCTTTGGGCAGTTTCTTATGGCTCATGACGCCCAGTTTAGCTACAAGCAGATGCCTATCAAACTGTACGAGTTAACACGTTACAGTTTTAGGCGTGAAAAAAGCGGTGAAGTCGTCGGCTTAAAACGTCTGCGAGCTTTTACGATGCCTGATTGCCACGCTTTCTGCACGGACCTTGAGCAGGCGAAGAAAGAGTTCTTGACGCGGTTTGACATGAGTATGGAAGTGTTAAGCAACATAGGCTTAACAAAAGACGATTATGAAGTAGCGATGCGCTTCACCAAGGGCTTCTACGATGAGCATAAGGAGTTCATAGCTGAATTAGCGAAAAAATTCGGCAAGCCTATGCTGGCTGAAGTGTGGAACGAGCGGTTCTTCTACTTCATCCTTAAATGGGACATCAACTTCGTCGACAACCAGGACAAAGCCGCAGCACTCAGCACAGACCAAATTGACGTGGAAAATGCCAAACGTTACGAAATAACTTACGTTGACGAGAAAGGTGAAAAACAGTACCCGCTGATTCTGCATTGTTCCCCAAGCGGCGCCATTGAACGAGACATCTACGCGCTGCTAGAGAAGGCTTACCGTGAGCAGATGGCTGGTAGGGCGCCGATGCTTCCGCTTTGGCTTTCGCCAACTCAGGTGCGGCTTATTCCAATATCTGACAAGTTTATGAATCAGGTGGATGAGCTTGCAGGGCAAATCGCTTCTCACTGCATACGCGTCGACATTGACGATAGTGCATCGACCCTGCAGAAGAAAATCCGCGAAGCCGAGCAGGAATGGGTACCCTACATCATCGTTATCGGCGAAAAAGAAGTTGAATCAGAAACCCTCTCTGTCCGAGACCGAGAGCTTAAGGGTCAACAGCAAAAAATGATCACTGAAGAATTAATAGCGAAGGTATCTGAGAAAATCGCTGGTAAACCTTTCAATCCGTTGCCGTTGCCGCTTTACCTTTCCAAGAGACCTCAGTTTCACGGTTGATAAACGAATTATAGGTATCATTGAGATAAACTATATCAAATAATCGAATAATATGAAACAGTTAGTGACGAGTGAGAACAGCATGAGTGAATCGGTAGTTTACGTTGACGGCGTATATTATCCTAAATCGCAGGCTAAAATATCCGTCTTTGACCATGGACTCCTCTATGGTGACGGCGTTTTTGAGGGAATCCGCGAGTACAACTGCATTGTCTTTAAACTTAAAGAGCACATTGACCGCCTGTACCGTTCAGCACATGTGATAACTTTGAAGATTCCCTTAACCAAAGAGGAAATAACCCAAGCCGTCATTGAGACTCTGCGGAGAAACAAGTTGAAAGATTCATACATTCGCTTGATAGTTACCCGAGGGGTAGGCGACCTTGGATTAGACCCACGCAAATGCTCCAAACCCTCGGTAATAATCATAACTGACAAAATTGCGCTGCATAAAACAGGCGCGAAAGAGAACGGAGTCACCGCAATGTTCTCTTGGGTGAGACGAAACGCCGTGGACGCAACCTCAACCGAAATAAAATCACTAAACTACCTCAACAGCGTCCTTGCAAAAATTGAAGCAAACGCCAGCGGCGTTGAAGAAGCCCTCTGCCTTGGAAGCAACGGTTACGTAGCTGAAGGCGTAGGCGAAAACATTTTCATCGTGAAAAACGGCGAATTATTAACCCCGCCTACTTCAACAGGCGCACTTGCAGGTATCACCGCTGAAGTCACAGAGAAACTTGCCGCTAAACTTGGCATAAAACTAACAGTGACCAATCTTACGCCGTTTATGGTGTTCACCGCTGACGAGGCTTTCTTTACCGGAACAGCCATGGAAATGGTGCCCATACGCGAAGTTAACAAGCGCCAAATCGGCACAGGCAAACCCGGACCCGTAACAAAGAAGTTGATGGCTGAATTCCAAAAAGCAATCGAAGACCCAACGCAGGGCACAAAAATCTAATTTTTCCATTTTTTAATTCCTTCTATTGTAGCAAGCTGCTTTTAGCTTGGATGTTTGGCTAGCAAAAAGCAGGTTCTCGCCCAAAAACCAAATCTTTTTTAGACCCATTTGATTTCGAGACTAAAAACCAAAACAAACCATGTTTTTTCAAACTGTTCCAATTCGAGACTAGCAGCAACCATTCAAAAAAAAGCAAGATTCTGCTGCATATCTTGGTTCCTGTTTGCAAAAACTATCCTTGGGATATTTGAACAGAGGAAATTGAGGTAGAATTCTGCGGTGTAGTCGGTGGATTTTTCGTTTTAGTTTTCAGTCTCTTTTGAAGCATTAAGAACACTGCGTCAACGATAACGACTGCCACTACAATCCCAATGATAATGAATAGAGTGTTAGACGGCGTAGGTGAAGCACCCAAAGCATAAACCTTGTCGTCATCGGAACCTACATAGACGACGCCGCCGACAACAGCAGGAGACGAAGAAACCTCGTCGCCAGTTTTGTAACTCCAGAGTTTTGCGCCGCTTGTAGCGTTCAAAGCATAAACGTTGTCGTCATCGGAACCTATGTAGACGACGCCGCCGACAACAGCAGGAGACGAATGAATCGCGCTACCAGTGGCGAAATTCCAGAGTACAGCACCGTCAGTAGCGTTCAAAGCATAAACCTTGTCGTCATCGGAACCTACGTAGACGACGCCGCCGACAACAGCAGGAGACGAAGAAACCTCGTTGCCAGTTTTGTAACTCCAGAGTTTTGCGCCGCTTGTAGCGTTCAAAGCATAAACGTTGTCGTCCCATGAGCCTACATAGACGACGCCGCCGACAACAGCAGGAGACGAAGAAACCGCGTTGGAGCGAACGTAAATGAAGCTGGTAGTGTAATTCCAGAGTTGGACGCCCATGGAAGCATCCAAAGCATAAACGGTACCATCATCGGAGCCTACGTAAACCACGCCGCCGACAACAGCAGGAGACGACTCAACCCAGTCACCAGTGAGGTAACTCCAGAGAAAGGCGCCGTTAGTAGCGTTCAAAGCATAAACGTTCCAGTCATCGGAGCCTACGTAAACCACGCCGTTGACAACGGCAGGAGACGAATGAATCGCGCTACCGGTGGTGAAATTCCAGATTTGGACGCCACTGGAAGCATCCAAAGCGTAAACGTTGCCGTCCCACGAGCCTATGTAGACTACTCCGCTGACAACAGCAGGACACGAATCAACTGAGCCGCCAGTAGGGTAGCTCCAGAGTTTGTCGCCGCTTGTAGCGTTCAAAGCGTAAAAGTTGCCGTCCTCGGAACCGACGTAAACTACGCCGTCCACAACAGCAGGAGACGAATAAACCCAGCTGCCAGTAGTGTATCGCCAAAGCAGCGTAGAAGTAAGCGGTGAATTACCTGTGCCAGCGCCACTGTGAGACGGGTCTGCGTGGAACATCGGCCAGTCCGCGGAGGACTGTTGAGCTATCACCCTTGGCGCGAACGCTGAGAACATTGCTAAACATAAAATAGCAATAAACGCAATTGCTAATGTTCCCTTCAAGCTTACTTCTCCACATGAAGCAAAAACAGTCAACCACTTATTGAAATTTACTCTTAACATTTTGCCTTAAAACGGCTTTTTGAGCCAAAAACGAAAAAGTACACCCCACAGGTCAGGTCAACTCGGCAGTAGAGGGAGAAGGGACTACTTTTTAATTAGTTAAACAACGCTTAAAAAGTAGGCAGGGTAGAGGGCAAGTCATTTTTGTCGGTGAGTTTAGGGAGCTGCTTTTTGTTAGGGTGCTTGAGTAGCAAATAGTATACCCCTTTAGGCTCGGTGTGGTGAGTAACGGGATAGGGTATCAATTTAGTTAGAGGATTTCTCTAGCAAAATTGGAGTAGGAGGAGTCTATTTTTTGGTGTTGAAAATAGGTTTAAAAAAACAGAAGCATGCATGGTGTTATGGTTTTTTGTTTTTGCTTTTCTTCATGAACTCTTCTAGGGCGTTGTCGGCTGCATCCAACTCTTCAGTCGGCGGCAGGAAAACAATGCGGGCGTGTCCTTTGCCATAGACTGGGTCGAAGCCTGAGCCGTTAACGATTCGATGTTTGCTAAAGAAAATAGAAAATGTAGCAGAACAAATGTGGTTCGAGTTCTAATTTAAAGCCTTAATAAGCCATACGTTAACAGGTAAAAAGCAGCACCATCTTACTTAGGCTGGATAAGGATGAGCTCCAAGAATGAGGCGGAAAAGCCAATCGTCCTATCTCCTCATGCTAAAGAGAAACTGAAGAGATTAGCTCTGATAGGAGTCACCGCGGACAAAGCCGTCAAAACAATCAAGCACCCGAAAGCCTTATTTCAGGGTATTTCGGCAGAAAAATCGCTCAATCTTCTCTCGCAGACGAGCTTTTGCTTAGAGTTATCTATGAACGGATAATAGCATCTTAGTGATAACGTTATATCCAGCTAAGAGGCAGCGATATGAATAAGATAACTTATGACGGCGTGGGCGATACGTTAAGCATAGTTCTAAGCAAGAAACAAATAGCCTACGCAGAGGAACATGGAGCAGTCATAGTTAACTTTGACAGTGACGGTAAACCGACAGAAATAGAAATTTTAAACGCAAGCAAATTCGTAGGCGACCTATTGTCGACAATAATCAAAGCGAAAACTGGCGAAAAACAAATAGAGATAAACGCTTAATCAGCTACCAGCAGGAACCTTTGAGCTCCATCAAGACAATTCAAAGTTATTCTAGCGCAATCTGTTTTGGATTTTATTCTTTGTTTTTGCTTTTCTTCGTGGACTCTTCCAGCGCCTTGCAGGCTGCCCATTTGAGTTAATTAATTAAGACTTTTGCACAAAAGAATATCAGTATGAAGTCATTATTTTATGAAGCGAGTATTTGCAATGATTTGTGAGTGACCATGAAAATGCGGGAAGAAGCAGTTTGGTGGCTGGATGATGCGCACAGGTCGTTGAAGATAGCTCAAGAGAACTACAAAAATGCGTTTTATGAGGTCACTGTCTTTTACTGTCAGCAAGGTTTAGAAAAGCTGCTTAAAGGCAGCATCATAGCGTTTAAGAAGGAAAGGCCAAAGAAAACCCATAAACTGATCGAGTTATACCAGGTTGTTGAGGTTTCTGTGCCTTTGGATGAGGAGCTAAAAGATTTTTTGCATACAATTGCACCGTACTATTTCACTGCCAGGTACCCTGACGTTGCCATGGGGTTGCCTCTTGAGGCGATTACCAAAAGGTTTGCTGAGGAGAGTTTGGATAAGACAGGGAGGATTTTTGATTGCTTCGACAAGAAACTGTCAAAAGCATAGTTCGGAAATATCTTAAGTCGCTGCCACTTAAGGTTGATAGGGCAATCTTGTTTGGGTCTACTGCTAGAGGCGATAGGCTAAAAGATAGCGATGTTGACCTTATCGTGATTTCTGATGATTTCCGAGAAATGGATTTGCCGCATAGATTTTTTGTGCTTCAAAAAAACTGGAAGCCCCATATCGATTTGGAAGCCTTCGGGTTTACTCAGGAAGAATTCGATAGGCTGAAGGATAAGAGTGTTATTCTGCAGGAAGCAACAGAGTATGGAATCAACATAAAGACATAACTTTGCCCTGATTGCCTTAGCTATGGTTTTTTGTTTTTGCTTTTCTTCATGAACTTTTCTATGGCGTTGTAGGCTTCGTTCAACTCTTCTATCGGCGGCAGGAAAACTATTCTTGCGTGTCCTTTGCCGTAAACAGGGTCGAAGCCTGAGCCGTTAACGATGAGTACGCCGGTTTCTTTGAGCAGTTGGACTACGAAGTCCATGTCGGTGTTCCATCGGGTTCCGATGTCGCGGATTTTTGGGAATATGTAGAATGCCCCTTCGGGTTTGGTGGTGCTTATTCCTTCGATTTCGTTTAGTCGTTTCCAAGAGAAGTCTCGGCGCCACTTGAGGCGGTCAACGATGTCCTTCACCATTTCCTGAGGTCCATTGAGCGCTTCTGTTGCCGCTATCTGCACGGGCGTGTTGGCGCATATGCGTATGCGGCATTCTTTCTCAACGCCTTCCTTGAGCGCGTCGAGTCGTTTGCCTTCGCCTTTAAAGTACATGTAGCCGAGGCGTAAACCGGTCATTTGATAAACTTTGGAGAAACCGTTTAACCCAACAATCGGCACATCCTTAGAGAGGTACGCTGCACTGACGAATTCTTTCTCGTAAGTTAATTGGTCGTAAATTTCATCAGTCAGCACCGGCAGGTCATGTTCTCCTGCGATGTCAAGAATCTCTTTAATCGTTTTTCCATCGTAAACTGAACCTGTCGGATTGTTAGGGTTAATGATTACGATGGCGCGTGTTTTCTCGGTTATTTTGCTTCGCAGGTCATCGATGTTCGGATGCCAACATTCATCCTCGATTGTTTCATACGAAACAGGTGTGCCATCAAAAAACCTGGTGTAGGAAATGTACGGCGGGTAAGTGGGACCTGGAAAGAGAATTTCATCGCCTTTCTCAACTAAGGCGCCAAGAATCATCTCTATTCCTTCAGAAATACCCTCAGTTATCAACACGTTATCTGCTGTAATGTCAACGTTGTTGACTTTTTTCTCTTTTCTAACGATTGCTTCTCTGAGGTCCAATCTGCCTTCTGAAGGCGAATAGTAATTATCATCCTTCTGCACCGCATTACACAAGGCGTCCTTAACGTTCTGCGGTGTTTTAAAATCAAATGCCGCTGGGTCACCGATGTTGAGGTAGTAGATTTTTTTGCCATCCTTCACAAGCTGCGTGGTGTAAGCTATGACGTCTCGTATCGCATACTCAATGTTTGAGGCTCTGCCTGTTACTTTGATGCCCAAGTTGTGTTACCCGTTACCCAAACACTTGCAACCAAAAAAATAAATCTTCCTAAGATTAAGCAGCATGAACAGGCTTGGCTTGCAGTCGCGAATGGAATATTGCAAGTGTTGCTTCTCAGCATATTTTTATTTTCGATTCCCCTTTGAATACAAATGGGTTTTGGAACAAAGATGTTCGGCTGGACTGGTACCTTCCTAAACATAGATTTAACCAAAGCCAAGGCTGCTCCAGAGAAATATGATGAAGCCTTAGCGTTGAATTTTCTAGGCGGCAGAGGCTTCGCCGTCAAAATCCTCTGGGACACACTTAAACAGGGAACCGACCCACTATCACCCGAGAACAAACTGATTTTTGCCACTGGACCACTAACAGCCATTGGTTTACCAAACAGCGGCAAGCTTGTCGTTGCCTCAAAAAGCCCCTTAACCGGCGGCTACGGTGACGGAAACATAGGAACAATGGCGGCTGTTAACATGCGCAAGGCTGGCTTCGATGCATTCATTGTAGAGGGCAAAGCGCAAACCCCAGTCATCCTCCACATCAAAGATAAAGACTGCGAGTTTGTGGACGCTAAGGATTTTTGGGGCTTGAACTCCTTTGAAACCCATGAGCAGCTGGTAAAGAAATATTCGCGCACCGCGGGCATCGTCTCTATTGGTCCAGCTGGAGAAAACCAAGTCAAATTTGCCACTGTTGTTTCACAAGAGGGACGTGCGGGCGGGCGACCGGGAATGGGTGCTGTCATGGGCTCCAAAAACTTGAAGGCCATAGTAATTGAAGGCACAGCGCAAATACCGCTTGCAGACCCAGACGGGATGAAGAAGCTGGCAGCGGATGGTTACAGAGAAGTTCTAGCCAAACCGCTCTACGCCTTTTGGAAGCGGCAGGGAACCATGTCAAATGTGGAATGGTCACAAGAAAACAGTGCTCTTCCAACTTTCAATTACAAGCAAGGGGTCTTCGATAAAGCTGAGGAAATCGGCGGATTTTCCATGGAAAAAATCAAAGTCTCGAACCGCGGATGCCCACAGTGCAACATGACCTGCGGCAACGTTGTTAAAGACAGCGAAGGAAAAGATTCAGAGTTAGATTACGAAAACGTTGCTATGCTTGGCTCCAACATCGGTTTAGGCAATCTAGCGCAAGTCGCCACCCTAAACCGCATGGCAGACGAGCTCGGGTTTGACGCTATCTCCCTTGGGAACGTTCTTGGCTTCGCATTGGAAGCCTCCGAGAAAGGACTGATAACTGAGAAGATTCAGTGGGGACAGCTTGAAGAGATTAAAGCGTTGATTGAGGATATCGCTTACAGGCGTGGTTTGGGCGCAGTCTTAGCTGAAGGAGTCCGAGCCGCTTCCGCAACTGTTGGTAATGGGTCGAGCGAGTGGGCAATGCATGTTAAGGGTTTGGAGGTTTCCGCTTATGATTGCCATGCTGCGCCTGCTATGGCTTTAGCTTATGGTACCAGCTCCATCGGTGCTCACCATAAAGATGCTTGGGTTATAACATGGGAAATAAAAGTTGGCAGAGGAAACTACGATTCAGGAAAGGTTGATCACCTCATTGAAACCCAGCTTATCCGTGGCGGTCTCTTCGAAGCATTAACCGTCTGCCGTCTTCCCTACAACCAACTTGGTTTTGAGCTTGAATGGTACCAAAAATACTTGCGCGCAGCCACAGGAGTAGAATTTTCTTCAGAGCAGCTAAATCAAATCAGCGATAGAATACTCAATTTAATTCGCGTTTTCTGGGTGAGAGAGTACAAGGAAAAATGGAGCAGAGACTTGGATGTTCCGCCTATGAGGTGGTTTAAAGAACCCTTAACTGAAGGCGCATTAAAGGGCTCTGTGCTTGACATAGACAAATACAACGGTATGCTGAGCGCTTATTATGAGAAGAGAGGCTGGGACCAGCGGGGAATACCAACGAAGCCCACTTTGGAACGGCTAGGTTTGACTGAAGAGGCTAAACAGCTCGATGCATACGTTAAATTAGAAAACGAGCCTATTGTCAATACGACCTTGCAAAATACACCATTTCCTTAGCTTTCTGCCCACAGTAAACGCAGTTCGACCTCGGTTCTTCTTTCTGGAATGGTCGAACTCTGATGGTGGCGCCTGTTTCATCCTTAATCTTTGCTTCACAGTCAGCGCTGCCGCACCATGCTGCCTTAACGAAGCCTCCTTTGTCACAGATGATTTTTTTGAATTCTTCATAGCTCTGCACAGTGCTGGTTTTTTCTTCAAGTAGGGCTTTGGCTTTTGCAAACAGGTTATCCTGAATTTCCTGCAGAAGCTTCTCTACGGTGGCTGGAATGTCTTTTTCTTTAACTGCGGTTTTTTGGCCGGTATCTCGTCTTACCATTACCACTTGCTCTTGCTTGAGGTCTCGCGGACCAATTTCTATTCTGATGGGGACGCCTTTGAGTTCCCACTGGTTAAACTTCCATCCTGGCGTGTACTCTTCCCGGTCATCTAAAACAACGCTTACGCCTTTAGTCTTCAGCATTTCAGCGATTTCTTTTGCTTTAGCAGCTATTGCAGCGGGTTCTGCGCCCCTGTAAGGAATAGGAACAATAACAACTTGTGTAGGCGCCACTTTGGGAGGAATAATTAAGCCTTTGTCGTCGCCGTGAACCATAACCACAGCGCCGATAAGCCGAGTGCTGATGCCCCAGCTAGTTTGCCAAACATAATGGTCCATTTTGTCTTCACCGATAAATTTAACATCGAAGACTTCGCCGAAGTTCTGCCCAAGGTTGTGGCTTGTTCCCATCTGCAACGCTTTACCATCAGGCATCATCGCCTCTAACGCCGTAGTGTATAGTGCTCCAGCAAATTTTTCGCTATCACTTTTTGTGCCCGCAAGCACTGGTATCGCAAGGTAAGTTTCCATTATGTCTTTGTACTCGTTTAGCGCGTACATGACCTCTGCTTCTGCCTCTTCACATGTAGCATGTGCAGTGTGACCTTCTTGCCAAAGAAACTCTCTTGTGCGCAAAAAGAGCCTTGTGGCTTTTGTTTCCCACCGCACAATGTTGCACCATTGATTAATCTTGAGGGGTAAGTCTCGCCAACTGCGAATCCACTTGCTAAAGGTAGCGTAAATTATGGTTTCGCTGGTCGGTCGGATAGCCAACTTCTCTTCCAGCGGGGTGTCTCCGCCCATGGTAATCCATGCCACTTCAGGCGTGAAACCGGCGAAGTGTTCTGCTTCTTTTGTAAGTAAGCTTTCAGGGATAAACATGGGAAAATACACGTTTCGGTGTCCCGTGGCTTTGATTTTTTTGTTTAGGATTTCTTGGATTTTCTCCCATACAGCGTAAGCGTCTTCGCGGATTATCATGCAACCTTTAACTGGCGCGTAATCGGCAAGTCCAGCTTTCAAAACAACTTCTACGTACCATTCGGAGAAGTCAACATTTTTCTTTATGGTTACTCCAGTATCTGACATGGCTTATTTCTCTTCTTTTGATTTCTACGCGTGCAGCATATAAAACCGTAACGGGCATATTTGCTGAAAACAGCCGTCAATAAAGCAAGTAAAAATGGTTTCAGCCTTCAATCTTAAATTAAGGACTAATACCAAAGAAAAAAAAAGAAAAATGTTCACTTCAATCTCGCGAAGAGCCCCTTTTTAGGGAAGTCTTTGCATTCGTAGATTCGCAGTTGCCTTTGAGGCTCGATGCGGCACCTCTTGCGCGCATTCTTACGCTTTATCAGCGGGGCAAGTTGAAAGAAAGGGCATTTAGAGCAGAGGGTACTCAAGTTTTCCTCGCCAGCGTCTCCTACCTTGTCATCATTCTTCTAAATAACGGAACCGCAATTGCAATCATGATTACACCGAACGCTATCAGGATTATCAGGTCCGTAGAGATGTCGCCTACTCCTGCACCTAGCACCATGACTTTTCGCAGAGCATCAGCAGCATAAGTTAACGGAAGGAATTTGGCTATGTCTTGCATGTACCAAGGCATCGACTGTATTGGGAACATCACACCGCTGAGGAACATCATTGGAAACATTAACGTCATCATCATCATCTGCGCCGTCTCCTGATCCTTAGCGAAAGACGTCATCACGATGCCTAAGCCTACGAATGAGAATACTCCAAGCAGGAGCAAACCGACCACGAGCAGAAGGCTTCCGTGGATTGCGACGCCGAACAGTACTACAGCCAATGCCATTATTATGAAGCCTTGGAGTAAGCCACGAGCGGTCTGACCCAAAGCTTTTCCTAGGATGATGGATAACCGGTTGATTGGCGCGACCATCATGCCGTCCATGGTGCCGACTTCCTTCTCTTGAGATATTGCCACAGGAAGCCCAGTCATGACGCTCATCATAACTGTCAACATCATTATTCCAGGGGCAATGAAGTTGAAGTAGCTTGGGTTTCCGGGAACAACACCTTCAGACTTAACAACGTAAGGCTGAACGATAGCCAAAGAGTCATTCGCAGTTACAGCTGAAGATATACCTTGAACTTTTTCCTGCGCAAGCAGCGTGCTCATCTCCCCGAATACCCCGGTCAAAGCCCCCTGCAACTCAGCTGATATTGTCGGGTTGGATTGGTCAGTAATGATAATCAGCGTTCCCTGTTCTCCGTTCATGATGCACTCAGAGAAATTGCTGGGAATGATTATGCCACCGTCAATCTTGCTATTTTGAATCTCGCTCTTGATGTCAGCCAAACTTGTAGCGTTGGAAAGCTTCAACATGTGCGTTTGACTGTTGATTTGCTGTAACCCCGTTAGAAAGGCTTGGCTTGGAAGTGTGATGTTGTTAAAGCCTGAATCTTGATTCACCACCCCGACAGACATGTTGCTTATCGTGGTGGTGCCTGATGGATAGATAAAACCAATCATCGCCATCATGAACAAGGGCATGAGAATAAGCAGAACTACCCCCAAACGGTTCCTGAATAGTTCCGTTAGATCTTTCCAAGCGATGCGCACGGAATGCGAAAGTAAACTTTTTGCGCCCATTTTATCTCACCTTATCCTATTCGGCGCAGCCTCGCCATGCCTGTGATGCTCCAATGGGATTTTCTGGTCCGCGCTGTCTCTTACTTGGTGACCCGTTATGTGCAGGAACACGTCCTCAAGTGTGGGTTGCAGGTTTTCCATGGAATTTATTTTTCCGTCCGCAGTTCTTATCGCGTCAATTACATTGTCGAACGCTTCTTGGCCGTGGCTAATAACTCTTAAATGCAACGAGTTTTCCTGAGAAACATTGTCCACGCATTTGCAATCTTGAACTGCCTGAATAATTTTAGGCGATAGATTTCCGATATCAAGTTGCATTATTGTTGTATCCGCTCCTGAAATCGTTTTTTTCAAGTTCGTCGAAGTATCCAGCGCCACTATCTTGGCATGATCCATTATGCCGATTCTATCACACAGCAGATCTGCATCCACCATCATATGGGTCGTTACGATTATGGAGGTTCCGTTTTCCCTGTTGAGCTTTTTTACGAATTCGCGAATCTCAACGGAAGACTGAGGGTCCAAACCCAGAGTCGGCTCATCGAGAAAGAGCACCTGAGGCATGTTCAGCAGCGCCCGTATCACGTTCATCCTCTGCCTCATGCCTGTCGAAAACGTGCCCACTTGAGCGTTCTTCCATTTGGTAAGTTGAACAAGCTCAAGCAACTCGTCTATTCTTTTGTTTAAGGCGTCTTTGGGAATGTTGAAGAGGCTTCCGAAAAATACTAGGTTTTCCCTAGCCGTCAAACGGTTGTACATTATCATTTTTTCGGAAACTATGCCTATCAGTTTCCTAACTTCGGTACCATCCTTCACTATGTCGTAGCCGCCAATCGTCGCGGTTCCCTTGGTCGGCGCAGCCAACGTGGACAGCACTCGCAGAGTTGTGCTCTTGCCAGCTCCGTTGGGACCGAGCAGACCGAAAATCTCGCCCTTTTTGACGTCAAACGAGATGCTGTCAACCGCAACGAAGTCGCCGAACATTTTCGTAAGGTTCTTAACTTCTATTATCGAATCACTCGCCATTTTGGTAACCACCTTTTGCAATATTATTCATTGCAATATATTGCGGTAAAATATAAATATTACCCAAATACAATATAGATTTGAAGTACGATGGCAAAAGAAACCGAAGACAAGACAACTACAAGCTGGCTAAAAGAAGCCCAAAAAGGCTACATACGCATTGGAGTCCTCATCCTTCTCAACAAGAAACCCTCCCACGGCTACGAAATCATGAAACAAATCAACAACAGAACCAAAGGCTTCTGGCAACCCACCGCCGGCGGCGTCTACCCCGTATTGCGTGACCTAGAAAAATCAGGGTACATCGAAGGCGAGTGGCAAATCCAGAAAAACCGCAAGGTAAAAGTTTACAAGATCACCGAGTCAGGAGAACTTATTCTTAGGCGCGCTATAGTAAAACAAGCTGAAATCTCCGATAACATCGGCAACCTTTTCAGAGAATTCGCCAGAGATGTCCTCAACATCGAAACGGCAAACACACCTGAGCTTCCTTCTCTCTTTGCACCCTTCCTTGAAGAGAAAACAGGCAGCAGACAAAACCTCAAACATCTGGAGCATGAACGAAAGCACGCCTACGAAACGGTAAAAGTGATGCAGGAACGAGTAAAGCAAATCGACAAGAGAATCAAAGAAATCAAAAAACAGGAACACAGCGATTCTCCTCAGGCAGCAGAGTAGAGGACAATCGAAACTGTTATTTGTCAACCGCTTCAAATAACTCCAAGAGGCAAAAGCCATGACAAATGAACATTACGCTTACATACTAATGGTTGACGAAAAATATTGGAACCGATTATGCCAACACAACAACACTCAGGCTGGAACACACGTTTTTATCCGAAAAAACCAAGTTGCACCCAAAGAAGCAGACCAGTTACTGTTTTATGTCACAAGAAAAAAGCAGGTTTTAGGCGCTGCAGATTTTCTTGAGCGTTTAACCGGTAATTATGAGGATTTGTGGGAAAAGTTTGGCAGTGAAAGCTGTTTTAAATCGTTTGAAGAATACAAAAGCTTCGCTGGCGGCAGAGAAATGATGACTTTCATAAGATTCAGCAATTTTAGAGAAATCGCTAATCCCAAATCTAAAGAGGAAGTGTCCAAGATTCTTGGTTCTTTGCGGGGATTCGGAACAGGAAATTACCTTGATAATGAAACAGCCATGCAACTGGTGTAAAGAATTAAATCTGTGACTGAATATTTCCTAAATTAGAAGTGAATCCCGAATGTTCCGCGTGAGAGTAAACAAAATTGAGTCAACCCGCGATTTAGACGGTAACCTTGGAAAACGAATCGAGCTGCTTGAAGAGCAAGAAGTCAACCCCTACGTGCTAAGACCACAATCAGACGAAGCCAAAATGGCACAGGACATCATGCAAGCGCTCCAGCAGCAAATGCCCTTCCTGCCGCAAAAAGCCCAGCTTGCCACGCCAAAAATAATCCTGTTTTTAACCGAGCAGGAATACGACAATTTAGGCATTAGCTTTGATGTAAACCAAGTTTACGAAGTAGTGCTGGAAAACCAAACGATCCGTTTCAGGAAAGTTTAAGGATTTCCTTTCTCATCTGCCTCAGCGCAGCATGCTTAGGATGAAAAGATAAAACAAAAATCATACTCCTCAACGCTGAACATATTCCCTCTAAATCAGACATTTTGCCTTCATCACAATACAGCGGAATAGGCTCATCACCATCGTTTTCTTCATAGTAAACGTAAATCGGCGAACCAGCCCTGTCCAACTTCACCATTTTAAAATCTAAATTCAATCGTTTAGCAGTTTCCTGTGCGGCAGTTCTAACCGATTCCAACCGTTTCCTGCCTGGAGCACCAGTGGACGCGTAAACCATCAGTTTTCCACAGTTCCCCTTGAACATGACACATTCACCGATACTCAATCTGCGGAAAACTCTTTTAAAACAAGCCATTAAACGACTGTTTTAAGCAGGGGAGGGGTGACTGAAAGTGAAAACGAATTTGTTGCTTTGCATGGACAACCACAACCGCTTAATACTAACAAAAAATTTCTTTGTTGAGGCGAAAAGGTAGTTATGCCAGAGCAGGGTTGGCAGATGCCTGAATGGTGGTACCGAGAAAAACGTCCACCAAATGATAATGCGTATTTTGAGAACATGATCAGAGTTATTTTTCAAGCAGGTTTGAACTGGCGCGTAATTGATAATAAATGGCCAGCTATTAAGAAAGCATTTGCGAATTTTGACATCGACAAAGCTGCATCCTTCACCAACGCTGACGTCGAACACCTCATGAAAGCCCAAGCATAGTGAGAAACAAAGGGAAAATTCAAGCAACGATCCAAAACGCCATAAGGTTCCAAGCAGTACAGAAGCATTTCGGCTCATTCCAAGCATACATAGACAGCCTGGACAAATCAAATAATTACGCAAACGCAGTCAAAGATTTAATCAGCAAGTTCAAATGGTTAGGTCCATCTTCAGCAAACCTTTTCTTATACACAGTTGGAGAAAAAATCAGTCCGCGGGACTGAAAAAACATTTGTTCTCTTTTTTAGCACACCCGCTAAAGTTCTTACGAGATAGAAAGCCACGTAAACAGAAGATAAAATCAAAAGCAAAGAGAAGAGAGCTCTTTGCGAATAGGCAAATGAAGCCGTGAAAATGTAGATGCTATAGTAGCCCACGGCTTCAAGGAATACGAATCTCACCCCGAATCCTGCGGCACTAGATATAAGGAACACGGCCGATTTCATTTTCAGTGTCCCAGCAGCCAAGGAAATGGCGCCGTAAAAGAACGGTATGAATGTGGATATGAAAATGGAGAATAGGCCGTGTTCCACCAACCATTTATCTGCCGTTTCGACGCTCTTCTCGGATATATGGAAGAGGGACATGACTTTCAGCAGTACTGGTCTGGCGGCAAATCTGCCGCAAACATACTCTACCGGAAACACGGCGCCCACAACGCACACCAGAAACGTGTAATATGGGTTGAAGAATCCTATCAATGATAGGTAACCATACGCTGGAACAAGAAAGTAATCGGGAAGCGGTAAAAAGGCGATGCTAATGAACATGCCGAGGTAACCCATTAACAAATATGGCGACGACACACCCCCCTGATTGATATTATAGGACGGTATGTTGATTAAATGAAAATATGCGTTCAGCAGGGCTAGAATGCTCAGGGACATTATGAGTATTGAAATTACTAAGAGATAGTGCCAGTATTTGCTCGGCTTCCCGTGTTCGTCTCCTCCGAACCCGAGAATAGATTTCCAGACCCCACCCGAACCATTTTTTTTCGGAAGGTCTGTTGCTCTCATTCATCTCTCTCCGCATCTCATCGACTGCCGTGCCCGTTGAAATCATCTACTGCACTGTGTATTATAGTCATTCCCTCAACTTTGCCGTAATAGATGACTCGACCTAACGAGCCGAGTATGTGTCCTCCTCTCCACAAACCCAATGCCACCCGCGCGCGAATGATCTTGCAATACGAGTATGATGATTCGACTGCCCCTGATTATGCTGATTAGGAACAAGTTTAGTTTGGCTCGGCATTAAAAATTAGATTTTTAAATTTGAACCCCCTTAATTTTCCCTGAGAAAGCCAATGACTAAAGATAGAGTTCACGTGTTTATAAGCGGCATAGTTCAAGGTGTTTACTTCAGGCAAAAAACTAAACAGCAAGCAGAAAGCTTCGGCGTTAACGGTTGGGTAAGAAATTTACCGGACGGCAGAGTTGAAGCAGTTTTTGAGGGCGAAGAACAAGCGGTTAAAGCGCTCGTGGACTATTGCCGTCATGGTCCTTCTTATGCAAGAGTAACAAACGTTGATGTTTTACGGGAATCTTATCGTGGAGAATTCAGCGGCTTTAAGACGCAATAGCCAATTTACGCTTTTTTCTTTGGCACCCGAAAATGTGAATCTTTCCCAGCGCTGATGTATTCTCCGCCCATGCCTCTCACTACGGAAGCAATTTTTGCAAAGTTTTCTGAACCCAAAAACTGCTTCGGTTTAACTATCATGTAATCGCCCTTCTCCTCAAAGCTTAATCGTGCCTCAAGCTCCTCAGGAAATGACATGCGAATTTCATCAAGCGACCTCTGTTTTGCACCAGCCTCAGGTGTTATAGGCGCCTGAGTAGCTGTCGGCTGGGTAATTTGCCCCCCCGCGAGAGATTTCATGGATGCTGAAACGGAACGCATTTCTTCTGAAATGTCGCTTAAAGTTTTAAGAATTTTATCAACCTTTCCAACTAGCTCATTGAGCTTTTCTTTGTCTGTGCTCATGCAAACGCTCCCTTAAACTTCTAAATAATCCCAAGACGCTTATTAATTATTTGTAATACACACAGTAACTTGGGTCTGGAAGAGAATAGGTCATGATTGAAATCGACGGGAGCCAAAAAAGCGGAAGCGGCACAATACTTCGCCTTTCCGTAGCCTTGGCAGCCATCATAAAACAGCCACTACACATATGCAACATTAGGCAAAACCGTCCGCAGCCAGGTTTGAAACATCAGCATTTGGAAGCGGTGCTCACAGCAGCCAAACTCTGCAACGCCAAAGTGCAAGGAGCAGCCTTGGGTTCAAGGGAGCTTTGGTTTACGCCTGGGCAAATAACAGGCGGTAACATTGAAGCAGAAATCCAGACCGCAGGAAGCATCCCAATGCTGCTATTGGCAACATTGCCAATCTGTTTGTTCGCTGATAACCCTGTGAGCTTGCATGTAGCCAAAGGCGGAACAGACACCACCAATGCACCTACCGTCAACTACATGCGTTATGTGCTTTTGCCAGCGCTTAAGCAGATGGGTGTTGATGCTGCCATAACCGTTCAAAAATACGGTTATTACCCGAAAGGAATGGGGGAAGTAACAATGACCACAAGGCCAAATCGGTCACTAAAACCGATTCAGCTTGAAAATTTTGGCAAGTTAAAAAGCATAAGTGGCGTTTCAGTCTGCACTTTTTTGGCTGACAGGCAAGTGGCTGAGCGGCAAGCAAAAGTAGCAGAAGAATGCCTCTCACAAAGTGGCTATAACGCTACTGTCAAGGTTGTGAACGACCAGTCAAATCCTTTTCAAAAAGGAAGCTCAATCGTTCTGTGGGCGGAAACCGACACAGGCGTAATAATAGGCGCTGACGCAATAGGTGAACTCCGTAAAATGAGTGAAGCCGTTGGAGAAGAAGCCGCTGAAAAGCTCTTAACCGAGTTAACTGTTGAGCCAACGGTTGATGTTTACTTGGCAGACATGCTCATTCCCTACATGGCTCTGGCACAGGGCAAATCATCCTTTCTGGTTAGAGCAATTTCTGAGCATATTGAAGCTAACATTTGGCTGATGGAAAAAATGTTAAACGTCCAATTCACTACTCAAAGAGTAAACAACCTCTACAGGATAGAAAAAAGCAGCTGATTGCATGCCCAAATCAACCATTTGCATAAAAGTTCCAAAAAAACAAGGCGAGAGAGCAATAGCATTAGCCAATAAACTTGAACTTATAGATAAATCATTGGAAATTCAACGGGATGAAGACAACCTCTGCATCCCCTTACTCAGGCAACCATATCAGAATGAGGCGACAACGCTAAAAAGCGAAGTACCCGAAACGCAATTATCCAGCAGCGTTTTCGCTGAAAAGAGACCCGCCGCACAATCTCTTCTTCAGGTTCTCGAAAACAATTTGCCCTCTTATTTGCTGGCGAGTTTGCCTCAAGCACTTGACATAATAGGGGACATAGCTATCATGGAAATTCCGCCGGAATTGAAAGCGTACGAAAATCTTATCGGCGAGGCAATCCTGAAAACGCATAGAAACATCAGAACCGTGCTTGCTAAAGTAGGAGCAATAGGCGGAACTTACCGGTTGCGCGAGTTCACTTTTATCGCCGGAGAACACAAAACCCAAACTGTCCACAGGGAATTCGGATGCCAATACCACGTTGACGTAGCTAAAGCGTATTTTTCGCCTCGGCTTTCACATGAACACCAGCGCGTGGCATCACTTGCGCAAACTGGTGAAACTGTGGTGGATTTATTTGCTGGAGTTGGACCCTTCTCAGTGCTGATTGCCAAAAAGAATCCGAACGTTAGGGTTTACGCTGTTGATATTAATCCTGACGCCGCTGAGTTGCTTAAAGTAAATGCAAGGGTAAACAGGGTTGAAAACCGAGTCTTCCCCATCCTCGGCGACGCGAGACAAATTACCGCAACGAGACTCAAGGGCTCAGCTGACCGGGTGATAATGAATCTGCCTGAAACAGCAATCGAATTCGTCGATGCCGCTTGCCGAGCAATCAAACCTCAGGGTGGAATAATCCATTTTTACGCTTTCGTTCGTTCACCTGATTCAATAGAAGAACTAAAACTTCGTTTCTCTGAAGCTGTGGAGAGTGCTGGCAGAAAAGTCGAGGCGTTTCTTTACGCGAAGAGCATTCGGGAAACGGCGCCTTACGAGTCGCAGATTGTTTTAGACGCTAAAGTTGCTTAAGTACGAATGACAAGGGTAATGGTGATTTTCTGGCGTGGATCTTTGAGCTTCTCCGCTAATTCTCTTGGTAAATCATTTGCTGATTTGTCAGCTCGAATTGCCAACGTTCGGTTGCAGATGTAATCGCTTTTTCTAATTACAATGTCGGTTGGGTGAGTTAAAATCAATTTTGGGGAGCCAGAGGCGTTAATTTGCTCAGTTAAGCCTCCAGCCTCGATAATTATGGTTAGCTTAGCATTCGGCTTTCTGAGGGCATCTTTGAATTTTTGGTTTAAGTCCGCTACTGCTTTATCTGAGGCTACTCCGACTACGCAGTCGCCGGTTTTTGACAGGTGTTTTTCTTTTGTGAACATTAAAGTTGAAGGGTGAATGGCTTGGATGTTTTCATGACCCAATGCCATGATGTTTTCTCTTGTTTCTTTAGCACTCAATTACTCGCTGACCTCAATGGAATCCACTTTGCCATCCCCGTCTAAATCAAACCCGTGAATCACAACTGCGAAAGTGTCCTCGCCCTTGTATTTCTCTAATGTTTTCTTCCAAAAATTAGTCAACGCTAAAACACACGCTTTTGTTCCCACGGCTTTGTTTCCTGCCAAAACCACGATGCGTTTGGTCTTATCCCATGGATTTATGATTTTAGCAATTAATCCCGAAGAATCCGAAGTGTAAACCTGCAAGGTCTTTTTTGACAATAAACCGCCCAGCAAGAACCCTTGCTCTGAAGATTGCATTATGAATTTGATGGGTAAATACTCGTTTACTTCCTGCGTAAGAAGGTTTGTGCCTGGCCCCCCAACAAGGATTAAATTGTTTTTTTCCTCCTTCTCCACTTTCACGTCAACATCAAGTTTCACGACGAATTCTGTAGGCATTTTTGCAAATTGCCCAATGAAAAGCGCCAAGTGCGCTGCGTAGTGTCCGTCTCTGGCGCTGGTTTTAAACGGACCATGCGGCTGGGGGCTGCCCACAACTATTTTCCCGTCAAAAACGCCGTTGCTAACGAATTCTTTGAAGAACTCTTGGAGTTGCTTGTCGATGCTTAAGAAGCTAAGGTTTTGGATTGCTTTATAACCGTCTGGCAACTCGATGCCGAAAGCAGGTGACACTGTTTTGTAAAATTTTGCTGTCGCGCCCTTCTTTTTTTCCTCACGCTCAACGGCTATGGCTCCTGCTTTGGCTAGTTTTCTTATGTGGTAGTAGACTTTTTGCTCATGCACACCAAGTCGCCGCGCGATTTCTGAGGGGTACATTTCCTTTTCAGATAACATTGTTAGGATTTTCCAGCTTAGGCCGCCGAGGATCATTTTTAGTTTTTGTGAATCTTTCACCATGCTGATTTCTTTCACTTCTTGGGTGATACCGTTGTCTTGGAGAAGCAGTTTTTTATCCATGTGCAATCGAAAGGGTAGATAACCCACAAGTACTATAAAAAATTTATTTATAATGGTTCAAAAAAAATCAGGCTCAAGTCGGCCTGAAACCTTCGCCTGAACGAATAAACAGGCAAGGCACACTCAAAAATTTTTTTGGAGGGTAAACTGAAATCTTAATAATGCTTATTAACGAAACAAATCCTTCATAAGCTTAAATCATTGTGGAAAAGCGAGGCGTCTGAAATGTGTGGAATATTCGGTTGTGTTTTAAAAGACGAAAACGCCGCTCCCCTAATTCACTCATCACTTAAACGGCTTGAATATCGCGGCTATGACTCAGTAGGCATAGCGACAATATCTGATGGAAAAATTTACTTAAAAAAGGACCAGGGAAAAATCGACGAGGTCCACAAAATCCTAAACCTTGACGATTTACCAGGCAGCATAGGTATTGGTCACACGCGCTGGGCGACGCATGGTGCGCCCTTAAAAGTTAACGCTCACCCTCATGCCGACTGCTCAGGCGAAATAATGGTTGTCCATAATGGAATCATTGAGAATTTCATGGAGCTTAGAACAGAACTGGAAAATCTTGATCATACGTTTGTTTCCAAAACAGACACGGAAGTGATCCCGCATCTTATTGAGCAAACCCTCAAACAGAACCCTAAACTCTCCCTTGCCGAGGCAGTTCAAGAAAGCCTCAAGCGTGTTGAAGGCTCCTATGCCCTTGCCGTAATCTCCACAAAAGAGCCTGACAAAATTATCTGCGCCAGAAATGAGAGCCCCCTGGTTTTAGGCATCAACAGCAAGGGTGTTTTTTGTGCTTCAGATATTCCAGCGTTTCTGCCAGTCACCAACAAGGCAGTCATGGTGAATGATGGTGAACTGGTTATTCTGTCAGCGCAAGGTTATGAGATTAAGAAGATTCAGGATCTCAGCCCTGTCAGCAGGGAACCTGAGACTATTGAGTGGACAGCTGAAATGGCTATTAAACAAGGCTATCCGCACTTTATGATCAAGGAGATTCATGAACAGCCTGAAACTCTCCGCAACACGCTAAGAATGCAGGAGCATTATCTGGATTTACTTACAACTTTTCTGGACCGCGCGAACGAGGTTTTTCTTGTTGCTTGCGGAACAAGTTACCATGCATGTTTGGCGGCTTCATACATGTTCTCTAAGCTTGCGTTCTTGCCTACTTACCCTGTTTACGCTTCAGAATTTATAGAACAGCATGGCAAATCAGTAAACATTGACAGCACCATTTTAGCGGTTAGTCAGTCAGGCGAAACAGCTGACACCATAGCAGCCGTTACCTGCGCCCAGCAACGTGCAGCCACGATTCTAAGCTTAACTAATGTTATCGGCTCAACATTGACACGTATTTCTCGTGTTTATATTGGCACGCAAGCTGGTCCAGAAATTGGGGTTGCAGCTACGAAAACTTTTACGTCTCAGCTTTCCGTGTTGGCGCAACTTGCGCTTAGGTTGGCAAAGAAGAGAGGCAAAGTTTCTCAGGATGAAATAGACAGCCTTGAAGAGAATTTGCTTAAGTTACCTGAAATTGCTGACACAATAGTTAAGACGCAAGAGGAAAAAGTTAAGCAAATCGCCAAAAAATACAAGGATTCTAAAGTGTTCTTTTTCTTAGGCAGAGGAATCAGCACCGCCACTGCTTATGAAGGCAGACTTAAACTAATGGAAATCGCGTATATTCCATCGATAGCGTTCCCAGCGGGCGAAAGCAAGCATGGCCCAATTAGTCTTGTTGAAGAGGGTTTTCCAGTAGTTTTCATTTGCCCCAAAGATGATTGCCATAAAACGATGATTGGCAACATTATGGAAATGAAAGCTAGAGGCGCCCACATAATTGCTGTTATCGAGGAAGGAGACGAGGACGTCAAAGCGTTGGCTGATGATTACGTTGAGGTACCGAATGGGATTCCTGGTGTTCTGTCGCCGATTCCTTTTGTGTTGCCCCTGCAGCTTTTAGCGTATTATGTTGCCCTTGAGAAAGGATACGACCCTGATATGCCAAGGAACCTGGCGAAGTGCGTTACTGTAAAGTAATAATACTCTCAGCATGAATTCTTTAGCATTTTTCCAAAGTTTTGGAAGCTTACGCTTTAACCGAACCATTTTTCCAGCGTCATTTTTCCCTTCTGCTTCTTTGAGCCCTCAAGCATTTTGTCTAAGGATTTTCTGACTCTGTCCTCTGAGAAATCCCTTTGCCGGCATAAGAAGTCGATGATTCCTTCAACATTTGGTTCTCTCCATTCTAGCTTATAGTTATCTGTCACTTGCGGATGCACAAAAACTTCTCTTATACAATTTGGCTCAACTGGAAAACTAGCGTTTTTTACGTAAGGCAACGCGTTCTCTAACGTTCCATACTGTTTGATTAATTTCAAAGCTGTTTTTGGTCCGAGCCCTTTTATGCCATTCGGGTTGAAGTCTGTGCCGATCAGTATGCCAACATCGATTAACTGATCATATGTTAAGCCGCACTGGTCTAGCGTTTTGGAAAGCTCAATTACCTCGGGGACAACGTCGATGTAGATGTTTTTGCTTGGGAGTTTTCGTCTGCCAGAAATGGTTACGTTTCTCAGCAGTTTGGGTGCTCCAAAAAGCAAGCTGTCATAGTCTTGGCTTGCACAGTAATCTGCGTCGCCGTGTTTGGTCATCTGAGCGGCTTGGGCTTCACCTTCGCTTGGCGCCTGAATCCACGGCAAACCCATAAGCTCCAAAAGTTTTCTGCTGTCGTCTTGCATGTAATCTTTCATGCTTGTTGCCGCTTGAGCGAACATCCGCATCTTGGCGGTATCACCTTTTGCCGCTGCCTTCTCATAGTGCACGGCTGCTTCCATCTTGACTTGCCTGCGCCGCTCAATCTCAGCCGTCTTCAAAGTCGGCGGAATACCATCGAAAACGTAGATTGGCTTTATGCCCATTTCGACAAGGTTACTTGTACGGTAGAATAAGCCGCTCAGGTGGCTGGTGACTTTTCCAGTGCTATCTTTTAGCGGTGTACCGTCTGGCTGGCGGATAATTGAGAGAAACTGGTAAATCGCGTTATAAGCATCGATGGCTATGATTTTGCCGCCTAAATCTTCCAGCTTAACAGGAGTTTTCGGAACAAGATCCTTGAAATCTACGCCCAAAATTTACCACGACAATAAAAATAGGCAAGAAACCTTCTTAATAAACTTGCGAATTTTGCTTAATGTATAAATATTGGTGGTACTTTTGTATAACTTGTGGTTATACTTGATTGAGGAAGAAAAGAAGGTCGGCCCAAAAGGGCAGGTCGTTATTCCACGAGCGATGCGTAAAGCCCTCAAAATTGAACCTGGCTCCAAGGTTAAATTCACGTTAGAAGATGACAAGCTAATCCTGAAAAAGCCTGCTTTCGACGCCTTGGCGGTCTTTAGACGAGTCGCTCGAAGCGGAAAATCGGTCGACGAAATAGATCCTCACGCATACGAAGAAGAACTTGAAGAGAGATTCAAACGTGCTCTATCTCGATGCTAACGTTTTCATTTTTGCCGCTTTAAGTACTAAGGATTATGGAAGCAAAGCAGAGTCTTTACTTGACAGAATTCAGAGAGGAGAAGAAAAAGCAATTACGTCAGCACTGACTTTCGATGAAACATTTTGGGAAGTCAGAAGAAACCGAGGATTTGAAAAAGCGTTGGAAACGGGTGAAGCAATGCTGTACTACCCTAATTTGGAAATTATAGCTGTTGATAGAGAAATTGTTCTATCGGCTATACAAGTCATAAAGAAATGGCAGTTAGCACCGAGAGACGCCATTCATGCTGCAACAGCATTGCATGAAAAAGCAGATTTCATAGTTTCAACTGATTCTGATTTTGATAAGGTAAAAGAGCTAAAATGGCAAAAGCTTTAATGTTAAATGCCTTGTTGTTTTTCCAAGAGTTGAAAAACTAAGGTTGAAGACCGCATAGTTTTAAGCATAGCAGATATAAGTAAGACTTACAATTTAAACCGCAAGAGATGTAGATTATGACAGAAAGAGCAACAACACTGTCCTTGGTCACCTGTACAAGCTGCGGCAAACCAATTCCGCCAGGCAGCGACGCCACAAAATTCCTCTGCCCCAACTGCGGAGAAATCCAGATTAAACGTGACGGAAAATGCCGCAAATTCGGCCGCTTGTACAAGTGTCCAAAATGCGGATTCACAGGACCATAAAAGGCGATTAAAAAATGGGTAGCGTTATTGTGACATACAAGGTTTTTCCAGAAGACATCGTGGAAAGCTTTGATGCCCTCAAAAAACAGATTGAGAGCATTAAGCCTGAATTTGCCGCTATAGAAGGATACGGCGAGGAACCTGTAGCTTTCGGGCTCGTTGCGCTTCTGGTGCAAGTCAAGTTTCCAGAAGACAAAACAGGCATCGTAGACGAGTTTGAAGAAAAACTCGGAAAGTTATCAGGCGTAAGCCAAGCGCAATGCATGTTTGTGCGCAGAAGCAGCAGATAAAAACTGCTTAACGCTTGGTTTCTACAAAATTCAATCAATCTCCGCCTTTACAACCACCTGAATGTTTCAAACCTTACGCTTTAAAGTTTATATAGTCATAAAGGTTCTTTCAAACACACATCTGAAGCATCATATTATTTGGAGGATTCTGTTTGAGCGAAGTTCAGTTACGTGTCGGAGACGCAAGGCAGAGAGATGTGGGCAGAGGAATCGCCCGCATAGACCAGCGAACTATGCAAAAACTAGGCATAAGTGCTGGAGATGTAATAGAGATTATAAACAAACGTACAACTTCAGCCATAGCTTGGCCTGCCTATAGCGAAGACCAAAACCGTGATATCATCCGTATCGATGGCTTCACACGCAAAAACTCTGGCGTAGCCATAAACGAATACGTTGTTGTGAAACCAGCGAAAGTTAAAACAGCCCTAAGCATAACACTTGCCCCAGTTGACATGCGTTTAAACGTTGACGAAGACTTCACTAACTTTGTTAAAAACCGCCTCATGGAACGCACCCTCGTGGAGGGCGACACAACTCTAGTGATGATGCTGGGGCATGCCATTCCATTTACAGTTTCAAAAACTCGACCTCACGGCATAATAAAAGTGACAGCCGAAACACGCTTAACCATTCTGAACGAGCCAGCGCCTGAAGGCAAAGGCTTACCAAGAACCACGTATGAGGACATCGGCGGCTTACATGAAGAAATTCAACGTGTCCGCGAAATGGTCGAACTGCCACTCCGCCACCCAGAACTCTTCCAACGCTTAGGGATAGAACCGCCAAAAGGCGTACTGCTTCATGGTCCGCCAGGCTGCGGCAAAACACTGTTAGCCCGAGCAGTCGCTAACGAGTCAGAAGCCAATTTCTACTCCATTAACGGTCCAGAAATCATGAGCAAATTCTACGGTGAATCTGAAGCGCGTTTGCGAGAGATTTTCCAGCAAGCCCAGCAGAACGCTCCAAGCATAATATTTGTCGATGAGCTTGATGCTATAGCGCCTAAACGAGAGGAAGTTACAGGCGAAGTTGAAAGACGCGTAGTTGCACAACTCCTAGCGTTAATGGATGGTTTAAGCGGAAGAGGAAACGTCATCGTCATCGGCGCAACCAACCGCCCAGGCGCACTTGACCCTGCACTTCGCAGACCAGGAAGATTCGACCGAGAAATAGAAATCGGCGTTCCCGACAAGAAGGGAAGATACGAAGTCCTCCAAATACACACAAGAGGAATGCCCCTAGTCCCCTATAAAGAGGGAGAAAAAGGTGAAGGAGTCAACCTTGACCGCCTCGCTGAAATGACACACGGTTACACAGGAGCCGACCTATCCGCATTGGGCAGAGAAACAGCAATGAAAGCATTACGCAGATACCTGCCGCAGATTAACCTTGAAGAAGAACGCATTCCACCAGCCGTGCTTGAAAAGATGGAAGTGCAAATGAGCGATTTTGACAACGCTTACAAAGAAATTACACCAACAGCCATGCGAGAAGTGTACATTGAAGTCCCCACTGTCCATTGGGACGACGTAGGCGGACTTGAAGACGTAAAACAGCACCTCATAGAAGCCGTGGAGTGGCCATTGAAGACCCCAGAAATTTTCGCTAAGCTTGGAATTAGACCACCAAAAGGCATCCTCCTTTATGGCCCACCAGGCTGCGGCAAAACACTGTTAGCCAGAGCGGTGGCGACGGAAAGCGAAGCCAACTTCATATCAATTAAAGGCCCAGAAGTCTTCTCCAAATGGGTTGGAGAATCAGAAAAAGCCATACGTGAAATATTCCGAAAAGCCCGCATGGCAGCGCCTTCGGTGGTGTTCTTAGATGAAATCGACTCGATTACGCCTAGACGCGGCATGGGTATGTCTGACAGCGGCGTTTCAGAACGAGTCATAAGCCAACTTTTAACAGAAATGGATGGCATAGTAGCATTACAAGACATTGTTATTATAGCTGCCACCAACCGTCCTGACATGGTGGATCCCGCCGTTCTGCGCCCCGGAAGGTTTGACAGACTGATTTATGTGCCTGAACCGGACGATAAGGGTCGCTTGCAAATATTAAAAATCTACACGAAAGGCATGCCTATCAGCAAAGACGTTGACTTAAACCAGTTGACAATAATGACTAAGTACTATGGCGGCGCTGACTTAGAATCCTTATGCAGAGAAGCCGCAATGCACGCATTAAGAAGGGACGTAAACTCCCAAGAAGTAACAATGCAAGATTTCCTGGATGCGCTGAAAGAAATGGGTCCATCAGTAACTCCTGACATGGAAAAATGGTACAAGAGCTTCATGCAGCAAGTCCGACAAGTACAAAAACCAGCAACACCAGTTGCTTAGAAGGAAAACGCATGCCTCAGGTAAAAACTTGGAAAACCCGTCCAGCTTACTTTGTTATGTTGGAAATTCTCACTAAAAAGGGCGACTTGACTGATGATGAACTATTCGGGCAGTTGAAAGGTGAGTTTGACGATTTGGGCTACAAAGACTTCAATGACCTGCTACTAAAGCTGGAGGTTAGCGGTAAAATCCGCACTTCTTCAATGGCGCGTGGAAAACGCCGAATTGAACTAGTCCAGTAACATAATGATGATGAAGCACACAGTGCAACCAACAGGGAATACTTCAGACGCCATAGTTATTGGAGGCGGACCCGTCGGTTCATATGCCGCGTTAAACTTAGCTAAATTAGGCGTTAAAGTCACAGTTTTTGAAGAGCACCCTGAAATTGGGTTACCTTCGCATTGCGCGGGTCACCTGAGCATTCGAAGCTTAAGCACCATGGGTTTGTATCCACTTCCAGACGGTATTGTAGAAAACACTTTTTGTACTGCCAACTTTTATTCGCCCGCTGGCACCAATTTTTCAATTCACTTTTCCCGTCCAGTGACTGCCGTTCTAAACAGAGCACGTTTTGACCAGTACTTGGCTGGGCAAGCAGAAGCGGCTGGTGCACGTTTCTTCTTAAACGCCCATGTCCAATCCCTGGTTATATCGGATGGCTATGTCAAAGGTGTAAATATTCAAAGAAACGGGGAAAAAGAAGAGAAAGCTTATTCTAAAATTACCCTGGATGCGGAAGGCATCTCTTCCAGGCTCTTGAGGCAAGCAGGTTTAACGGCGCTTAAGCCAGAAGGGCTCGTTTACGCGGTTGAAGCTGAAGTAGAAAACGTACAAGACGTTAAGCGTGATGCGGTTGAAGTTTACTTAGGCAAGAATTACGCGCCTGGCTTTTACGGATGGCTTATTCCAAGGCTTGACGGAACTGCAAAGGTTGGGTTGGCAACAAACAATGGAAACCCCCGTGAATTACTGCATCAGCTCATGTCTAAGCATCCAGTTGCGTCAAAACAGCTTGGCAAAGCCAAAATAACACAAATCAGCTATCACGCTATCTCTTTAGGTGGTCCAATCAACAGGGCTTATGGAAACGGGTTTCTTGCCGTCGGCGACTGCGCTTCACAAGTTAAACCGACCACTGGCGGCGGAGTAATTTTCGGGTTAACATGCGCCAAAATCGCTGCGGAAACTGCTAGCGAAGCCATAAAGCAGGGTGACGTTTCATCTGATTTTTTGCGGGTTTATCAAAAACGCTGTTCTGACTTGTTGAGTTTTGATTTTACTGTTATGCTTAGGCTTAGACGGTTTCTTGATTCTTTATCTGATGAGAAAGTGGATGAGGTCTTGCGGATCTGCGGAAAACTGGGCGTTGATAAAGCATTAAGCGATGTGGATGAAATCGACTTTCAAGGAAAGCTTATGCTTAAAGTTTTAGGGAAACCTTCGATGCTGGCGGCTATGGCTTACTTTGCGATGCTTTACTTGTCTGCAAACACTTAAAATCTTGGATGCCAAACATAGAAGCGGGATAAAAGAGAATGGGCGAATTTGAATACAAACAAGTCCTCGTTTTCCGCACCGACTTGAAGATGGGCAAAGGCAAAATTGCGGCGCAAGCTGGGCACGCTGCGGTTTCAGCCGCTCAAGATGCTTATACGCATCATAAGAAGTGGTGGGAAGCCTGGCTCTACGAGGGGCAACGGAAAATCGCTGTTAAGGTTCCGAGCGAAAAGGAGCTTCATGAATTGGAAGAGGCGGCTGACCAGTTAGGTTTGCCCCATGCATTGATTGTTGATAGGGGGTTAACGCAGATTCCTGAGGGCACGGTGACATGCTTAGGGATTGGCCCTGCCCCAGCGGAAATGGTTGATAAGCTAACTGGCAAGCTTAAGTTATTCTAGGCGAGTGGTTTTGCCTGTGTCAGCGCTTGATAAACAAATAGGCATCGAAGTTTACGCCAGCAAAAGCTTAGGCATCGGGGGCGTCATCCGTGAAGCAGTTGACGACTTCTTGGTGGAAGAAGTTCTTGTTGACGGCTCAAAAGCATCCGTGAACGGGGCTGTGGCAAGCATGGTTTTAGGTTCTACTCTTCAAAAGCAACGATATTTGCTGTGCGTTTTGGTGAAGCGCAACTGGGACACGTTCATAGCCATCAAAAACGTTGCTAAACAACTTGGCATTGACCAGAAGCGCATCCAGATTGCGGGCATTAAAGACGCAAAAGCCATAACAGCTCAGCACTTGACGATTGAGGATGGCTTGATAGAGGATGCTTCAAAGGTTAATGTTAAAGATATCCAAATCTACCCCATAGGTTACCTTCGCGAGGTTCTTTCATTATATTACCTCCTTGGCAACAGCTTCACAATAAAAATAAAAGCCATAAAACACAAGGAATCAACCGTTAAAACAAGAATTTCTCAGACCCTTGAGTTGCTTGAAGCTTCAGGGGGCATTCCAAACTTTTTTGGGCACCAACGTTTCGGAACTACCCGTCCCATAACGCATTTGGTTGGAAAAGCTCTTGTCAGAGGCAGTTTTGAGGAGGCAGCAATGCTTTTTTTGGCTAAACCAAGTGTTCATGAGCATCCAGCTTCAAGGCAAGCACGCCAAGAACTGCAGTCAACGAAAAATTTTAAGCAGGCACTGGAGAATTTTCCTAAGCAACTCCGATTTGAAAGGTTAATGCTGAATCACTTAGCAGACAAACCCGATGATTTCATTGGCGCTTTTCGAAGGTTGCCTGTTAAGCTTCAAGAGCTTTTTGTTCAAGCGCATCAGTCTTACCTTTTTAATCGTTTCCTCAGTGAACGGCTTAAGAGTGGTTACTCTTTGAACAGGGCTGAGGTTGGCGATTTCGTGGTTGCTGTTGAACGTTCTGGATTGCCCATGAACAGCATGGCAAAGAATGTAACCGAGGAAACTCTTGCAAATGTTAATGAACAAATCAAGGCTGGAAAAATACGGGTTGCTTTACCCATTGTCGGAGTAAGGCAGAAGCTTTCTCAAGGGGCCATGGGACAAATAGAAAAAGAGGTTCTTGAGGAAGAAGAAATCAATTTGGAGAACTTGCGAATTAACGCGTTATCAATAATTGGCGGCAAAGGCAGCTTGCGAACGGCGGTCACTCCGATCAGAGACTTTAAGCTGCAAAATGTTTCAGCAAATCCAAGCGGCAAAGGTTGCCAGGCAGAGTTAAGCTTCATGCTTCTTAGAGGTTCCTATGCAACAGTGGTTCTTAGGGAAATAATGAAACCCAAAAGTCCCATAACTGCGGGTTTCTGAGGGACAGCAAAAACGCTGATAAGGAAGCATTTAGTTCATTATTTTAAAGGAAGCTTATTTCCATGGAAGATAAGCCTCAGCAGCAATGCGTTATACCAATTCATAAACCGAGTGGTAGAGAATTAATCTTCTTTTTCTTATGTGGAATCCTCGTGAGTGTTCCTAATGCTGTGGTTTTTGAGCAGTTTTCCTCTTTTTTACCGTATGCATTGACAGTAATTGTTGTGGCGCCCTTCGTAGAAGAGTTTGCGAAAGTTTTACCATTATTCTACAGGCATGGTGAAACCGAAAGGTCAATTGTAACTTTAGGTATCTTGATTGGGTTAGGTTTCGGTATCACTGAATTCTTTTTGTATGTTTTCGTTTATGATGTACCTTGGTTTGTTAGAATTCCAGGCATCATTTTTCATGCTTCAAGCGCGGGTGTAACTGCTTTTGGTATCGCTAAGAAAAAACCTCTACATTACTACCTGACATCGGTAACGCTTCATGCTGCAAATAACCTTTTTGCTGTAGTAGCTCCAGTGAATTTTGGTGTATTAGCTGAATTGCTAATTGTAATCACCGTTTATCTTCTTGCTCGGCGCTTTTATCATGAGGCTTCAGATGAAAAAATTGTTGTTTAAGAAACTCTGTCCGTTCTGGCTAAATCTCTAAGCCTGTTAACCCCGTCTATTTCATTGATGAATTCAGCGACGCTTTTGGGAACGAGCTCCGTCCAGCTGTCGCCTTGAATCATTTTTTCTCTAATGATAGTTGACACGTATTGTTTCCTATCGAAGAATGGGATGCTTTTAACTGGGTAACCTGCTTCCATGAAAAGCCTTCGTGTCAACGGCTCATTAGAATAACAAACGTTAAACTTTGGAGTGTAACCTTCCAACGCGCTAACCCATAGCATGTGCAAATGGACATCTGGAACTGGAACGATCCAAAGCTTAGAATAATCCACTTTAGCCTCTTGCAAAGCACGGCGAATCATAACTAATCTCTCGCCCGCTGTAAACGGGTTATTGGAGTTATGGCTGTACTGAGCGCTACCAATGACTATAACGAGTTCATCAACTTCTTTTATAACCGCCTTGATAGCGCCAAGGTGACCTAAATGGAAAGGCTGAAATCTGCCAACGTAAAGACCACGATTAACCAATGGTGCTTCCTCGCCTTTGAGGTTAAGCTCGCATGCCTTTTATGATTTGCGTTAAAAAAATCAGGTTAAGCCAAATTTCTTAGAACATATTCAACAGGGAAAACCTGAAGCTGACGTCCACTGACTTCTAATTCTTTTGAAGTTGAGAAGCCTCTTTTCTCCCTTCCTAAGAGAGCGAGTTTAACTTTTAAGCCTCCGCCATAACCGCCCAGTGTAAAATCAGATTTAACAACTCTATGGCAGGGAACGATTGGTGCAAAAGGATTAGCTGCCATAACGTTTCCCACAGCCCTTGGACCACCGCCTACCGCTTTGGCAATTGCGCCGTAAGAAGTCACGTAACCGAGCGGGATTTCAACAGTTGTTTTAAGCACTTTTTGCGTGTAAATTGGCAAATGAGTAAAGGCTAACGAGAAGCCACCGTCAACATTTTGTCCGTCATAAATGCTCTTTAAATAAGCGAGGATATTTTTGGCGAAAGCTGAGGGCTCATGGAAAACCTGAAAGGACACATTGAACGGCATATTCTCTAAAATGTTGCTTAACGTTAATTGTTGGCTTACACCAAAGGACGATGAAACAATCTGCTGTTGAGCGCAGGCAACTCCGAACCAAACACCGCCGATGTTTTGAGTATAAACTTCTATCATTTGCCTTCCTTTTACAGTTTACACAGAGACAGAGACGAAGGGGGTCCACTCCCTAATAAGCATAGTTAGAAAGCATGCGGTATGTTAAAAGTTTCTGGTAAAAGCTTATTTTAACTTTGCATTCCATACAAACAGCCACTAACATAACATTCTTAATTGCTTGCTGGAATTCAGTAGCCTTTTGCAAGCACAGTTATGTAATCGATTGGGTTGCCCCATTTTTCACATCTTACAAGCGTAGACTCGCTAATACTCAGTTCCTTTGCCTGCCATGGAATGGTTATAAGTAACCTTAATAGATTGTCTTGTGTATATCACCGAGAAAAAGGCGAAAATTATGGAAGGATACGGACCACAATTACCGCAAATACCACAAATCCCACAAATGCCACAGATGCAAGATCCATCACAACAGGCTCAGCAAGGCGGCTACCCTTGGGTTCCAGGCGCCACTACAGTTGGCGTTGTCTTCTCAGGCGGAGTGCTCTTAGCTGCGGAAAAAAGGGTAACATACGGTTATTTCATTATGAGTAAAGGCGGAAAAAAAGTGTTCAAAGTAACCGACCGAATCGGCGTTGCGTGTGCAGGACTTGTTGGAGACATGCAGATTCTCGCTAAAGAAATGGAAGCGCAAGCTAATCTTTTCAGCATGGACACTGGCAGACAAATCAGCGTGCGTTCAGCAGCAAAACTTATGGCAAACGTCCTCTTCAACCGTCGATACGCGCCATTAATTACTCAAACAATTGTCGGCGGTTTAGATGAGGAAGGCCCATCGCTTTTCATCCTTGACGTTTTAGGCTCGCTTATACCTGATAAATACGCAGTAGTGGGTTCAGGGACAGAAATAGCTATAGGTGTTTTGGAAGAAGGCTATAAAGAAAGCATGAACGCAGAAGAAGCGAAAGAACTCGTGATGCGCGCTGTAAAGTCAGCAATAAGCAGAGATTCGATGAGCGGCGACGGCATTGACTTCCTTATCATAACTAAGGAAGGCGTAGCTGAAGAATCTGTAAAGTTTTAAACCAATTCTTCTTCAAATTTATCTTCACCAGAAAATTCAGCGGTGCCTATGTGAATGTTGGTAAAGAAGGGGATGCGTTATGTCGTTTGAACTAAGCTTAGAAGAAGGAAAATTCTTAATTCAACTTGCTCGAAGCGCAGTAAACGGAAAATTGGAGAAAGGCAAAACCATTCAACCTCCAAAAGAGACTCCTAAGAAGCTCTTTGAGCAATGCGGCGTATTCGTAACTATAAACAGTCTAAGGAACGGGGAGAAGGAGCTCCGCGGCTGCATAGGTTACCCTTACCCGACAAGTCCGCTGGTTGAGGCAGTGATTGATTCTGCCATTAATGCTGCAACACAAGACCCACGGTTTTATCCGTTAACCTTAAAGGAATTGGGCAAAGTTGTTTTTGAAGTAAGCGTGCTGACGCCTCCGGAGCTTGTGGAAGTTAAGAATCCAAAGGAGTACTTGAGTAAAATTAAGGTTGGCGAAGACGGCTTAATTGTTGAAAGGGGATTCTATCGGGGTCTGCTTTTGCCACAAGTGCCTATTGAATGGGGCTGGTGTGAAGAAGAATTTCTTTGCCAATGCTGCGTCAAAGCAGGGCTCCCCCCGGACAATTGGCTAACGAAAGACGCCAAAATATACAAGTTTAAAGCCATCATTTTTGAGGAAGAAACGCCGCTGGGCGAAGTTAAACGTGTAAACCTTACCAAATAAGAGTTAGTCCAGTAGGGTTTCGATGATTGTAACGGCCCTGTCTAACCCCTTAAACTTGTTAGAGAACTCGTTGAGCGCAAGCATGTTTCTGTCGAAGGATTCTTGCTCCCTTTCCATTCTCTCGACCGCCCTTTGCAATTGGCCTTTGTTTCTAACAGTTATTGAGCAGTTTAAGTCTTGAAGTTTTACAGCGTTGCCCAACTGTTCAGGTTGCGTCGGAATACAAATGCTTGGTTTCGAGTATTTGATGGTTTCAAAGCATGTTGCGTGTCCACCGCTAAAGATCACGAATTTAGCGTTCCTCATACACTCCTGCCTCTCTTCCGCAGACAGCCATGTGTGAAGTTCGCAGTTTCCCCTTTTGGCGGTAACTTTTTTGCCTGGTGTTCCTAAGCTGATGACGCATTTAGTTTTGAGTTTTTCAAGGACTGGAAGAAGAGTTTTCATTATTTTTGCTCTTGTGCCCGGCGGACCGCTTATGGGTGCAAAAATGAGTTCTTGTGAGCCTTTAGCGTGTGTTGTGTCAACGAAGCTTCCTGTGAATTCAACCTTCCCGTTTAATCCTATATTATCCAAGTTTCCAATACTATACTCAGAGACGGTGTAAGGCGGAGGATTATCCGGAATTATTATTTTTGAGCTTCGCTTTACATACCGTTCCACCAGTCGCTCGCCTGGATTAAGGAAAGCAGAGAAGCCATAGCTTGGTCTTATCATGTTAGCGACGTAAACTGAGGGAATCCCCCATTTTTGCGCAAGCCTAAGCGCGTTTATGTCACCGTCGGCGATAAGAACGTCAGGCGCAATATCACTAAGATTTTCTCTAAGGTCATAGTAACGATGTATAGTTTCCATTGTACTGGAATTTTTTATTTCAAACTTGTTTTTTTCGATGTTAAATAATGGAAGAGGAAATAAAACGTTAATTAGCGAGGCAGAAGTGATTATGCCATAGGTGTTCTCATACCAAGATACTGGTGTACAATTGTAAACATTTCTAAATTCTTTCTGCAGCATCTGGTAAGCTTTGCCGCCTGAGAAAAAGAATAATTCATGACCGTTTTTCTCCAGTCTCTTTCCTAAGGGTATGATACGGGAAACATGGCCTAAGCCAAGCTCTGAGCAGCTCAGTAGCAATCGCATATGAACACAAGATAGTCGGGGATTTATTTTAACTATGCCGTATTCCGCTTGAAAAAAGTAAGCAATTTAAGGTTTAAACGCAACAGTACAAGGTATGTTTGTTCCACGAAAAATTCTGGAAGAAAAGCTCAGGCAAATACTCGCTGAAGACATTGGACAAGGCGACGTAACAGCGCAAGCAATTATTCCGCCAAATTTAACCGTTAAGGCAATGGTTACAGCTAAAGAGGAAGGCATAGCTGCAGGAATTGAAGAAACAATCATTCTTGCTGAGTATTTGGGGTTAAGCGTTAAAGCTAAAGTTGCTGACGGAGAAAAAATAAAAAATAAACAAGTATTAATGGAAATCTCAGGAGATGCCCAAACCATTCTTTGCGCTGAAAGAACAATGCTGAATCTTCTTTCACGAATGAGCGGTATCGCAACTGCCACACGAACGTTAACAAAGAAACTTGAAAATGCAGGTTCCAGAGCGAAAATCGCTGCGACACGTAAATCGGCGCCGGGATTGCTTTACTTTGATAAAAAAGCAGTAACCATAGGAAGCGGAGATCCGCATAGACTTCACCTGGATGATATGATTTTGATTAAAGACAATCATTTAGTAATAGTCGGAAGCGTTGAAGATGCAGTCAAAAAAGCAAAAGCGAACGCTTCTTTTAGCAAAAAAATTGAAGTTGAAGTTACAAAAGCTGAGGATGCAATGCAGGCGGCAAAGGCAGGAGCAGACATCATTATGCTGGATAATTTTTCGCCCAAACAGGCTAAGGATGCAGGTGAAATGTTAAAGAAAGCCGGGTTTGCCCATGTGTTGCTGGAAGTAAGCGGCGGAATTACAAGCAAGAACCTATTGGAGTACGCGGCGGCGCAAGTTGACATTATAAGTATGGGAGAGTTGACTCATAGCGTTAAAGCATTAGATATAAGTTTAGAGGCCGAGAGATATTAACCATACTTCTATTATTGCGCTTACAATAAGTATAGCAGCGCAGATTCCTATTAGTATTGCAGTGTTTTTCAATTCAAGCCATCGCCGTTGTAATAGTCTGCGGGTCAACCAAATGCTTTCTGCTATTGCAGTTGAATAGGCAGTGAATTCTAGCCAGAACACGGGTGTTAACACTAAGCTTAGTAGTTCTATCCATACTGGATAGCCTTGTACGGAAGCTATAGCCCCAAGAGCCAGGCCAGTATTACCCAGTATTACAAGTCCTATTATCGGCCCAATTAGGGGAATGAACATTACCAAACAGATTGAGAAATTGTTGAAGAAAATATATTCTGTCAAGGTGCCATTGGACTTATGCGTATTAAGAGTCGAGTTTAAACTGTTACTTATTGACGTTGCGTCTTGATGACTAAGGGGTATATAGCTTCCAATAACCGTAATTATGAATGCAAGTATGAAAATTGCTATGATTGAGTAGATTCTCTTGCGTTTTGACGAAGCATTCGTCCAAAAGGACAAATCAATTTTCATTGTATACCTTCTTTTTAGTTTGCGAGTTTAATTTTTAAGGCTCGAAATCCTCGTGCACAAGGGTTTAGCATTTCTATCAATTTAACCTTTGTTAAAACTCTTTCAACATCAACAGCATAACCACGCACGTCATGCTCAGCCGCTATAAGTGAGTGAACGTCTACGCGGTCTTCTTGCACTATTGGTTGACACATTAAAGGTAAACCCAGTAAAACAGGCTCTTTTTGATCCACCGCTTTTTTGCAAGCGTACAGAATTGCTTCTGCACCAGCCGTTAACTCCGCAATACGGACGGGAACGCTTTCTTTACCAATAGCCAACATATCCACATTATGGATCCGTTTGATTTCACCAGCAATTTTTCTAAGTCTGGGCAAAATCTTCAAAATGTTTTGCCGTCCTGTTCTGGATGCGCGCAAGTTTGAAAGCTCAACTGGCGACAACTCCTCAACGGAGACCCCGCCAAGCGATAAATCCAAATGCACAACATCAGCCTTCATTTTGTCAAGTAAACTTCGGCAAAGCTCAGCCTCATGAACTATCACTTCAAAACCGCTTTCAACTTCTCTAAAAATTGGTTCAGCCAATCGGAAAGTTGGCTCCTTGTACGGTGGATTAACCAGTACTGAAACTGAAGCAACATGGTACAGTGGCTTAAACTGCTGGTCTAATATTGCTGCTGCAGAATCTGCCGATATAACTCTCAAGCCTTACACCAACAGTATAGTAGTTGAGCAGAAGAATTTAGGTTTCCTCTTTATGGTTTCCTTTTGATTTTAAGCCCAAGGCTAAAAGGTACATTTCAGAGCTTTTAGCTCGGCTCGCCTGAGGCTTCACTATCTTAACTTTTTCAAAAAGGCCCCTTACCGTCTGGATGTAATCGTTGAACATTTCACCTTCGAAGAGTTTGACAAAAAAGTTTCCTCCGGGTCTTAGCACGCATTGGGCTATTTCTAACGCTTTGGTTGCCAGATCGATTTGTCTTGCGTGATCAACTTCCCAAACGCCAGTAATGTTCGGTGCAGCATCGGAAATTACCGTGTCTGCTTCGCGGGGCAGAAAAGAGCGTATTTGCTCTACTGTGTCTGGCTCAGTTAAGTCTGCAATTATTGTTCGAATGTATTCCTGAGTGAAGGGTTCAATCGGTTTTAAATCAACGCCTAGAACAAAACCGTTTTTTCCAGTCATTTTTCTTGCTGCTTGAACCCAGCCGCCTGGTGCAGCGCCTAAATCGACTACTACGTCATTTCTTTGAATGAAACCATATTTCGCGTTGGCTTGAACTAGCTTGTAGGTGGCTCTGGAGCGGTAGTTTTCTTCTTTAGCTTTTTTGTAATAGTATTCCCGTTTTCTATCTTGGATCCAAGCTTTCGGCAAGTGAACCATCCTCTTGTGTGCTTGGCGCGCTTGGACCCGCAGGAGTAGTGGTGGCTTCTTTTCCTAAGGCAAGTATCCAATCGGTAAGTTTTGGGCAGCTTTTAGGCGAAAGCGCGGTTGTGGGATCACACCTTTCATTGTCTGGGCAGAGTAAGCATGGGCAGTCAACGATGGTTTCTATCGATGCTGGAAGCCTTTTTGGGTAAAGCCGATATGTCCATCTGCCTTCTTGCAGTTCTTTTTCTCTGCGGATTAAGCCTTTTTCTTCTAGTTTTATGGAGACACGTGAGCCCTCTCGACTGCTTGCGCCTAGTTCACGCCATAAATCGGATTGAAGCACGCCTTGATAGCCAGTGTTTACAACATAATGGAGTGCTTTCTGTTCAAGGTCATTACGTTTAGGCATCTGATATCAATTCCAAATGATGCAATTAGAATATAAGCGTTGAATCCAGATAAAAATATGTATCTCTTAAAAAACGTGGAATCCATGAAAAACATGCAGAGCAAGCAGCAAAAAGAGGAAACTTACTGTCTAGGCATAGAATCCTCAGCCGACGATTTCGGCGTTGGAATAGCCGCCTTCAACGGAGAAATACTCGCCAACAAATCCGACAGTTACATACCAGCGGAAGGCGGAATCCACCCCAGAGAAGCAGCAAGGCACCACTCTGAAGTTGCCGACAAAGTATTAAGTAACGCTTTAACGGCGGCAGGCGTGAAGCCAAGTGACTTATCGGTTATCGCGTTTTCTCAGGGTCCAGGTTTAGGACCATGCTTGCGCACGGGAGCCACTGTCGCCAGAGCCTTGGCGTCGTACCTTGAGGTTCCGCTTGTGGGCGTTAACCATTCTGTGGCGCATATTGAGATTGGAAAACTAAAAACGGGTGTTGTTGACCCGGTGACGCTGTACGTTTCAGGCGGCAACACCATGGTGACAGCTTTTGAGGCTGGACGCTACAGAGTTTTCGGTGAAACCTTAGACATTGCCCTCGGAAACTGTTTGGACGTTTTCGCTCGGGAAGCTGGTCTTAGGCACCAGAAGGGTTTGCCGCTTGGGGCTGCCGTGGAGAGGTTGGCAGCAAATGGGAAAAGGCTGGTTTCTTTGCCTTATGTTGTGAAGGGCATGGACTTATCTCTCAGCGGCTTGTTGACTGCGGCGACAGCTCTTCTGCACAGGGGAGATTGCTGCTTGGAGGATTTGTGTTATAGTCTTCAAGAGAACGCTTTTTCGATGGTTACTGAAGTTACTGAGCGCGCGTTGGCGCACACGGAGAAGAAGGAGGTTCTGTTAACGGGCGGGGTGGCAGCCAATAAACGGTTACAATCCATGCTTAACGTTATCGCGGAGGAGCATGATGCACGGTTCAGCGTGGTTCCGCTTGAGTTTGCAACTGACAACGGCGCCATGATTGCTTGGACCGGCGTTTTAGCTTACAGGCACGGGTTGGTTACGCCTTTGGATGAGAGCTATGTAAAGCTTCGTTGGCGGGTGGATAAGGTGGATGTTCCATGGATCCAGTAGCCGAGCCAACGCTGTTTAAGAAAGGCGCTGAAGCCAGCCTCTACCTTACCGATTGGCATGGAAGAAAAGTCATAGTCAAAGTGCGAATCCCAAAGAGGTACCGTCCAGAGGCGTTGGATGAGCAGATTCGAAGTTACCGAACAGTGCATGAACCGCAGTTGATGCATGAAGCGAAAACTGCAGGTGTACCGACCCCGCTGATTTATCTGGTTAATGTTCCTGAAGCTTCGATTACGATGGAATTTGTGGAAGGACAGCAGATTAAGCAACTACTAAACAAGGTTCCACAGGAAAAGCGACGGGAATTATGCGTTAAAATCGGCGAGTTAATCGGTAAACTTCACAGCCGCGGCTTAATCCACGGCGACCTAACAACGTCAAACATGATTCTGAGCCCAGAAGGCAAAATCTTTTTTGTTGACTTCGGTTTAGGCGAAAAAAACAGCGAACTGGAGGCGGAGGGCGTGGATTTGCATTTGATGAAGCGGGCGCTGCAGAGTACTCATTACCAGTTCTGGGAAGAATGCTTCAAAAACGTGCTGTGCGGTTACTCGTCGGTTTTAGGCTCGGAAGCAACGGAAAAGGTTTATGAGAAAATAAAGGAAATAGAGAGGCGTGGCCGCTATGTCGAAGAAAGAAAACAATAAGCAAACCTGTAGTCTCAAGGGCAAGGTTGTCTTTTTTGCCACAGGCAACATCAACAAGTTCAATGAGGCACGAAGCATCCTGAGCAGTTACGGTTTTGCGGTCGCAATGCTCCGCGTGAAGGGAGACGAGATACAAAGCGACAGCCTAAAAGAAATCGCCCAAACAAGCGCCGTAAACGCGTTTAAACGAAGCCGCTTGCCCATTTTCGTTGAAGATGCAGGCTTATTTATTGATGCCCTGAGTGGTTTTCCGGGTCCTTATGCGGCTTACGTTTACAAGACAATTCACAACAATGGCATACTACGGTTGATGGAAAACGTGGCGGATAGGCATGCGAGATTCCAGTCAGTTATAGCTTACTGCGACGAAACTCTTTGCGAACCAAAGTGTTTTGAAGGCGAATCCAATGGCGAAATAACCTCAACCGAGCGCAGGCAACAGGGAAAATCAGCCTTTGGCTTTGACCCGATTTTTCAGCCCGTTGGAAGCAGTAAATCGTTTGCGGAAATGACTATCGGAGAGAAAAATGGTTTTTCGCATAGGGCGATGGCCATGCGGAAATTTGCTGAATGGCACAAACAAAGCTTATTCGCAAAAAAGTGATTTATGGACCTTAAGACTAATACTAACTTATGAAAGAGTTGACTTTCTATGTTACTGATGCTGACAAAATAAACAAAAAATACAGTGGAAAACACATTGCGATAGTTGATGACGAAGTAGTAGCAAGCGGAAGCGACCCAAAGGAAGTTTGGGAGAAAGCAAAAAAGAAACATCCAAACAAACAGCCAGTTTTGGCTTTCGTGCCCAAAGAAGGAGCATTAAAATTTTAGAACACTTTCTTTGAAGAATTTTCGGTTTTTTCTATCAAGGGGATTACTTTTAAATATTCGTGCGGTATGGTTTAGGTGCAGTTTAAGGTGTAGAGATGCCAAAGCAGGAAAAAGGAAAGTCCCATTCGATTCGCCCAGTCAGCAGGCGTCCTCCAAGCTGGTGCAAGTATCAGCCTGAAGAAGTAGAATCATTCATAATAAAATTGGCCAAGGAAGGCCACTCACTTAGCAGCATAGGCACCATCCTCAGAGACCAATACGCGATTCCTCTAGTGAAGCCTATAGTTGGCAAAAGCATAAGCGACGTTTTGGAAGGCGCAGGTTTAGCCCCATCGTTGCCAGAGGACCTGTCAAATCTCATGAGGAAGGCGCAGAGCCTTGCGGTTCATTTGGACAAAAACAAGAAGGACCTGCATAACAAGCGCAACATGCAGATTATCGAGGCAAGAATCCACAAGCTTTCACGGTACTATAAGCGTGAAGGTGTTTTGGCAAAGAATTGGAAGTACGTGGCTAAAATCGCTTCCGTAACCTAACACTTCTTTCCTTTGTCATACATTTTCTATTTGTTGATTGATACCCTAGCTTTAAATCCAATCAGAGCCTTTTAGCCAAAGAGTGACCTGAGCATGGCTGCACAGCAAACATCCATTGAACGCTTTCTAGCTTCAGCCGCAGAGGCATCAAAAGTAATTCTGGAAACGGTTCAGAAAGACGGTTTTATCCATGTTTTTTCGCATTTGGATGCTGATGGAGTTGCGGCTGCAGGCGTGATTGGAAAAACGCTCTATCGACTTGATGCCAAGTTTAGAATTAGGATCACTCAGCAGCTTGACGAGAAAATCATCGGTGAAATAGTTGCGGATAAGCCACAGCTGGTGATTTTGACGGATTTTGGAAGCGGCTACCTTGACCTGTTAAACGAGAAAATTCCAAACGTTAAGGTTCTAATTCTTGATCATCACCAGATAACGGGCACTTTGGTGAATGAGAATTTTGTTCAGGTGAACCCTCATATGTTCGGCATTGATGGCGCAACGGATGTTAGCGGTTCAGGTGTAGCTTATTTTGTGGCTAAAGCAGTGAATCAGGCGAATGTGGATTTGGCGCCTGTCGCGGTGGTTGGCGCTCTAGGCGACATGCAGGACAAGTATGAACAGAGAAGTCTCTGCTGCTTAAACGAGATAATTGTTAACGATGCGGTGGCTGCAGGCTTGCTTAAAGTTGAAAAAGATTTAACGTTTTTCGGCAGAGAAACCCGACCGATCCACAGGACATTAGCTACTACGACTAACCCGTTTATTCCAGGCTTAAGCGGAGAAGAAGACAAAGCATTAGTTTTCCTTGCAAGCCTAGACATTCCAATCAAACAAGGCGAAAAATGGCGGGCACTCCGCGACCTAACCGAAGACGAAAAAAGACGGCTGTGCTCTGCTTTAGCGGACCACTTGTTATCTAAGGGGTTGCATTTGGAAGTTGAGAACCTCATTGGGTACATCTACGTTTTAACCAAAGAAGAGCCTAATACGGCACTGCGGGATGCAAGGGAATTCGCGGTCGTATTGAACTCGACGGGCCGCATGGACAGGCCAAGCTTGGGCATTGCCATCTGCATGGGCGACCGTGGAGCGGCACTTGAAGAATCTAGCAAGATACTGGAAGATTACCGTAAGAACATAAACAAGTATCTTGGCTGGGTAATGGAGAAACCTGAACGCATGCGAGAACTCCAAAACATCTACGTCATCTACGGTGAGAACTTTATCAACGAAAAAATCATCGGCACCATCTCCTCAATAATCGTCACAGGACTCGCGAGCCCAGAAAAACCGCTCATAGCATTCGCGAACGTTGAAAAAGAGCAAGCGGCTAAATTTTCGGCAAGAACAACCGAAGCAGCAATCCGTAAAGGCGTAAACTTAGGCACCGTTATGCGGTTAGCATCCGAGGCATATGGCGGCAAAGGCGGGGGGCACAACATTGCAGCAGGTGCACAAGTACCCTTAGACAAGATTGAAGGGTTCGCTAAAACCGTGGATGAACTAGTCGGCAAACAGTTAAGGGGCGAAAAGGTTGGAAGCGACAGTAACGCTTGAGTACGCTGACGCCAAGATTGCCGAAGCAGTTGCCAAGGCTGTTTCTGCTGACAACTTCAAAACACCCATCGGTCTGCATGTTAAAACAACTGAGGAAGACAAAAAAGTGGTAACTGAGATTGAGTGCGAAGGTAAACTCGCCACTTTCACAGCCACTATTGATGATTTGCTTTTCAGTGCATCGACGGCAGAAAAAACGCTTAAAGCCATCAAGAAAATTTAGAGACCGTTTTAGCAATCAAATGCTTTGATATCTATGATTTTTAAAATAAAGTTTTAACAGGCATGTTTTGGCTGCTTTTTAGCTCAAGTTCTAAATACAACATAATTCACTGTAAAGTAAATAAATAAGCGAACATAACATTAAAGAAACTTTGAATTGGTGAATTCAGTGAAGCGAGCTCATGCAGCCTTGATGATTACGTTTTTCTTGTTAATAGCGTTCTTGCCGAGTGTTTTGCTTTCTGGACAGGTCTTTGCTCAAAGCGCTGGTTACAGCATTACTGGCGTAGATTACACGGTTGGAGTAATGTACACTGGTCAAACAGCTATTGAAGCCACAATTCATGTTTCTGGACAATTAACCGACGGCTTCATGATTGGTTTACCCTCCAACTATAGTGCTTATGTCCTCAAAGCTTTAGCGTACAGTGATACCAACCTGTATCAGATAAATTTGGGCATCCAATTAGGTAACCGAAGCGGATTCTATGGCGCAGAAGTAAATTTCAATGGAAATTCACCTAGCGTTTTCACGGTTGCATTCATACTATCCAGCAGCATTCTTTCTTACAACCCTAATACAGCTTTTTACACACTTAATTATCCAGCTTACCCGAGTTTCACACAAGATGCCGCTAGCTGCAGCGTAACCGTTACTCTTCCAAGCACCCCCCCAAGCATAGACATCATAAAAAGCGATGGAGAAGTGACTACAGCCAATTATGCTAAACAAAACCTGCCAGCGTACACTTACGAAACGGCTTCAGCAACTTTCCAACAACCGGTAGGAACTTTACAGTTTGCCGACCTAAGCATGCTAAACCGACAAATAGCCGTTGATCCAACGGGCAAAGTAACAGCTTCAGATAAATACTACATCATCAACAACGCCACAGCCTCAATGCCCGCTTTTATTTTTGGTGCCCCCCCTTCTGCCACAAACCTCGTTATACAAGACGAGTTAGGCAATACATTAACAACCAAACTGGTAGGCACAGTAAGCTACGGAAATAGCACCACCCCCGACATTTTGCTGGAAAATGCCACTTTGAGTACAGCCTTAGGAATCGGTCAATCTACGATTATTACGGCTAAATACAATTTACCAAGCGCAACCCTCGAAGGCTCCCAATACATCCTAGCTAACTTTACGCTTTTCCCAGATTTCTATTATTACGTTGACCAAGCAACTTGCACGATTACTCCACCTCAAGGAGCAACGATTCTAACGCCTCAGGTCCCGTCTCTTGATGCCTCAGCAACATTGACAAGGAATGCCTTCCAAGACACCCTTACAATAACCAGGGAGGGCGTAAGCTACGTAGATTTCAGTGTCCCCCAAAGCAATATCGTGCAATTATCGTTTGATTATAATCCGGTTTGGGTTTCCTTTTTACCAACTCTCTGGGCTTCACTCTTAGCAGTAATTGGATGCATCGGTGCCGTTTTCATTACAAGACGCAAGCCAAACGAAAAAGAACCAACCACACTTAGAAGAGAACGATTATCAACTCCAAGTTCGACCGTGACCACGCCGTCCCAACAGACAAAAGGACTTGAGCCTGGAACGGGTCAACGCATCACTGAAGAAAACATCAGGGAATTCACTGATTTATACGAAGAGAAAAAACAGTTAAACACAGAATTGAAGTCGCTTGATGCAAGAGCTCAGAAAGGGAAGATTCCAAGGCGACAGTATAAGGTTCAACGTAAAGCTATAGAGATCCGATTAGAAGCACTTGCACGAAACACAAGCAGATTAAAAAACTTATTCCGAAGCTCAGGCAGTGCTTATTCAGACTTGATTAAACAACTTGATTCTGCTGAAGCAAACTTGGCTGAAGCTGAAGAAAACATCAAAAACCTTGAATCTCAAGAAAATAAAGGCGAAATTTCGATAGAAACTTACAAGAAAAACAGTGCAGACTACCAGAAACGCAAAGACAAAATGGAATCAACCATTAACGGAATACTGCTAAGGCTACGTGAAAAAGCTCGCTAAAAAACCTAAACCCTTTTATTTTACACAATAACTTTTCAATAAAAATCAGAGGTAAACAGAAATGGTAAAAATAGTTGTTGATCCCAAATGCACCGGATGCGAAACATGCGTGAACACTTGTCCCGTAGGTGTTTATGAAATAAAAGCTGGCAAATCCGAGCCAACCAAAGTAAGCGAATGTTTAGTCTGCAGAGCATGTGAAGCTCAATGTCCTGAAGGTGCAATTCAGGTAATCGAGTAAATTTAACCGAATCGGATTGCGGGTGTATCTCTCAATCGATAGATGGGAGATTATTTCCTTCTTTATTGCTAATATTTTCTTTTTAAACGTCATTGCTCTGCAATCTTTTTATTAACGCAAAAACAGTATTAAGTTATAAATCTTAGATTACATAAATTCTTCCAATTCAATCCTTGGCCGTTTTGTATACTCTTGCTACATCAACTATTTTTTGCCTAACACCTGTTCTTTCATGCTGCCTAAGCCTTTTTCGCTGGCTTTACAGATATGCTTTACTTTCCTTGGGTCAATGCCCATAACACGGCAAGCAGTAGCGTCAGTTGCAACAACGTTAGTTTCAGCAATAATCAGGTTCATTTTAACCGGTGTGCCGTCCACTGGACCTGTAGGCTTTAACGGGTGTAATGAGCAACTATTTGTTTAGCGTTGCTCCGTTTCTCATGTCAGTTGGGAAGCTTTCTTAATCTTCAATGTTTCTTAAAAATCTCATAATTTTTTCAATTTGCTCTACCGTAGCATACTCGACTTTTTGTTCTTGTTCTATATTTTTGAGCGGAATAGCGTTTGCCATATACAAATATTGGTTGCTTTTGTTATAACGATTATGTTAACTGACACTTCGAACTTCGAAGTAGCGAAAAATCCGCGGCTAAGTGTTTTAACCTTTTTATGTGTTTTTTGAGCATGCTACCCAAGAGAAATTGCCTCTTATTTTGTTTTTTTCTTGATTTTTGTTAATGCGTTGAAGGAATTGGTCATTTTTTATGGAAATTGCTTCGATTTTGACGTAAAAGTTATATGTTAAAGTGATGTTCACTTTGTTTATGACCGATAAAATTCACTGCGCACACATACTTGTCAAGACAGAAACAGAAGCAAAAAACATAAAAGCTCGGCTTGATAAGGGTGAAAAATTCGGCGCTATCGCCAAAAATGTTTCTCTATGTCCATCCGCTAAGAACGGTGGAGACCTCGGCACTTTTACAAGGGGCAAGATGGTTAAGGAGTTTGAGAAAGCTGCTTTCGCACTTGAGAAAGGTCAAACTTCTGGTCCTGTAAAGACACAGTTTGGATACCACATAATTAAACGGTTAGAATAATCAGTACACAAATCGTTTCGGTTGTAAAGGTTTGTTTTGAATTTAGCAATATCCGTATCATAGTCCAAAAACCAAATATAGCAAGCCGCTGGCCATCGCTATTATTCCAAGCGCGGTTATTAGGTAAATTATTTTCGACTTTCCAGCGATTTTGATAAGAAAGTCAATCAAGAACAAACTTACAACCGTGGAAACAACAATTGCCACGGCGAGGCCTGCCAATCCAATTCCAGCAACTGCAACAGCAACATTCGACTTGGAGGCGACAAGAGTTAACCCAAAAGCCCCGACTTTGCGCTGTTAGACATCGCGTGTTAAAGTGGATTGAAAACCTTACGCATATCACTGGTTACGTCCATAAAAATCAGCCGCACCCGCCGCAGTCTGTACTCGTAAACGCTGAAAAATTTGGAAAAGGAAAAAATAATCGGCGCATATTCAGCTAGGTATGTAAATCTTTCTGAAGAAATGCCGGCGTTGTCCAATACTCGCTATACTCTGTGCCACAACGAAAAAGTTGCCTTTATGTTTTTCCTGAATTCTTTCTCTGATCAAGTTTGCTAATTGATCTCGTTTCTTTTCTTACCTTTCCATTGTAGATCTTTACTAAATATGGTGTTATTACGATGCAGAATGTAATCCAGAATGCGCCAAGAAAATATCCGCCTATGACATCGCTGAGCCAGTGGACATTAAGATAAATTCTGGTGAATCCAACAAGTGAAATGAGGGCCACAAAAAGTACGCTTGTCGCGGCTTTCATTGAGGTGGTCTTCCAAGTTTGCCAAGCGAAAAAGGTGAGTAAGCCAAAAAGAACCACTGTGCTCGTGACGTGGCCGCTTGGAAAAGAATTACCCGTTTCAACTACTAGTTCATTCGTCGGTCTCGGCGAATAGATGACCGTCTTAAGCACTTCGAGTATAACTGCGTTTCCAACCATTGCACCTACGAGAAGCACGGCGTTTTTCCTCTTTTTCATAAGAAACAGTGCTGCGCCTATTACGAGCGACAGTATCAGCAACGGTGTCGTGTCGAAACCATCTGCAACTAACTCGGCTACTACCGTAAAGGAATTCGTGTGGATTGTTGCAGCCCACGAATTTACCTCATTATTTACACCAGTAAGGTTTACCCGCAAAAGAGCAATCAACAAGAAGCCTATTAGGCAAAATAGCAAAATTGCGATTGTTGCCTGCTTTTTCCTGATTTCCATATTCCATGAAACTCTTCAGCAGGTTATTAACTTGTCGAAATAAGCCTTTTGTTCTTACACGCAAGACTGTCTTTTCTGTTGTTCTTAACAAGTAATCCCTGAGCGCGAAGTTTTCCAGTTTTCTTGAGTTCATTCCTTTTTCCCGTTTCTTCCTAGAGTATCATATGAGCACTACGGGAGTTGTTGCAGTAACGTCTGTGGTGAGTTTCAGTCGGATATACTTGAAGTTTACTGTGATTGATTAAATATATATCTTTTTCAGACATATTTATATTGATAAATGACAAATATTCATTCGCTAAAATAAAGAGAGAAAATTATGGCAAAAGTACGCGACCCCGTGTGCGGTATGGATGTTGACACAGAAACAGCCATAAGCCGCAAAATAGGCGACCGAACCTACTATTTCTGCAGCCAACAATGCGCCGACGTCTACACTGCGCCAGAACGCGAATTAAAAGCTATGCAGCACAGAGTAACATTCACTTTAATCGGTGCAGTGGCAGCTCTTGGATTAAGGGTGGTTGCGCTTTTCGGTCTCTTGGCGGCAGTGATGTATTTTGAGGTAAGTGGGCTGCGAGTCGTTAATCTTGCCGTCTTCGCGGTATCGACACCTGTCGTGTGGATAGCAGGCTTCAGCATATACAAGGGTGCATACCTGGCGCTGAAGAACCACAACGTGAACATGGATGTGCTGGTCAGTGTCGGAGTCCTAGCAGCCTGGATATACGGAGCCCTAAGCTTATTCGTTCTGCCAGCAACAACCACTGGTGTAGACTACCTTGACGTTGCTATTGGCATCTTAGCATTTGTCCTGCTGGGCAAATACATCGAAGAATTAATTCGACGCCGCTCCGCCGCATCAATACGAACACTGCTCGAACTTCAACCAACCATGGCTAGAGTCGTCAAAGACGGAAAAGAAACCGACGTGCCAATAGAGGAAGTGCAAGTGGGCGACACAATTATAGTTAAACCAGGCGAAAAAATTCCAATCGACGGTGCCGTAACCGCAGGTTACTCGTCAGTAGACGAAAAACTCCTCACAGGCGAAAGCATCCCAGTCGAGAAAACTGTCGGAAGCGAGGTCATCGGTGCCACAATCAACAAAACGGGGCTCTTAACAATAAAAGCCACACGAATCGGCGACGAAACCGCCTTATCACAAATAATTCATCTTGTTGAAGAAGCCCAAGCTTCAAGCGCTCCAGTACAAAAGATCGCCGACCGCGTCATGAGATGGTTTGTTCCCCTGATATTCACCGTTGCCGTCATCTCTTTTAGCTACTGGTACATAACAAGCGACTTTAACTTCGCAAAATCATTCTTAGTCCTGCTGGCTGTGCTGTTAATCTCTTGCCCGTGTGCTTTAGGCATAGCCACTCCGACAGCTATTCTCGCAGGTGTCGGAAAAGGCGCCGAGTACGGCGTACTGATCCGCAGTGGAGAATATGTTGAGAAAGCAAGAAAACTCACAACCGTTATATTCGACAAAACCGGCACTTTGACAAAGGGGGAACCGAGCGTAACCGACATTAAATCCTACAACGCCTACACTCAGCAAAGCGTGCTGCAGTATGCTGGTGCCGCTGAGAAGGGTTCAGAACATCCCTTGGCAGAAGCAATACTGGGCAAAGCCGAAGCCGACAAAGTAGACATTTCTAAATCCGACAGTTTTGAAGCTTTACCCGGCAGAGGTGTTCAATGCATTGTCGGCGGCAAAAAAGTGTTGCTTGGGAACCGCAAGTTAATGGAGGAACAAAACGTTTCCGTCAGTGAGTTAGAGGCTGATCTTACAGCGCTTGAAGTGCAGGGAAAAACAGTTATGATATTAGCCGTCGATGGCGGTGCTGCTGGATTAATTGCGGCAATGGACACTCCAAAAGAGAGCGCCTTCGAAGCCATAGAGGAGCTCAAGGGCATGAATTTGGAAGTTGCTATGCTGACAGGAGATAATGAACGAACCGCCAACGCTATAGCGCAACAGTTAGGCATAACGCAGGTTGTTGCGAATGTTCTGCCGTGGCAGAAGGTGGACGTTATCAAAAAGTTGCAGGGTGAAGGAAAAGTTGTAGCTATGGTTGGTGACGGAATCAACGACGCGCCAGCCTTGGTGCAGGCAGATATCGGCATTGCCATTGGAAGCGGAACCGACATTGCCAAAGAAACAGGCAGCATAGTGTTGATACGGGATGACTTGCGCGATGTAGCCTTAGCTATTGAACTTAGCAAGAAAACGATGCGGAAAATCGATACTAACCTGCTTTGGGCTTTCGGTTATAATGCAGTTATGATTCCGGTTGCAGCTTTAGGCTTGCTGAACCCCATGTATGCTGCTGGGGCAATGGCGATAAGTAGTTTAACCGTGGTCAGTAACTCTGCACTCTTGAAGTTGGCTAAGTTTAAATCAAACAAAGTAAAACAATAAACGTCTAACGTGAGGTGAAAATGATTATGGCTAAAGATCCAGTTTGCGGCATGATGGTTGACGAGAAAAAAGCAAAATTCAAATCCGATTACAACGGCAAAACCTTCTATTTCTGCGCCGCCTCCTGCAAAACCACTTTCGACAAGGCCCCAGCAAAATTCGCTGGCGTCTCCGGGAAGCCAAGGGCATAGTTGCAGTTGCGGAGAACACTAAACCTTTAGAAGTTTCTGACTGCCATTTAAGTAAGTTTCACTGTTGCTTTTGGCTCGCTCGTTAACTGCTCCCTTTTTTAGAACGCACCTAACAGCACGTGTTCCGCAAACAGGTCCTCATTGAATGCTCCAACAAACTCTACTTTCTCGTTAATAACTATCTTCGGCACGCCGATTACATTGTACTTCATGGCTAAATCTGGAAACTCGCTGGTTTCGATCACGTCCGCTTTCACCATGTCGCTTTCGATGGCTAATTTATGTGCAACCGCCGCCGCAGCGGGACAATGGGGGCAGGTTAGTGTAACGAAGACTTGAATGTGAACTGGAGATTTGACCTCTTTTAGAATTGACTTAGTTTTGTCTGAAAGGTCAGTTTTGCCTTTTGAAACGTTAATGATTGCTTCAATTAACGTTTGAAGCTCATACCCGTATGGTATCCCGTAAATTCTCACGCCATAATCTTTGCTGCCGATTATCGCTATGGCCGGAATCTTATCGATGCCGTATTCTTTGGCTTTTGCGGCGTCGGCGACAAAATCATGTATCTCCGCTGTTATCTTGTCATTAAGAGTGGCTATGTCTTGAACTAGTTGCCTTGTGTCAGAGCAGAAGCGGCATTCCAACTCTTGAGTAAACATGACAATTTTAACTGGATCAACCAGTTTCTCCTTAAAATCGTTTTTAAGCAATTCTTTCTTGTCATCAGGAATCAAACTCATAAAATGTACGCTCCAAATGCACTTGCCAATTGTATTGCTGGCAAATAAATGTAAGCAGAAAGAGGCATATATTGATTTTTTATTTTGACACAAGACAATCCTTTTTTTGCTGCCCGAAAAACCGAACAAATAGTATACGCGTCAGCCTTCCCGAGACAATTTCCATAGCAAATTGCTGCCTTGTCGCACCTAATTTTTGATGAGCAACTCTCAAAAAAGGTGTCCTCCAGCTTTTTCGATCTATTTTCGACTGTTAAGAAGTAGACCTTCTTCCCTACCCAATTTAGCTGTAAGAATTCAACAACAAAATTGAGACCCTCTCCCGGGGTAAACTGAATAACTTTTGGAAAACCCAAAACGCAATAAATATAAACGCTTTCGGACAAATCAAAATTGTTTTTAAACGTCAATATTTGGAGATGAGGAGACTTGACTACAAAAATCGTTGCAAACGCCAAGTTAATTGGAGGGTTTCAAATCATGCTTGATGATGGGGAAGCGCACAGTTACATAGTGGACCTGGCGCCTGGCCTGGGAACGGGGCTTGGTGCTTCAGCCCTTGAACTTTGCGTTATGAGCCATGCAGGCTGTTATGCCACAATTTGCGTTTTGACTGCTAAGAAGATGCGTTTAGAACTCAAAGGGTTAAAGGTTAAGGTTGAAGCAGTGAAATCGGATGAAACAGGAACCATAGCTGAGGAAAACTTTGATATACAGATTAAAATCGATGCGCTGCAGGATAGAGTTGAAAGGCTGCATAAGTTAACGCTTGAAAATTGCCCTGTAGGAATCCTTTTTGAGAAGGCAGGCGTTAAGATAAACTATAGAGTCAACGTGATAAAGGAGTGAAGATGGATGGTTAATGTTGTTTTGAAGGAAGGAGTAAACTGGGTTGGAGTTGTCGATTGGAACATACGAGACTTTCACGGCTACATCACCAGTCGAGGAAGCTCCTACAACGCATACTTAATCTCAGATGAAAAGATAGCGCTCGTAGACACCGTCAAAATCAACTTTTGCAACGAGCTTATCGAGCACATCTCGGAGTTAACAAGTCTTGAAAAAATTGATTACATAATAGTTAATCACGTCGAGATGGACCACTCAAGCAGCCTGCCAGTGATTGCGAAGCTTGCGAAAAACGCCAAGATAATTGCTTCTCAAAGAGGAAAAGACGCCTTAATCGAACATTACGGGGCAGACTTCAACGTGGTTGAAACCGTTAAAACTGGTGATGAATTGAAGCTGGGCAAGCGTACTCTGCGGTTTCTTGAGGCACCTATGCTGCATTGGCCAGACAGCATGTTCACCGTCGTAGTTGAAGACCAAATCCTGATGCCGAACGATGCTTTCGGGCAGCACTTTGCAAGCTCAGGGCGTTTTGACGATGAGGTTGATGAGTGCGCACTTATGGAAGAAGCCGCAACGTATTATGCTAATATTTTGATGCCTTTTGCACCGCTTATAATAAGGAAGATTCAGGAAGTCATTCAGATGGGGATTCCTATCGAGATGATTGCGCCAAGCCACGGCATAATTTGGCGAAAAAACCCGTCGAAGATAATTAATGCTTACTTGGACTGGAGCTCCAGCATGGCTAAACAAAAGGCGGTTGTGGTTTTTGATACGATGTGGGGAAGCACGGACAAAATGGCAAGAGCCATAGCTGACGGCATAACCAGCGGAGGTGTCGAAGTTGAACTTTTCAAGCTTCGAGCAACAGACAACACCGATGTTGTGACAGCGATTCTCGACGCAAAGGCGGTGGTTGTTGGTTCGCCAACGCTGAACAATCAGATGTTTCCCAGTTTAGGCTCGTTTTTAACGTACATAACTGGTTTAAAGCCTAAAGGTAAACTTTGGTGCTTCTTTGGCTCTTACGGCTGGGGCGGCGGCGCAGTCAGAGACATGGTTGAAATGGCAAAAAAAGCCGGCTTTGAAGTGTATGAACCAAGCATTGAAATAAAATATGTTCCAGACATGGAAGACTTGAAAAAATGTTTTGATTTTGGACAGCAAATAGCCCAAAAAATCAAAACTTAACTTTTTTTATGTTATTTTCATGAATTTCTCTTTTGGCGTTGCGCAGATTGGACACTTGTCGGGGGCTGAGCCTTCAAATGTGTTTCCGCAGATGGGGCACACGTAATAGTCTACCTTGGCATGTTCTTTTTTGTTTTTCATTGCATCAAGTGCTTTCTGGTATAAGCCTGCGTGGATTTGTTCAACCTTGTTTGCGAATTCAAAGCTCATTTCAGCGCGCTTATTTCCGTCCTGCTTAGCGTCACCGATGAATTCAGGGTACATTTTTTTGAACTCGTATGTTTCGCCTGATATGGCTGTGCCAAGGTTGTCACGGGTTGATTTTATTTGCCCCAATACTTGCAGGTGGTTTAGGGCGTGGACCGTTTCTGATTCAGCCGCCGCTTTAAACAACTTAGCAACTTGAGGGAAGCCTTCTTCCTCTGCCTTCTTAGCGAAAGCCAAATACAATCTGTTAGCTTGGGATTCGCCTGCGAAAGCAGCTTTCAGATTTTCATCAGTTTTGGTCATAAAACTCACCAGAAAATAGTAATCAAAAGCAGGTAATAAGCTATACTAACGCTCTAAGACCTAAATTTCTCTTTTAAAGAATTCAGCTCCCATTATGCCTCTATGGGGGCTGTTAAGTCCACGCGGGATTTTACTTCTGGATTATTCGCTGTTAACTGTCGTTGGATGACTTGATTACTGCGAGAGTTTGGGTACCTCTTTGTTTAATCGAGCGTTCAGCGAATGCCACAAAACTCATGTTCTAAACCTTAGAATTAAATATCAGAAGAGTCCGAAGAATCTCACTGGATGTAGCAGTGATGGCATGGATAAAAATCTGAAAATACTCTTAGCGGTTGTCTTGATTGCAGTGATTGTAGTAAGCACTGAAATATTCTTGTTTACTGCAATATCGCGTACGCTGAGATCATCAACTGTGCCGCCGCCCACACCTGCAACCAATGTAGAGCAGATAAGCCCACAATATCTCCCAGGGTATGTTCTCCAAAGCATTTCGAACTCAGGTCTAGGACCGATTTTTGAATCAGCCACAAGAATCTTTTTGGTATCTGCAACCACATATTACGGATACTCTAACGAGACTCTCAGGGCAGGTAACCCTACTGAAGGCAACATAATCAGCAAAGGCGACCCAATTTTCATAATAAACGTCACGTTGAGAAACGATTACAACCCTGAAAACCCACTACCATTATCCTCGGATAGTCACGCGTTTATTTTCTTGACCGCAACTCTCTATTCCAAAAATGTCACAATAAATGCGAAGGATGTGAGTCCAACAAACCCTGAAGTTGGGCCATTTCTCGCTGCCTTCCTTGGTTTAAACAGCGGTACAACAGCATCCGTTGAAATTTGGATGGCGACGGCCAATAGGAACATCGACCGCTACGAAATCAACCTCAGCGTGTTTGGAATTGCACCACCCTAAGCTCTCATAAACTAAACGGAACTGTCCAAGAAAAAAGGCTTGAAGCGGCGCCCAAGTGTCAATTAAAGAACGACAACTTACCGAAACAATTCCTTGTGACATTACAGAGATGGAACTCATAAGAGAATAAGCCCCACCCTTTTTTATTCTTGCCACCATTTCTAAAGGAAAACCTTTCCCACGGCAGGTTGACATGGAGAAGCATCCAACGAGAAGTTAACAGAACTCCTCTAGGCAAAGTATATTAGTTGTTTTCTCCTTTGGATTATTTGATTTTTGGTGAATTTTATGGAGAAAGTAAAATCATTTACTCTACCAAAACTACCATACGACTATAATGCCTTAGCACCATACATTTCAGAGCTGCAACTGCAACTCCACCATGACAAGCACCATCAAGCCTACGTGAACGGCGCCAACGCAGCTTTTGAAAAACTTGACAAGGCACGCAGCGAAAACACTGACGTTGACATGAAAGCCACGCTGAAAGAGTTATCCTTCAACGTCGGAGGACACGTCTTGCACTCTGCATTCTGGGAAAACATGGCGCCAGCAGGCAAAGGGGGAGGAAAACCAAGCGGAGCCGTAGCCGACATGATTGATATGGGCTTTGGAAGCTTCGAGCGGTTCAAAAAGGAATTCACGATGGCTGCTACAAGCGTTGAAGGTTCAGGATGGGCTGCCTTAGCCGTGCATCCATGCATCGGAAGACCACTGATAATGCAAATCGAAAAGCATAACGTGAACGTTTACCCAACATTCAACATCTTGATGGTTCTGGACGTTTGGGAACACGCTTACTACCTTGACTACAAGAATGAACGCGCGAAGTTCGTTGAAGCCTTCTGGAACATCGTCAACTGGGACAAAGTTAACAAAAACCTTAGCCTCGTAAAGTAAGCTTACGGCTTACCTTTTTTTATTTTTATGTGGATGCTCAATTTTAATTTTTCAGGATTCTTTGAAAGAATCTTTTCCTAAGCAAATTCAAACAAGAAGCCTTTGAGCATGTTTTTCCCCTGAAAAATTAACGCTCTTTCCCTGAGTGAATTTTAGAACTGGGATCTTTTGCTCTTTAATAATCTGAAGGTTCCCGTCAAAACTAGTAACCAAGTCCAGAGGTGGATAGAAGACGCCAACCGTCTTCCTTTGTTCAAGTGCAGCCTTATATGCGTTCATCGTTCCGCCTTTTTGAGAAGTCTGAGTTATGAGAACGTACTTTGATAATCCGACAATTATCTTGTTTCTCTTTTTGAGACCAAAAATCAAAACTTTGGTTCCGAATGGATATTCCGAAACGATAACACCGTTTTCGATAATTTTTTGCCTAATGTCGATGTTTTGGCGTGGGTATGGAAAATCAACCCCGCATCCGACTACAGCTATTGTTTTGCCGTTGTTTTCAATTGCAGTTGAATGAGCTATTCTATCGATGCCCAAAGCCAATCCACTAACTATAGTGAAGTTTTCCTTAACCAGTTTTTCAACTGCCAGCTTTGTCTCTTGTTGAGCCCATTCGGTAGGTTTTCTCGTCCCTACTACTGCGCAGCATTTCTCATTTTTCAGCAGGGAAATGTTTCCAAGAGCGTACAAAAGAGGAACACAATGATTTGAGTGGTAAAGATTCTGGGGGTATTCTTCGTCAGCGTAAGTAACTAAGTGAGCGTTAAGGCTCCTTGCCTTGGCAACTAGGTTTTCTGCAGAATATTCGAAAGATTTCAACTTGTTTTTCTGGCTATAAACCTGATCGACAATTTTCCTTGGAAGGTTGAGCCTTCTTAGCTCAAAAGTGGGCGAATCGAAAATTTTCGAAAAAGAGTGGAATTGTTCGTATATAGCTTTGAACTTTACTGGTCCTAAGCCTTTAATTTGCAGCAAGGTTAGAATTGCGGTTAGTTCCTTTCTGTCCTGCTCCAACATCAAATCGAGCATGTTTTAGTTTATGTCCACAGCGCTTTATGAAACTTTAGGATGCAAACTTGAATAAAATTCCAGAGAAATTCTTACGCTTTTTATGAAGTTTACAGTACCTAGGTTCCTTCCGCTTTGCTGTTTTTCAATTTATAAAAATAGAAGCGCCCTAAAAATTAGCGCTTGCCTTTATGGCGGTGGGGTTATTTTTATCGCTGCCGCCGGGCATTGCATTTCGCAGGCTAAGCATTGTATGCAGTCTTTTTCGCGGGCAGGGTCAGATTTTTTCTCAGAAAGCGGATGCCCAGGAGATTCAGCCCAATCATACAACGAAACGGGGCAAACGTCTATGCATACTCCGTCTCCGATGCAGGAATCCCAGTCTACAGCGGTGGTTGTTCCATGAATTCCCAGTTTCAGCGGGGGTTCAACTGGTCCCCAAACTTTATGTCCGTTATGTTCGCCGACAACTTGGCGTTTTGTTTGAAAATCAGGGTCAATTGGCATAAAAATTCACCATATTAATATTAAATTCAGAAAAACCTGAATATTAGGCTTTCTGCCCAGAGTTCTTCCACAAAACATTTTGGGGATAACTATTCTATTATTCAGGTGGTTTGAATGGTTCAATACTACTTCCCTGCTGGGATGAGATACTCCACTCTTGAAGAAAGAAAACAATTCTACAGCTCAGAATTTAACCTTCAAAAAGTTGCCCAATGGTTCGGCAGTCAAAGCGGCAAAGTAAAGTTTGCAGTGATCATAGGCAGACACACAAAAATTTTCCCTGAAAAATACAAAGAAGACGCTTCAACCACCATAATAATCGACGAGTACTCAGGCTTAGAGGACGTGAAAGGGCAGATAATCGAGTTTTTGCCTGAAGCAGTGTACTACGACCGAAACGTCTATGATGAAAACGACCACAAGATTGGTCAAGAGCTCGCTTTTGATCTTGACCCGGAAAACATAACCTGCCCAATCCACGGTACCTTAGCGGATAAAATGAAGCGGCGGCAAGGGTTGAGCTTTTGCGAGATAGAGTTGGAAATGGTTAAGCAGGAAGCACTACGCCTCTATGAGTTTCTTGCAAATCGTTTTTCTGAGGTCAGGGTTGTTTATTCTGGCAGAGGCTTCCACCTGCATGTTTTAGACCCGCAAACCTACTTGTTGAATACCAAAGAGAGGCTTGACCTTGCGCAGCAAGTAGAAAACGCTGGGTTAAACATTGACGAATGGGTGACTTCTGGTGAAATGCGTTTAATACGGCTTCCATACACCCTAAACGGTTTAGTGTCAAGGATTGTGTTGCCACTAACAAAAGGTGAACTGGAAAGCTTCGACGCTATCCATGACGAAAGGTGCCTGCCAAAATTCCTGAGCAAAAAGCTTACTTTTTAACTTCTTTGGCTTTTTTCTCGGTTTTGGCGTAGTAGGCTTTCTTTTTCTTTTCTTCCTCTGCTTTTGTTGGTTTGGTTGATTTTGCCATGAAAATCCTCAAATTACATTATCTCTAACTCGCATAAAAGATTTTCCAACCGCAAAAATAATAGTTGAAAAGTTTATCTGTCATTCAACGTTTCACTTAACTGTGTGAGGCTTTGTTATGGAGCGATTCGATGTAATCGTAATAGGATCAGGTTCTGGAATAATTGTTGCTTCAGCAGCAGTTGACCAAGGTTTCAGAACAGCACTCGTTGAGCATGGAAAAATGGGCGGTACATGCATAAACGTTGGTTGCGTTCCCTCCAAAATGCTGATTTACCCAACCGATGTTATCGCCGCCATTAAAGAGTCAAGGAAACTGGGCGTCAACGCAACCATGGATTCAGTTGATTTCAGCAATATAATGAATAGGATGCATACGCTGGTTAACCATGACTCAGGGCATCAGGCACAAGCGGTTGAAGCCGCCCCTAATCTTACATGGTTTAAAGAAACAGGCGAGTTCATCTCAGATTACACCATGCAGGTCGGCGGACACACAATTTCGGCAGAAATGATTTTTATTGTTTCAGGCGCACGTACAGCAATACCGCCAATCAAGGGTATAGAAAACATTGGTTACCTGACAAGTGACACGGTTTTAGAATTGCAAACGCCGCCCGAAAGCATACTAATTATTGGCGGAGGCTACGTTGGCATGGAGTACGGGCACTTCTTTTCAAGCATCGGCACAAAAACCACCATACTCCAAAGACCAGACCGAGTGGTGCCTGAAGAGGAACCAGAAATCTCTGAATTATTAAAGAAGGAAATGCAGCAGCGAATGGAAATATACACAGGCTTCGAGGTTACCGAAGCAAAAAAAGAAGACCAACTAAAAAAGCTCATCGCAAAAAACCGCCAAGACGGCAGCCAACACGAGCTCTCGGCTGAGTCAGTGATGGTTGCCACAGGCAGAGCATCCAACGCGGATATTTTGAAACCGGAAAAAACAGGCGTAGAACTGGACGAGCGCGGATTCATAAAAGTTGACGAGTACCTTGAAACGAACAAAAAGAACATCTGGGCTTTCGGCGACGCTATTGGCATTCAAATGTTTAAGCATGTGGCCAATTTTGAGGCAGGTGTAGTTTGGCATAACGCTGTTCATGACCATAAGGTTAAAATGGATTTTTCAGCGGCGCCTCACGCAGTTTTTAGTCATCCGCAAGTTGCCTCCGTCGGCTTAACAGAAAAACAAGCTAAAGAGCGATATCACAACATTCTCGTGGGACAAGCCCCTTACGGTGAAACAGCCATGGGGGCAGCCATGGGATTTCCTGAAGGCTTCGTGAAAGTGATTGCTGAAGCAGAAACAGGTAAAATTCTTGGCGGACACATAATCGGCCCTGAAGCCTCAATCCTCATTCAAGAAATAATCAACGCCATGGTTTCGGAAACTGGAAGTTTTGCCCCTATTGTTCAAGCAATGCATATTCATCCTGCCTTGTCAGAAGTGGTTCAGAACGCTATCGGCAACCTCAGACCCGCGTAACTCTATATCTAACGCCTCAAGAGTGCCAAGCTAAACAGTTATATTTGGCTTAAACCAAAGTTTAAGTGTGAAAATATGCAGTTCTCAAAGGTTTCTGGTAAAAAAAACAATCATAAGGTTACTTTGTACGCTCTAAGCACTTGCGTTTGGTGCAAGTTGACCAAGGAATATCTAAACGAGAACAATGTCGAATACGAATACATCTATGTTGATTTAGCTGCTGAGAATGATAAACAGAAAATTCATGAAATAATCCAGAGCAAAAGCGGAAGCATTGCTTATCCCACCACGATTGTCGATGATAAAGTCGTGATTACCGGTTTTCGCAAAGACAAGCTCAAAGAGGCACTTGAAATTTGACCACGCTAGAGGAGGTCCGCCGAAGAGCTGAAGCTGACGCTAAAACCTTCGGGTACTATCTAACTCCTCAGCCTGAACTTCTCCAAGGCTTCCTTGAAGGATTAAAAACAAACGAGGACCGCTACGGTTACCCTTCATGCCCCTGCAGGCTTGCCTCAGGCATATTCGAATATGACCGAGACATAATTTGCCCCTGCGACTATCGAGACCCAGATGTCGCCCAGTACGGCTCATGCTACTGCAGACTCTATGTTAACAAACAAGTTTACGAAAGCAAAGACTTACCTGAAGTTCCCGAGCGGCGACCAGTCGAGAAACAAGCAAGAGCCTACGGAACGCAAGCAGCCGCCGCTAAACAGGCACCCGCGCAAGGAACCCAAGAAAAACCGTCAGCCAAAGCGGAAAAAACGCCATCGGGAGTTAAAAAGAAGTTGTGGTATTGCAAACAATGCGGATACGTAGTGTTCAGGGAAGACCCACCGTACATTTGCCCGATATGCAAAGCTAAAAGGGAAATGTTCGCTGAGATAGAGAGCACTGTTGAATTTAACGGTTAAACTTATTTATTGTTGGATTTCAACCTCGATTTTTTTCCAGTTTTCTTTTATTCCTCGAAGGGAAGTCACGGCGCCCGTTATTGTTCCCCTTAAGATTTTCTCAACAAATTCGTTTAGTGGTATTTCTTTTCCATCAACTTTTAATTTTAAACTCATACTTTTTCGCCCACTGTATTCCTAGTTAAGGTAAGCGGTAAAAAGTTTGTGCAGACCACAGAAACTTAGAAGTTGAAAAATTCATGGAGCCTGTTTACATTCTTGACGTGCCGGGTTTTACTGTTACTCTGAGTTTAGTTAAGTTCTCTTTTATTTCTGCCTTAACACCCATCGCCGCAAAGTATTCTTCAAGAAATATCCTGATGAAATCTTTCGAAACTTCCGAGACCAAAACCAACGTGTAATCGTTCGGAGCGTTCTTTGTTAGACGGTAAAAGTTGCACGCCTCAAGCCTGACCAGCATTTCTTCTGCTGAATGCACCTTTGTTTTCAGCTGTTCCCAATGGGCTCGAGCTACTTCTTTATGCTCGCTCCAAAACTTTTCCTGTTCAGGAGATGAAGCGATTAACCGCAAGAACATAAGCCAATGATCAACGTCTATGATAACATGTTCACCGTTAAGAAGCATATCCATGTAGGCGAGAATTTTTTTCTTGATTGCTGGGTCTTCGAGAGCCTTGTTTTCGTTGTAGAATTTTAGGGCACGCCGCATAACTTCACTTTGTGATACTTGCGCTTCAGTGCTTATTTTTTCCAGTAAGTCGGCTGTTGTTTTGTCGAAAGCAACGGTTATTCTTGTCGGGTTAACCATAACTGCCACTTTACATTAAATAGATTAACATATTTTCAGATTATTGGAAATTATATAAACATTGCGCAATAACAATCAGATAAATGTTTGCAAATTTGAAGCATGTAACTATATTATCAAACAAATGTTAAAACGATTATTCATGAAGCAAACTTTTATTTCCCCACAGTTCACTACATTGACAGGCATAATTCTAAGGAGAACGGTAAATGAAAAGACCAGAAATATATCTTGAACCCAAACAAAGAGTAGCAAAAATAATCGAACTGCTTGAAAAACAGTACCCTGACGCAAAAACAGCCCTAAACTACTCCAACCCGTTGGAAATACTCGTAGCAACCATGCTCTCTGCCCAAACAACTGACGAAAGAGTAAACATAGTGACCCAAAATCTGTTCAAGAAATATCGCACACCTGAAGACTACGCTAATGTTGACATAAAAGAGTTAGAACAAGATATTCGTTCAACAGGCTTCTACCACAACAAAGCCAGAAACTTGAAAAAGTGCTGCCAAATCTTAGTCGAAAAATACAACTCCCAAGTACCTAAGACAATGGAGGAACTGGTGGAACTGCCAGGCGTCGCACGGAAAACCGCGAACATAGTATTATACAACGCTTATGGCATAACCGCTGGCATAGCAGTCGACACTCATGTCTCCAGGGTTTCACAGAGACTTGGACTTTCAGAACATGAAGATCCCGCTAAAATAGAACAGGACCTAATGCAAATTACTTCTAAAGAGAAGTGGATGAAACTCACTGACTTGCTGATTTTTCACGGCAGGCAAGTTTGCATTGCAAGAAAACCCAAATGTGAAATATGCGTTCTCAACAAGATTTGCCCAAGCGCTTTCGCTTTAGGCTAAAACATCACCCATTTATACACCTTAATCTTCCTAGAATTTAGGATTGATTTTCATGATAAGCAAAATTAAAGTCGGCGACAAAGCACCGGATTTCACTCTGGCAGATGTTGACTTAAAACAAAGAAACCTGAAAGAGTTCTTGGGGCAAAAAATCGTTTTAGCCTTTTTTGTCGGTGCATTCACCTCAACATGCACGAAGGAGATGTGTGAGTTCCGTGATTCCATGGCCAGGCTTATTGATTTGAATGCTCAAGTTATCGGAATAAGCGTAAGCGACCCCTTCTCAAGCAAAGCTTTCGCAGAAAAAAACAGGCTACCGTTCCCAATACTAAGCGACTACAAACGTGAAGTAATCAAAACCTACGGGTTGGAGTCACCTAATTTTGCTGGATTAAACGGTTACACAGTTGCTAAACGTTCAATTTTCATTCTCGATGATGGAGGCACAGTTCAGTATGTTTGGGTTTCCGATAATCCAGCAGTGGAACCAAACTACCAGGAAATACAAAAGGTCCTAGAACAGATCAAGTAGACGTAAACTTCTTCATCAGCACCGTGTAGAAGAATCGAACATATCCATCACCTTCCAGCGAAGGATAATGCCTAATTTCCCCCAATTCAAAGCAGTTCGAAAATGAATGGAAAGTGGCACTCGCCGAAACCGTGATCTCCATTATAATCGCAACCGTTGCATCCTTATTGCTTAACGCGATATAGCCCTCTAAGCTAAGCGGTGATGCTCAACCATCAAACACTTATCCATAACAACGATCAAACCAGCACGCCTAGCTGCCTCGGCAGCCTCTTCATTTACTATTCCAAGCTGCATCCAAACCACAAAAGGCTTACCATAAGTCTGTTTTAGCTTAATGGCTTGCTCTACTATCGACGGCACATCTTTTGAGGGCCTAAAAATGTCAACGATTTCTATGATTTTCTGGATTTCGGGCGGAAGATCCAGCAGGCTCTTGTAGCTTTTCTCGCCAAGAACTTCATCCGCAAAGGGATTCACGGGTACAATGCGGTAGCCATATTGTTTTAGGTAAGCGCTGACTCTATAGCTGTACTTTTCCGGCTCTCTGGACAACCCAACAACCGCGATAACTTTGTATTTTTTTAGGATATCTTTAATTTGATTTTGACTCAACCAAAACCTCCCATCGTCTAATAAATGTGCTATGGCGCTTCGCTTAGTTTTAACTCAAAAAAGTGCTCCCTGCCATTGCGTAATGCAAGAATTCTAACCATGTCTCCGATTTTTCGCCTCTGAATCTCGTTAACTAAGTCCTCTATTTTATTGGTTTCCACATCCCCTATTTCTAGAATGATATCTCCTTCAGCCATTTCAGCGGCTTCTGCGGAGCTGTTGTCGGCAATTCTGGTTACTAATACTCCGCGGTTCACTGGTAAACCGTAGTAACGCGCGATTTCCCGTGTTAAGGTTAATCCTATTATGCCGAGCCATGGTCTTTTGATTCCTCCTTCAGTGACAATTTCATCGGTGCAGCTTTTCGCCGAGTTTATGGGAATTGCAAAGCCTATGCCTTGAGCAAACGGAATAATGGCAGTGCTAATTGCTATAACTTTGCCTGCTAAATCTACAAGCGGACCGCCACTGTTTCCTGGATTAATAGAGGCATCGGTTTGAACAAGGTTCTCTATCAAGCCTCTGTCAGACTCTATTGTCCTATTAATGGCGCTAATCACTCCCGACGTTACGCTTGGTCCTCCAGACAAACCGAATGGGTTACCAATAGCGTACACTCTTTGCCCCACTCTTATCTTATCTGAGTCTCCAAGTTCTGCTGCTGGAAAGTTTTTTCCCTTGACTTTAACCACAGCTATGTCGTGAATGGCGCATGACCCTACGATTATACCCTCCAGCATTTCGTTGTTCCCAAAAGTAACATTGATTTTTTGGGCTCCGCCAACAACGTGATTATTTGTTAAAATTAGTCCTTTTGAATCGATTATGGTGCCTGAACCTATGCCTCCCACTGGCGCCGCTTGGTAGAAAATGTTGTGGACAAGTTTTATGGTGCTTATGTTAACTACACTTTTACTAACTTTTTCAATAGTATCTAAAACAGCGTTCTCATCTTGAGACATTATTTTTCTCAAAAAATCATAAGTGTTTCGTTTTTAATAAATCTTAATTGCTCCTAATTCAGCGACAAAAGAAGCAGTTCTCCGCCCATTTTGGAAGCATTTCTTTTTGGCAATATGGACACATCAAGCCCTTTTCTCTGACGGCCGCACATGTTTGGCAGAATAGATTGAGGAGTTCTGCTTTGTTGTTTGGCTCTTTTATGAGGAAAGTCACCATTTGTTCTATAAGCGCTAAAACTTCAGCCGAGTTTTCTATCGGGGGGATTAGGTTTCCTCTTTCTCTTCCCACATACCTGCTCACTGCAGACTGCGATAGCCCAAGGAGCTCTGCAGTTTGTTTTTCGTTCAATCCATGTTTTTCAACGATTGACCTTGCCATAATAGCTTTTACTGCAGGTAAAACAGTTTTTACGCCTACTTCGCACGGAAGTATCAAGTTTAACACCAATTACTCTATTTCTTGGGAAAACCTATTTAAATATGACGCCTGTCATAACATATGACGCGTGTCATGATGGGCTATCAATCGCAAAAAAGCAGTTTTACACACAATCTCTCTCCTCCCCGTCACGACATACGCCGAGACAGGAGAAGAACAAATGGGTAACGTCCTATTTCCACCCCGAAAAAGTGAAAACAACCGTGACCTGGCCGGAATGCTTAAGTCGCTTGACGCTGAATGCAGAAACTGTGCTCCAATAACACCTTTAGAATGCATAAGTCGATGCCAAGTATACAAACTAAAAAACGAGTTAAGAAAACTTCGCGAAACCATGGATAATCCGAACTACATAAAAGAGCTCTTCAACGTTCTAAAAAACGAGACAAGGCTCCATATTCTGCAAGCAATCGTAAACGGTAGATACTCGGTAAGCCAAATACAGCGAGAACTAAAAAAAACAGGGCACAGCCACAGCCAAGACACTATAAACGAAGAATACTTGCAGCCTTTAATGGCAGTAGGTTTAGCCACCGAAGCACGAGATGAATACTACGCAACAATGTTTGGCGGTCGACTAACCCAGCTACTAGGAGCCTTCCCAGAATTTGCCGAAACGCTTCCAGCCCACTCAGAATGCTATGAAGAAATTCTTTTACAGTATTTATTATCAGGACCAAAAACCTTTGAAGATATTGAAGTGCTTATCTCGTCAAAAATCGCTTCGCGAATACTAAAGCGCTTACGCTCGGCAGGCTTGGTAAAAACTCCCATTGAAAGGGATTACATATTTTTCTTTAGATCAAAACGAGACCCAAATATGGAAACCTTCACAGTCACCGAACGAAAAGTCTACGATACTATCCCTAATGAAGGAATTCCGGCTGGAAGGCTTGCCAAAGAAACAGAGCTCTCCATGAGAAGAATATACAAGTACCTCAGAGGTTTGAAAGGCAAAAAACTGATTTTCATAAGGAGAACTCCAAAGGCTTATGGTTTGACCCACAAAGGTGAAAGGTTAGCTTCAGTACTAAAGAAACTTCAGCAAATAGTCGAAGACACATGGAACTCTTCTGAACAAGTCATGCAAAACAACGTTAACTCTTAGCAAACAATCCGAGCTTTCTTTCTGGGTTATCCTCCACCAGGAGCTCCGTGAAACGGCACGTTTTCCCACAGCAGTTTCCACCAATCTTCCTCCGTTATGGTTTCTCCATGAACAATTATCTCCAAAACCATCTTCAGCATAGCGTGGTGTCTGCATTCATCAGCCAATATGGAGTTCAAGAGAAACACAACCTTCTTGTTTTCAACATTAGGTATCATGGCTTCAAGGCGTTTAATTAGCTTAGCTTCTATCTCAATGTGTTTTTCTACGAGTGCTCTTTGCTGATCAAGATGCTCCTGCGTTAATGCCGTGGAAGTACCAGTCAGCAAGGTAACGGCTGACGAGTAAAGTTCCGCGTGCTTCACAGAATCCAGCGAGACACCCTTCAAGACACCTTTAACAGCCGGATTCTTCATGTCAACTAGCGCTTTTTCAAGGGAAGCAACTATTTCGTTTTCAACCACTATTTGATTTTTCAAAAATTCAACGAGATTATTCTTTGGTTTTTCCATTTTTTACTCCTCCACCTTAAGTTAAGCCCTGTTCATCAAGTTTTCGGAAATTCTCTTTCCTAAATCCTTACAGGCGCTAAGCATTTTTTCGTCAGGAACATACTTCGCTAGTAAAGGCGGTTCAACAACTTGCATCTCAAACTTATTTTTCATAATTTCCAAAATAAGTCTAGGTGCTTCACCGCTCCAACCATATGAACCGAATGTGACCCCGACTTTACCCTTCAAACTTATGCCCTTAACCGCAACTTCCTCGAAGAGCTTTTTGAAATCAATAGGCATATCATGATGATAAGTAGGTGCCCCAACAACTAAAGCATCAAATCTGCTTAGTTCTTCAGGTTCAATGTGAAAATTTAATTCTACCCTAATCTTATCGTTGATTTGTGCTCCCTCAGCCACTGCTCTCGCCATTTTTTCAGTATTTCCTGTCCTGCTATAATATAAAACAAGAATTTCCTTCATAAAAATCAAATATAAAAATAACCTTATTTCAATATTTGCCTTTCGGTCATTAAAGCAAGATATCTTTTCAAGAGAATGGAACTATAAGAAAAAAGAACTTTATTCTCGCCTCTTTCCTCTGCTTTCTCCGCCTTTCCTTCCTATTTCCCTGTAGAACTCGGAACCGCGCTCTTCAGCTACTTTTTCTCCGCCTTTCCTACCGATTTCTCTGTAAAATTGTGGACCTTTTTCTCGAGCCACTTTTTCGCCGCCTTTTCTACCGGCTTCTTCACGTGTCATCTTCCTTTTTTCTTCACTTTTAACCACCAAAATTATTCACCTCCCTTTATTCATTCGAAAAAGGCTGTCTTGTTATCTACTCAAGGATAGCCTTTAAGCGTGTGTGGTTATCAAAAAGCAATCACAAACCTACCCTAGCGGGCTATCTTCTTTCTCTGATATTCTTCTAGTGTGTTATCTATTCTCATTCAAACCATCTCGGTTGTGTATGGAAATGAAAGAAATAATTTAATAAAAGACATACACCTAAACCCAAAGCTATACCACTTAAACCAGCTATATTTTTTTTAGTAAAACTATT